>Ga0210406_10001398_pt1 | contig 29446 bp, 32 predicted proteins | sample IncBWC30MmetaG_FD_155454 | JGI IMG/M metagenome (GOLD analysis project Ga0210406, IMG submission 155454) | Forest soil microbial communities from Barre Woods Harvard Forest LTER site, Petersham, Massachusetts, United States - Inc-BW-C-30-M | ecosystem: Environmental > Terrestrial > Soil >... | reverse complement strand
GGCGCGCGGATCCTGTGGACATGTGGACGACGCTTCGCCTCGCCCACATCCCCACAGGAGAACAGAACCAGAAGAAGCGGACATATGATGTGCTACCAAAACCGGACAACTTCATTCGCTATCGACAGAAAATTGCCGAGCGCGTTTTTCTTTTTCGGCTGCCTCGGTCCAAACTCGCTCTAACGCTGCCCGCCGTCCTCCGGACCGTCTCCACTCCCGCTTCGCGGCGGAGGGACGAAGACTGCGGTCAGTGACCGCCCCGCAGTTATCTCCCTTGCGTTCGCGCTCTATTGGCTGTTCCCAACTCGTTGAATGTTTGAATAATCTTTTTGGGACAATAATGTTACCTCCTACGTATTCTCGCCGAAAAAGACAATTACAGGGGGGGACTCCAGATGTATATCGGTATAATACTCTTCCGTTTGCGTTGAGAATACAGGTAATCCATATATTTTCTGAGGCTATAGGACAGTACATAGGTGATAACACGGCCGGCTATGATCATGTTGTAAAGATATTACGCAAAGAATTTGGTGTATTCAATCTAATCGGTGATTACGCAGATAATTCTCGTGAAGAGTTATTTACTTGGATGCAGAAGGAGGCAAATATAGACCATTTTATTGATGGTTATGAGCTCGGGCTAAGGCTCATAGACACACATATATAAGGGGCAATTGGGATCTCTTCAAATCAACTGTCGAAACGCCGCCTGACGAGGCAATCGCCGAAGCGAATGCACGCTTCCAAGAAGCTGCAGTAGGATATCAATACGTTTCTGGAGAGGTTATCAGAGTCGACTCTCAAATTCTTCACAGGGAAGTAACGCTCCCGGCGCTTAGACTCTTGGGTGATCCGAAATTCGCAGCTGCAGAGCGAGAATTCCTTGCTGCTCACGAAGCGTATAGAGGTCGAAGGTTTGAAGATTGTATTGTTTCGTGTGGCAAAGCGTTTGAAAGTGTCCTTAAAGTGATTGGAAAACATCGTGGTTGGCCTATCAAGGAAACCGATCCCGCAAGCAAACTAATTCAGGCCGGAGTTGATGCTGGTTTTCTGGCACAATACTTTCAGACATCGTTGAATAGCCTGAAGGCGCTCATGGAAAGCTCGACTCCGACTATCCGGAACAAAGTTGGTGGTCATGGGGCTGGCGTGACTTCGCGAGAGGTGCCCGTTCACCTCGCAGCCTTCCAGTTGCATCAGACCGCGGCAGTTATCCTGTTTCTTGCCGAACAGGATGCCGCGGGTCCATAGCTCGAAATTCGACGCGCGCGAATCACGTCAAGCGGCAGCGGCAGACGGTCTGTCAGCTTGCGCGGCTGCTTAGATTCGACATAACCGCTTGCCCCTCCGCCCATAATCGCCGCGTCAACGCCTCGGCGCCTTCGTCGCGGGCGAGCGCCGCGGCCTCGCCTGCCCAAAGTGGTGAAAAGTCGCCGCTGCCGAGTTTTTCGGCCGCAGTCCGCAGCGGCGCCGCGGCTCCCGCCGCCAAGGGGAACTGCGGCGCGTCCTCGCACATCGGCCCGACCTCGGCCACGAACCGGTTGACGAGACCACGGGCGGGCCGTCCGGTGAACACGTTCGTGAGCCGCGTTGCGTCGTCTCGGGCACTCGCGAGCGCGGCGCGATGCATCGGCGAAATCGTCGCCTCGGGGGTGCGAAGATAGGCGGTGCCGATCTGGACTGCGTCCGCGCCGAGCGCGAAGGCCGCCGCAATTCCGCGGCCGTCGCTGATTCCGCCCGCGGCCACGACAGGTACGCGAACAGCGTCGCGCACCTGCGGCAGAAGCGAAATCAACCCCGGTTGCGTGTCGATATCGTCGGAAAGGAACATGCCGCGATGCCCGCCTGCCTCCCGGCCCTGCGCAATGACGGCGTCCACTCCACGCTGCTCGAGCCAGCGCGCCTCGGCGACGGTTGTGGCGGAAGACAGGATCAGCGCGCCGACCGCTTTGACGCGGGAAAGCAAATCAGGGGGCGGTAAGCCGAAATGAAAGCTCACGACCGCTGGTCGCGTCTCTTCAATCAGGGCGCACTGGGCCGCGTCGAAGGGCGCGCGGACAGGCCCGGCGGGAACGGCGGAGGGATCGATGCTGGCCTCGGCGTAGTAGGGCGCGAGCCGATTTCGCCAGCGCGCCTCGATTTCCGGATCGGGCGCTGGCTCGGCATGGCAAAAGAAGTTCACGTTGAAAGGCGCGCTCGTCGCATTCCTGATTGTGGTGATCTGTTCGCGCAGGCGGTCGGGCGTGAGCATAGCCGCCGGCAAGGAGCCAAGGCCGCCTGCCTTGCAGACGGCGATTGCAAGCTCCGGACCCTGCGCGCTCGCCATCGGCGCCTGGACGAGAGGAATCTTCGAGGGGAGGAAGGTCATTAAAACTCGTTCCTGTCGGCAACGCAGACGAGATTAAGGCAGCAAGGCTGAAGAATCACGCGCCAATGATGAATCGAGCCTCAAAGACTGGCAGAGCCACTGATCCATTGCCATGCAGGTGAGCGCCTTAACGCATGAGTAAGCCTGTTAACCCGGCGTCATCGCGCAGCGGAACATGCGCCCCCGGCGGCCGTTGGATCTAACAATAATCTTCTTGGTCAGTGCGACGTCCGCCGCCATGGGAAAGACGATGGTTCACTCGATGAACGACAACAATCCGTTGAGCGGCGTCACAGTGCTCGTTGTCGAAGACGATTTGTTCCTAGCGATGGCTCTGGAGGATACGCTCGTCGGGATGGGCGCGGTCGTCGTCGATGTGTGCCATACTCTTGACGAGGCGATGGCGTGGGCTGACGTCGATGACTTCGCAGTGGCGGTTCTTGATTTCAGTCTCGGGTCGCATTCGGTGACGCCACTTGCGCGTCGTCTGGCGCGCCGAAGCGTGCCCTTCATTCTCCATACGGGAATGTCACGCAGCGAACCGAGCTTGATGGAGTGGAGGGACTTTCCGATCGTCGAGAAGCCAGCCTCTCCCCATACATTGGTGGCAGCAATAAAAAGCGTGCTAGCCCGCGAGCCTGCCCGAAGGCAGGGCCGGCGCTAGCCTACGCGTCGGACCTTGCGCTCGGCCGGGGGCTGAGGAGCGACGTCCAGCTCCAAAAGCTCAACCAGCTTGGCCCGAGCGCGACTGAGGCGGCTCTTGATTGTGCCGATACCGACTTGGCACACCACCGCAGCCTCCTCATAGGAGAGGCCGCTCGCGCCAATCAGCGTCAACACTTCCCGCTGCTCGGCAGGGAGTTTCGTCAAAGCATTACGAAAATCTTCGAGGTCGAGATGGCTTTCCTGGTCGCCAGGAACGGTAAGGCGGCGCGCGTACAGGCCGTCGCTGTCCTGGACCTCGCGGGAGCGTTTGCGGTAGTTCGAGTAGTAAATGTTGCGGAGAATGGTGAACAACCAGGCCCTTAGGCTCGTCCCAGGCTGGAACTTCTCTGAATTGCTCCAGGCCCGCAGGAGCGCTTCCTGAACCAGGTCGTCGGCGAGCGAAACCGAGCCGGACAAAGAAATCGCAAACGCGCGCAAGTTCCGTGTTTCCGCAAGCAGCTCGTCCTTGAAGCTAGTCGAGGGCATCGCGCTTCCCCTGGGCCTTCGAGTCGCTCTTGCCATCCTCAAGACGAGACAACAGCTGCAAGAACTTGTCAGGCAGGGGCGCCTGAACCAAGTCTGCATAATGCGCTTCGAGCGCACGCCCGATCGCTTGCACAGCCTCAGTGCCAGCCTCCGCCGGCAAATCGGGCGCAGGGCCCGGTTTTTCAAATTTGGTCACGCGCACGGCATTCATGATCAGCATCCCCCAGACCCCCAAACCGACAGCGCGCGGGTTTGTTCCCTCAACGACGATAGTTTTCATTAATTTTCAAACGCGGCCAAACGAGCCCCGCCCCGATGCAAGTTAGGGCGCCCCGCGTCGACTGACCTCGACAACGGCCGAAATGAGGAATGCCAGCAAGGCCAGTACGAATATGATCTTGGCGGCGGCGAAAGCCGTTCCGGCTAGGACGCCGTAGCCGAGCGCGCCTGCGATCAAAGCAATGACAAGAAAGGCGACCGCCCACCCAAGCATCAAGTTCCTCTTCGCGCTGCGCGGGGTTTACTGGGCTCGTAACGCGTTGGCGCCGCCTATGTTCCAATGGACCAGCCACGTACCGAGACTCGAAACGGGACCTTGAGGAGACTATTTGCGAGGAGATTATTTGCGGGAGAGATCCGGCGCTGCGGCGGGAACGATGATGACGCTTACGGCGTTCAGTAGGTATCGCAACTCGAACCAAGGATAAACCGGCATGCCTAAAGAAGCTCATACCAAGGCGGCGGAACATCACGAAAACGCGGCGAAGAGCCATAGGACTGCTGCCGAACATCACGGCAAGGGCGAACACGCCAAGGGTCAGGAAGAATCGATGAAAGCGCAGGGCCACTCGAAGTCCGCCCGCGAGCATTCTGAGATGGCGCACGGCAAGAGCCAATCGCACAAGTAAGCGTAAAGCATAAGGCGTAACCGGTGAGACTCAGCCGGGTCTCATCGGTCTCCCCCTCATTTCCGAGCGCTGGATGACAGACGATTCTCCGGAGACAGACTTTCCGGACCACGTCGACAAGGCGGTGCGTTCGGTTACGCAGCTACATTCCGATCATCATGGCAAGACCACCAGCCCACAACGCGCGGTGAACCGCGTCGCAGCCCTCATGGGCCGGCCCTGGTTCATAGCGCTCGTGGGCTTCATCCTTGTGGCATGGGTTGCCGCAAATTTAATCGCGGCCAAGCTAGGGCTGGAGGCGATCGATCCGCCTCCTTTTGCTTGGCTGGAGGTGGTGGCGACTTTGTTTTCGCTGCTCCTCGTCGTGCTCCTACTGGTCGCGCAAAAGCATGAGGATGAACTGAACGCGCATCGCGACACCCTTACGCTCGAGCTCGCGATCCTGAGCGAACACAAAATCGCCAAGGTCATCCAGCTCTTAGAGGAATTGCGCCGCGATAGTCCCCATGTCCAAGACCGGGACGATCCGCAGGCGCAGCAAATGGCTGAGCCTGCGGATACCGGATCCGTGCTCGCGGCTGTGCGCGCGAACGACGAGCAGTAAGGCGGCCCGTTCGCGCAAAGGCGCAGAGCGGTTGGAACAAATGCCGGACCAGATTCATTTGGGGATCAGGCGTTCCGCGCGCCATCTCGCGCTTGGGAAATACAAAATGCTGATCCGTTACGGCTTCGATATCGCACTTAACCTTGTGCAGCCGACGACGACCATCCTGACGATGATGGATGTCCATTCCGATGTTCGGTGCGGCGTCACCGAGGAATCGGAGCTCGAATTCACCCCGATCATGCGGGCGGAACGCTTCGTCGACGACAGCGGAAATGTCGTCAGGCGATTGACCGCGCAACCCGGCGTCGCTTCGTTGCGTCTCGATGGCGTCTTTCACACCGACGGGCGCGCGGACGATGTTGATACCACCGCGGACGCCCTGCCCGTATCGGAGCTTCCGCCCGGTGCACTGCCCTACCTTAGGCCGAGCCGATATTGCGAGACCGAGCTTTTGTCGGATTTCGCCTGGGCGAACTTTGGCGGCATCCATGGCGGGTGGGCGCGGGTGCAGGCGATCTGTGACTTCGTTCATGGACGCCTCAGATTCAGCTATCCCGAAGCCCGCCCCACGCGCACCGCAAACGAAGCTCTAGCCGAGGGCGTCGGCGTCTGCCGCGACTTCACTCATCTGGCAATCGCGTTGTGCCGTTGCCTCAACATTCCGGCGCGGTACTGCAACGGTTATCTCGGCGACATCGGCGTTCCGCCGGACCCTGCGCCAATGGATTTCAACGCCTGGTTCGAAGTCTTTCTTGGCGATCGCTGGCTCACGTTCGACGCCCGACATAACCAGCCAAGGATTGGTCGCATCTTGATCGCCCGCGGCCGCGACGCCGCCGATATCCCGATGATCGCGAGTTTCGGATCCCACCGACTCACGCGCTTCGCGGTTGTGACGGAAGAAATCAAGGAACAGGCGGAAATCGCGGCATAATCGTCAGTTCAAAGAAGAAGGAAAATCGATCATGATGACGATTCTGCTGATCATTCTTATCGTGATTCTGCTGGGCGGCGGTGGCGGCTATTACGCCCACGGGCGATACGGCGGGACTGGACTGGGCGGCGTTCTCGGATTGGTGCTCGTCATCCTGGTCGTTCTTTGGCTTGCCGGCGCATTGACAAGCACAGTCGGCCCGACGCCTTAAGTAAGCGGCTTGCAGCGGTGGAAGGCGCTTCGTTAAGCCCATCTTAAGTTGGAGCGACACCAACCGCGAGACGGGGTTGGTCTTGAGCGCAATCGCCAGCGAAATTCAGGAACATTCCCAGGGCGTCTGAGGTTTCAAGGCAGTCAGACCCTAGGAAGCAAAACATGCGTAACGCTCTACTCGCGGCAGCGGCGCTCGCCGCCCTCGCAAGCGCCAGCGCAACGGCGCAAACCACGATGACCGACAATCCGCAGAACGGCACGAGCGCCGACAAGATGAGCCCGACCGGAACGCCGGGGACTGCCGCCAATCCAACGATGGCCAATCCAACCACTCCGGCCCCGGCGAACACCACTCAGACCGCAACTCAACCCGTGCCGAAGGATGGACCCAGCTTCATCCAGGTGCAAAGCGGCGACATGCTGAGCTCGAACGTTGTCGGACTCGATATTTATAACAGCCAGAACGACGACATCGGCAAGGTTCAGGACATTGCGTTTGATGCGTCGAAGAGGGTGACCGGATATATCCTGTCCGTCGGCGGCTTCCTCGGCATGGGCACGCGTTATGTCGCGGTCAATCCAGATTCGCTGATGGTGGCTTACGACGCGCAGAACAAGGTCTGGAAGGCGACCATGAACGCCACGAAGGACCAGCTCAAGTCGGCTCCGGAATTCAAATACGGCGGCCAGTGGACGGCGAGCAGAAGTTAAGCGGCGAACTCGGGTGGAGCGGAGCTCACTCCGTTCCGCCCGAAACTCAAACAATCAGAAGAAGAGCGACCATGGCTGATAGAGCAGCGGATATCGATCACGTCTGGAAGCTGATCGAGGACATTCCTATTGCGATGGTCGTCACTCATGAAGGACAGGGCCAAAACATGCACGCTCGGCCAATGGCCGTTCGTCCAGCTCGAGACGAGGGCGCAATCTTTTTCTTGACCGACGTCGACACTCCAAAAGCCGAGGAAATTCGCCGGAACCAGTCGGTTTGCCTCGCTCTATCCGACAACAAGAGCCAAAAACACGTGTCGATTTCTGGCCACGCGGAAATGATCGACGATAGAGCTCGGGTTGAGAAATACTGGTCGGTTTATGACAAGGCCTTCTGGTCCGATAAGAACGACCCGCGCATAAGAGTCCTTCGCGTCACGCCGGAGAGCGCCGAGTTCTGGGAAGGGTCGGGAAAGGTTGTCACCGCGGTCAAATTGGTCGCAGCGATCGCCTCAGGGCAGCGGATGGATCTCGGCGAGAACGAGAAAGTCGGATTTCCTCAAGGCGGCAAGCTCGCTGGCTGAAGCTCGAAGGTTGCGTTCGACCCGCGGTGCTGCGATTCGAATCCGGCGCTTACCTGATAGGCGCCGGCCCGGATTCGCCACCTCCTGGCGCCCTCGTCGAACCTCGCAAGCAGGCGCGGGTCGATCGAGACGGCGACTTGCCGCTGTTCGCCTGGCTTGAGGTCGACTCGATCCCACCCGACAAGGCGCAGCAGAATGTTCGCGCCGTTCGGTCCAGTGAGATAGAACTGTGGAACCGCCGTTCCGGCGCGATCACCCGAATTCCGCACTGTCGCCTTGGCCGTGACCGTGTGGCCGCTGACCATCACGGCGAGCTCGCTCAATGCGAATGTGCTGTACGAAAGCCCGAAGCCGAACGGAAACAATGGCTGCTCGCCGCGCTCGAAGAACCACTTATAGCCGACCGCGGCGCCTTCATTGTACACAGCGGTGAACATCGCGCCGTAGTGGCCGCCCCGACCAACCGGTCCGATTGGGGCGCCACTCGGGCCGCCCTGAATTTTCGGATGAGGCAATTGATCTTCGCTGACCGGGAAGGTGACCGGCAGGCGTCCTGAAGGGTTGGCGGCGCCGGAGAGGATTTCGGCGATCGCCTCGCCGCCCTTCTGCCCCGGATACCAGGCTTCGAGAACAGCGCCTGTCTTTTCAAGCCAGGGCATGAGCACCGGGCCGCCAGTTTCGAGCACGACCGCTGTGCGGGGATTGGTGCGAGTGACGGCCTCGACAAGTTGGTCCTGTCCGCCCGGCAGATTGAGGCTTGGGGCGTCAGCGCTTTCGGTCATCCACTGATCAACGAAAAGCACGACCGCATCGGCCTTGGCCGCCGCCTCCGCGGCTCGCGCCGGAACCGACCCGTCATCGAAGTCCACGCGGGCGTGCGGAAACTGAACACGGATCGCCTCGAGCGGCGATTCCGGGTCGAAGACCATGGCTTGGTTCTCGCCGATCTGTTCCTTCGCCGCGATTCCTCCGCGGGGGATGACTTGCGACGAGCCGCCGCCCGAGGGAACGCCGCTTTCGGCGTGAGCCCCGATCACGATGATGCTGCGCGTGTCGGTCGCGAGCGGCAGGAGCCCTTGGTTCCTCAACAGAACCGTCCCTTCGCGCGCGATGGCGAGCGCGGTCCGATCGCTCGCAGCCATGTCCATAGGTTCGGAGACGTCTGTCTTATCGGCGAGGCCATGAGCGAAGATCGAAGTCAAAATTCGCCGCGCCATGTCGTCGAGCCTGGCTTGAGGGACTTTGCCGTCAGCGATCGCTTGGAGAAGGCCGGCCGCGAAAAAATTTTGCGTATCGAGCTGCTCTCCGGACTCTTGATCGAGCCCCGCCAGTGCCGAACGAACAGTCGAGTGGACCGCTCCCCAGTCGGACATTACGAAATAGGGATAGCCCCAGTCCGTCTTCAACACCTGATTGAGCAGCCAGTCGTTCTCGCAAGAATAGCTTCCGTTCACCTGGTTGTAGGCGCACATTACGCTGCCCGGGCGGCCGCGCTCGATGGCGATCTCAAAGGCGAGCAGGTCAGATTCGCGCGTCGCTGCCGGGTCGATGCGCGCGTCGAGGACGACGCGGTCAGTTTCCTGCGCATTGAGCGCGAAATGCTTAATCGTCGAGATGATGTGGCGGCTTTGCACGCCTTCGATCAGGTTGCCAGCCATGATTCCGGTGAGCAGCGGGTCCTCGGAGAAATATTCAAAATTGCGACCGCCTCGCGGGTCGCGAATGAGATTCGCGGCGCCTCCAAGAAGCACATTGAAGCCTTTCGCCCGCGCTTCGGCGCCGACTGCTTGGCCTTGAAGCCGCGCCAGCTCTGGGTTCCAGGTCGAGGCGAGCGCAAGATCGGACGGCATCGCCGTCGCCGTGTCGCCGGGACGGACATCTCCAGGATTAGCGACGCCAAGTTCGGCGTCCGTCTCTTGCAAGGCCGGAATGCCGAGGCGCGGTACGCCGGACACGTAACCCGCCGAGCCGATCGATCCATCCGGCTTGGGCTTGCCGCCCCATGGCGCCGCGATCACGCCATGGACCAGCGACAGCTTCTCCTGCTCGGTCATTTGATCGAGCGCCATTTGCGCGCGCCGGGCGGGGGGTAGGGAGGCGTCGCTCCACGGCCACTCTTGGTCGGCCGCGGACACGCCGGCCGACGCCAAGAGACCAAGCAAGACGGCCGGGAGGACGCTCCGCAGCTTCGCCCACTCGTTGATCAAATCAGACCATTTGCGTGAGGCAGCATCGCAGTCGTCGATCGCACGACCCGGCCGCATCGATACAGCCGCTCCGATGAACCGGAGCGACTCGACGCGCGCTCTGGCCTTAGCGGGACGGTGGAAGGATGTCAGGCCGGGTGGGACAAAACGACCATCGCCGACGGCGTCTCGTCGTAGCCGCGATAATGGCGATACAGCCGATATTCATGTTCCTGCTTTTTAGCAGCGGACTTCTGCATCGCAGCGGCCTCACTGCGCTCTGCCGCGTTCGAGATGGCGGTTCTCTCGTCAGCCAGGGCGAGGAAAGATGAGGCGCAGAATATGGCGGCAGCCGAAAGAACGAGAGGCGCTCGTGACATAATATGTGCTCCTGAGATCGGTCAAAGGGACGCACGGGAATCACGCTGCTCTCATAACCGTTAGGGTTACCGAAAGGTTCCCCTTGTCCGATCGGGTCGCGGCCGAGATCGTCACTTCCGTCGAGTCATCAGTCTGATGGACGTTTCCCGCATCGTCGCTGGCATTGCCGATGCGCCCATGAGTTGAGTGAAATAAAACACCAGTATGATCGCGATCATTGGAATGCTTGCTGCGCGACGACTCAGGTGTGTGTTCTCTTACTCTTGAGCGATGAGACCGAGATGAACTAAAGTCCTTGCCGCACCGCACGCTGACGGCGCGGTCCGACGTCTAACCGACGGGGACAATTTGACGGGCGACTGGTTTACCTACAGGCAGGCCGCCGAACTGTTGAGCGTGTCGACCGAGGCGGTTCGCCAGCGGGCGAAGCGTGGCCATTGGCAAAAGACACTCGGAAACGACAAGCGAACGCGGATTCGGCCACCGGAGGGTTGGAGCGACGCCGCTCGGATTGACGGCCGCGCTCATGGCCTCCGGAGTCCGGATGAACGAGCGCTGGCGAATCAGATCATCCGAGCGCTCGAAGCCCATGTCGATACGCTCAAGACGCAGCTTACGGCCGCCGAGCAGCGCGCCGAAAAGCAGGCGGCCGAATTTGCCGCGCGCGAGGCGCGGCATGCGTCGGATCTCGCCGTCGAACGGACGCTGGCCGACCGGATGTCGGCTAGGGTCGATCAGATGACCGCCGACCTGGCGGTTGAACAAGCGCAGCGGGTGGACGCCGAAAAAAGACTCGCCGCTGAGCTCGCGCGCGGCTGGTTTCGGCGTCGGCCGGATGAAGTCGGCCAGTAATTCTGAGCCTTAGCCAACCGGCACTGGCTCACGTCGCCCTCACATCGAAAAAGCCCTGAGATCGCGAGGCCTGGCATTGCTTGCTTGCCGCTCAGATCACACTGTGACGCACGTCACAGCGCAATACCCGGCGGCATGGTTAAAGCTCATCCCGCCTGAGAGGCGTCTTCAGAAGGAGACTACATCGGCGGGGAGATGGACGGGGTCGTGATGGAGGCCATGATGGATGGCATCGACAAACATGCGGCGTTCTACCGCGCCTATCTGCCCCATGATCGGAGTATGATCCCCGTGGCGGTCGCATTGGGCGCCATCGTTGCGCTGTGGCTAAGCCTTTACTTGGTCAGCGCCGAGCGAAACCCGCAAATCGTCCAGAAGGAAGCGCGCGCCGCCGCGATCCTCGTTTGCCGACCTGTGAGCCACTGACCAGGAGACTCGGCGCGCCAGGGGTCGTTTCCAACACGCGTGAAGCGCGTCCAACCCGATGGCGCCGCCGGTCCGTTGCGGCGCGCTCCGTCTCGGATCGCCGGATCGTTCGCCGCTATTCGAACAGCTTCAAGTCGACAGCATCGCCCATGGCGCGATAGCCGGCGTCGTTTGGGTGAAGGTGGTCGCCGACGTCGTAGTCGGCGCGAATCCGGGTCGGATGGTCGGGATCGCGAACCGCACCGTCGAAATCGATCACGGCGTCAAAGGAACCGCCGCTCCGAATCCAGGCGTTCACCGCCTCGCGCTTCGCTTCTCCCGCAGGCTGATAGAAGCCGTGCAACGTCGTGCCCTCGTACGGGGTGAGGGTCGCGCCGTAGATTTTTGCCCCGTGCTGATGCACGCGGGCGATGATCTGTTTCATGCCGGCGATGATCTCCTCCGCCGACATGTCCTGTTCGGGAAGATCCGGCCGCGGCCATAAAGATCTTGCGCTGACGCCTCACGACGTATCCTCCGTTTCATTCCTCGCCAGCGCTTCCGAGCGCCGGACGTTCCCCAAGATCATTTTATCGGGCGATTGCGACATAAGTCTGCAGGCGGAAAACGCGCGGTTGCGATCGGATCGATCAGGCAACCACCACTTCCTTGAGCGCCGCGGAGGCGACGCCTCGCTCGGCGGCGATGCGCCCAGCGCGGAGAACCAGAGCGCGCGGGGGCCGATCGACGACCGCGTCCGCGACGCTTGGGGCCGCGACTGCGACCAGATCGGCGACCGCGCCGACGGAAAGCTCTCGACGGGAACCGCCGAGCGCCTTGTCCGCTTCCGCGGTCATAAGCGCGAAAGCATCCTCAAGTTCGCGGTCCGTGAACAAGGCATGCCGCTCAGCGATGATCGCGGCCCGGTCGAGCATGTCGCCATTGCCGTAGGGCGACCAGCAGTCTCGAATGTTGTCGGAACCCGCAAACACCGTTACGCCGCGCGCCCGGAGCTTGCTGGGCGGTGGGACGGGTGCGGAGGGCGGGCAGGAGGTCATGATCGCGACCTCGGCGCGAGCGAGCGCGTCGGCCGTCTTTGCGAACAGGTCTGGCGCGATGCCTCCAAGGGCGAACGCGTGGCTGACCGCAACGCGCCCCTGCATGCCGGCGGCGATCGTCCGCTCGGCGATGTCGCGGAGCTCCAAAGCCCCGGTCTCGCCGCCGTCGTGGAGATGAATGTCGATTCCCTTGCCGAACCTGTCGGCGAGAGCGAAAACGATGTCGAGCTGGCCGTTGACGTCACCGTCGAAACCTGACGGATCCAGGCCGCCGATGAGGTCGGCTCCGGCGCCGAGCGCCGCGGCGAGAAGGTCGGGCGCTCCTTTTTCCATGGTCACCCCGCTTTGCGGGAAGGCCACGAGCTGAATGTCGATCCAGTCCCGATAGGCCTCGCGCACCCGCAGGACGGCTTCGAGATTGGCGAGGCCGACGTCGTTGTCGATGTCGATGTGGCTGCGGACGCGCGTCGTGCCGTTGGCGATCAGCGTTTGGATGAGCGCCGAGGCGCGCGCCTCGATCGGCAGCGCGACGCGATGGCGTTCGATGCGTTCGGCAGCGATCCGCTCGCGCACGCTATGTCCCTCGACATGGGGCAGCCGCGGCGCGCCCCAATGCGTTTTGTCGAGATGGATGTGGCCGTCAACGAACGCTGGCAGGAGAAGCGCGCCCTTAAGATCGATGCGCTCGCCCGGCTGCTCAGCGCTTCCGGGCATATGCAACGCGGCAATGACGCCGTCTGCGATTTCGACATCGGCGAGGCCGCCTTGGGGAAGACGGGCGTTGGCCAGGATCATCAGACGAGGTTCAGGCGCTTCGCCGCCGCATATTGATAAAGTCGGTCGCCATAGTGCTTGAATTCTTCGCCAGCTGAGAAAGTCAGGCTCAGATCATGCTCGTCATCCCGCGCGACCGCCTCGCGATAGATCTCGGGCCAGTCGGGTAGGCGAGCGCGCCGCCATAGCTCGAGCTCATCCGCGCTTGGGAGAACGGGAAAGCCGATCTTCGGGACTAGCGATGCGATCGCTTGCCAGAAATAGCGCAGCGGCGTCGCCGCGTCGGGCGTGCGCGGCGCGATCAGCCTCAGCCAGTGCGTACCCGTGACTGCGTGCAGCGCGCAAAAGTCGAGCGTCGCGGCATAGAGCGAAAGCGAGCAACGAGCGATGCGGTCATGGGTCTCTTGCCCGATCGCGAGCATATCGACGACGGGCGCGAATTCCGGCGCCTCGGCGACCGCGCGCATGAAGTGCCATAGGAGATCGCGCTCGGGCTCGACATGGCGGAACGCCGGTGGGCCGGACATGAATGCAAGAACTTGGGCCGGATCGTCGGTCGAGGGCGTGAGGCCTCGCGAGGGCCCAAGCGAAAGGTAGGTGGCGGCCCAATAGGCGAGCGCGACGCCGGTCTCCTCGTCGCTGTCCGTCATCGTCGCATAGGCCATGCGCATGAACGCGTGCGTGGCGCTCGCCGCGATGCCCGGCATGAGCTCCAGCAGGTAGAGGAGGGCGGCCGGCGTCGCCCCGAGACGCGCCACCTCACCGGCAAAAAATGTTCGATAGTCCGTTTCGCGCTCGCGCTGGCCCAGGAACTCGCGCCAATTGTCGCGCGTGATCGCGCCGATCGATTCCGGAACGGGAACGAGCCCATTCCGCTTATGGTAGATCTGGCAATAGGCTTCCAGGCGGTCGTCGCTTGCGCCCATGCGATGCAAGGCGACCAGGACCATCGGCAGATGATTGGCGAGACAAAACGGAAATTCCGCGCTCCACTGACGCGACCAGGCGACGGCCCGCTCGAGGCCGTCTTGCGTCGCGGCGTTCCGATGCGAAGCGATGGGGCGCGCCGACGCCGCTCTCATGAGCTCCTCCAATGCGCGTCTTGCGTTGCTACCGCATCCGCAGCGGCTTGGAAAGCGAGCTTCGTTGAAAGCATGAGCATTCGGGCGACCAAAAAGCGAGCACGCTTGAGTTCATTTTCGACTGTAATCGCCGCACAATCTGATTGCTCTTACGAAAATCAGGGTGTTAGCCTGCCTGATCGTTATGAGGGGAGAAGTCAGGCATGAAACCGTTCATCGGTCAGGCGGCCGCGCTCGCGCTTGGTGTTTTGGCTTCGGTCGCCGTTTCCGGCGCGGAAGCGGCCAACAAGCCCTACGAGGGCGTGACGCTGAACCTGGCGTCACAGAACGATCAGTTCGCCGCGGTGCTGGCGGCGGTCGCGCCCGAGTTCGAGGCGCAAACGGGCGCCAAGGTCAATGTCGACATTTTGAGTTATCCCGAGCTTCTGACCAAGATCACCGCCGACTATGTCGGCCACACCAAAGGCTATGACCTTGCCACCGTCGACATCGTCTGGTCCGGTCAGTTCGCAGAGGCCGGCTATACCGTAGACCTCACCGATTGGATCAAGCGCGACGCAGCCGAGATCAAGGTCGACGACATCTACCCGTCGCTCATGTCCTCGCTCGGCGGCTACAAGGGCAAGCAGGTCGCATTCCCGTTCGCCGGCTACGCCAATGTGCTGGCCTATCGCAAGGATCTCTACGACGCCGCAGGCCTTAAAGCCCCGGAGACGATGGAGGACTTTGTCGCGGACGCAATCAAGCTGACCGACAAGAGCAAGAAGGCTTACGGTTTCGTCGCCAACGGCCAGAAGGGCCCGGCGGTCGCGCAGGACTGGATGCAATACAATCGTCAGTTCGGCGGCTCGATCCTCGACAAGGACGGCAAGCCGACGCTGAACTCGCCCGCCAATATCGCGAGCGTCGTCGCCTATAAGAAACTGTTCGATGACGCCGCGCCTCCCGGCGCCGCTGACTACGACTGGGGCGGGCGCGAGGAGAGTTTTCGACAGGGGTCGGTCGCCAACATGCAGACCTGGTCGATCGGCGCCGCCGACTATGACAACCCGAAGGTGTCGAAGATCGCCGGCAAGGCGGGGATCGTGCTCACGCCATCCGCCCAAGGGCAGCCGCAGGAATATGGTATCGGCGGCTGGGCGCTCGGGATCAACAAGGACGTCGAGCCGAAGAAGCAGGAGGCGGCCTGGGCCTTCATCAAATGGGTCACGAGTCCGTCCGTGCACAAGGAGCTCAACCTGCGCGGCGCCGGCAGCTATCTGCGCAAGAGCGAAATGACCGATCCGGAGCTTCTCGCCAAATACCCATTCCTGCCGGTCATCGCGACCTCGTTCGAGCATGGCGACGGCGACTTCCGCCCGCGCATTCCACAATATCCGGAATTGCAGGATCTGATCGGCGGGGCCATCAATGCGGTGCTGGTCGGCCAGGCCGATCCTAAGACTGCGATGGACGATATTCAGAGCAAGGCGGAGGCTTTGTTCAAGTGATTGCGGGACAACGCGCCTGACGGGTCGCCAGATCTACGAATTGCGTGACGCGCAGAGACGGACGGCAAACCCCCTTCTCCCCTTGGGAGAAGGTGTCGGGCGAAGCCCGACGGATGAGGGTTTCCGCCGCAGGGTTTGGACACCGTTCAATGCGTGCCGTGTGCGGATGATGAGGCTGCGCGCCGAGCCCTCATCCGTCCCTTCGGGCCACCTTCTCCCCGAGGGAGAAGGCATGTGCGTACCCGCAAATACGAGCGCGGCGTGAACGGTGTTTCGCGCGCCGGCGCCGCGACCGACGAAGACGCGGCCCTTGCAGCGGGCTGGTCCTATACCCGACAGCGCCAGCTGTTCCTCATCGCGATGGCTGCGCCGGCCCTCATATACGTGCTCGCCGTCGCTGTCGGGCCGATGGTCCAGGGCTTTCTCTACTCGTTCGACAGTTACAACCTGATCCGTCCGGGTTCGCGGCATTTCGTCGGCCTAGACAATTATCTTGCGCTGTGGCGCGATCCGACGGCGCGCCGTGCGGTGATCAACACTTTCGCCTTCACATTCGGCGCCGTCACGCTCGAATTCGTTCTCGGCCTTGGCGTTGCGCTGCTCCTATGGCGAGACGATTGGTTCAACCGCATCGCGCTCGGGCTCCTGCTTATTCCTGCGACCGTCACGCCGCTCGTGGTCGGGCTCGTCTTCAAGGCGCTGCTCAGTCCGGAATATGGCATGCTCGGCTATCCCCTGGCCGAACTTGGCCTGTCCGGTCCGCGTGGGCTGCTCGCGGACCCTCAGCGCGCGCTCGCCACGCTCGTCGCCATCGACGCCTGGGAATGGACGCCGCTGATGGCGTTGATCCTGCTCGCGGGGCTCAAGACGTTGCCCACCGACATTCTCGAAGCCGCCGCCGTCGACGGCGCGAACGGGCAGCAACGATTCTGGCTCATGGTGCTGCCGCTCCTCATGCCCGCGGCCTTTCTCGCGCTGATCTTGCGCATGATGGACGCCTTCCGGGTCTTCGACATCATCTTCGTCACCACCAGCGGCGGGCCGGCGGACGCAACCAACACGCTCATGATCTATGGCGTCAAACAGGGGCTCGAGTTTTTCAACATCGGCGCCGCTTCCGCGGTCAGCACATTGATCGTCGTCTGCATCCTCGCCATGGCGGCGGCGTTCATCGTGGTCCTCAAGCCGGGAAGGAACCGGCATGTTTGATCGCGATCGGTTGCTGTTGATCGTACGCCGCCTGGCGATCTGTGTTGTCCTCGTGGTCGCGCTCGCGCCGGTCGTGTGGCTGTTCTCGATCGCGTACAAGCCGACCCGCGACATCTTCGCCTCGCCGCCGACGTTTTTGTTCACACCAACCCTCGACAATTTTGAGAGCGTATTCCGTTACTTCAAACTCGGCTCGCTGCTCGAGTCGAGCCTTGTCATTGCGATCGGGTCGACAGCGCTGTCGCTTCTTCTCGGCGCCCCGGCGGGCTATGCCCTGGCGCGATCGGAAAGTCCGCGCGCAATCTGGCTCGCCTATTTCTTTCTCATCATCCGCACCGTGCCGCCGATCGCGACGCTCATCCCGTTCTACCTTCTGATGCGCGACATTGGTCTTCTGGGCACCTGGTGGGCGGTGATCATCCTCAACACCGCACTGAACAGCGCTTTTGTCGTCTGGATGATGTTTTCCTTCTTTCGCGCCGCGCCGGTTTCGATCGAGGAGGCGGCGCGGACGGACGGCTGCACGGATTTCGGCGCCTTTATCCGGATCGCCCTGCCGACCGTGGTTCCCGGCCTGATCGCGAGCGCAATTTTCTGCGTCATGTTCTCCTGGAATGATTTCCTCTACGCGATGTTCCTGACCAAAGCGGACACCAAGACAATCTCAGTCGCCCTTCTCTCCGCCTATGGGACAAAGGATATTTCGTGGGGTACGCTCGGGGCGCTCGCGCATTTTTCCACGCTGCCCATTGTCGCCATGATGATCCTGCTCAACCGCTATTTCGTCCAGGGCCTGACCCAGGGCGTGCATTGAGGCGCACTCGGCTTCGGCCAGTGACAGGCGCATTCGCGGGAGCCCGCAGCCTGACTGTCGTGCGCGCGGAAGCGGGCATCCAGCCCTCGACGAGAGCCTAGCTTCCCACTTGCGCGGGAGTGACAAGACGGCCGACAGCTGTCGCTTTCCCGGTGGCGCGACTTGGTCTAGCATGCGGGGATTCTCGGCACCCGTCGGAGAGAGATAGACGCAAGCGCGCTGGCGTGCGTTTCGCGCCAACGCGCTTCGACTGGTCGGGGACGCGTTATTGTCATCGGGAGGAAGCGGAAACGATGAGCCATGTGTCTCTGCGGGCGGACTTCGAGGAGTTGGTCGAGCTCGACGCGCCGGCCATCCAGGTGGCGACGGACTGTGTGTTCACCGAGGGACCGGTCTGGCATCCGGTTGACCATTTTCTATTGTTTTCGGACATGCCGGGCGACGTGCGGCGCCGGTGGGATCCGCACGGTGGCGTGGTTGAGGTCAAGCGCCCGTCGAACAAATGCAACGGTATGACTTACGATGTCGATCTCAACCTCATCGTCTGCGAGCACGCTACCTCATTGCTCATCCGCGAGAGGCCGGACGGAACACGTGAGGTGCTCGCGAGCCATTTCGAGGGGAAGGAACTGAACAGCCCGAACGACGTCTGCGTGCGCTCCGACGGTTCGATTTATTTCACCGACCCCTACTACGGGCGCGTCCCCGTCTTTGGCGTCGAGCGGCCGCGCGAACTCGGTTTTCAGGCCGTTTATCGCGTGGCGCCCGATGGTGGCGCTCTCAATCTCGTGGTCGATCGCGATCTGTTCGAGCAGCCGAACGGCCTTTGCCTTTCTCCGGACGAGAAGCTGCTCTATGTCAACGACAGCGCGAAAAAGCTGATCCGCGTTTTCAACGTCGCGCCCGACGGATCGTTGTCGGGAGAGCGTCTGTTTGCAAGCGAAATCCGGTCGTCGTCACAGAGCGGCGGCCGGGACGGGATGAAATGCGATGAGCACGGGAATGTCTGGGTCACCGGCCCGGGTGGCGTGTGGGTCTACGCCCCGTCAGGTGAGCTGATCGGAAAGCTGCACATCCCGGAGGGCGTGGCCAATCTCGCCTGGGGCGGCGCCGAATTGCGCACCCTATTTTTGACTGCCACCCACTCGGTCTATCGCTTGACAACGAAGGTCGGCCCCCGGAGTGAGCCTTACATGCGTGCGCACGCGGCCGTGAAGGATGCGTCTGCGCCTGCCGGGGTAGGGCTCGATCTCGACCCCCGCCGCGCCGTCCTGATCATTCAGGACATGCAGAACGACGCGGTGAGCGAGGGTGGCGCTTTCGCCGCATCCGGAGCGCCGAACCACGCGAAGGCGCAGAACGTCGTCGAAAACATTCGCCGGGTCGCGGCGGAAGCTCGGGCGCACGGCGTTCCCGTCGTCCATGTCTGGTTCGTTGTCGAGCCCGGCGCGGCTGGCGTCACCCTTAACGCGCCACTGTTCAAGGGTCTGGCTGAGCACAAGGCGGTGGTGCGCGGGACCTGGGGCGCAGCGCCTGTCGAGGGGCTCGAGCCTGATCTTGGCGATTTCGTCGTCGAGAAGATGCGCATGAGCGCGTGGGAGGGCACCCGCCTCGAGACGATTTTGAAAGCGCTCCATCGCGACACGATCATCAACACCGGCGCGTGGACCAACATGTCGATCGAGCACACCGCCCGCACCGGCGCCGACAAGGGGTATGTCATCATCACGCCTGAGGATTGCTGCGCGACGATGAACGCCGAGTGGCACAAAGCCTCGATCGGTTACGCCATGCAGAATGTCGCCGAGGTCACCAAAGCGGACGCTGTGATCGCGGCGCTGAAGGGCAGGTGAGGCGCAAGGCCGAGGCGATCAAGCCTCAAACAAAGCCACAACTTCCATGAGCTCCATGATCGATCGGTCGGAGCCGACGAAGGGCTCGCCGGACGGGGAATAGCCGACCACATAAAGCCCCGCCGCGCGCGCTGAACGGGCGCCCGCACCGCTGTCCTCGACCGCGACGACCGCCGCGGCTGGCAGGGCGAAGCGGCGCGCGGCCTCGCGATAGGGCTCGGGGTCGGGCTTGCCCGACGAGACGTCATCGAGGCTCAGCGAGAACGCCAGGATCTTGCCGACGCCCAGCGCCTCGATATTGGCGTCGACGATGGTGCGCCCGGAGTTCGACACGCAAGCTTGCGCGATTCCGCGTTCAGCAAGCTTGCGCATTGCCTCGAGCGCGCCCGGATTCGGCTCGAGCTCCCCCACATGAGCGACGTAATAGCCCTCGATCGCCGCGATCCATGTCGTGAACAACGAGCCTGCGGGAAAGCGCGGTTTGAGCGCCTCCCAGATGTCAATCGCGTGGACGCCGCGAAACGCATCCGGCTCAAGATCGCTGAGATCGGCGCCAAGGGCGGCGCTCGCGGCCGCGAGAGCGCGCTCATGAAGCGGCTCGCTGTCGATGAGCGTGCCGTCAATATCCCAGGCGACCGCGCGAAAGAGGCTCATGATGCAGCCAGCTCGGACCGGTCGGCCAGGCGGCGATAGAGGTCACGATAGCGGCGATAGCCATGGCGGTAGACGTTGGCGGTCTCGGGCCGAGGCTCGACCCGGTCGGCGGGGCGCACGAAGGCGGAGATCGCCGACCAGTCGGAAGCAAGCCCCACGCCGATCGCGGCCGTCCAGGCCGCGCCGACGCAAGAGCCGGGATGACCAGTGAGACGCTGGACCGGGCGCTCGAGGACATCGGCGACAATCTGCATCCATACATGGCTCGTCGAACCGCCGTCGGAGACGATAAAGCGCTCAGTCTTGTAGCCGATCTCGTTCATGACCTCGACATGATGCGCGAGTGCATAAGCGTAGGCCTCGAGCAGGGCTCGCCAAAGATGGCCGATGTCGTGCGAGAGCGTAAGGCCGTCAAACGTCGCGCGCGCGTTGGCGTCGTGGATCGGCGTCTTTTCGCCAAGAAAATACGGCGTGATGACAAGGCCGTCGCTGCCGGCGGGCCGCGCCTCCGCGAGTCGATCCAGCCATTGATGGATCGAGAGGCCGGCCTCGTCCGCAGCGTGTTTTTCTCCCGAGGCGAACTGGCGAACGAACCAATTGAGCGCGGAGCCTCCGGTCGCCATGCACCCGTTGGGGACAAAGAGGCCAGGCTTCAGATGGTAGTCGAGAAACAGGCGTGGATCGGGGCGTGCGTGATCAGTCGCTGTCAGAATGTCGACTGAGCCGCCGAATTTGAGCAGGACATCGCCAGCGCTGACGACGCCCGCGCCGAGCGCGGAGGCAATGTGGTCAGCCACGCCGCCGATCACCGGCGTTCCGGCTCTGAGCCCGCTCTCCGCCGCGGCATGATCGGAGACGACGCCAAGAATTTCGTGCGAGGCGACTTTGCGCGGCAGCGCGCCCCTCGGGATATGCGCAAGCGCGACCAGCGCATCGTCGATCGCATGCGTCGCGAGGTCGACGAATCCAGCCTCGAGCGCCCAGTTCTGCTCGATCGCGCGCTGAGCCGTCAGGCGCCAGTTGATGTAGTCGTACGAGCCAAACACCGTGCCAATGCGCGCAAAGACATCCGGCTCATGTCGCTCGATCCATCGCAGCTTCGCCCCGACGAGCTGCTGATTGATTCCGTTCCCGGCCTTGGCGAGAAACGCCTTCTCGTCGATCTCGGCGCGGAGCTCCTCGACTTCCGCGCCGCAGCGCGCATCGCTCTGCTGAATGCTGTGCCTCAGCAAGCGCCCGGACGAATCGAGAAGCACCAGAGCCGGCAGCATTCCTGTGACGCCGACAGCGGCGATGTTGGCTGCAGAGACGCCAGTCGCGTGCAAGAGCTCGCGCACGATTTCGCCGACGTTGCTCCACCATTGCTCCGGATCCTCCTCCGCCCAGCCTACGTGGTCGGAGCGCAGGGCGACTGGACGCGAGGCGAGGGCGAGGGTCTCATCCGGCGGCCGGATGAGCACGCCGATGGTCGAGGTCGTGCCGATGTCGAGGCCGAGAACGCAGGGCATGAAGTCGCGGCTCGCTTGCTGTGTCATACCCGCGCAAGCTTGTATCCAGACTCGCGCCTGATCGCTGGGGCTCGACTGGATTCCCGCGTTCGCGGGAATGACATGCTGTGGTTCAGCGCCGTCACCTCAGCTTCGCCACCGCGTCCATGAAACGCTTGACGCGCGCGCCATCAACTGGATTCCAAGTGTTTCCGTCGACCTTGAAATGCGTGCCGATGACCACACCGTCCGAGATGGCGAGGATGTCGCGCACATTGTCGATGGTGACGCCGGTGTTGGCGAGGACGGGAACGTCCGGAACAGCTTCGCGGACGGTTTTGAGGTTCGAGCGGTCGACCGGATCTCCGGTCAAGGGTCCCGAGACAAGGATCGCGTCCGCAAGCGATGAGAAGACGGCGCTCTTCGCGCGCAAGGCGATGGGACGCTCGTCGAGCGAATGGGCGAACTCGGCGTTGATGTTGAACAGGAGCTTCATGTCCTCGCGCCCGAGATTGCGGCGGAGACGGAGGGCGCCCGCGCAGTCGGCCTGCCAGAGACCCATGTCGGACGCGAAGAGGCCGGTGAAGATCTCGCGCACGAAGCTCGCGCCCGTCGCAGCGGCAATGGCCACGCTGGCCAGCGGATCCCAGAGATAATTGACGCCGAACGGCGCCTTGAGATGCGGCTTAATGGCTTGGACGACGGCGGTCATCCCGGCCACGCCTTCCGCCGGCGCCTTGAGGACATAGGGGCGATCGTTCTCGTTGCCGAACATGACCGCGTCGACGCCGCCCGCTTGCAGGGCCTCGATGTCCTTGAGCACGCCTTCGATCAGCTTGCTGACGCCTCCATCCGCATCGTAAAGCGGCGATCCCGGAAGCGCGCCGATATGGGCCATGGCGATCACGACTTTCGTCTTGTCGCCCAAAAAGTCAAAAACCATGCAGGAGTTCCTTAGGCGCGCGGCGCTTGATTGATTGCCGGATAGGAGCGGGTCGTCGCGGCGGCGCAACCTAGCGCCGACGGCAAGATTATCAAACAAAAAGCGCCTTCGCGGCCTCCGATTTTGTTGATATGGCTCCGCCCTCGCACGCGTGGAGGTACAATGTCGGCGGACAGTTCGTCCTATTCAGAGCTCAACGGCAAGCGCGCATTCGTAACCGGCGGCGCGCAAGGCATCGGCCGCGCCATTGCGCGCGCGCTCGCGCGAAGCGGCGTGAAAGTCGCGATCGCTGATATCGATGGCCAGGCGGCGCAGCGAACGGCGCAGGAGATTGGCGAAAACGCCGTCGCAGTCGAGATCGACGTGCGCGAGCGTGCCTCAGTGGAGCGCGCGTTCGGCGAGGCGCTCAAGCTTTTGGGTGGTTGCGATATCTGCATCGCCAACGCGGGTGTCTCCACCATGAGCCATGCGCTTGACCTCACCGACGCGGACTGGGACTTCAATTTCGCCGTCAATGCGCGTGGCATATTCCTGACCAACCAGATCGCGGCTCGGCATTTCGTCGGCCAGGGCACGGGCTGCATCGTCAACACCGCTTCGCTCGCCGCCAAGGTCGGCGCGCCACTGCTCGCCCATTACTCGGCTTCGAAATTTGCGGTGCTCGGCTGGACCCAGGCGCTGGCGCGCGAGCTCGCCCCGACTGGCATTCGCGTGAACGCCGTGTGCCCCGGCTTCGTAAGGACCGGCATGCAGGCGCGCGAGATCGAGTGGGAGGCGAGCCTGCGCAATATGTCGCCGCGGCAAGTCGTAGATGACTACGTGTCGCAAACCCCGCTAGGGCGACTTGAGGAGCCCGAGGACGTTGCCGACGTCGTCGTGTTCCTGTGCTCGGACAAGGCGCGGTTCATGACAGGGCAGGGGATCAATGTGACCGGCGGCGTCTATATGACGTGAAGCACCACCTTCTCCCTTGGGGAAAAGGTGGCGCGCCGACGGCAATGCAAATGCCCTAATACCCGAGCGCGGCGCCGTCCTTGCGCGGGTCTGAGCCGCCGATCAAGATTCCGCGCTCGCGGTTGATCATGATCGCCTGTCCGCCCCCGAGGGGCCGCTCGACTTCGGTCAGCACGTGGCCAAGCGCGATCAGCTTCTCTCGCATCGCTGGCGAAACGCCGCGTTCGATCTCGACTTCCCCCAGATGCGGACAGACGCGGGGAAAATCGAGCGCCTGTTGAATGTCCATCCCATATTCGACCGCGTTGCTCAGAACCCAGCTCTGGCCCATTGGCTGGTAGTGTTCGCCCATGACGCCAAAGCAGATCGCGGGCTGGCCGTCCCGGGTCGCCAAGCCTGGCATGATGGTGTGCGCGGGGCGGGTGTTGGGCGCAAAGCTGTTGGGATGGCCGGGCTCGAACGTGAAGCACAATCCGCGGTTTTGCATAAGCACGCCCGAGCCTTCGGCGAGGATGCCGCTGCCGAAAGTCTGGTAGATCGAGTTGATGAGGCTGCAGGCGCCGCCGTCGCGGTCGACGACCGAAAGGGTGACGGTGTTGCCGCTTGCCGCGAGCGCGATTTCGCCTGGCGCGGGCAAAGAGGAAAGGGCGCGCTTGTCGTCGATGTGTCCCGCCAGAGCGGCGAGGTAATCGCGAGAGAGCAGGCGGTCTAGAGGCGCCTCCCGTTGGCGTGGGTCGGCGAGGAAAGCGCCCCGGTCGCGGTAGGCCATGCGCGCAGCTTCGATGTGCCGATGGAAGCGCGTCACACCAGCCGGTCCGTCCGGAGCGTCGCCGAGCGCTTCCAGTTCGCCCAGAATCATGAGCGCGACGAGGCCTGGCCCGTTTGGCGGGCATTGCCAGACGTCGAGGCCGCGCCACCGAATCGAGATCGGCTCGACGAACTCGGCGCCCTTCAGTCCGTTGGCGAAGTCCTCCTCCGTCTGCACGCCGCCGCGCCCACGAAGCGTCGCCGCCATGTCGGCTGCGACCGGCCCACTGTAGAAAGCGTCAGCGCCGTGCTTGGCGATGGCGCGCAGCGTGCGGGCGAGCGCCGCCTGCACGAACCGATCGCCCTCGCGGGGCGGGCGGCCGCCGGGCAGGAAGAGCGTGTTCCCGGCGCGGCGCAGCTTGCTCTCGTACATCGACCAATCCCAGGCCACGCGCTGATGCACCGGAAAGCCATCCTCGGCGCAGCGGATGGCGGGGAGGAGCAATTCGTCGAAGCCCTTGGTCCCATACGCGTCCAGCAGCACTTGCCAGCCTGAGACGGCGCCAGGGATGGTGACGCCATGCGGCGAAATGTCATCGGGCGGAGTGGAACCGGCGGCCCGGATCGCGTCGAGCGAAGCGGCGCCCGCCGATCGGCCCGAACCGTTGACCGCGACGACCTTGCCGCCGGGCGGCGCATAGAGGCAAAAGCAATCGCCGCCGATCCCGGTCGATTGCGGCTCGACCACCGCGAGGACAGCGCAGGCCGCGACCGCCGCGTCGACGGCGTTACCGCCGGCGCGCAACACCTCGATCGCGGTCAGCGAGGCGATCGGCATGGAGGTCGCCGCCATCCCGTTCACGGAATAGACGGGGCTGCGTCCGCTCTGATGGAAGTCTCGCAATGACCCGTCCTTTTTAGATGCCGGCGAATTGAGCCGACAATGTTCCCTTGAGGGTTTAAGCCGGCTCGGGCGTCAGTTTGCAACCGGCTTGGCCATTGGCGCAAATTGCATGAATCTTGCGTCCAGCAGGTCGAAACCAACATGAACGAGATCGGAGTTAAGCCGGATGGAGTTTGATCTGGTCATTCGCGGCGGGACGGTTGTCACCGCTGCCGACGTCGGCAAATGCGACGTGGGCGTCAAAGACGGCCGCATCGTCGCGCTCGCCGAAGACCTGCCGCGCGCCGCCTCCGAAATTGACGCTTCCGGCCTCCTGGTCTTGCCCGGCGGAATCGACAGCCACGTCCATTTCGACCAGCCCCAGGGTCCGGGGATTGTGATGGCGGACGGGTTCGAGAGCGGCACCCGCAGCGCGGCGGCGGGCGGCAACACGACCGTCCTCGCGTTTGCGCTGCAGCCGCGCGGGCAATCGCTGCGTGAGAGCGTCGAGAGTTATCATGAAAAGGCGAAGGGCAAGTGCTATGTCGACTACGGATTCCACCTGATCGTCACGGATCCGACGCCGGCGGTTTTGGGCCAGGAGCTGCCGGCGCTCGTCAAGTCCGGCTATCCGTCGTTCAAAGTGTTCATGACCTACGACAACATGGTCCTGACCGACCGGCAATTGCTCGAGGTGTTCACAGTTGCGCGCGAACAGGGCGCGCTCGTCATGGTTCATGCCGAGGGCTACGACCAGATCAAATACATGACCGACCGCCTCGAGCGCGACGGTAAGACCCATCCTTACTTTCATGCGGAGTCACGGCCCGAGCTCGTCGAGCGCGAGGCGACGCATCGCGCGATCTCGCATGCCGAACTGATCGGCATACCGATCATGATCGTGCACGTGTCCGGGCGTGAGGCGATGGAGCAAATCGAATGGGCGCGCGGAAGGGGCCTGAAGATCTACGCCGAAACCTGCCCGCAATATTTGGTACTTACGGCCGAGGACCTCAAAGGCCTCAACATGGACTTCTCGGGCGCGAAATATGTCTGCTCCCCGCCGCCGCGCGATCGCGCATCGCAAGAGGCGATCTGGCGCGGTCTGATCAGCGGCGTCTTTCAGACTTTCTCCTCCGACCATTGTCCGTTTCGATTCGAGGACGAGGCTGGCAAAAACCACCCGAAGGGACGGACCTCGTTCCGCTGGGTGCCGAACGGCATTCCGGGCGTGGCGGCGCGGCTGCCGATCCTGTTTTCAGAGGGCGTCAACAAGGGGCGCATTTCGCTTTCGGAGTTCGTCGCGCTCACCGCGACCAACCACGCCAAGATGTATGGCCTCTATCCGCGCAAGGGTTCGATCATGATCGGAGCAGACGCCGACATCGCCATCTGGGATCCAGACAAAAAGGTCAGTCTGTCCCAGGGTCTCATGGAGCATGGGAGCGACTACACCCCTTACGAAGGCATGGAAGTGACGGGATGGCCGGTCAAGACGCTGCTGCGGGGCGCGCTGGTCGCCGACAATGGCCAGATCGTCGGCAAGCCCGGAATGGGTCAGTTCCAGGCGCGGCAGACGACCCGGAGTTCATAAATCGCTTTTCGCGGCTACATCTCCGGGTGCGGCGGGGGTGGCGGGAGCGGCTTGAATAGCTCGTTGCTGTTCGAAAGAACGTCAGTGAGAGTGAGCCGGCCGATCGACGCGGGGGCGAAGAGGTAAAGAGCGGCGGCCGCAAATCCGCTCTGCGGGTCTACAGAAAGCGGAATGTCGATGATGTTCTCAAAAAAGGCATAAGGCGAGACGCCGGGACCGTCGATGGCCTGAGCGCCGGCGGACGCGATTGCGGACGGCAGTCCGCTGACCAGAACCGGGGCAAGGCTCTTGGGTCTAAAATCAGATCGGGACGGACATTGTTCGCATCCTCGGTCCCCCCGCCAAACAGCGAGACGGCGGTGTCATCAGCCGATGCATCCTCAGCGACAGCCGCGTCGTAGGTCGCGGAGGGAATGCAGGTTGCGGAGCATTCATCCAGATCGATGAAGCTGACGTCCGCGCGGACGCCGCGAACCGCCGCCATCGCGATCAGCGCCGCGCCAACACCAAGCACCCATCGCGCGCCACGCCGCACTTCCTACCCCCAAAACTACGGCTGCTGCATGGCGATTATTAGTGGGAAGAACGAAGGACTTGTCAATGCCGGGAGGGCGTTGGCGACGCCCAGCAGCGGGGATTGAAATCCATTGCCCGGTTGCAAATTGACCGCTAAGCTCATCCGGGCCGGCGGCCCGGTGGGCTAGTCGGCGGTCACGATCAATTGTCGGACCTGTCAGGGAAGGAAACGCCATGGCGACGTTCGTCATTCTCTACAAATATACCGAACAGGGCATCAAGAATATCAAGGATGCGCCCAAACGCGTCGAAGCCGCGAAGAAGGCTGCGGCAAAAGCCGGGATCACGATCAAGGAAACCCTCTGGCTGCAAGGCGAGTACGACTTCCTCTCGATCGGCGAGGCGGCGGACGAATATGCGGCGACCGCCTTCAACATCAACGTCCTTAAACAGGGCAACGTTCACACCCACACCATGCGCGCCTTCACGGTGGAGGAGATGACCAAGATCCTCGCACACGTCGACTAGGACGATCCCCCCAGCGCGTCTTTGAGGAAGCGGGCGATCGCGGTAAGCATGGCGTCGTCCACTTCCTCCTGGCTCGATCCCAACGCCTTCAGCGCCGTCTTTGCGACCATAAGGGAATGGTCCCCTCCCTCCACGACGTACAGCGTCGAGGGCGCAAGCATCCGCTTCCGAACGTCCTCGAGAAGGTCGAGCGGGCAGAGCGGGTCGCGCGCTCCCTGCACGAACAGGGTCGGCGTCTTCAATTCCAGCAGAACCTGATCGCGCATTTTCGATCGGTCGCCAGCGCCGCAAAGTGGATAGCCGAAGCAGATGACCGCTTCGACCGGATCGACGAGGGCGACATGGCAGCCGACGCGGCCGCCCATGCTTTTGCCGGCGAGCACGATCGGCCCGTCATGCTTGGCGCGAAGCGCGGCAAGCGCCGCTCGATGCGCTTCGATGAGCTTGGGCAGCGGGTCCGGCCGCCCCCGGCCCGCCAGGGCATAAGGGTAATCAAACGGCTCGACCGGACCGATCGTCTCCAGGAGTCGCGCGAAGGTCTGCATTCGCGGGTGCGAGGACTGGGCGCCGGCGCCAGGCGCGAGGAGAAAGGCAGGACCGGGCATGAGCGCCAGTTTATCGGTTCAGGAAAGCCGCGTCAGCCCAGCGCTTCCTCTGCTCACGGGGGGATCGCGGAAGCTGCGCTTCAGTTTGATCAGAAGCTCGCTGCGACCGAGTTAGATCGCTAAGCTTCGGTCGAGATCGCCGCCTTCCGTTCAAGCAGGACGCTGCTCAATGATGGACATCAACATTCCCGAAGTGGTCGCCGAGGTCGAAGAGGCGTTCGCCCGTTACGAGCGCGCGCTGGTCACCAACGACGTCGCCGAGCTCGACGCGCTGTTCTGGAAGAGTCCGCACACCCTGCGCTACGGTGCGACCGAAAATCTCTACGGCTACGACGAGATCGCCGCCTTTCGCGCCGGACGCTCGCCCGCCAATCTAGCGCGGGATCTCGTGAAGACCGTCATCACCACCTATGGGCGCGATTTCGCCACCGCCAACGTCGAATTCAAGCGCGCAAGCTCAACCGCGACGGGACGGCAGAGCCAGACTTGGTTGAGGACCGACGAGGGCTGGCGGGTTGTGGCGGCTCACGTGAGTCTCCTGCAGACGCCGTAGTCTCTTGTAGACGCCGTAGTTCGTGGCATTGCTAGGGAGTTCGCTGGCTTGCGCAGTTGTCTTGAAAGGCAGGGCGCAGCTAGAAAGGGCAGCGGGGCGCAGCTAGAAAGGGCAGCGGGGCGCGGCGACTGCGCAATCCCGACCTACCGCAAATCGGCCTTGAGCCGCTCGAAGATTTCCCGCCCCTCCAGATCGAGCACGCGGAGGCCGACCGCTCGGGGCGGCCAGCGGGCTTCGACCGCTTCGCGGATCGCGGAGGAGGCGTCCGCCGTACCCGTGTTGCTCCTCGTCCGTCGTTGTCCACAAGGTTGTTTGAATCTGCATGATTTTTTGTCCGAAGCGTCTTTACCAGTCCGTAG
>Ga0210406_10001397_pt1 | contig 29459 bp, 28 predicted proteins | sample IncBWC30MmetaG_FD_155454 | JGI IMG/M metagenome (GOLD analysis project Ga0210406, IMG submission 155454) | Forest soil microbial communities from Barre Woods Harvard Forest LTER site, Petersham, Massachusetts, United States - Inc-BW-C-30-M | ecosystem: Environmental > Terrestrial > Soil >... | reverse complement strand
GGCCATGCCGGTTACCGCAGCGCTCGCCGACGCATCGGTGGAGGTCTCGGTTGTCCCGACTATGTAAAGGAACACCGGGTGGCGATTGCCGTCCGTCGGCTCCTGGCCGTTGATGTTGAAACTGGTGTTGCACGTCGTCGCGTTTGAGCCCTGGCCAGTATAGGTCCCGGTAAAGCTTGCAGTCGCTGCCCAGGCCGAGCCTGCAAGACATAATGACAGCATCGATCCAACAATCAGACTAGTTTGCACCTGCCTTCGTCCCATTATTTCCTCCCGTGTCGGTGTAGCAATCTCGGCAATCATAGCAAGATGCTCCAAATAAAAACAACCTATATTTGCATCAAGCGCCAGCGATGGCGCGCTGCAACAACGCTATCGCCGCGATTTCTCACCGGGTCTGACGAACGAGTTGGTGCGGTGCAGCTACGGGCCTTCGGAATCGCCGCGAACCTGCGGTTAACCGCCCGCGCGCGAGCCGGTGAGATCCTGGTTTGCACGTCGCTCGACAATCGCGACGTCGACGCCCGCCAACGCCAACTCGCCTGCCAATGTCAGTCCGGTCGGACCTCCTCCGACGATCACCACCGCATGGTTGGTCATCGCCACACCCCGGTCGCTTCCGCGGCGACGATCGACTCGGCCGCGCGCGACCAGCACCTCGACAACGATACACTCATTTCGTCATCCCGCAGGCTCCGGCTTCGGTCGTCGTTTCTACGGGATCACCGGGCTCTTGAAGCAAGCCCTTTGCGCGCCACATATTAAGCTGGGAGGACTGGTGTCTTCTCGCTCCCTCCGGTTCCTGCGTCTCGCGTGCGACGTCTGCCCTTAACCGAAGCCGAAGATTTCAGGTGCAGCCGTTTATGACAGTGTTATGATGCTCGCCGGGGCTGGGCGGTGTCATGGGGCGGGGCTACACAATATTCGACACGGCAATTGGCCGTTGCGCGATCGTCTGGAGCGATGCCGGCATCGTCGGCGTGCATTTGCCCGAGGCGCGGGAGATCGACACGCGCCGGCGCGTGTTTCAGCTCTACGCCGAGGCGCGCGACGTTCGCCCGCCGATGAATACCGAAATCGCCATCGAAGGCATCGTCGCGCTGTTGCGCGGTGAGGCAAGCGATCTTTCCGACGTCACGCTCGACATGATCGGCATCCACATCTTCAACCAGCGCGTTTACGAGATCACGCGCAAGGTTCCGCGCGGCGAAACCCGCACCTATGATGAAATCGCGACCCGCCTCGGTGCTCCCAGCGCCGCGCGTTCGGTGGAGCAGGCGATTGCCAAAAATCCGTTCATGATCGTCGTGCCGTGCCATCGCGTGCTGGACAGCTATGAGGACAAGATTTCTCCGAACGGCGGCACCATCTCAAAACGCCGTTTGCTGTCGATCGAGGGTAGCCGTGCGGCCCACAGCAAGACTCTGTTCAGCGTGCTGCTTCCGGTTGCCCCGCCGCGCCCGCATAACTAGATTTGGGGCATGACCGGAACTATCCTGCTGGATCGCCCGTCCGTTACCGTGTCCGATTTCCGCTGCACCGCCGTGCCCGGCGATCCGCCGTTCGCGGAGCGGTATCATTGCCACTCCGTTTCCTATGTGCGCAAGGGCAGTTTTGGCTGCCATAGCCGCGGCCGCTTCTTCGATCTGGTGGCAGGATCGGTCTTGGTCGGCCATCCCGGCGACGAATATGTCTGCACCCACGACCACGTCTGCGGCGACGAGTGCCTGTCGTTTTTCCTTAACCCCGAACTGGTGGAAGCGATCGGCGCGCGGCCTGAGATCTGGCAGGTCGGCGCCATGCCGCCGCTCTCCGAACTGATGGTGCTGGGCGAACTGGCGCAGGCCGCCGCCGACGGAAAAAGCGATGTCGGCCTCGAGGAGGTCGGGCAGATCTTTGCCAGCCGCTTTGTCGATCTGGTCTCCGGGCGATCGCCCAAAGCGGCGCGGGCGACGTCCCGGGACCGCCGCCGCGCGGTGGAAACCGCGCTATGGATCGATGCGCATTCGGAACGTGAAATCGACCTGGAAGGCGCGGCCGGCCAGGCCGGCATCAGCCCGTTCCACTTCCTAAGGCTGTTCTCGGACGTGCTCGGCGTCACCCCGCACCAATATCTGGTGCGCTCGCGGCTGCGCCACGCGGCGCGGCTGTTGGCCGACGAGGAGCGCTCCATCACCGATATCGCCTATGATGTCGGTTTCGGCGATCTCTCCAATTTCGTCCGCACCTTCCATCGCGCCGCCGGCGTGCCGCCGCTAAAGTTCCGTCAGGCCTCCCGCGGCAAGCGCAAGATTTTCCAAGAACGCCTTGCCCTCAACTGACTAGGGTTGTCTCCGGCTCGCGCGTGCCACGCGCGTCTTGACGGAGGCAATCATGTACGACCACATCGGAATAAAAGTAGGCAATCTCGACGCCAGCGTGCGGTTTTATACCGCAGCGCTCGCCCCGCTCGGTTATGTGCTGTGCTCGCGCGACGACAATGGCGCCGGCTTCGGGCCGAAGGGCGAACCGGCGCTCTGGCTCTATTTGCACAAGGGGCTGAAGAGCGAAGGCGCGCATGTCGCGTTCCGCGCGCCCGACCACGGCGCGATCGCCAAATTTCACGCCGAAGGCATCAAGGCCGGCGGCCGCGACAACGGCCCGGCCGGCCCGCGGACCGATTACAGCCCGACCTACCATGCCGCGTTCCTGATCGATCCCGACGGCAACAATGTCGAGGCGGTGTGTATCTAATCTATTTGGGACTCCGCTCTCACGACCGTCATTGCGAGGAGCGTTAGCGACGAAGCAATCCAATTCGCCGCATCACTGTTCTGGATTGCTTCGCGGAGCCTGTCATCGGGCGCGCATTCGCGCGACCCGTTGGCTCGCAATGACGGTCTGACCTGGGGTGCCCCTCACCTCTTACAGCAAGGAAACACCATGGCATCCATTCACAAGGACATCCCGATCGGCGCACCCGCGCATGACGTCTGGGACGCGGTGCGCGATTTCGGCGCGCCGCATCGGCGGCTGGTGCCGGGCTTCGTGCTCGACACCAAGCTCGACGGCGAGGCGCGCATCGTCTCCTTCGCCAACGGCACGGTGGCGCGCGAGCTGTTGGTCGATTGCGACGACACCAGGCGGCGGCTGGTCTACGCCGTGATCAGCGAGCGGATGAAACAACACAGCGCCTCGGTACAGGTGATCGCCGAGGGCGAGGGCTGCTGCCGCCTGATCTGGATCGTCGACCTGCTGCCGCACGAAATCGCGCCATACATCGACGGCCAGATGGATCAGGCGGCGCTCGCGATGCAAAAGGCACTGGCGCGATCGGCAAAAGTGGAATCCGGCTTTGCGTCCGATCCCGCGCTAAGTAGATACGGGGGAAGCAAATGACCGCGTCGCCGCTACTCGATGCGCTCGGCGCGGATGGCGCGGCGGCCGATCGCGCCGGCAAGATGGATCTCTATGCGCGCTTCGTCGGCTCCTGGGATCTCGATGTCACGCAGTTCTCCACAGACGGCGCGCCGCGCCGACGCAAGGGCGAATGGCATTTCGGCTGGGTGCTCGAAGGGCGCGCGATCCAGGACGTCTGGATCGTGCCGCCGCGCGGCGAACGGCGCCACGGCGATGCGGCGGCCAACGTCAATACATACGGCACCACGCTGCGGGTGTACGACCCCCGCATCGACGCCTGGCAAGTCCAGTGGAGCGATCCGGTCACCCAGAATTTTCTGCATATGATCGGCCGCGCGCAGGGCGATGACATCGTTCAGCTTGGGACCCGGGCGGACGGCCATCTGATCCGATGGACCTTTTCGGAGATCACGCCCGATTCTTTTCTGTGGCGCGGTGAAATCTCTACTGATGCGGGCGCGAGCTGGCGTGTGGTCACGGAGTTCAGGGCCACGCGCATCGCCTAGCTCTGCCTTCTCCCAATGTGATCTTTCTCACGGAGGCGGCGCTCGCCCTCCCTTAAGCCTTCTCGGGTGCGTCCGGTTTGCGCCGCTTCCGCGGAGCTACGCACGCGAGGAGCGAAATCATGACGGGTGCACACAAGGTCATTTGCCAGGCGGCCGCGGTGCTGCTGCTGTTTACCCTGACGAGCGCGCCGGCGAAGGCTCAATTCGCCGGCTTTGGCGGCGGCGGAGGTGACGCTGGCGGCGACATGATGACCCAGATGGCGCCGATGCTGGAGATGATGAAGGCGAAAATGGGCAAGCGCCGCTTCGCCACGCTGATGCAGACCATGGGCCCGATGATGAGCGGCACGATGGATGGCAGCGGCGGCGGTTTTGGTGGAATGACGGGCGGCGGCGGGTTTGGTGGGATGATTCCCGGCGGCTACGGCGGCGGAATCCCGGGTGGCTACGGCGGTGGCATCCCCGGCGGCTACGGCTACGGCGGCGGCGACATCATGGGCATGATCGGGGGCGGGGGCGGAGGCGGCGACATGATGGGCATGATCGGGCCGCTGATGAAGATGGCGAATGTTGGCGGCGGCCACCGGCGTCACCGTAAGCGCTGACGCGCTCTCGCCCGCCGTTGCGAGGAGCGCTATTGCGCTCGTCGGGGGAGCGCATTCGCGCTAGCCGTTGGCTCCCAATGACGATCTAAGTATCTTGTCGGTCGCTTTGGCCCGCGACAAGACGGGACGAATTTCGGGAACGGGACCATCCCTCGGTCCCCACCGCGTCAGGATGACGCTCAGGCACGCGAGCACACCGAGCACCACCATCGATGAGGCGGCGAGCGCGAAGAAGTTCGCAGCGCTCGCGTCGTGCGTCGACAGCCACCAGCCGCCGAGCGCGATGAACAGCAGCCGCGCGCTTTGTGCGAGCACCGGCCCCAACATTTTCGCAGCCCCTTGCGAGGAGAAATACATCGACATCGCAAGCCCGATGAAGGCGTACATCGGCGCCGCGGTGGCGAGATATTGCCGGCTCGCCGCGCGCACGCTGGCATCGCCGGTGAAGATATTGACCCAGAGGTCGGGGAAGACGGCGATGATGCTCGCGATCGCACCGACCGAGACGAATGAGATCAGCCCCGCGGTCCAGGCGATGCGCCGGGCGCGCGCGATCCGCCCCGCCCCGATCGCCATGCCGATCATCGGCACCGAGGCGATGCCGACGGAGAACGAGATCGACGTCAGCATGAACTCAAGCCGCGCGCCGATGCCGTAGCCGGCGAGGATCGCCGTGCCGAAGCCTGCCAATAGGTGGGTGAAGATCGAGATGGTCAGCACCGACTGCAGCGGCGACAGGCAGGAGACCGCGCCGACCTTCAAGATGTCGGTGAACATCGCCCCTTGAATGCGAAGTCCCTTGATTTTTGGAGTGACGCGCGCGCGGCCGGAAAACAGGTACCAGCCCATCACGGAAATGCTGATCAGGTAAGCCGTCAGCGAGCCGGCGGCAACGCCGCGCATGCCGAATTGCGGGATCGGGCCGAGGCCTAAGCCCAGCGTGCCGCCCAGAATGATCTGGCACACTGCGGAAGACAGCATCATCAGCGACGGCAATTTCATGTTGCCGGTGCCGCGCAGAACTCCGGCCATCGTGTTCATCAGCCAGGGCACCACGGCGCCGCCAAAGAAGATCTGCATATAGGCGATCGCCTGCGCCAGCACGTTGCCGCGGCCGCCGAGCAATTGCAAAAGTCCGGGCCCAAAGATCAGCATGCCCAGCATGAACGTCAGCCCGAAAGAGATGCCGATCAACAGTGCATGCGCGGCCAACGTCGAGGCGCGGTCGATATCGCCGGCGCCGAGAGCCCGCGCGATGGCCGAGGCAACGCCGCCGCCCATCGCCCCACCCGACATGGTCATGGTCAGGATCACGCAGGGAAAAAGCAGCGCCATCGCCGCCAGCGATTCCACGCCCAAGCGGCCGATATAGGAGGTTTCGGCGATGACGACGCAGGTGCCGGCTGAGAGCGCGATCACGTTGGGCCATGCCAACCGCAGCAATGTCGGCAGGATCGCACCCTCGACCAGCGCATTGCGCAGGGGCGGCGCAGGCGGCGGAAGCGGACGTTCCTCTTCGTCGATAGGTATTTCGGCGACCGCGATGTCGGGCAAATATCTCTCCCTCGGCCCGATCCGCTTGCCGCGCCGCGATGCTTGGTAGCACGGCCGCGGCAGATTCCCCGTGCGCAAGACGCATTGGGGGCCTGCGCGATTGCAGGTTAAGAGTTGGCGCTAGCCGATCGACCAGACGAACGGCGCTTTGCCGCCCGCGGCCGACTTCAGCCGGACAGGGATGTGGCGGCCGCAGCCGGCGGCCAACCCCTCGAACAATCCTTCAAGCACCTTCGCGCAGGCGGAATGATAATCGCCGACATCGGCCGTCAGTTTCCACGTCTGCTGGACGATTTCGAATTGGCCTTCGGAAGAGCTGATGACCGCGGCATCGCCCTCGGCATCGAACAGCGCGCCGAGGAAGCTTGCGAAATCCTTTGCCGCGCCGCGCCGCTCTGCCAGGGCCTGTGCGACCTCGTCAAAATACTGCATGCCGATCAGTTTTCCCGTGAGATGCAGGAGATAGCCAGCATCCTCGGGCCCGAACAATTGCACCATCACGAGGGCTGCGGTCTTCACATATTCCATCGCGTAGTTGCGATAGGCTTTTTCCAGCCGCGGTTTCGGCCAGCTTGCAACCGGCAAGGCCGGTGCGTTTTTTGGATCGAAGCGCGGCGCCTCGAGATGACGCGCGAACACCAGCCGCTGATCAAGCTCGAGCTCGGAATCGTATTCGCAGTAATAGCCTTCGAGCCCGTCCTGGCCGTCGACGCTCTGCTTGGTGCAGACGAAGCCGAGTTTCAAATTGCCGAGGGCTGCACCGTTATTGGCGTGCCAGCCGCGCAGCATCGCGCGCGACACCTCGCCGGGCACACCGCAGATCGCCGTGCCCTTCCAGATCCAGCGCGGCGGCGGATAGCGGATCCAGGCCTTGCGATCGGTCTCGTACATGTATTCGACATGGACGCCGCCGATCCAGTTGGAGAGATAATGATATTGGGCGGCGGCCACCGCCGGCGGCAGATGGCTCAAGCCCAGTTTTTCAAGACCTGGAAGAAAGCGTTCATGCTGCTGGCGGCGAAACACCCGAAACACGAATTCGGCGGCATCCGCCGTGCCGCGCCGCGTCACCACCAACAGGATGAGCCCGGTGAAATAGGCATGGTAGAGGTTGGCGACAGCTCGCCACTTGAGCCATTTTGTCTCCTGCGCACCGTCGGTCACCTCTTTCACCCGACGTTCCACCGTTGTGTCAGTCGTCATACTCCCTCGAAATATCCTGGCCGGTATAGTCAGGCATGAACGACGCCGCCACAAGGCTTATGACCGCGCAAGCGGCGATATAGACAGAAATCGCGTAGCCGGAGTGATAAGTGGCGAACAGGGCTGTCGCGATAAGGGGCGCCGGACCGCCGGCAATCACCGACGCGAGTTGATAGCCCAGTGAAGCACCGCTGTAGCGCAGCCGTGGCGTAAAGGCCTCGGCGATCAAAGCGGCCTGAGGCCCATACTGCATGTCATGAGGGATCAGCGACAGCACGATTGCGATAAACACTGCTGACGGAATTGCGGTGTCCACCATTCCGAAATACAGAAAGCCGAACAGGCCCACCGTCGCCGCGCCGATCAAATACATCTTCCTGCGCCCGATGCGGTCGGAGATGTGGCCCGACAGCGGGATGGTGATGAACGAGACGCAAGAGGCAGCCAGCACCGCCATCAGGATCAGATCGCGTGACATGTGCAGGGTTCCGACGGCGTAAGCGAAGATGAACGCGGTGAAGATATAGAACGGCGCTTGCTCGGACAATCGCAGCAAGGCCGACAGCAATATCTCCTTCGGATGCTTCTTGAAGACCTCGATGATCGGGGCCTTCTCGATCTTTTTGTTATCCAGGAGCTGCTGGAAAACCGGCGTCTCGAGGATGCCAAGGCGGATCCATAGTCCGACGCCAACCAGAACGATCGAGAGCGCGAAAGGAAGCCGCCAGCCCCAGGTGACGAACTGATCACCCGTCAATTGGCTGAATGCGAGGACGGCAAGGTTTGACAAAAACAGGCCGCACGGCACGCCGAACTGCGGCCAGGATGCCACCAGGCCGCGCTGACCGTGGGTGCGCGACCATTCCATCGCCAGCAGCACCGATCCGCCCCATTCGCCACCGACGCCGATACCTTGAAGCATCCGCAATACCGTAAGGATGACCGCGCCCCAGATGCCGATTGACGCGTACGTAGGCACGAATGCAATGAGGAAGGTCGCGATGCCCATGCACAGAAGCGTGGCGATGAGTGTCGCTTTGCGGCCGATGCGATCACCGTAGTGACCAAATATCGCGGCACCGATCGGGCGCCCGACAAAGCCGATGAAATAGGTGCCAAAGGCCGCGAGCGTCCCCGTCAACGCATCTTCGTTGGGAAAGTAGAGCTTACCAAAAATAAGCCCCGCAGCCGTGCCGTAAAGGAAGAAGTCGTACCACTCGATAGCGGTGCCGATGGTCGATGCGATGACCGCCTTGCGCAGCTGCGCGCTGTGATCGGATTCGGACAACGTCCCATGTGTGATCGCGATAGCCATTGAATCGTCCCCTCGTTGATTGTTTCCTCGCCCCGTGTGAGCCGGTTCTCAGCGGCTCATTGGAGGCGATGCTACAATCAGCTCGCGGCGACCGAAAGATACATCTCGCAGGGGGCATTCATATTGCTGCAGCGCAGGAGAATTGCACCAAGGCCCGGTGATGGCGTTTAGGTGACGTCGGTGCTTTGGAAAAGCAAACCGACGCACGAAGACTTGATTGCTTGGTCGCTGACGCTTCGCAACGACGGCTGCCTACACCCGAAAATGCTTGCTGAGCTTCAAGCCTTGCGCCTGGTAGTTCGAGCCGATGCGCTGGCCGTACAGCGCGGCGGGGCGCGCCAGCATTTTCTCATAGACCAGGCGGCCGACGATCTGGCCGTGCTCGAGGATGAACGGCACTTCGCGCGAGCGCACCTCCAAGACGGCACGGGAACCTTGCCCGCCGGCCCCGGCATAGCCAAAACCGGGATCGAAGAAGCCGGCATAATGCACGCGGAATTCGCCGACCAGCGGATCGAACGGCACCATCTCGGCGGCGTAATCCGGCGGTACTTGCACCGCCTCTTTGGACGCGAGAATGTAAAACTCGCCGGGATCGAGGATGAGGCTGCCGTCGCCCCGCGCCGGGATCGCCTCCCAAAATTCGTCGGCCGCATAGCCGCCGCGGCGATCGATGTCGACCACGCCGGTGTGCCGCTTGGCACGGTAGCCGACAAAGCCTTGTGCGTTTTCGCCGGAAAGATCGACGGACAGCGCCACACCACCGTTCAGATCTGCCTTGTCGCTATCGACCAGGCCCTCCGCAGCATGCAGGGCCTCGAGTTCATCAACATCGAGAATGGCATCACCGGTGCGGAAGCGGACTTGTGAGAGCCGCGATCCCTCGCGCAGCAGCACCGGAAAAGTCCTGGGGCTGATCTCGGCGTAGAGCGGGCCGTGGTAGCCGGCGCCGATCATGTCGAAGCGGCGGGTGCCATCGGCGATCACGCGGGTGAATACGTCGAGCCGCCCGGTCGAGCTTTTCGGATTTGCCGACGCGACAATCTTCGGCGGCAGCGCAAGGCTTTCCAGGAGCGGCACGATGTAGACGCAGTTGGTTTCCAGCACCGCGCCGTCGGCAAGGCCGATCTCGTGCAGCTTCAATTCGTCGATGCGCTCCGCCACCGTCGCGCCGGGGCCCGGCAGGAAGCTCGCGCGGACCCGATAGGCGATATCGCCGAGGCGCAGATCGAGGCTCGCGGGCTGGATCTGGCTTTCGACGAACGGATAGGCCGGCAATATAAGGCCGGCGTCCGCCATCGCCGCTATCATGCGATCCGGCAAAATGCCGTTGGCGTGGGTAGGAAGCGAAAACGACACGATATGGTCCTTAGCATGCTCCTTGGGCGGTAGCCCCGATGTCATCCAAACCCCGAAAACAAGCCTTTTACCGGTTATCCGATGCCCGCCTTGACGGAAAGGGCGCGGCAGAATAAGAGCATGACTTATCCCGTGGTGATTTGAGCCGGCCGGCTTGCAGCCACGTTAAATAAGTCGCTAAACAGGCCGGGGACCATTGTGATCCCGGCCTGTGGAATTTTTCCAGGCCGGTTTTTTGTGACCATTTGAAGGTGGTCACGACGGAGGTCACATGTCCGAGTCACCCGCGTCCAACTCTACTGCGTCCAAGTCACCCGCGTCCAAGTCTACGTCCGCTTCGCCCACTGCCCGCTATCGTCCCGAAACCAGGCTGGTCCATTCCGGGACCATACGCTCGGAATTCGGCGAAACGTCCGAGGCGCTGTTCCTCACGCAAGGCTATGTCTACGACAGCGCAGAGCAATGCGAGGCGCGCTTCAAGGGCGAGGACCCCGGCTACATCTATTCGCGCTATTCCAATCCGACGATTGCGATGTTCGAGCGGCGGATGATCGAGCTCGAAGGCGCCGAAGCGGCGCGCGCCACCGCGACCGGCATGGCCGCGGTGACGACCGCCGTGCTGGCGCCGCTGAGAGCCGGCGATCACGTCGTGGCGTCAAGGGCGATGTTCGGATCGTGCCGCTACGTGGTGGAGGATCTGCTGCCGCGTTACGGCATCGCCTCCACGCTGGTCGACGGGCTCGATCTCGACCAGTGGAGACGCGCCATGCGGCCGAACACCAGGAGCTTGTTTCTGGAGAGCCCGACCAATCCGACGCTCGACGTGCTCGACATCCCGGCGATCGCGGAGATCGCGCATGCCGGCGGCGCGCGGCTGATCGTCGATAATGTGTTCGCGACCCCGATCTGGCAAAGTCCGCTCGCGCTCGGCGCCGACGTCGTGGTCTATTCCGCGACCAAGCATATCGACGGCCAGGGCCGCTGTCTCGGCGGCGTCATCCTCTCCTCGGAAGCCTTCATCGCCGAGCACATCCACAATTTCATGCGCCAGACCGGCCCGTCGATGTCACCGTTCAACGCCTGGGTGCTGTTGAAGGGGCTGGAGACGCTCTCCGTGCGCGTGCGCGCGCAGACCGAGACCGCCGCCAAGGTGGCGGACGCGCTCGCGACCCACCCGAAAATTTCGCGCCTGCTCTATCCCGGCCGCGAAGATCATCCGCAAGCCGATCTGGTGAAGAGGCAGATGCGCGCGGGCTCGACGCTGGTCGGGTTTGAGGTCAAGGGCGGCAAGGCCGGCGCATTCCGCTGCCTCAACGGCTTGAGGATCTCGCGGATCTCCAACAATCTCGGCGACGCCAAGAGCCTCGTCACCCATCCCGCCACCACGACGCATCAGCGGCTAAAGCCGGAGGCGCGCGCCGAGCTCGGCATCAGCGAAGGTTTTATTCGCTTCTCGGCGGGGCTCGAGCATGCCGATGATCTGATCGAAGATCTTGGCGCGGCGCTGGAGCGGGTGTGATTTAGAGGGCGAATAGCGCGTGGCGAATAGCGAATGGAAATCTTCGCTGTTCGCTATTCGCTACTCCCTATTCGCCCACGTCACATCGGCCTGTAGGTCTGCACGTTGGAGGGCACGTTGACGCCGAGCTTGATCTGGCCGACCGACTTGATGATGTCGTCGCCGAGCAGCTGGGCGAAGCAGGCATAGCCCCAATCGTTCATATGCAGCCCGTCGGCAATGACAAAGCTGTCGATCGGGATCGCCTGCTTCTCATGCCAGTCGCGCATCACCTCGAAGCGCGGGAAAATACCGACGTGACGGAGAGCGGCGATCCGGCCGAGCAGCGTCACGATCCGGCTTGCACTCTCGGCGCGTTCGGTGATCCGCGGCGAATATTGCGGATCGACCAGCACGACGTCGGCGCCTGAAGCCTGGATGCGCGCGACGCCTTCTTCCACGAGCTTGGCGGTCTCGGCGGGATCGAGGTTGCGCAGCACGGCATTGGTGCCGACCTGCCAGATCACGAGATCCGGATGCACGTCGATGACCTCCGCCTGCAGCCGCTTCATCATTTCCGGCGCGTCATCGCCGCCCTTGCCGCGCGTGACGACGGTGATGTCGGCGGTCGGATATTGCCGGCGCAGTTGCGCCGCCAAGCGATTGGGATAGGTGAATTCAGGGGAGCTCGTGCCGTAGCCCACGGTCGACGACGAACCGAACGCGACGATCACGACCGGTTGACCCGCGGCGAGCTTGCTCGCGACATGGGGCAGCGATCCCAACGATTGGGCGCCGCCCTTCGGCGGCAAACAAGGCACCCGGCTAAAGATGTCGTTGGCCGATCTCGCGACCTGCTTGACCGTGTCGATCGCTTTCGCGGTGAGGCTCTTTTGCTCCGGTGGTTTGGTCTGGTCGGCGGACGCTGTGCCCGTCGTAACCGATGACTGCGGCGCGGCCGTCTTGGTGTCGGATGGCGCGGCTGTTGGCGCGGCCTGAGCCGCGGATTGCGCGCGCGCCGGCGAGATCGAGGCTGGCGCGAGCAGCGCGAGCGCCGCGACCGCGGATGCAGCCAGCGGCGTGACACGCGCAAAAGAGCTTTGAGACCGCAACGGCGTCATTAACGCAAAATCCTAGTTCTGCTGGGTCGGGCCGATATGAGCGGCGTCGATGATAAATTTCGCCAGCGCGCGGCCGAGGCAATCGTGAACGCGTTTGGCCAGCTCGATGCCGTGCGACGTGCTGAACAGATCGAAATCCCCCTGATCGTTCCATTCATGCATGATGGCGAAGCGGTCGAACACCGGAATGTCGTGCTCCTGCGCCACCACGCGCAAATTATCCAGGTAAGGCGGCACGGAAATCATCGTCTCCGTCCGCGGACTATATTGCAGATTCATCAAGACCACGTCGGCTCCCGCCGTTTGCAACGCAGCAACACCTTCGCCGACAGCGCGGCGAAAATCGTCTGGATCGATCGATCGGATAGCATCGACGGTGCCGGTCTGCCAGATAACCAAAGTAGGCTTTTTTTCTTCCAAAAGCTTAACGAAACCGCTCGCGACCTCCTCGGCGGTCTTCTTGACCAGTAATTCCACGGACACGTTGACGGTCGTCGACGGCAGTTTCTCCCTCAGCATCGCCTGCAGCCGGGCTGGATAGGCACTTGCTTCCGATGCGTTGATGGTCGACGACCGGCTGCCCACCACCAGGATGTTCAATGCGCGGCCGCTCTTGAAGGCGTCCGCCACCTTGGGCAACGGGCTCTCGGTCGACAAGAGATAAGCCGGCACCTCGCAAGCCGGGGGATCGTCCTCGGCGTAGAGGGGCGTCGCGGCCAAACAGCCGGTCAGCACCATCAGGCCCAGGAAGCCCGGCGACCTCATAAACTCCCTCCCGCCATATCGGCGTTGCCGATGGTACCCTTTCGCGAAGCGCTCTTGTCGGCAACTTGCTTGTACCATGAAATCACCCAGGCCATGGTGGACATGATGAGGATTCCGGATACGCTGACGAGAGCGTGCAGCGCAGCACCGCCGGAGATCTCGGCCAGCACGAAGTGCCCCGCGAATGCCAGGAACACGCCGAGGCAGAAAATCTCCAGGGAATGCTGCCCACACAGGATCAACGGCCGCAGCCAGGGCGACTTCAAGCCTGGCCAGCTCTTGGGGAGAAAACGCACGGTGATCGCCGCCAGCGCCAGGAAATGCGCAAAGCGCAGCACGTCAAGATCGGTCTTGTCGATCGGATACATCCACTGCTCGAGCCGGCGCGGCATCAAATGATTGAGCTGCGGGAAATACCAGGTCATGGTCACGCAGAACGCCGCGAACAGATAGACGCCCGAAATCCATAGCGTGACCGGCGAGGAGAGAATCCGCGTCATGCGCCGGGCGCCGCCGAACGCGCACCACGCCCCGAACACGAACAGCAATTGCCAGGCGAGTGGATTGAAGGCCCAGTAGCCGTTCGGATAGGCCGACAGGTAGAGATCGTATTCCCAGGTGATGGCGTAGAGCAGAACCGACAGCGCCAGCGTGAGGTCGGCTTTCCATCGCATCAGCCACAGGATGACGGGGAGAAAAAGCATCAGCACGATATAGAGCGGCAGCACGTCCATGTTGACGGGACGGAATCGGAGCAGCAGCGCCTGGATGATGGTGACGTCGGGCTGCTTGAGGAAATCCATGATGCCCATCTCTTCGGTATAGAGCGGGTTCTCGAAGCTGGTCGCGACATAGGAGATTTCCGCGAGGAAGATCGTGAACAGAAAGACGTGGGCGACGTAGATCTGCCAGACCCGTCGCAGGATGCGTGCGGTCGCGACCACGACGCCGGATTCGACCATGGCGCGGCCGTACACGAACGCCGCGGTGTAGCCCGAGATGAAAATGAAGATTTCGGTGGCGTCGGAAAATCCGTAATTGCGGATCGTGAACCAGGTCAGGATATTGGGCGGCAAATGATCGATGAAGATCAGCCACAGCGCGAGCCCGCGAAACAGATCGAGCCGAAGCTCGCGCTCGCTGACCGCGGGAAACGAGATGGCGGGCGCAGCAGCGACCGGCGTCGCAGCCTCGGCACGCCCGATCGCGTCCGCTGCTTCGACAGGCCCCGCAACTCGATCGGCAATGGACGTCATCTGGCACCGGTGTTGAGCACTGACCGAATCATAGTATCGACCCACGGCTTGCAAGCAAAGTTACGAAGGGCGAGGTGGGCGGTTTGCGTCCTAAATGGGAACTGTGTCGAAACGATTGAATTCGAGCGGCGTCCGACCTCGCCAAGGCCCGCGCCAGCGACTAGACGGCCCGCGCCAGCGATTAGACGGCCCGCGCCCGCGATTGGTTCCGGCCGCACTTTTCGATATGATAGCTGCATGTACCGCGCCGTCACCCGCCAGATCGAAGTCACCGTCGAGCCGAACTTCATGCCCGACCGCTCGTCGGCGGAAAACTCCCGGTATTTCTGGTCCTACACCATCGTCATCACCAATTCCGGCGATGAGACCGTGCAACTGCGGACGCGGCACTGGATCATCACCGATGCTTCGGGAAAGCGGCAGGAAGTGCGCGGCGAAGGCGTGGTCGGCGAACAGCCCGTGCTCGCGCCGGGCGAGCGCTTCGAATATACCTCGGGCGTGCCGCTTACGACCGCGTCTGGCTTCATGACCGGGCGCTACCAGATGATCAGCGAAAGCGGCGAAAACTTCGAGATCGACGTGCCGACATTCTCGCTCGACAGCCCCGAGGCCAAGCGGGTGTTGAATTGACGCGCGCCTTCGCGTCGTCAGCGGGCTTGACCCGGTGATCCATGTTCTTCGCGAGGGTCTTTCTGAAGATTGCGTAGGGTGGGCAAAGCGCAAGCGCGCCCACCATTTTCATTTGGAGCGACATGGTGGGCACGGCGCGAGACGCGCCTTTGCCCACGAATTCGATTTTCGAACAGCCCCATTATGTGCAGTCACAGCTTCGCGATCTCGCCGCGCGTTTCGCGCGAGTTTTGCTTTCAATTCCTGCCCCTGAGAGATCAGAGGGCGCAGGGAATACCGGGCGCTCGATGCACCCGCAGCCTCGCGTGCGAAAGTAAAAAAGCACACGAGTTAGTCACCACGGTCACACCGGAATCACCCGGCATTCCCCGCGCAATGGTTTTAACGCCTATAGCGCGCTCTCCCCGGTGACCGGCTCTTTTGCCACCGTCGCCTGCGCTTCTTATCGCAGACTTAACTCCAGCACCGCGAAGTCAGGACCACACGCCTTGGCCGTCCGCAGGATAGCGCCTTCGTCTTTGGCGCCGCCCGCGTCCACCGCATCCCGCCCCGCGTTTCGTGACGATCGCGAGCCGCCCCTCGAGTGGGACGGGACCAAATCGCTATAGTGCTGATTTGGCCCCGTCGTCAAGCGAAATTTCTGAAATACAGAAATTGATTAAAGTGCCGTCTTTTGTCCAATCGTGGCCGGACATAGTCCTCACGGGTAGCCCGGATGGAGCCAACGGGTCGCGCGAATGCGCGCCCGATGACAGGCTCCGCGAAATCCGGGATTTCAATTCGATCGGCTGGCCCCGGATTTCGCTTCGCTCCATCCGGGCTACGGCAATGAGCCCCGCCCGCCTACGCCACGCCCGCCTCATCCGGCGTGAACTGATAGACCGATGAGCAGAACTCGCAGGTCACCACCACCCTACCGTCCTTGACCATTTCGGCGCGGTCTTGGGCTGCGAAGCTGTTGAGCATCGCGGAGACCGCCTCGCGCGAGCACGAACATTGCGCCTTGAGCGGCAGCGGCCGAAACACCCGCACGCCGCGCTCGTGAAACAAGCGGTACAACAGCCGCTCGCCGGACAAGCCCGGATCAATCAGCTCGACATCTTCGACGGTTCCGATCAAGGACTGGCCCTCGACCCAGGCGTCGTCCTCCGCAACAATATGCGTCACCGCGCCCTCGGGCGCATCGCCTGGATGCAGGTCGGCCTGCCGCGCCCGCTCCGGCGCCTTGGGCAAAAACTGCATCAGCATGCCGCCGGCGCGCCAGCGATGCTTTGGGCCATCGCCGCCGCGCCATTCCTCGCCGACCGCAAGCCGCACCCTTGTCGGGATCTGCTCGGAGCGCAGAAAATATTCATGCGCGGCGTCTTCAAGGCTGCCGCCGTCGAGCGCCACCAGGCCCTGATAACGGCTCATATCCGCGCCCTGGTCGATGGTCATGGCGAGATGACCCTTGCCGAGCAGCGTGCCGGAATCCTGTCCCTCCTCGAGCCGCCGCTTGTCGAAGCGCGCGTAGGCGCGCAGCCGATCCGGCGCCTGAAAGTCGACAATCAGGAAAGACACCGGGCCATCGGTCTGGGTCTGCAGGATGAAGCGGCCCTCGAATTTCAAGGACGAGCCAAGCAAGGTCGTGAGCACGATCGCTTCGCCAAGCAGCTTGCCGACGGCGGGCGGATAATCGTGCTTGGTCAGGATATCGTCGAGCGCAGGGCCGAGCCGGGTCAGCCGTCCGCGCAGATCGAGCGCGTCGACCTCGAACGGCAGCACGGCGTCGTCGACCGGAACCGCTGACGGTGCGCGGATCGGGCTCTTGACGGAGATTTTCGGCTCAGGGGATTGTGAGACCATGGCGCCTTATCTGGGGTCACTCGATCAGAATCGAAACCCCCTCCGTTCTGCGTCATGGCCGGACTTGTTCCGGCCATCCACGTCTTGCTTGCTGATAGTCCTTCAGACGTGGATGCCCGGGACAAGCCCGGGCATGACGAAAATGCGAATTTCGCGTGCAGCCCCCTACCCCACCGCGTCGAAGCACCAGGCCAAGATGCCCTTCTGCGCGTGCAGGCGATTTTCGGCCTCGTCGAACACCACCGATTGCGGGCCGTCGATCACCTCGTCGGTGACTTCCTCGCCGCGATGGGCGGGCAGGCAGTGCATGAACAGCGCGTCCGGCTTTGCCAGCGACATCAGCTTGGCGTTGACCTGATAGGGTTTTAGGAGATTGTGGCGGTGTTCGCCGTCCTTGTCGCCCATCGACACCCAGGTATCGGTGACGACGCAATCGGCGCCGCGCACGGCCGCCTCCGGATCGTTGCCGAGCACGATCGGCGCCTGCGTCGCCTTGATCCAGTCCTTCATCGTCTTGTTCGGTCCGAGCTGCGGCGGGGTTGCGACGTTCAGCTTGAACTTGAAACGCTCGGCGGCATGCGCCCACGACGCCAGCACGTTATTGTCGTCACCGCTCCAGGCCACGGTCTTGCCCTCGATCGGCCCGCGATGCTCCTCGAAGGTCATCAGGTCGGCCATCACCTGGCAAGGATGCGAACGCCGCGTCAGCCCGTTGATGACAGGGACGGTGGCGGCCGCGGCGAGCTCGAGCAGCGCCTCGTGATTGAGGATGCGGATCATGATGGCGTCGACATAGCGCGACAGCACGCGCGCGGTGTCGGCAATGGTCTCGCCGCGGCCGAGCTGCATCTCGGCACCCGTCAGCATGATCGATTCACCGCCGAGCTGGCGCATGCCCACGTCGAACGATACCCTGGTGCGGGTCGAGGGCTTTTCGAAGATCATCGCCAGCGTCTTGCCCTCGAGCGGCCTGTTGCCCTTCTCATGCGCCTTCAGCTTCGCCTTCATGGCGCTGCTCAAGGCGAGCATGCTGCGCAGCTCCTCAAGCGGAAGCTCGCTGATGTCGAGAAAGTGACGCGGCTTGTTCATTGCCCCGCCGCCTGCTTCAACTGATTTTCGGAAAGCCTCACGCAGGCGCGTTCGAGCCGCGCCACCGCTTCCTCGATCTCCGCCTCGGTCACGATCAATGGCGGCAGGAACCGCACGACGTTCTCGGCGGCGCCGACCGTGAGCAGCTTTTGGTCGCGCAGCGCCGTGACCAGATCGCCCGACGGCACCACGGCCTTCAGGCCGATCAAGAGCCCCTCGCCGCGCACTTCAGTGAGCACACCCGGATGGCGGTCGACCACGGAAGCAAGCTTCTGCTTTAGAAGCAGCGACATCTTCTGCGCATGCTCGAAGAAGCCGGGCTTCAGCATCACGTCCAGCACCGCGTTCGCAGCCGCAACCGCGAGCGGATTGCCGCCGAAGGTCGAACCATGCGAGCCCGGCGTCATGCCGGCGGCCGCATTCGCCGTCGCAAGGCACGCGCCGATCGGAAAGCCGCCGCCGAGCGCTTTGGCAAGCGGCATCACGTCGGGCACAACGCCGATGCGCCTGTAGGCAAACAGGTCGCCGGTGCGGCCCATGCCGGTCTGCACCTCGTCGAAGATCAGGAGCAGGCCGTTGTCGTCGCAGAGCTGGCGCAGGGCCTTGAAGAAGGCATGCGGCGCCGATCGCACGCCGCCCTCGCCCTGCAGCGGCTCGATCAGGATGCCCGCGGTCTGGTGGCCGATCGCCTTCTTCACGGCTTCCAGATCGGAAAGCGGCACCTGGTCGAAGCCATCGAGCGGCGGCCCAAAACCCTCGAGATATTTGGCCGATCCGGTCGCGGCCAGCGTCGCAAGCGTCCGCCCGTGGAACGCGCCTTCGAAGGTGATGATGCGATAGCGCTCCGGATGGCCCTTGGCGGCGTGATGCCGCCGCGTGATCTTGATCGCGCATTCCAGCGCCTCCGCGCCGGAATTCGCAAAGAACACGAGATCGGCGAAGCTCTGCTCGCACAGGCGGCCCGCGAGCCTCTCGCCGTCCGGGCTCTTGAACAGGTTCGACATGTGCCACAGCCTGGCCGCCTGTTCCTGCAGCGCCCTGACCAGATGCGGATGGCAATGGCCGAGCGCATTGACCGCGACGCCGGAGGTGAAATCGAGATAGCGCTCGCCATCGGTCGCGATCAGCCAACTGCCCTCGCCGCGCTCGAAGCCGAGATCGACCCTGGCGAATACCGGAAGCAGATGCGACGTGGCGTTGTTGGTCATGGAGGTCACTCGGTGTTCACTTGGCGGTCGCTTGACGATCACTTGAGGGTTAAGATCGGCCATCATGCGCGCAAGGGCGCGATTGCATCAACGGCCTATCTTTTGCGAAAACAAAACGTGCCGCCTTTTCGGGGCGGCACGTGGCAACCATTTTAGGCGCGCGCCGATAACTGTCAATGCCGCCAGACAAGCGTATCGCGCCGCTTGTCCAGACCGTACGATTGCGGTGTGGTGGAAAAATCGATTGCAATGCTTAAATGACGGAACATGTGGACGCACGCTTGCGGACTCTTGCGCGGGAGTCACGCCATATTGTAGCGTTTGGGCTGTCGGGTACGACATCTCGTGCGGCAGTTCTGATCCCCGGAGTTTCTGGTGATTAGCGTACACGTTCGGGCGCGCCACTCGCGGTCGGCGAGGGTTAAGGGATTCTGCGCACTGGGATTTTTTTGAGATTTGGCATCGCAGCACCGCCCGAAAACCGGCCGGCGCCATGCGAAGGGAAGAATGCGATGACGGTATTGACCTGGTCCGAAGATCGCGTCGAGCAGTTGAAGAAACTCTGGGAGTCCGGACTTTCGGCGAGCCAGATCGCCGCCGAGCTCGGAAATGTGACGCGGAATGCCGTGATCGGCAAAGTGCATCGGCTCGGGCTTTCCGGCCGCGCCAAGAGCCCCTCCTCGGTGGCGCCGCGGCAGCGGAAGACGCGCCCCGCCCAGCACATGATGCGGGTCTCGCGTCCGGTGTCGCGCGGCAACACCGCGCTGGCGCATGCTTTCGAGACCGAGCTGGAGCCCGATCCGATCGCCTTCGACAATGTGGTGCCGATCAGCCAGCGGCTGTCGCTGTTGGAGTTGAGCGAGGCTACCTGCCACTGGCCGGTCGGAGATCCGTCCAGCCCCGATTTCTTCTTCTGCGGCGGCAAGGCGCTGGCGGGGCTGCCCTACTGCGCGCATCACTCGCGCGTCGCCTACCAGCCCGCCGCCGACCGCCGGCGCCAGCCGCCGAAGCCGACAAGGTAGAAGGCTCGGCGTGTCCCGGACGCGGTGCGGCGTTCTTCACGCTGCTCCGCAGAGCCGGGACCCATTCGTCGTTAAATGAAGATGGACCCCGGATCAGCAGCGCACCACGCGCAAGTGCGTCGCGCTGCATCCGGGGAACGCCAACCGCCGCCTACTCCACCTTGGCAAAACGGTCGTCGAGCGCGTAGCCGGCGCCGCGGACGGTGCGGATCGGGTCCTGCTCGCGACCCGGATTGAGCAATTTGCGCAACCGCCCGATATGCACGTCCACGGTGCGCTCATCGATGTAGATGTCGCGGCCCCAGACAGAGTCGAGCAATTGCTCGCGGGAAAACACCCGGCCCGGATGCTCCAGGAAGAACTCCAGCAAGCGATATTCGGTCGGGCCGAGATCGATCGGCCGCCCCGAACGCGCGACGCGACGCTTCTCGCGATCGAGCTCGATGTCGCCATAGGCGAGCACGGTAGCGAGCCGCTCGGGGCTCGCGCGGCGCAACAGGCCCCTCACCCGCGCCAGCAACTCCGGCACCGAGAACGGCTTGACGATGTAGTCGTCGGCGCCGGTCGCAAGACCCCTGACCCGTTCGCTCTCCTCGCCGCGCGCGGTCAGCATGATGATCGGCAATTGCCTAGTCTCCGGACGCGCCCTCAGACGGCGGCACAATTCGATGCCCGACAGGCCGGGCAGCATCCAGTCGAGCACGATCAGGTCGGGAACGCGTTCCTTCAGCCTGGTGTCGGCGTCGTCGCCGCGCCCTACCGTTTCGACGTCGTATCCTTCGGCGTCGAGATTGTAACGCAGCAGGGTCGTCAACGCTTCCTCGTCTTCCACCACCAGAATGCGTGCGCTCATGGCGTAGTCTTCTCCATTTGCTTGGGCATGCCCCGATCCGAAAAACAGCTGACCACCCCGCTATCCAGGTAGGGGGCGGGCTTTTTCGGGATCATGCTCTAGTTACCGGGGACCGTCGTTGCGAACGTCGTCATATCGCCCTTCGGGCGCTTGTCGAGAATCTGCTGGCCTTCAATCATGTAGAACACGGTTTCGGCGATGTTGGTGGCGTGGTCGCCGATCCGCTCGATGTTCTTGGCGCAAAACATCAGATGAATGCAGAACGAGATGTTGCGCGGGTCTTCCATCATGTAGGTCAATAGTTCGCGAAACAGCGAGGTGCAGATGGCGTCGACTTCCTCGTCGCTCTTCCAGACGTTCATCGCCGCCGGCAAATCGTGCGCCGCATAGGCATCCAGCACGGATTTCACCTGCGACTGCACGAGGTCGGTCATGTGCTCGAGCCCGCGGATCAGTTTCAGCGGGTGGAAATCGCTTTCCAGCGCGGCGACCCGCTTGCCCATGTTCTTGGCGAGATCGCCGATCCGCTCGAGGTCGGTGGCAACCCGCATCGCGCCGACGATCTCGCGCAGGTCGACCGCCATCGGCTGGCGCCGCGCGATCGTCAGCACCGCGCGTTCCTCGATCAGCCGTTGCAGGCCGTCGATCTCGGAATCGGCCGCAACCACGCGCTGGCCGAGCGCGACGTCGCGGCGGACCAGCGCGTCGACGGAATCGGTGATCATGCGTTCGGCGAGACCGCCCATTTCCGCGACCAGCCGGGTCAATTCCTGCAAATCGCTGTCGAACGCCTTGGCGGTATGTTCAGAAGCCATCGTCTCTCTCCTCAGCCAAAGCGGCCGGTGATGTAGTCCTGGGTTCGTCGATCGCTCGGCGAGGTGAATATCCTGCTGGTTTCGTCGAATTCGATCAGTTCGCCCAGATACATGAAGGCGGTCTTGTCCGAGACGCGCGCCGCCTGCTGCATGTTGTGAGTGACGATGGCGATGGTGTAGTCCTCGGACAGTTCCTGGATCAATTCCTCGACTTTCGCGGTCGAGATCGGATCGAGCGCCGAACACGGCTCGTCGAACAGGATCACCTCGGGCCGCACCGCAACGGTGCGGGCGATGCAAAGCCGCTGCTGCTGGCCGCCGGACAGGCTCAGGCCCGAGGCATTGAGCTTGTCCTTGACCTCGTTCCACAGCGCGCCGCCGCGCAGCGCCTTTTCCACCCGGCCGTCCATCTCGGATTTGGAGATTTTTTCATAAAGGCGGATACCGAACGCGATGTTTTCATAGATCGTCATCGGAAACGGCGTCGGCTTCTGGAACACCATGCCGACCCGCGCCCGCAGCAGATTGAGATCGAGCTTGGGGTCGAGGACGTTGGTCTGGTCGAGCATCAGCTGACCGACCGCGCGCTGTCCCGGATAGAGGTCGTACATCCGGTTGAAAATCCGCAACAACGTCGATTTGCCGCAGCCGGACGGCCCGATAAAGGCGGTGACGCGATTGGCGCCCAGCGTGAGGTTGATGTTCTTCAGCGCATGGTTCTCGCCGTAATAGAAGTTCAGATTGCGCGCGGTCACCTTGGCGGGAGCGTCGGGCAACGCCGCGTGAGCCGGGGCGCTTGCGGTACTCATCGATACGGAAAGCTCGTTCATTTCGCGGTCCTCTCGGCGCCAAGAATGCGTGCGCCGATATTCAGCGCGAGCACGGTCAGAGTGATCAGCAACGCCCCGCTCCAGGCGAGCTGTTTCCAGTAGACGTAGGGGCTTTGCACGAAATTGTTGATGGTCACCGGCAGGTTCGCCATCGTCTTGGTCAGGTTGAGGCTGAAGAACTGATTGGACAGCGCGGTGAACAACAATGGCGCGGTTTCACCGGCGACGCGGGCGGTCGCGAGCAGCACGCCGGTGATCAGGCCCGAGCGCGCCGCGCGATAGGCAATCCGCTTGATGACGAGCGAGCGCGGCAGGCCAAGCGCGGACGCCGCCTCGCGCAGCGGATTGGGCACCAAGAGCAGCATGTCTTCGGTGGTGCGAAGCACGACCGGAATGACGATCACGGCCAACGCCAGCGATCCGGCGATGGCGGAGAAGCCGCCCATCGGCACCACCACGGCGCCATAGATGAACAGGCCGATGATGATCGACGGCGCGCTCAACAGGATGTCGTTGATGAAGCGGATCACCGAGGTCAGGCGGTCGTTCCTGCCATATTCGGCGAGATAGGTGCCGGCGAACATGCCGAGCGGCGCGCCGATGCCCACCCCAATCGCGGTCATGATGATCGAGCCGGTGATCGCGTTCAATAGTCCGCCTTCGGTCGAACCCGGCGGCGGCGTGTTCTCGGTGAATACCTGAAGCGTGATGCCGGCAAGGCCGTTGTAAAACAGCGTGAACAGGATCAGCGCGAGCCAGGTCACGCCGAACAGCGCGGCGGCAAAGCAAAGCCCGCGTATGACGATATCGGTGCGGCGGCGGCGCGAGTAAATCGGATTCATGATGTTACTTCCCCGCCTTCTGTTCCAGCCGCAGCAACATCAGCCGCGCCACGGCGAGAACGAAGAACGTCAGCACGAACAGCAGCAGGCCCAACAGGATCAGGCCGGATTGATGCAAGCCGTCGCTCTCGGCGAATTCGCTCGCAATCGCCGCCGAGATCGTGGTGCCTGGCGCGAAGATCGAGCCGGAGATGCGGAAGGAATTGCCGATGATGAAGGTCACCGCCATGGTCTCGCCGAGCGCGCGGCCCAGCGCCAGCATGATGCCGCCGATGACGCCGACGCGGGTATAGGGAATGACCACGTTGCGGACGACTTCCCAGGTGGTGCAGCCGACCCCGTAGGCGGCCTCTTTCAGCACCGGCGGCACCGTCTTGAACACGTCGACCGAGATCGCGGTGATGAACGGCAGCACCATGATCGCCAGGATCAGCGCCGCGTTGAACAGGCTGAGATAGGACGGCGGTCCGCCGAAAATCGACCCCAGAACCGGAACGTGCTCAAACAACCCGATCATGAAGGGCTGGAAGGTGTAGGCCAGGAACGGACCCAGCACGAAGAAGCCCCACATGCCGTAGATGATCGAGGGGATGCCCGCGAGCAGTTCGATCGCAATGCCGATCGGACGGCGCAGCCATTGCGGACAAAGCTCGGTCAGGAAGATCGCGATCCCGAGCCCGACCGGAATGGCGATCAGCATCGCGATGAAGGAGGTTACCAGCGTGCCGTAGATCGGCCCGAGCGCGCCCAGCACCGGCGGATCGGCCGACGGCGCCCAGCGCGTCGTCGTCAGGAACGCAAAGCCATACTCCTTCATCGCCGGCCAGGCGCCGACGATCAGCGACAGGATGATGCCGCCGAGAATGACCAATACCGAAATCGCGGAGGCGCGGGTGATCCAGTAGAATGTGATGTCGCCAAGCTTGAAAGCATTGAGCGCCTTGGCGCGATCGTAAGGTGCGGCGGCTTCCAATACGTCGCTCTGAACGGCCATGTCTGCCACGCCCAATCCCCTGTCCTGGTATACTACGCTATTCGGATCGCGTTCAGTGGATCCGCTTACTTTTCCACCCTCTCACCCCCCAACAGCTTCACCCGATAAGGAGAAGGCGGCAGACCCGGCGGCGCAGTGACCGGTCCTGCAACCCTCCCCCTTATCGGGGGAGGGGCAAGAGTTGGCGGGTCGTCAGCTCTTGATTTCAGCCGACCAGGTCTTCTCGATCAGCTTGACCACCGAATCCGGCATCGGGATGTAGTCGAGCTCCTCGGCCATCTTGCCGCCGTTGGCAAAGGCCCATTTGAAGAACTTGATCGCTTCCTGCGAGGCCGCCTTGTCGGTCGCATCCTTATGCATCAGGATGAAGGTCGACGCGGTGACCGGCCACGACTTCTCGCCGGGCTGATCGGTGAGGATCACGTAATAGCCGGGAGCGTTGGCCCAGTCGGCGTTCGAGGCGGCGGCCTGGAACGCTTCCACGGTCGGCTGCACGGTCTTGCCGGCCTTGTTGACCATGGCGGCATACGTCAGCTTGTTCTGCTTGGCGTAGGCGTATTCGACATAGCCGATCGAGTTCTTGGTCTGGCTGATGTTGCCGGAGACGCCTTCATTGCCCTTGGCGCCGACGCCGGCCGGCCATTCGACGGCGGTGCCGGAACCGACCTTGCTCTTCCAGTCCGCGCTGACCTTCGAGAGATAGTCGGTGAAATTGAACGTCGTGCCCGATCCGTCGGAGCGGCGCACCACGGTGATGGCGTCGGACGGCAGCTTCACGTTCGGATTGAGCTTCTTGATCGCCGGATCGTCCCATTTGGCGATCTTGCCGAGGTAGATGTTGGCAAGGGTCTCGCCGTCGAACACCATCTCGCCGGGCTTCACGCCCTCAAGGTTGACCACGGCAACGATCGCGCCCATCACCATCGGCCACTGCACCAGGCCGTCCTTCTCGAGCTGGTCGACCTTGAGCGGCATGTCGGTCGCGCCAAAGGTAACCGTCTTGGCCTGGATCTGCTTGATGCCGCCGCCGGAACCGATCGACTGGTAGTTCAGACCGTTGCCGGTGTCCTTTTTGTAGGCGTCAGCCCATTTTGAATAGATCGGGAACGGGAACGTGGCGCCCGCTCCGGTGATGTCGGCCGCGAACGCCGACGTCGTCGATGCGGCGACCAGGCCGGCAGCGACGATAGTCCTCACAAAATTCATGCTCGTCTCCCGTTGGTGAGCGAAGCGCCTGTACGCCCGATCGCGCTCACTCCGGTCCATTTAGGAGCGGTCAATGCCCCTTTTACGAAGCTAGGATGACAGTTGGATGACAGCACTAAGCGATTGAAAAGACTTGACTTTAGGCCAATGTCGAGGTCCGCGCCTGGGGAAAACAGGCGGTAAAAGTAGCACCGTTTTTGGGCACGCTTTCGATCAAGAGCCGGCCGCGGTGACGGTTAAGAATATGTTTAACCAGCGATAAACCGAGCCCGGTTCCACCCTGCGCGCGGCTGTCGCCGACATCCACACGATAGAAGCGTTCGGTCAGCCGCGGCAGATGTTCGGGCGCGATCCCGGGACCGAAATCGCGTACCAAGACGCGGAATTCCGGCGTGCCTTCGCCCGACAACGCCGAGGTCAAGGTGACGATGACCTTGCCACCGGATGCGCCGTATTTCAGCGCGTTCTCGATCAGGTTCTCGAACAGCCTCAACAGTTCCTCGCGGTCGCCCGCGATCGAGACCTGCGTCTCCGGCAGATCGATATCGACCACGACCTGGCGTTCGCGCGCCAAGGGCTCCAGCCCGTCGGCGACCTGGCGGATGATGGGAACGATATCCACCGACGTATCGGGCCGGACATGGGCCGACAGCTCGACCCGCGACAGCGACAGAAGATCGTCGATCAGCCGCGCCATCCGGGTCGCCTGCGCATGCATGATGCCGAGGAAGCGCTCGCGGGCCTTCGCATCGTCCTTGGCCTGGCCCTGCAGCGTATCGATGAAGCCGGAAAGCGCCGCCAGGGGCGTGCGCAATTCATGACTGGCATTGGCGACGAAGTCGGCGCGCATTTCCTCGACCCGGCGCAGCGGCGTCTGGTCGTGGAAGGTCATCAGCATGCACTTGTCCGTGCCGCCGAATAGCGTCGGCACCGGCACCGGCGTGATGATCAGCTCCATCCAGCGGTCGACCGGCACGTGATCGAGATACATCGCCCGCCGCGGTTCCGAGGTGGCGATGGCTTCGCGAAGCGCGGTGATGATCTCGGGCGAGCGCAGCGCGAACTGGGCAAGCTCGTTCTTGCGCAAGGCGGGCGCAAGCTGGGCAGCCGCGGCATTGAGGTGAATGACGCGGCCGGCGCGGTCGAGCAGCACGGCAGGATCCGGCATGCCGGAGACGACCGCACTGACGGCTGTGGTTTCGACCGGGTTGACGCCGCGGACGTCTTCCCGGGAGGTCGCGACATTGTGCAATCGCCAGGGGACCAGCGCGGCGGCGGCGATGCAGATGAAGACCGCGGCCGCCCGCATCAGTGACAATTCACCGAGCGCGACCACGACGGAAAGCGCAAGCCCCGCGGCAAGCAGGATGATCGCCGAATGCCGCAACCGGTCGGACCACGGCGAAAAGGAGGGGGGAGAGGAGGAAGGAGCGTCTATTGCCATCAGGCCAGCTTCTCCGTTCGCGTCCGCTTCGTCAGGCACCGGTGTCGCTGCGCTCTCTCACGTAGGCAGCCTCAGGCCGAGGTCCGGGATCGAGCTTGAGCGCAGCCTGACGCAGGCGCTTCGATCTCGCCCCGAGAATAACCTCCCGAAACGTCAGCAAGATTACAGATATGACGAAAGGCGCAATATAATAGAGCAGGCGGAACAGCAACATGCCGGCCAGGAGGTCCTCGCGGTCCATCTGCCACAGGCCGACCAGCATGGCGGCATCGAACACCCCAAGCCCGCCGGGCGAATGGCTAGCGAAGCCCAATAAGGTCGCCGAGACAAAGATCACCGCGACCACGACAAAGCCCAGATTGGGCTCATCCGGCACCAGCACATACATCGCCAGCGCACAGAAGCTGAGATCGACGATCCCGATCGCGATCTGCAACAGCGTCAGCGGGCCGCCGGGCAACACCACGCTCCAGGGCCCGCGCCCGACCGCCCGCGGCTGCGACCAGACCCATACCACGTAGCCGACCAGCGCCAGGATGATGGCGACCGCGACCGCGCGGTTCAGCCAGGGCGGAAGCTGATCGATCGAGGAGGCGGCTTCCGGATGATAGGCAATCCCGAGCCCCAGCACCGCGGCGTTGCCGAGCCAGAACGTCAGTCCGGCCAGGAAGCAGATCTTGGCAACGTCGATCGCGTTCAGCCCCCAATTGGAATAGATGCGATAGCGCACCGCGCCACCGGTGAAGACGCTGGCGCCGACATTGTGGCCGATCGAATAGCTGGTGAAGGCGGCGAGCGCGTTGACGCGGTAGGGAATATCGCCGCGGCCGATCGCGCGCACCGCGAACAGGTCATAGAAGGTCAGGGTAAAATAACCCGCCGTAACAAACAGCGCAGCCAGCACGATCTGGCGGGTTTCGGTACTCTTGATGGCCTCGATGACCTCATTGACGTCGATGCCGCGGAGCATGTGATAAAGCACATAGCAAGCAATCCCGATAACCGTGACGCTGATCGCAACTCCCAGCTTGTGCAGGATTTGCTTCTGGCGCAGCAACGAGATCGCCCTGCGTATTGCTTCCAGCATCTAGACCTCGAATACGATCCCGCGGACGACGGCGCAGGGTGGGCCTTGAGTACCTGCTGCGGGCCCGCGCTTGCTTCCGGCCCCAGTGGTAGCGCGTTTTTAACCGGAGTGGAATTCGCGAAGTGTGAATAAAAACGCGTTCCTTCAACATATTAGGGTAATACATTGGGACAATCGGCGACCGCGGAGCCCACCTTTTGCCGGTGCGTTCCCCCTGAGGCGAATCCCGGACGTCATTCTGCGCATGCGGTAATGAAGTTTTGATGATTTCGCCCGGTCAGGCCTCGCTGCTTTCTGCCGAAATGTCACGCGGCGGGAGTACCGCGCGCAAGCACCCAGTCGCGCAGGCATGATCCAAGCGCGCAACCTGCGAGGTAGCAGGCGAACATGGAGAGGCCGAGATCGAGCCAATAGCCGGGACGGCCGGGAACCACGCGGGTGAGCGCGGCCGCAACGAGAGCCAAGGCCAGCGCCGCCAGCCAGCGCGACAGCTCCTTCGATACGCCCTTTCCGCGATGAACCACGGCGATCCAGCCGGCGGCGAGACCGAGCAGCAGCGAGCCCAACAGCCAGCCCCAATGAAATGTCAGGAGAAACGCCATCGCGATTACCTCACCAGAAATTCGATGCGGCGGTTTTGCGCCTTGCCTTCATCGGTATCATTGGCGGCGACGGGTTGCGTGCTGCCGTAACCCACCGCCGTGAAGCGGTCCGCCGGTAACCCTGCCCTGACGAGATAATCCGCCACCGCCTGCGCGCGTTTTTCCGACAGCATCTTGTTGGAGGCGTCATCGCCGTCGGCGTCGGTATGTCCGGCAATTTCGATATTGGCGGCCGGACAACGCAGCGCGGTTTCGATCAGTCCGTCGAGCAGGCCTGCCGAGTCGACAAGAATGTCGGCACGCCCGGATTCAAACCGGATATTCCCCTTGGCCAGCAATTCGGAGAACAGTTGCTGGCAGACGGTGGCATCGACCGGTGCTGCCGAAGGCTTGACCGAAATATCAGCCTTG
>Ga0210406_10001396_pt1 | contig 29464 bp, 35 predicted proteins | sample IncBWC30MmetaG_FD_155454 | JGI IMG/M metagenome (GOLD analysis project Ga0210406, IMG submission 155454) | Forest soil microbial communities from Barre Woods Harvard Forest LTER site, Petersham, Massachusetts, United States - Inc-BW-C-30-M | ecosystem: Environmental > Terrestrial > Soil >... | reverse complement strand
GGGCGACAACATCTCGATGGAGATCGAATTGATCGCGCCGATTGCGATGGATGAGGGGCTGCGCTTTGCGATCCGCGAGGGCGGCCGCACCGTCGGCGCCGGCGTCGTCGCCAAAATCATCAAATAGCGGGACGGCAACAAATCGCGGGACGGTAACGTCGCAGCTGATCTATATAGGAGTGTAGCTCAACTGGTAGAGCACCGGTCTCCAAAACCGGGGGTTGGGGGTTCGAGCCCCTCCACTCCTGCCAACGCTTGAGGCTGTTCCCGCGCTTCCTGCTGGGAACGGGCCGGGCGAGTCGCCATATGGATGAGAGTTACCCCGGCGTTTGAGGTCAGTAGACATGGCAAAGACGAGTGCCGCCGAGTTTGTCCAGCAGGTCCGCCAGGAAGTGGCGCGGGTCACTTGGCCGAGCCGCAAAGAAACCATGGTCACGACGGCGATGGTCTTTGCCATGGTATTCGTCGCGGCCGCCTTCTTTTTTCTGGTCGATCAGGCGCTTTCCGCCGGCGTGCGGTTTGTTTTCGGGGTAGGACATTAGATTTTCGGGCGTTCGGCGATGGCGAACCGTTGGTACGTAATTCACGTTTACTCGGGCTTCGAGAAGAAGGTCGCTGCCTCGATCCGTGAGCAGGCCGAACAGAAAGGCCTGTCCGATATGTTCGAAGAGATCCTGGTTCCGACCGAAGAGGTCGTCGAGATCAAGCGCGGCGCCAAGGTCAGCGCCGAGCGCAAATTCTTTCCCGGCTATGTGCTGATCAAGATGGATATGAGTGACGAGACTTGGCACCTCGTCAAAAACACCGCCAAGGTCACCGGGTTTCTCGGCAGCCGCGGTCGACCGGCCCCGATCAGCGAGGCCGAGGCAATGCGCATCATGCGCCAGGTCCAGGAAGGGATCGAGCGGCCAAAGCCGTCGGTGACCTTCGAGGTCGGCGAACAGGTTCGCGTCTGCGACGGTCCGTTCACCTCGTTTAACGGCCTCGTCGAGGAGGTTGACGAAGAGAAGGCCCGGATCAAGGTTGCCGTGTCGATTTTCGGGCGCGCGACCCCGGTCGAATTGGAATATTCGCAAGTCGAAAAGGTTTAAGGCCGGTTGCCGGGCGTGCCCCTTACCCTCCCGCTGCGCGGGTCCCTCCCTCTCCCCGCGAGCGGGGAGAGGGCCGGGGTGAGGGGCTGCCAGCGTCGGGCCATTGGAGAATCAAATGGCAAAAAAAATCGTCGGCATCATCAAGTTGCACGTCCCCGCCGGCAAGGCGAACCCATCGCCGCCGATTGGCCCTGCCCTCGGCCAACGAGGACTCAACATCATGGAATTCTGTAAGGTGTTCAACGCCACAACCCAGAATCTCGAGCCCGGTATGCCTGTGCCGGTGGTCATCACGGCTTACGGCGACCGCTCTTTCACCTTTGTCACCAAGAGCCCGCCCAGTTCTTATTTTCTCAAAAAGGCGGCGGGTATCGAGAAGGGCTCCCAGACCACCGGCAAGGGCAGCACCGTAGGCCGGGTGACGATGACGCAGATCCGCGAAATTGCCGAGCAGAAGGTGCAGGATCTCAATGCCAAGGATGTCGACGGCGCGTGCCGCATGCTGATCGGCTCGGCGCGGTCGATGGGGCTTGAAATTGTGGAGTGAATGAGATGGCGAAAACGGGAAAGCGACTGAAACAAGCCTACCAGGGTGTCGATCCGGCGGCCGCTCACCCGCTCGACGAAGCGATCGAGCTGATCAAGGGGCGCGCCTCGGCAAAGTTCGACGAAACGGTCGAGATCGCGATGAACCTCAACCTCGACCCTCGCAAGCCCGATCAGAACCTGCGCGGCACGGTGATGCTGCCGCATGGCACCGGAAAAACCGTCCGGGTTGCGGTCTTCGCGCGCGGCGACCGTGCCAAAGAGGCCGAGGCCGCCGGCGCCGATGTCGTTGGGGCCGAGGATCTCGCCGAGAAGGTGCAGGCGGGGCAGATCGATTTCGATCGGGCAATCGCCACCCCGGATCTGATGTCGGTGGTCGGACGGCTCGGCAAGATCCTCGGGCCGCGCGGCCTGATGCCCAATCCACGGCTCGGCACGGTCACGCCGAATGTCGCCGAAGCGGTTCGTGCTGCCAAGGGCGGACAGGTCGAGTTCCGCGCCGAGAAGGCGGGGATCGTCCATGCCGGCGTCGGCAAAGCGAGCTTTACGGATGCGGCGTTGGCGGATAATGTGCGCGCCTTTGTCGGCGCGATCACCCGGGGCAAACCGAGCGGGGCCAAGGGCACCTACATCAAGAAGGTGAGCCTCAGCTCGTCGATGGGCCCGGGGGTCAAGGTCGAGTTGTCGGGCCTCGCCGAGGAAGCACGGCCCTAGGCTCGACCGCGAGCCGATCTGCAACGGGTCCGTATGCAGCCTCGGCATCGCGCGGACCCGGGTTCGGAGACAAGAGTGGACCGAACGCAAAAGCAACAGCTGGTCGAGGCCTTGCAGCGGGATCTCGTCGACATCGTCTGCCTGGTCGTGACGCACCAGACCGGCCTCAATGTCGCCGAAGTCACTCAGCTGCGCCGGCAGGTGCGCGGCGCCGGAGCGAGCTTCCGCGTGACCAAGAACCGGCTAGCGCGGCGCGCCCTTGCCGGCACCGCTTTCGAGCCTTTGGCGCTACTCTTCACCGGCCCGACGGCGATCGCCTTTTCGCGCGATCCGCTGGCGGCGGCCAAGGTGGTCGTCGAGTTCGCCAACCGCAACAACAAGCTGACGATCATCGGGGGCGGGCTCGCCGGCCGGCAGCTCGATGCGGATGGGGTCAAGGAGCTGGCGCGCCTTCCTTCGCTCGACGAGCTGCGGGGAAGCCTCGTCGGGTTGCTTCAAGCCCCGGCAGCCCGGCTGGCTACGGTTCTTCAGGCGCCCGCGGCGCAGCTTGCCCGGGTGCTCGCCGCCTATTCGGAACATGCCTCGGAGGCGGCCGATCCCGCCCCGTGACACGGTAATTCTCTAAAGTCAGGAGTAGAAAATGCCGGATTTGGCAAGACTGGTGGATGACCTTTCGGCCTTGACGGTGATCGAGGCGGCGGAGCTGTCCAAAATGTTGGAGGAAAAATGGGGCGTCTCGGCTGCCGCGCCGGTCGCGGCAGCGGCACTCGCCGGCGGGGCTGCGGCTCCGGCGGCCGAAGCGGCCGCTGAAAAAACCGAGTTCGACGTGATCCTCGCCGCGATCGGCGAGAAGAAGATCAATGTGATCAAGGAAGTACGGGCGATCACCAGCCTCGGCCTCAAGGAAGCCAAGGACCTCGTCGAGGCGGCGCCCAAGCCGGTCAAGGAAGGGGTCAACAAGGAAGAGGCGGCAAAGATCAAAAAACAGCTTGAAGATGCCGGTGCGACTGTCGAAATAAAGTAGGCCTGTCACGATCTTTGTCACATCGGGGCGGTCGATCGCGGTCGACCGTTATGCCCAAGGCCACCGAACCCGGGGCGCGAGCTATCGCGCACGCCGGGTTTCCGCGTCCGGCGAAAGGCTGTGCCCGTTGGCGCGAAAGTTGCGGTGAACTATCGAACAGGCAGGGCGGCTGCCGAAATAGTCGTCGGCCCCCCGGTCGGTCATCGAGATCGGGTCGGAGCAGAGGGCCCGCAGCAAGGAGTGTCTATGGCTAGATCGTTTTCGGAAACAAAGCGGATCCGCAAGAGCTTTGGGCGCGTCCCCGAAGTCGCGCCGATGCCGAACCTGATCGAGGTCCAGAAAAGCTCGTACGATCATTTTCTGCAGATGGCGGTGATCCCCGAGCGACGGGCGAGTGTCGGACTGCAGGAGGTCTTCAAATCGGTCTTTCCGATCCGCGACTTCTCAGAGCGCGCACAACTCGAATTCGTCCGTTACGAGCTCGAGACGCCGAAGTACGAGGTTGACGAGTGCCAGCAGCGCGGCATCACCTTCGCCGCGCCGCTGAAGGTAACGCTCCGCCTCGTCGTCTGGGATGTCGACGAGGATACCGGGTCCCGCTCGATCCGCGACATCAAGGAGCAGGATGTCTATATGGGCGATATGCCGCTGATGACGAAGAACGGCACGTTCATTATCAACGGCACCGAACGCGTCATCGTCTCGCAGATGCATCGCAGCCCGGGCGTCTTCTTCGACCATGACAAGGGCAAGACACACTCTTCCGGAAAATACCTGTTCGCTGCCCGGGTCATTCCTTACCGCGGCTCCTGGCTCGATTTCGAGTTCGACGCCAAGGACCACGTTTATGTACGTATCGACCGGCGTCGCAAGCTTCCGGCAACGACCTTGCTGCTCGCTCTGGATGATGTGGCGACCGAGGCGCTGCGGGCTCGCCGCAAAGCCGAGAACGGCTCGCTGCAGCCCGGCGAGGCGAGCGGGATGTCCAAGGAGGAGATCCTTTCATTCTTTTATGGCGCGGTGATCTTCCGGCGCGGGCCGCTGGGTTGGATGACGCCGTTCGATCCGGATCGGCTCAAGGGCAAGCTGACCAGCGAGCTGCGGGATGCGCGGACCGGTGATGCGGTCCTCGCCGAGGGCGAGAGGGTGACGCCGCGGGTTGCGCGCCGCCTGCGCGAGGAGGGCCTGACCGATATTTTGGTCGGCGACGAGCAGTTGATCGGTCGCTATTTCGCCTCGGATCTGATCAACGAGGAGACTGGCGAGGTCTATTTCGAAGCTGGCGATGAGATCACAGCCGCCGCGCTCGCCCAAGTGAGTGAGATCGGGATCAACGAGATCCCGATCCTCGATATCGATCACGTGAGCGTCGGCCCCTATATTCGCAACACGCTCGCACTCGACAAGAACGCCACGCGGGAAGACGCGCTGATCGACATTTATCGCGTCATGCGCCCCGGCGAACCGCCGACTCTGGAAACGGCGGAAGTGCTGTTCAACGGCCTGTTCTTCGACTCCGAGCGGTATGATTTGTCGGCCGTCGGGCGGGTCAAGATGAACTCGCGACTGGCGCTTGACACCGACGACAGCGTGCGGGTTTTGCGTAAGGCCGACGTCCTGGCAATACTCAAGGTGCTGGTCGAGCTCAAGGATGGTCGCGGTGAGATCGACGACATCGATCACCTGGGGAACCGCCGGGTTCGCTCGGTCGGCGAGCTGATGGAGAACCAGTACCGCGTCGGCTTGTTGCGGATGGAACGAGCGATCCGCGAGCGCATGAGCTCGGTCGAGATCGATACGGTGATGCCCCACGATCTGATCAACGCCAAGCCTGCGGCCGCGGCGGTCCGCGAGTTCTTCGGCTCCTCACAGCTGTCGCAATTCATGGATCAGACCAACCCGCTCTCCGAGATTACCCACAAGCGGCGGCTGTCGGCGCTTGGCCCGGGCGGCTTGACCCGCGAACGTGCAGGCTTCGAGGTGCGCGACGTGCACCCGACCCATTATGGCCGGATCTGCCCGATCGAGACCCCCGAGGGCCCGAATATCGGCCTGATCAACAGCCTGGCAACCTATGCTCGGGTTAACCAATACGGCTTTATCGAAAGCCCGTACCGCAAAGTGGTCGATGGCCGGGTCACCGACGAGGTCATCTATCTTTCGGCGATGGACGAAGGTCGGTACGCCATTGCCCAAGCCAATGTCGAGACAGACGCGGAAGGGCGGATCCTCGCTGACCTGACGAATTGCCGCAAGGGCGGGGATTTCGTCATGACGCGCCCGCAGGATATCGATCTGATCGACGTCTCGCCAAAGCAGCTGGTTTCTGTAGCGGCCGCCTTGATCCCGTTCCTTGAGAACGACGACGCAAACCGCGCGCTGATGGGTTCGAATATGCAGCGCCAGGCGGTGCCTCTGATCCAAGCGGAGGCGCCGCTCGTCGGCACCGGGATGGAAGAGACGGTCGCCCGCGACTCCGGCGTTACGATCATTACGCGTCGGTCGGGCATTGTCGACCAGGTCGACGCCACCCGCATCGTCATCCGTGCGACCGAGGAAACCTCGACCGCTGCTTCGGGTGTGGATATCTACAATCTGCTCAAATTCCAGCGCTCCAACCAGAACACCTGCATCACTCAGCGGCCACTCGTCAAAGTGGGGGACTCGGTGATGGCGGGCGACATCATCGCCGACGGTCCGTCGACCCAACTCGGCGAGCTGGCACTCGGCCGGAATGTGCTGTGCGCCTTCATGCCGTGGAACGGCTACAACTTCGAGGACTCGATCCTGATTTCCGAACGGATCGTCCGTGACGACGTGTTCACCTCGATCCACATCGAGGAGTTCGAGGTGATGGCGCGTGACACCAAGCTCGGCCAGGAAGAGATCACCCGCGACATTCCGAATGTGGGCGAGGAGGCGCTCAAGAATCTGGACGAGGCCGGGATCGTCTATATCGGTGCCGAGGTCAAGCCGGGCGACATCCTCGTCGGCAAGGTGACCCCCAAGGGCGAGTCGCCGATGACGCCGGAGGAAAAGCTGCTGCGCGCGATCTTTGGGGAAAAGGCCTCCGATGTCCGCGACACTTCGCTGCGCCTGCCGCCTGGGGTCTCGGGCACGATTGTCGAAGTCCGCGTCTTCTCGCGGCGCGGGGTCGACAAGGACGAGCGTGCACTGGCGATCGAGCGCGCCGAGATCGAGCGGCTCGCAAAGGACCGCGACGATGAACGTTCAATCCTCGAACGCAGCTTCGCGGCCAGGCTTAAGGAGTTGATGCTCGGCGAGATCGCCGTCGGAGGTCCACGAGGCATGAAATCGGGGACCGAGATCACCGAGGCGGTGCTGGCTGAGTATCCGCCGGCACAATGGAAGCAGATCTCAATCCGCGATGACGCCAGAATGGCAGATATCGAGGGTTTGAGAAAGCAGATGGAGGATGCCGTCGCCGGCCTCACGTCCCGTTTCGAAAGCAAGGTCGAGAAGTTGCAGCGCGGCGACGAACTGCCGCCCGGCGTCATGAAGATGGTCAAGGTTTTCGTCGCGGTGAAGCGCAAGCTGCAGCCCGGGGACAAGATGGCGGGCCGCCACGGCAACAAGGGTGTGATTTCGCGCATCGTGCCAAGCGAGGACATGCCCTACCTCGAAGACGGTACGCCGGTCGATATCGTCTTGAACCCGCTCGGCGTGCCGAGCCGGATGAATGTGGGTCAGATCCTCGAGACCCATCTCGGCTGGGCTGCGGCCGGGCTCGGCCGGCGCATCGGCGAAGTGCTCGCCAACGTCAAGCGTGGTGCCGCCGACGGGGAACTCCGCGATCTCCTTCGCGAAACGTACCGGGGTGAGGATAACGGCGAGATCGAGACTTTAGAGGCAGGCGATCTGGCCGATCTCGCCAGTAACCTCGCCGACGGGGTTCCAGTCGCGAGCCCGGTCTTCGACGGCGCGCGGGAGGCGGATATCGTCGAGATGCTCGAGCGGGCGGGTCTTTCCGCATCGGGACAGGTGACCCTGGTCGACGGCCGCACAGGAGAACCTTTCGATCGGCCGGTGACGGTGGGGTACATCTATATGATGAAGTTGCACCACCTCGTCGACGACAAGATCCACGCGCGTTCGATCGGGCCTTACAGCCTCGTCACCCAGCAGCCGCTCGGCGGCAAGGCCCAGTTCGGCGGTCAGCGTTTTGGCGAGATGGAAGTTTGGGCGCTGGAAGCCTATGGCGCGGCCTACACGTTGCAGGAGATGTTGACGGTCAAGTCGGACGACGTGTCCGGCCGGACCAAAGTCTATGAGGCGATTGTCCGAGGCGATGACAATTTTGAGGCCGGGATCCCCGAATCGTTCAACGTGTTGGTCAAGGAGCTGCGCTCGCTCGGTCTCAACGTCGAGCTGGAGCAGCGCAGCTACTGATGGCGGATTGTCTCAGATAGGCGCGTGACGGTTTTCTTTTCAGTCGCCCTGCGTTTCTCCGAACGGCCGAAGCCGGCTGGCACGGGGAGTGGGGGCTAGGGTTGCGAGCGCGGCGGATGCAGCCCTGGATGGCGCTGTCGCGAGCATAACCACAGACCGCGAGAGGGGTCGTTGATGAACGAGTTGATGAACATCTTTGGGCAGGTCAGCGGGCCGCAAAGCTTCGATCAGATCCGCATTTCGATCGCCAGCCCCGAGCGGATCCACTCTTGGTCTTATGGCGAGATCAAGAAGCCGGAGACAATCAACTACCGGACGTTCAAGCCCGAACGCGACGGCTTGTTCTGCGCCCGGATCTTCGGGCCGATCAAGGATTACGAATGCCTGTGCGGCAAGTACAAGCGGATGAAATATCGCGGCATCATCTGCGAGAAGTGCGGCGTCGAAGTCACGCTCTCAAAGGTTCGGCGAGATCGCATGGGCCACATAGAGCTGGCCTCGCCGGTCGCCCATATCTGGTTTCTGAAGTCTTTGCCGAGCCGAATCGGACTGTTGCTCGACATGACGCTGAAGGATCTCGAGCGAATTCTCTACTTCGAGAACTACGTCGTCATCGAGCCTGGGCTCACTTCGCTGAAGCAGCGTCAGCTGCTCTCGGAAGAAGATTATCTAAAGGCCCAGGACGATTACGGCGACGACCAGTTCACCGCGTCGATTGGCGCCGAGGCACTGCGCACGATGCTGGCCGCCATCAATCTCGACGAGGAGAAAACAAGATTGCGCGACGAGCTGCGCGAAACCGGCTCCGAGGCGCGGCGCAAGAAGCTCGTCAAGCGACTAAAGCTCGTGGAGGCGTTCGTCGAGTCGAACAGCCGGCCGGAGTGGATGATCCTTGAGGTAGTTCCGGTGATCCCGCCGGAATTGCGGCCGCTGGTACCGCTCGATGGCGGCCGCTTCGCGACCTCGGACCTCAATGATCTCTACCGCCGCGTCATCAACCGCAACAACCGGCTCAAGCGGCTGATCGAGCTGCGCGCACCCGACATCATCGTGCGCAACGAGAAGCGCATGCTGCAAGAAGCCGTCGATGCTCTGTTCGACAACGGCCGGCGCGGCCGCATCATCACCGGCGCCAACAAACGGCCGCTGAAGTCGCTTTCGGACATGCTGAAGGGCAAGCAGGGCCGGTTCCGTCAGAATCTACTCGGCAAACGGGTCGACTATTCGGGCCGCTCCGTCATTGTCGTTGGTCCCGAGCTCAAACTGCACCAATGCGGGCTGCCCAAGAAGATGGCGCTCGAGTTATTCAAGCCGTTCATCTATTCGAAGCTCGAACTCTATGGTCTTGCCAGTACGATCAAGGCGGCCAAGCGCATGGTCGAGAAAGAGCGGCCAGAGGTCTGGGACATCCTCGAGGAAGTCATCCGCGAGCATCCCATCCTGCTGAACCGGGCGCCGACGCTCCATCGTCTCGGGATTCAGGCCTTCGAACCGGTGCTGATCGAGGGCAAGGCGATCCAGCTGCACCCGCTGGTTTGCACCGCGTTCAATGCCGATTTCGACGGCGACCAGATGGCCGTCCATGTGCCGTTATCGCTCGAGGCGCAACTCGAAGCGCGGGTGCTGATGATGTCTACGAACAACATTCTCAGCCCTGCCAACGGCAAACCGATCATCGTGCCGTCGCAGGATATCGTGCTCGGCCTTTATCACATCACGATGGACCGCCCGGGCGAAAAGGGCGAAGGCATGGCGTTCACCAGCATTGGCGAGATCGAGCAGGCGCTTGCCTCGAAGGCGGTGTCGCTGCACGCTCGCGTCAAAGCGCGCTATCACACGGTCGACGCCGACAGCAACCCAGTAGTGCGGCGGGTCGAGACTACCCCCGGGCGCATGCTGTTGTCCGAAATCCTGCCACGCAACCCCGCGATCGGGTTCGACCTGATCAACCCGTTCGCTGAGAACACCGCCGACAGCGCAGCGATGACCAAGAAGGAGATCAGCAACCTGATCGACCAGGTCTATCGCCACTGCGGCCAGAAGGAGACGGTGATCTTCTGCGACCATCTGATGACCTTGGGCTTCACACAGGCGTGCAAGGCCGGGATTTCATTCGGGAAAGATGATCTAATCATACCTGAGGCCAAGCGTCGACTCGTCGCCGAAGCGCACGACCAGGTGAAGCAGTACGAGCAACAGTATCAGGACGGTCTGATCACCCAGGGCGAGAAGTACAACAAAGTGGTCGACGTCTGGTCGCGCTGCACCGACAAAGTCGCCGAGGAGATGCTCAAGATGATCCGCTCGGCCGCCCCCGGCGAGCCCGTCAACTCGGTCTGGATGATGTCGGATTCCGGTGCGCGCGGCTCGGCTGCCCAGATCAAGCAACTGGCCGGCATGCGCGGTCTGATGGCCAAGCCGTCGGGCGAGATCATCGAAACGCCGATCATCTCGAACTTCAAGGAAGGGCTCACCGTGCTCGAGTACTTCAATTCGACCCACGGCGCGCGCAAAGGTCTCGCCGATACGGCGCTCAAGACCGCGAATTCGGGGTACTTGACCCGCCGCCTGGTCGACGTCGCGCAGGATGCTATCATTACCGAGGAGGATTGCGGCACCACCCGCGGGCTGATGACGCGCGCCGTCGTCGACGGCGGCGAGGTCATCGCTACACTCGCCGACCGTATCCTCGGCCGCACGGCGGCTGTCGACGTCCTCGATCCGTTGAGAGGCGAGGTTGTCCTGCCAGCCGGGGGGCTGATCGACGAGGACGCTGTCGAGCAGATCGAGCAAGCCGGGATAGATTCGATATCGATCCGCTCGGTGCTGACTTGCGAGAGCCGCATCGGCGTCTGCGGCAAATGCTATGGCCGCGACCTCGCGCGCGGGACGGTCGTCAATATGGGCGAGGCGGTCGGCGTAATCGCGGCCCAGTCGATCGGCGAGCCGGGCACACAGCTGACGATGCGCACGTTCCATATCGGCGGTGCCGCACAGCGCGGTGCGGAACAATCCTCTGTCGAGGCCGCCTCCGATGCGGTGATCGAGGTCAAAAACCGCAACGTTGTCATGAATTCCGCCGGAGTGCCGGTGGTGATGGGGCGGAACTGCGAAATCGTGCTTCTCGACGAGGCCGGGCGGGAGAAAGCGCGGCACCGTGTCCCTTACGGCGCGAGGCTGCTCGCCGATGAAGGCGCCCAGGTCAAGCGGGGCGACCGGCTCGTCGAGTGGGATCCCTACACGATTCCAATCATCACCGAGAAGGATGGGATCGCCCATTACGTCGACCTGATCGAGGGGCTTTCGGTCCGCGAAACACTCGACGAGGCGACCGGGATCTCGTCGAAAGTCGTGGTCGACTGGAAGCAGCAGCCGCGGGGAAGCGATCTGCGTCCGCGGATCACCTTGCGCGATGAAAACGGCGAGGTGCTGACGCTCGCGAACGGACTCGAGGCGCGCTACTTCATGTCGGTGGACGCGATCCTCTCGGTGGACAATGGAGCGCATGTCAAAGCGGGCGACGTGCTAGCGCGGATCCCGCGTGAATCCTCGAAGACTCGGGACATCACCGGCGGCCTGCCGCGCGTTGCCGAGCTGTTCGAAGCTCGCAAGCCGAAAGACTTCGCCATCATCAGCGAAAGCGAGGGCCGCGTCGAGTTTGGCAAGGACTACAAGGCCAAACGGCGCATCGTCGTCTCTTCGACCGAGGAGGACAAGGAGGCGGTCGAGTATTTGATCCCCAAGGGCAAGCACATCAGCGTCCAGGAAGGCGATTACGTCCAGAAAGGCGACCTACTGATGGACGGCAACCGGGTTCCACACGACATCCTGCGGATCTTGGGGGTGGAAGAGCTGGCGAGCTATCTGATCAACGAGATCCAGGAGGTCTATCGCCTGCAGGGTGTGCGCATCAACGACAAGCACATCGAGGTGATCGTTCGACAGATGCTGCAAAAGGTCGAGATCGAGGATCCGGGCGAGACCACCTTCCTTGCTGGCGAGCAGGTCGACCGTGCTGAATACGAGCTCGAGAATGCTAAGGCGGAGAGGGAAGGCCTGCGCATTGCAAACGCTCATCCGGTGCTGCAGGGCATCACCAAGGCGAGCCTGCAGACGAATTCGTTCATCTCGGCAGCCTCGTTCCAAGAGACGACTCGGGTGCTGACCGAGGCCGCTGTCTCCGGCAGGATCGACACCCTGACCGGGCTGAAGGAAAACGTCATCGTCGGCCGCCTGATTCCGGCCGGAACCGGCAGCGTTATCGCCCGACTGCGCGAGATCGCCGCCGGGCGTGACCGCGAGCTTGCCGCGATTGCAGCAAACGCGGAAGAGCCGGCCGAGCTCGTCGTCGAAGCCGACAAGCGCACCGCCTGAGCGGGTCCAAGTCACCGGGGCGGGCGATTGATTCGCCCGCCCCTCGTGGATCGTCGGCGAAGCCGGGCGAGCGCCGGCATCCCGGGCCAGGGCTGCCCGGAGGTCAGCCGATCGCGCGGATACAGCGCGTAAAGCTGTCGCTGACTCGATTTGTGCCGGAAAGGCTTGCTCGCCAATCCGATATATCACTGTCGGGAAAGCGCACGATGAGTTGGTCGCCGGCGCGGAAATCGTCCATGAAGCGGTCGAGCTGACTGCGGTTGATCTCAAACCATAGCCCAGCGTCGCCATCGGAAAAATGCATCCCCGTGCCGGTGGCGCGCCACGGTGACCCGTTATCGATCTGCATCGTTATGCGGGTCTTGTCGCCATTGTTGACCTGCCAGTCACTCGAACCGAGCTGCACGGTCAGCGTGTTGTCGCCGTTGAAGTAATCAATGCTGAAATATTTGCCCGCGCCGTTCGTCGAGACGCCGCACTTTTGCCGTCCGTCGTCGCACGTTCCACCGAAGGCGCGCCAGGCGCCGGATCGATCAAAGACGGTGGTTTGGCAATCGGCATAGGCTGAGGAGCCTGCGATCCAGACCAGGGTGAGGGCGGTCAAGAGCGACGTTCTCGGACTCATCTCCCCTTTCTCCCGCACCCCGATGCGTTGGGGCAACCGGCGATCGAACCAACGTAAACATGAAGTCAGAAGCCTCTAATGTCAACGAAAGGTAGAGGACCGCAGGCGGATCCGGAAGGTTGGCGGAAGTTCCCCCGCCATGAAGGGGCTTGACCCTCCCCGACCATTCAACAATATTAGGCTTCCTTGGGCTGGCCGTAGGAAGCCACCTAGACGCAGCCTGGTCCAGTGCGTGGCTCGGCGTTCCTGCGAGGGGCGCGTTCAGAAACCGGGTACATGCTCCGCCGCTCCAGCGCAAGAATGGCGCCGGGCGGCTGTTCTGCTTGAAGAGGTCTGTGAGGATGCCGACGATAAACCAGCTGATCCGCAAGCCGCGGAAATGGCAGGTCGCGCGCAACAAGGTGCCGGCGATGGAAGCGTGTCCACAGAAGCGGGGCGTGTGCACACGCGTCTACACGACCACGCCGAAGAAGCCCAATTCAGCGCTGCGGAAGGTCGCGCGGGTTCGCCTCACCAACGGCTACGAGGTAACGAGCTACATTCCCGGCGAGGGTCACAACCTGCAGGAGCATTCGGTGGTATTGATTCGCGGGGGTCGAGTCAAAGACCTGCCGGGCGTGCGTTATCACATCATCCGCGGCACCCTCGACACCCAGGGCGTCAAGGATCGCCGTCAGCGCCGTTCGAAATACGGCGCCAAGCGTCCAAAATAGGGGAACGCCGGTGTCACGTCGTCGCGCCGCGGTCAAACGCGAGGTCTTGCCGGATCCTAAGTTCGGCGACGCCATCCTCACCAAATTTATGAACTGCCTGATGTACGAGGGCAAGAAGTCGGTAGCCGAGCGCATTGTCTATGGCGCTCTAGACCGCATCGCCAAACGCAGCGGCCAGGAACCATTGCGCGTCTTCCACGACGCACTCGGCAACGTGCGGCCTGCCGTCGAGGTGCGGTCTCGCCGGGTCGGCGGCGCTACCTATCAGGTTCCGGTCGAGGTTCGCGCCGACCGCAGCCAGGCATTGGCGATCCGCTGGCTGATATCGAGCTCGCGCGGCCGTTCAGAGAACACCATGGAGGAGCGGCTTTCGGGTGAGCTTCTCGATGCTGCCAATAATCGCGGTGTAGCAGTCAAGCGACGGGAGGATACCCACCGGATGGCCGATGCCAACAAGGCCTTCTCGCATTATCGCTGGTAGGCGCGGCCGAGGACCAACGGTTCAGGATTCTATGTCTGCGCAGCCTGCGGCACCCCCTCGGAGCCTTCTTCATGACACGCATCACACCCCTTGAGCGCTACCGAAATATCGGCATTATGGCGCATATCGACGCCGGCAAGACGACGACGACCGAGCGGATCCTCTATTACACCGGGCGCTCCTACAAGATCGGTGAGGTGCACGAGGGCACCGCCACCATGGATTGGATGGCGCAAGAGCAGGAACGGGGGATAACGATCACCTCCGCGGCGACGACCTGCTTTTGGCAGGACCACCGCGTCAACATCATCGATACACCCGGCCATGTGGATTTTACGATCGAGGTCGAGCGCAGCTTGCGGGTCCTCGACGGCGCAGTCGCGGTGTTCGATTCGGTTGCCGGCGTTGAGCCGCAATCGGAGACGGTCTGGCGCCAAGCCGACAAATACGGGGTGCCGCGGATCTGCTTTGTCAACAAGATGGATCGTGTCGGCGCGGATTACGCGCGCTGTATTGCAATGATCGCCGACCGCCTCGGGGCCCGGCCGCTGGTGCTGCAGCTGCCGATCGGGGTGGAAAGCGACTTCATCGGTGTGGTCGACCTCGTTGCATTTCGTGCGATCAAATGGCGCGAAGAAACCTTGGGCGCCCAGTTCGACATTGTCGACGTTCCGCCCGAGATGGAGGCCGAAGCCAAGGCGCTTCGCGCGAAACTCGTGGAAGCCGCGGTCGAGCAGGATGACACGGCACTGGAGGCCTATCTCGGCGGCGAGGAGCCGACCGAGGATGTGCTCAAGCAGTGCGTCCGCAGAGGCACCATCGGCGGTGCTTTCGTCCCGATCCTGTGTGGCTCCGCGTTTAAAAACAAGGGGGTGCAGCCGCTTCTCGACGCCGTCGTCAACTATCTGCCGGCGCCGACCGATGTCGCAGCGATCAACGGCATCAAGATGGGCTCGAACGAGACCGTCATGCGCCGGTGCTCGGACGACGAGCCGTTCGCCGGGCTCGCCTTTAAGATAATGAGTGATCCATTTGTCGGCTCACTGACCTTTGTGCGTATCTATTCCGGCGTGGTGACAAGCGGCAGCCAGGTGCTGAACACCGTCAAAGGCGGTCGCGAACGGATCGGCCGGATGCTGCAGATGCACGCCAATCACCGCGAGGACATCAAGGAGGCGCTGGCCGGCGACATTGTCGCGTTGGCCGGGCTCAAGAGCACGACAACCGGGGATACGTTGTCTGACCCGGCTCACCCGGTAGTGCTCGAGCGGATGGATTTCCCGGACCCGGTGATCGAGATCGCCGTCGAGCCCAAGACCAAAGGCGACCAGGAGAAGATGGGCCAGGCACTCGCCCGGCTCGCTACCGAAGACCCTTCCTTCCGGGTCACAGTCGACCACGAGAGCGGCCAAACAGTGATCAAAGGAATGGGCGAACTCCACCTTGAGATCATCGTCGACAGAATGAAACGCGAGTTCAAGGTCGATGCCAATGTCGGCGCGCCGCAGGTCGCCTACCGCGAGACGATCACCCGTACCGCCGAGGTCGATTACACGCATAAAAAACAGACCGGCGGCGCGGGCCAGTTCGCCCGCGTCAAGCTCCGCTTCGAGCCCCTGCCGCCGGGCTCCGGCTTTGTCTTCGAAAACGCGGTGGTCGGCGGTGCGGTGCCCAAGGAATATGTGCCGGGGGTTGAGAAGGGCTTGAAGGCGTCTACCGAAACCGGTGTGCTCGCCGGCTTCCCGGTCATCGATTTGAAGGTTGTGCTGTTCGACGGCGCCTATCATGACGTCGATTCGAGTGTGCTCGCGTTTGAGATCGCGGCGCGCGCGGCTTTCAAGGACGGCGTCATGAAAGCCGGCCCAAAACTCCTCGAACCGATCATGCGGGTCGAGGTGGTGACGCCGGAGGAATACATGGGCGACGTGATCGGCGACTTGAACAGCCGCCGCGGGCAGGTTACGGGCATGGATACCCGCGGAAACGCGCGGGTCGTCGATGCGATGGTGCCGCTGGCAAATATGTTCGGCTATGTCAATACCCTGCGTTCGATGAGCCAGGGCCGAGCCCAGTACACCATGCATTTCGATCACTATGAGCAGGTGCCTCAGGCGGTTGCGGACGAAGTCCGCGCCAAGATGGCCTGATGACCTGCCGGCGCTGAATTGAGTGGAGAAAGACGATGTCGAAGGCGAAGTTTCAGCGGACGAAGCCGCACTGCAACATTGGGACGATTGGTCACATCGACCATGGCAAGACGACCTTGACGGCGGCGATCACCAAGGTTTTGGCGGAGAGCGGCGGGGCGACGTTTGTGCCGTTTGACCAGATCGACAAGGCGCCGGAGGAACGGGCGCGGGGGATCACGATCGCGACCGCACATGTCGAGTACGAGACCGCCAACCGGCATTATGCGCATGTCGATTGCCCGGGGCATGCCGACTACATCAAGAACATGATCACCGGGGCGGCGCAGATGGATGGTGCGATCCTGGTGGTGTCGGCAGCCGACGGGCCGATGCCGCAGACGCGCGAGCACATTCTGTTGGCGCGCCAGGTCGGGGTGCCGAGCTTGGTGGTGTACATGAACAAGGTCGACATGGTCGACGACCCGGAATTGCTCGATCTGGTCGAGTTGGAGATGCGCGAGCTGCTGAGCTCCTACCAGTTTCCGGGGGACGATCTGCCGATTGTCCGGGGCTCGGCGTTGGCGGCATTGGAGGGGCGCGATCCGGATCAAGGACACGATACGATCATGGCCTTGATGGCGGCGGTGGACGACTACATCCCGCAGCCGGAGCGGGCCAAGGACCGGCCGTTTTTGATGCCGATCGAGGATGTGTTCACGATCTCGGGGCGGGGCACGGTGGTGACGGGGCGGGTCGAGCGCGGGGTGATCAAAGTCGGCGACGAGGTCGAGATCGTCGGGCTCAGACCGACCGCCAAGACGGTGGTGACCGGGGTGGAGATGTTCCGCAAATTGCTCGACCAGGGCGAGGCGGGCGACAACATCGGGGCGTTATTGCGCGGCACCAAGCGCGAGGAGGTGGAGCGCGGCCAGGTGCTGGCGGCGCCGGGGTCGATCACCCCGCACACCCGCTTTCAGTGCGAGGCCTACATCCTGACCAAGGAGGAGGGCGGGCGGCACACGCCGTTTTTCGGCAATTACCGGCCGCAATTTTACTTCCGCACGACCGATGTGACCGGCACGGTGCACCTGCCGGAGGGTACCGAGATGGTGATGCCGGGCGACAACATCTCGATGGAGATCGAATTGATCGCGCCGATTGCGATGGATGAGGGGCTGCGCTTTGCGATCCGCGAGGGCGGCCGCACCGTCGGCGCCGGCGTCGTCGCCAAAATCATCAAATAGGGAGGCGGGCTCAGCGCCCGCTCGGAAACCGGAAGACGTTGATGGCCATAGACAACCAGAATATTCGCATCCGCCTGCGCGCCTACGATCACCGGGTGCTCGATCAGTCGACCAGCGAGATCGTCAACACCGCCAAGCGGACCGGGGCGCGGGTGCGCGGCCCGATCCCATTGCCGACCAAGATCGAGAAATTCACCGTGCTGCGCTCGCCGCATGTCGACAAGAAGTCGCGCGAGCAGTTCGAGATCCGCACGCATAAGCGCGTGCTCGATATCGTCGATCCGACGCCGCAGACCGTCGACGCCCTGATGAAGCTCGACCTCGCCGCCGGCGTCGACGTCGAGATCAAGCTCTGAGGAACGAGGGATGCGCACCGGCCTCCTCGCGCGAAAACTGGGCATGACCCGCATCTTCGCGGCAGAGGGGAATCATGTCCCGGTGACGGTGCTGAGGATCGACAACTGCCAGGTCGTCGCCGTTCGCACCCAGGAGAAAGACGGTTACACGGCGCTACAGCTCGGCGTCGGCACCGCAAAGACGAAGAATGTGACCAAGCCGCAACGTGGCCATTTCGCCAAAGCTAAGGTCGAGCCGAAGGCGCGGCTCGCCGAGTTTCGCGTTTCCGAGGATGCTTTGTTGCCTGTCGGTTCGGAGATCACCGCCGCCCATTTTCTCCCCGGCCAGCATGTCGACGTTGTCGGCGTCTCCATCGGCAAGGGCTTTGCCGGCGGCATGAAGCGGCATAATTTCCGAGGGCTGCGCGCCAGCCATGGCGTATCGATATCGCATCGCAGCCTTGGTTCGACCGGTCAGCGTCAGGATCCGGGCAAGACCTTCAAGAACAAGAAGATGGCGGGGCATCTCGGGGCTGCCCGCGTCACGACGCAAAGCCTCGAGGTGATATCGGCGGATACCGAGCGCGGCGTCTTGATGATCAAGGGCTCGGTGCCGGGGAGCCCCGGGGGTTACGTGCTCGTCAAGGATGCCGCCAAACGCAAGATGCCTGACGAGCTGCCGTTTCCGGCGGCCTTGCGTGGCGCGACACCAGCGGCGAGCCTGGAGGGAGAGGGCGTGGAGGGGGAAGCGGACCAATGAAGCTGACCGTCCGCAATCTTGCAAATGAGGAGGTCGGCGACATCGAACTCGCCGACGAGGTATTCGGACTTCCCGTGCGCCGCGACATCCTAGCCCGCGTCGTCAATTGGCAGTTGGCAAAACGCCGTCCCGGTACCCACAAGACAAAAGGCATCAGCGAGATCCAGGGAACGACCAAGAAACCCTACAAGCAGAAGGGCACGGGTCGCGCCCGCCAGGGTAGTACGCGTTCGCCGCAGTTTCGGGGCGGTGCCAGGATTTTTGGGCCGGTGGTGCGCAGCCATGCCTTCGGCCTGCAGAAAAAGGTGCGGCGGCTCGGCCTCAAGACCGCGCTTTCGGCGAAGCAGAGCGAGGGCAAGCTTGCGGTGATTGACGAGGCCCGTTGCAGCGAAGCCAAGACCAAGGCGCTCAAAGCGCGGCTTGAGGCGCTCGGCTGGGATTCGGTCCTGATCATCGACGGATTGGTCGTCGACGAGGGTCTCCTGCGTGCTGCCCGCAATCTGCCGCGTGTCGACGTGCTGCCGCAGCAGGGTGCCAATGTCTACGACATCCTGCGCCGGGACATGCTGGTCCTGACCCGCGAGGCGGTGCAGCGGCTCGAAGAGCGCCTCAAATGAGCCGGTTTCGCGTCATTCCCCGCGCCGAGACGAAGCTGACGCGGCAGCAGATGTACGACATTGTCCGGGCTCCCGTGATCACCGAGAAGGCGACGAATGTCTCCGAACACAACCAGGTAGTTTTTCGCGTGCCGCTTGCCGCCACCAAGCGCGAGGTCAAGGCGGCGGTCGAGGAGTTGTTCAGCGTCAAGGTGAAGGCGGTCAATACGATCCGGGTGGAGGGCAAGCTCAAACGTTTCCGTGGTCGCATCGGCCGGCGTTCGGACTACAAGAAAGCGATCGTCACGCTTGGCGACGGCCAGCGGATCGATGTGACGGCGGGGATCTAACTCGATGGCATTGAAAACCTTCAACCCTACGACGCCGTCACGGCGGCAGCTGGTCACTGTCGACCGGAGCGAGTTGTGGAAGGGAAAGCCGGTCAGGGGTTTGACCGAAGGACTGCGGGGCAAGGGTGGTCGCAACAATACCGGCCGGATCACGATGCGCTGGCGCGGCGGCGGCAACAAAAGGCGTTACCGGATCATCGACTTCAAGCGCGTGAAGGTTAATATGCCGGCGACTGTCGAGCGCCTGGAATACGATCCCAACCGAACCGCGTTTATTGCGCTGATCCGTTACCAGGACGGCGAGCTCGCCTACATCCTGGCGCCGCAGCGGTTGAGGCCGGGGGATACGGTCGCGTCCGGTGAGAGGGTTGATGTCAAGCCCGGTAACACGATGCCGATGCGCAGCATGCCGCTCGGCACGATCATTCACAATGTCGAGATGAAACCGGGCAAGGGCGGCCAAATCGCCCGCGCGGCGGGGACTTACGCCCAGCTCGTCGGCCGCGACCAGGGCTACGCGCTGCTGCGTCTGTCTTCCGGAGAGCTGCGGATGGTACGCGCCGAATGCCGGGCGACGATCGGCGCGGTCTCGAATCCTGATCAACAAAACATCGTCATCGGCAAGGCAGGACGCAATCGATGGTTGGGTCATCGGCCATCGGTACGAGGTGTGGCGATGAACCCGATCGACCATCCGCACGGCGGTGGCGAAGGTCGTACCTCCGGCGGCCGTCATCCGGTCACCCCGTGGGGCAAGCCGACCAAGGGCAAGAAGACGCGGCACAACAAGGCGACCGACCGGCTGATCGTCCGGCGTCGCCACAAGCGGTAAAACGGAGACAGAGGGTGGCACGCTCGGTTTGGAAGGGGCCGTTTGTCGACGGCTACCTCCTGAAAAAAGCGGAGGAAGCGCGCGGCTCCGGACGTAATCAAGTCATCAGGACCTGGTCGCGCCGGTCGACGATCTTTCCGCAGTTCGTCGGACTCACCTTCGGGGTCTATAACGGCCACAAGTTTATTCCGGTGTTGGTTACCGAGAACATGATCGGTCACAAGCTCGGCGAGTTTGCGCCGACCCGAACCTTTTATGGCCACGCCGGCGACAAGCGGGCGAGGAGGAGCTGAATTGGGCAAGCTTGCCGCACCGCGCCGCCTCGAGGAGACCGAAGCTCAGGCTTGCTTACGCGGGCTGCGCACCAGCCCGCGTAAGCTCAATCTCGTCGCCCAGACAATTCGCGGCAAAAACGCCTCCTCGGCGCTGGCCGAACTCACCTTTTCGCATCGCCGAATCGCCCGCGAGGTCAAGAAGGTGCTGCAGGCTGCGATCGCCAATGCCGAGAACAATCACCAGCTCGATGTCGACCGCCTCTATGTCAAGGAGGCCACAGTCGGGCGCGCCTTTGTCCTGAAGCGGTTTCACACCCGCGGCCGCGGTCGCTCGGCGCGGATCGAGAAGCTTTTCGCTCATCTGACGGTCATCGTCCGCGAGCGCGCCGAGGAGAGTGCGTAATGGGTCAGAAGGTCAATCCGATCGGGCTTCGGCTCGGCATCAATCGCACCTGGGATTCCCGCTGGTTCGCGCGGAAGGAATACGGCAACCTGCTGCTCGACGACCTCGGCCTGCGCAGGTTCTTGCGTAAGCGGCTGAGCCAAGCCGGAGTGTCCCGGGTGGTCATCGAACGCGCCGCCAGGAGAACGCGGATCACGCTGCATTCCGCGCGGCCAGGTGTGGTGATCGGCAAAAAGGGCGCGGACATCGAGAAACTTCGCGGCGACATTGCGAAGCTAACCAACAGTGAGGTCAGCCTCAACATCGTCGAGATCCGGAAGCCCGAGATTGAGGCCAAGCTGATCGCCGACAGCATCGCGCAGCAGCTGGAGCGTCGCGTCGCGTTTCGCCGGGCGATGAAGCGCGCGGTCCAGTCAGCGATGCGGCTCGGAGCGCAGGGTATCCGGATCAATTGCTCTGGCAGGCTGGGCGGCGCCGAAATCGCTCGCATGGAGTGGTATCGCGAGGGCCGGGTGCCGCTGCATACGCTGCGCGCCGATGTCGATTTCGGCTACGGCACTGCCAAGACGACCTACGGCGTGTGCGGCGTCAAGGTCTGGGTATTCAAAGGCGAGATCCTCGCCCATGACCCGATGGCGCACGAAAAGCGCCTGACCGAGGGGCAGCCGCCGGGCCACGAACGGGGCCGGCGCGAAGCGTTGGGATGAAATCCTCATGCTGAGCCCGAAGCGGAGCAAGTATCGCAAGGCGCATAAGGGCCGCGTCCATGGTCTCGCCAAGGGTGGAACGACCCTTAATTTTGGCGCTTACGGTCTCAAGGCTGCCGACCCGGGCCGCATCACCGCGCGCCAGATTGAAGCCGCGCGACGAGCGATTACGCGCCATATACGCCGCGCGGGACGGGTCTGGATCCGCGTCTTCCCGGATGTCCCGGTCTCCCAGAAGCCGGCCGAAGTTCGCATGGGAAGCGGCAAGGGTTCGCCCGAGTTCTGGATATGCCGGGTCAAGCCCGGACGGATTATGTTCGAGCTGGACGGCGTGACCCTCAATGTCGCGCGTGAGGCATTTGCGCTGGCCGCCGCCAAGCTGCCGATCGCGGCGCGCTTTGTCGTGCGCCCGGGTGAGGAGACCGGCTGATGAAGGTGGTCGATGTGCGGGCCAAGACCGATGATGAGCTGGCCCAGCAACTTGATGGCTTCGGCCGGGAGATCTTCAATCTGCGCTTCCAGCGTGCGAATGGCCAGCTCGAGAATACCGCCCGGGTGCGGCAGGTCCGACGCGATATCGCGCGCATCAAGACCGTGCTGGGCGAGCGGCACCGCAAGGCGTCCTAGAGGAAAATCGAATGTCCAAGCGCGTCCTCCAGGGGGTCGTCGTCAGCGACGCCTGCGACAAGACCGTGATCGTGCGAGTCGAGCGGCGGGTGATGCACCCGGTCTACAAGAAATTTATCACGCACTCGAAGAAATATGCGGCGCACGACGAGCACAACAAGTTTCACGCAGGCGACGCCGTTCAGATCGAAGAAAGCCGCCCGATTTCAAAGCGCAAGCACTGGGTGGTGCTGGAAGGCTCGGGTGAGGCTGTTGCCGGCCGGCGTGGCGAGCAGGCGGGTGGCGGCGTGGCGTCGATTGCGTCGGAGGATCGCGCGGTCGGGCCGGCTGAACGCGCCGGAGATGCCGCATGATCCAGATGCAGACCAACCTTGACGTGGCCGACAACTCCGGCGCACGCCGCGTACAGTGCATCAAGGTGCTGGGCGGATCCAAGCGCAAGACCGCAACGGTTGGCGACGTAATCATCGTCTCGGTCAAGGAGGCGATCCCGCGCGGCCGGGTCAAGAAGGGCGACGTGCACCGAGCGGTCATCGTGCGCACGGCAAAGGAGATCCGCCGCACCGATGGCAGTGCGATCCGCTTCGATCGCAACGCAGCGGTTCTGATCACCCATCAAGGGGAGCCGATCGGCACCCGCATCTTCGGGCCGGTTACTCGGGAGCTGCGGGCCCGCAGATTCATGAAGATCGTGTCGCTGGCGCCCGAGGTGCTGTGATGCCCAAGCTAAAAATCAAGAAGGGCGACAACGTCGTCGTCATCACCGGACGCGACAAAGGCAAGACGGGCGAGGTGCTGCGTGTGTTTCCGGCTGAAGCGCGAGTCATCGTGCAGGGGGTCCATCTTGCGAAACGCCATACCCGGCCGCGTATGGGCGAACCCGGGGGGATAGTCGAAAAGGAACTGACGATTCATATTTCCAACATCGCGCATATCGATCCGCAATCGCGCAAGCCGACCCGCGTCGGCTTCCGGCGTCTCGGCGACGGACGCAAGGTCCGTTTCGCCCGCCGCTCTGGTGAAGTCATCGACCGGTGAAGCGATGAGTACCACCCGCTTGCAGGAGCGTTACTCGACAACCGTCCATCCGGCCCTGATGAAGGAGTTCGGGTATAAGAACCCGATGCAGGTGCCACGCCTAGAGAAGATCGTCGTCAATATCGGTGTCGGGGAGGCGGTGCAGGACAGCAAGAAGGCCGATGCCGCGGCGAGCGACCTAACCGCGATCACCGGTCAGCATCCGGTGATCACGAAAGCCAAGCGATCGATCGCCACCTTCAAGCTGCGCAAGGACATGCCGATCGGCTGTATGGTGACGCTCCGCGGGCAGCGCATGTACGAGTTCCTCGACCGCCTGATCACGGTAGCGCTGCCACGGGTGCGCGATTTCCGCGGCATCTCCGGCAGAAGCTTCGACGGACGCGGCAATTTCGCTCTCGGCCTCAGGGAGCAAATCGTCTTCCCCGAGATCGACTATGACCGTGTGGATGCCGTGCGTGGGATGAACGTCGTCGTGGTCACCACCGCGAGAACCGACTCGGAAGCTAAGGCGCTTCTCAAGGGGTTCGACATGCCGTTTGCCAACTAGATAGTGTAAGGCCAAGCCATATGGCGAAGAAGAGTGCCGTAGAGAAGAACTCGAGGCGAGAGAAGCTTGCCAAGAGCACCGCCGGAAGACGCATGCGCCTGAAGGCGATCGCGATCGATCGGGATGCGCCGCCGGACGAGCGGTTTGCGGCGCAGCTCAAGCTCGCCCAGCTGCCGCGGAACAGCTCGAGGACGCGTGTTCGCAACCGCTGTGTGCTGACTGGCCGTCCGCGTGGGTATTACCGGAAGTTCAAGCTCTCGCGGATCGCGTTGCGCGAGCTCGCCTCGTCCGGCCAGATCCCGGGCATGGTAAAGTCGAGCTGGTAGGAGGCATCCCGGCGATGTCGATGAGCGACCCTCTCGGAGATATGCTGACCCGGATCCGCAACGGGCAAAGAGCACGCCAGGCGGTGATCGCCGCGCCCGCGTCGAAATTTCGGGCCAATGTCCTCGATGTGTTGAAGCGTGAGGGTTATATCCGCGGCTTCACCCGCGAACACATCCGTCAAGGGGTTGCCGAGCTGAAAATCGAGCTGAAATACGTCGACGGCGAGCCGGTGATCCGCGAGATCTCGCGGGTATCGAAGCCGGGTCGGCGCGTATATTCGCGGATTGCCGATTTGCCGCGAATATACAATGGGCTCGGAATTGCCATCCTTTCGACCCCGAGGGGGGTTATGTCAGACAACGAGGCCCGCGCCGCGAAAATTGGCGGCGAGGTGCTGTGCCGAGTGTTCTGAGGTACCGCGATGTCGCGCATTGGCAAGTATCCGGTAACGATCCCGAGCGGCGTCGAGGTTCAGCTCGCTGGTCAGACGCTGACCGCCAAAGGGCAATTGGGCGCGCTGAGCCTCATGCTCAGCAATGAGGTCACCACGTCGATTGTCGACGGGGCGGTTACAGTCGCCCCAAAGAACGACACCAAGCACTCGCGCGCGATGTGGGGGACGACCCGGGCGCTGATCAACAATATGGTTACCGGGGTTTCAACCGGCTTTTCGGTCAATCTCGAGATCACGGGAGTCGGCTATCGGGCTCAGGTTCAAGGCGGTACCCTCAACCTGCAGCTCGGCTACAGTCATGATATCCCATTCCCGATTCCCGCGGACGTCAGAATAACTTGTGAAAGGCCGACGGTCATTACCGTCAGTGGGGCTGACCGCCAGCGAGTGGGCCAGATAGCAGCCGATATCCGGGCCTACCGACCGCCCGAGCCCTACAAGGGCAAAGGCATTAAATACGCAACCGAGACGGTTCGCCGAAAGGAAGGCAAGAAGAAGTAACGCGCGATGTCGGAAAAATCCAAAGCTCTCTTCCTCCGCCGCCGCCAGCGGGTTCGGGCAAAGTTGCGACGCGTCGCAAACAATCGCCCGCGCCTTTCGGTCTTCCGATCGTCCAAACATATCTATGCGCAGATCATTGATGATGCGGCCGGGCGCACGCTCGCGGCGGCGTCGAGCCTCGATGGCGGTCTCAGGACCAGCCTCGAGAGCGGCGCCGACGTGACTGCCGCAGGCGCCGTCGGCAAGCTCATCGCCGAACGGGCCAGAGCAGCCGGTATCGAACGCGTCGTGTTCGACCGCGGCGCGTATCTGTTCCATGGCCGGGTCAAGGCCTTGGCCGACGCTGCCCGTGAGGGCGGCCTCGTATTCTGAAAGGGGTCGGTATGGCACGCACGACGACGCGCTCTCACTCGGAGCGGCGAGGACGAGGCGACGGCGACCGCCAGCCGCGCGAGCGCGACGAGACCGAGTTCACCGAAAAACTCGTCAACATCAACCGTGTCGCCAAGGTGGTCAAGGGCGGCCGGCGTTTCGGCTTCGCCGCTCTCGTCGTCGTCGGCGACAGAAAGGGGCGGGTCGGCTACGGCGCAGGCAAGGCGCGCGAGGTTCCCGAGGCCATCCGTAAGGCTACCGAGCAGGCACGGCGCGGCATGATTCGCGTGCCGCTGCGTGAAGGCCGCACTTTGCATCACGACATCGTCAGCGGCTATGGCGCGGGGCAAGTGATTGTGCGTGCCGCCAAAGCGGGCACGGGGATTATCGCCGGCGGCCCGATGCGCGCGATCTTCGAAGCTCTCGGGGTCCACGATGTCGTCGCCAAATCGATCGGCAGCCCCAATCCGCACAACATGATCAAGGCGACATTCGCTGCGCTCGGCCGGGCAACCAGCCCACGCGCCGTGGCAGCGCGGCGCGGTAAGAGGGTCGGCGAGATCCTCGGTCATCGGGACGCCGAAGCTCGCGAGAATGCATGATGGACGGCAGCAAGTCGGTCACTGTCGAGCAGACAGGAAGCCCGATCGGGCGCAGGCCCGACCAGCGGCAAACCCTGAAAGGACTCGGGCTGAACAAGCTGCGCCGGCGGCGTGTGCTCGAGGATACTCCGGCAGTCCGAGGCATGATCAACAAGGTCAAGCACCTCGTGCGTGTTGTGGATGAGTGATCGACGAGATGAAGCTCAACGAGATCAGGGACAATTCCGGGGCGCATTACCGGGCTAAACGGGTCGGGCGCGGCATCGGTTCGGGCAAGGGCAAGACGGCGGCGCGCGGCGGCAAGGGTCAAACCGCACGGACCGGGGTCGCACTCAACGGTTTTGAAGGTGGCCAGACTCCCCTTCATCGACGCCTGCCGAAGCGGGGCTTCGACAACAGCATGTTTCGCAGGGACTTCAAGGTCGTCAATCTCGACCGCCTGCAAACCGCGCTCGATAGTGGTAAGCTCAAGCCCGAGGGCAAACTCGACGGGGCGACGCTCGTGGCGTCCGGGATACTCCGCCGACTCGGCGACGGTGTGCGCCTCTTGGCCAAGGGCAAGATCCGCACGGCGATCACGATCGAGGTGGCTGGTGCTTCCAAGGCGGCGATCGCCGCGGTCGAGAATGCCGGTGGCAAGGTTATCCTTCGCGCCGGCCGCGCAAACAGGCAGCGAGCGGGGGCGGCCGCCCCGCCGGCCTGACCACGGGCGGCGCTGCTCCGCCGCCTCCGGCTTTTGGGTAGGATAGGTATCAAATGGCGTCAGCCGCCGAACAACTCGCAGCCAGCCTCAACTTCGGGGCTTTTGCGAAGGCCTCCGAACTCAAGAGCCGGATTTGGTTTACCCTGGGCGCTTTGGTGATCTACCGGCTCGGCACTTATATCCCGATCCCCGGTATTGACCCTGCGATCCTGCAGGATCTCTTTTCGCGCAATGCGGGCGGGATTCTTGGCATGTTCGACATGTTCTCGGGCGGTGCGCTCGGACGCATGACAATCTTTGCGCTAAACATCATGCCGTACATCTCGGCCTCGATCATCATCCAGTTGCTGACCGCGGTTTCGCCGACCCTTGAGGCGCTCAAGAAGGAGGGAGAGAGTGGGCGAAAGAAGCTAAACCAATATACGCGCTTCGGCACGGTTGGGCTGGCGGCTGTCCAATCCTACGGGATCGCGGTCGGGCTCGAAGGCATGCACGCCGACACCCAATCGGCTGTTATCGATCCCGGACTGTTCTTCCGACTGGTCACGGTGGTGACCCTCACCAGCGGCACCGTGTTTCTGATGTGGCTCGGCGAGCAGATCACGGCGCGTGGCATCGGTAACGGGATCTCGCTGATCATCATGGCCGGGATCGTAGCGAACCTGCCGCACGCCCTGGCCTCCACCCTCGAACTCGGCCGCACCGGGGCGATCTCCACGGTCTTTATCATCATCTTCCTGGCGATGTCGGTTGGCGTGGTCGGCTTCATCGTGTTCATGGAGCGCGCGCAACGGCGAATTCTCGTCCAGTACCCAAAGCGGCAAGTCGGCAACAAGATGTTCGGCGGCGAGGCCTCGCATCTGCCGCTGAAGATCAACACCTCGGGCGTCATTCCGCCTATCTTCGCCTCCTCGCTGCTGCTGCTGCCCGCGACGGTCGCGAATTTCGAGGCGAATGGGCAGGGCTTTGGCTGGCTCGGTCAGATCACGGCCTATCTCGCGCATGGCACGCCGCTTTACATGGCGCTCTATGTTGGCTTGATCTGCTTTTTCTGTTTCTTCTACACCGCAATCGTGTTTAACCCGACCGAGACGGCGGACAATCTGCGCAAGTACGGAGGGTTTATCCCTGGCATCAGACCGGGAAAGAACACCGCCGATTATTTAGACTACGTGTTGACCCGATTGACCGTCGTCGGCGCCGCCTATCTTTCGGCGGTGTGCATTCTGCCGGAGATCCTCATTTCGGAATATTCGGTCCCGTTCTATTTTGGCGGCACGAGTCTGCTGATCGTTGTCAGCGTTACGATGGACACCGTCGCGCAGATCCATTCGCACCTGCTGGCGCACCAATATGAGGGCCTGATCAAGAAAGCACGGTTGAGGGGACGGCGCGGATGAACGTCATCCTGCTCGGGCCACCGGGCTCGGGGAAGGGGACCCAGGCAAAGCGTGTCGAGCAGACCTACGGCATTACCCAGCTTTCCACCGGGGACATGTTGCGAGCGGCGACCGCTTCCGGCAGTGAGCTCGGGCTTCGCGTCAAGAGCATCATGGATTCCGGCCAGCTCGTTCCCGACGGCATCATCATCGACATGATCGCTGACCGAATCGGTCAGCCGGATTGCCGCAACGGATTTATCCTCGACGGCTTCCCGCGGACATTGCCGCAAGCGCAAGCGCTCGACGACATGTTGGCGCGCCGCGGTCTCCGGCTCGATTACGTGATCGAGTTCGAGGTCGACGAGCCCGCTCTGATCGATCGCCTGGCTGGACGGTTTAGCTGTCAACAGTGCGGCGCCAGCTACCACGACCGCGACAACCGGCCCAAGGTCGACGAGATCTGCGACGTTTGCGGCGGCTGCGAGTTTGCGTGCCGCGCCGACGACAGGCCGGAGACGGTCAAGGCGCGGCTCGAAGTCTACCATCGCCAGACGGCGCCGATCCTGCCGTATTACCGCGACCGTGGGATCCTTCGCCCGGTCGACGGCATGGCAGATATCGACGCGGTCACGCGCGAAATCGAAAAGATCCTCGGATGAGGCCTTTCGCGTTGCCGCGAAGTCGGAAATAGCTCGACGCGCCGGGATCTGACATTCTCCGTCCGAGGTCGATTTGGGTACGGGCATGATCGAACCCTATACCGCGGTTGGGCTGATCCCGAGCTTCTGGGGCATTCGCCGCCGCGAGGATATCGAGAAGAATTTGGAGCATCTGGAAAGCCTGACCAAGGCGGCGTTCTGGCTGTCGAACCTCGATATTCCGGTCCGCCTCGTCGCCATCCCAGAGGGCGCACTACAAGGCTTCAATGACGAGGTCCTCGACGTCGATCATACCGAGTTCGCGCGGACCTGCGCCATAGACATTCCCGGCCCGGAGACCGACCGCCTCGGGCGCCTCGCCCGCAGCTGGGGCGTGTTCATAATGGCGCAAGCCAAGGCGCGGCATGAGGATTGGCCGGATCGGTTCTTCAACATCGGCTTTGTTATCGATCCGGACGGCGCCGTCATACTGAAGCATCACAAGATCTCGGCCCTGTTGCCCTGCGAGCGCTCGGTGTCGCCGCACGACCTCTTCGACTGGTGGGTCGCGAAATACGGCCGCAATTTGCAGGCGTTCTGGCCCGTCGCCGATACCGCTATCGGGCGTTTGGGGATCATGATGGCGATGGAGGGCAACTAC
>Ga0210406_10001395_pt1 | contig 29466 bp, 20 predicted proteins | sample IncBWC30MmetaG_FD_155454 | JGI IMG/M metagenome (GOLD analysis project Ga0210406, IMG submission 155454) | Forest soil microbial communities from Barre Woods Harvard Forest LTER site, Petersham, Massachusetts, United States - Inc-BW-C-30-M | ecosystem: Environmental > Terrestrial > Soil >... | reverse complement strand
TTTCGCATCGGCTCTCTCTCATTTTCGTTAAATTAGGCCCCGATAAAGAAAACAAACTGCACGGCCTTACGTTTTGGGAATACCGGCGCGATTACGTGCGAGTCGCCATTCCCACCGAACACACTTTGACGCGATACACCGATATTCTAACTGAGTGCTGCATCAACAGCTCACCTACTAGTTTCCACTGCGAACAATTATACACTATATAAACACATAATATGACCCCGCAACCGGCCCCATTCTGCGCCTGACGTGTTAGAACTTTACTTGCTCAACGACCATAGGCTCAAAAAGTGTTTGAAGGTGGCCGCTGGCGGTTGCGGTGGATGCGGGCTAATGGCCGCAGGTGACAGCGGCACGACTGGGATCCGGAGCCTGACGAACAACTCCAACACAAAATTGCCAAAACGACTAGCGGCGAGGCATCCACCGGCGGACCGAGCTGCAATAGGAGTCGTAGGGGGAGCCGAATGTGGCGCGGAGATGTGGCTCTTCGTAGAAGATGACAAAGAGATGCGCGAGCAGAAGCCACGGCAGAGCGAAGAGCAGAATGGTTGGCGACCGTTCGTACATTCCGAAGCCTGCGAGCACGAGAAACCCACCGATATACATCGGATTGCGCACGAACTGATACGGCCCAGCGGCTACGAAATTACGCGGCGGGTCCATTGGCGCAGGCGTGCCTTCGCCACGGCTCACGAACGTGGCTATGCAGGCGCAGGCGAGAGTTCCACCGGCAGCCATCAGTGCGATGCCCAAAGCGGGCGTCCATCCGGGAAAGGCAAAGCCGAGACTCGGGTCGTAGCGGCGGTGCAGGCTTAGTGCGACCCAGCCCCATAGAAAAATGAACCCGGTGCTGAATAGTGTGGCGCGAAGTGCGATGAAGACCGTTTTCATGGCTTGGCCTTTCGAGAAACCAAAAGGGCACTCCGTTCAGTTGGTGTCGAGTTTCATGCCGGGTTTCTGATTGATACTACTTGTAGGTGTAGCGGTTAGTTACATTTTTTCTTGTGCAAGCTGTGTGTCGCCAGCCTTCCCAGTGATGGATTCCGTAACCGGACGAATCAGCCGAAAGGATTCCCTTCCGCCACGCAGTCTTATTTGGCTGCCTGATATGCCCGGTTCAGCCACCACAGCGCGTCACGTAGGTCGCCCATTGTGTTCAGCTCGAACGAATGCCACGTCGCATCTAGCGATTTTCTTTCCGAGCCGATGCGTGGGTCTTTTCTGGCACGCCGCGACAGCGCTGGCGACAGGGAATCGATCTTAAAGCTAAACGAGCTGGGAGTACCCAGCGCGCGTGTGCGCGGCAGAGCCGCAAAAATCGCTCCACGGTGATAGAAACCGATTAGCCCGAACATGGGTCGCGACGTGACGCGCGGCCAGCTACTCAGCTCTTGATCCAGCATGGCCGACCATTGCCGCATCTCCTCCGAGATACGGAGCAGCTTCGGCCGATTTGAGGTCGCCGACATCGCCTTCACTGACGAGCGGGTTGACGTGTTCAATCTTCTGACCGGTGAGGTAAATCGTAACGCCTCTCTTCGATCAGGTCCACACGATAACGCGCCGCTAGGCTCGCACAGCAGCGCGGTCAGCGCTGTGAGGTTGGAAATCATTTGCTTTCCCGCAGAGGGAATTCAGACATCGCGAACGGCTTCAGGAATGGCCGTTGGCAGATGTCAAAACGGTGCGGAGGGCTTTCGGCACTTCAGGCGGTCCGACGACTCATCGACCGAATAGTTGATTGAAGTTCTATAACGATCTGGCTAATCCCAAGAGTTCTGAAATCGTCCTCCGGAGCGAGCCACTTTTCAGATACTCAACTCTTCAGGTGGGTTAGCGCTCCAGGATGTCTTTGTAGGCGTTGAGGGCGACTTTCTTGGGCTGGCGATCCACAACAAAGTCCACGGTACGCGTGGAATTTCCGGCTATGGCGAGCTGGCCCAAGCGCATCATCCCGTTTCCGAAATCGCCGAAGATGGGAACGAGCATGGCGAAATGTTCGTCCACGTCGCTCTGCGTGATTTCCGCGTGGATTTTAGTCTTGCCGCCTTCGGCCGGCTGCAATTGATATTTCAAATCATAATGGGGGACCTGTGTGCCATAGACCCACTCGTCGAAAAACCAATCGAGATGCCCGTTGCGCTGAAGATCCATCTGCTTGGTCATATGCTTTTCGGCGATGGCTATGAATGATTCGGTGGAGGCGGGCGAGTCGTGGTGAGTTTCCATGAAGTCGTGCATCATGTCGATGAAAGGCTGTTCTCGATTGTCGCCGGGCCCGCGATCGGCATACATCAGCGAACGCAGCATGAGCAAGACGTACGCGCCCTTGGAATAAGTGTCGCCCTGATAAGCTTGCGCAGAACGCGGAGATAGGAGGCGCAATCCCAGCCACAGCGGGCCGGCGTCGTTGGGCGACACGCCGAAATTATTTTTTTCGAGGATGCGGACGCGCTGACGTTCCCAGAAATCGATGTAGTCCTTTTGCCACTTCGTCCCCACCGCTTGTTGCAGAAACAATCCCGCGGCAAATTCCGCAAAACCTTCGGAAAGCCACAGATCGTGATAGGAAGCCCAGGTGACGCCGTGGCCGAACCACTGGTGCGCCACCTCGTGCGGCGTGACTTCCTGGACGAATCCGGTGAACTTTGTGTCGATGTGGCCGAACATCATCCAGCGCTGCGTGGAGTCGATATAAGCGGAAATTGGCAGGTACACGAGGCCGGGCCACGATTGTCCAAAGTTGAAGTTCGGCTGTTCGGTGATATTCACGATGTCGTAGGGGGCTCTTCCGAAGAAGGCGGTACACACCTGCATCTGCGCGCGAGTCTGATCGAGCGCGAACTTGGTCATCCCAGCGGGTGACATTGCGCCCAAAGCTCCATTTTGAAAGCGCCGGAGACTATCCGGTAATTCGGTCAAATAAAATCCGGAGAGGTTGTAATGAGTAATAGTGTCGGGGAAATCGATTTTTTGGTAGCGGCCGTAGTTGAATCCTGCGACGGCGACCGGAACCGGCGTGACCCAGTGAGACACTGCAAAACCGGCTTCCTTGGTTTGCCCCTCGAGTTTGCCGATGCTGATGACGACGTTCGAGGGTGGAACCTTGAAGGTGAGATCGTAGAACGCTTTTTCGCCGAAACCGTTCAGATTCGGATACCAGGATTCGCGCGCACTGACGTAGTAACTTCCATCGCCCGCGTCGGCGAGAACTTTGTCACCGGCATATTCCACGGATATGGAGTGTTCTTGCCCCATGGCCGGAACTTCGTCCAGGACGGCATAGAACGAACCGTCCTCCTTTTTGTTTTCTTGAATGAAATGGATATCCTGACCGTTTTGGTCAGTTACGCGCGCGACGCGCAGAGTCGGAAGCAGTCCAAATTTCAATACGCGCTCGCCGGGGACCAGCGGTTCAAACGTGATGGTGGCGCGACTGTGCAAGTGATCGTTCTTCGCGATGACGGTTTCGATGTTATAGCGCTTGGTTGCGAACAGGCGCTTATCCTCGCGCGAGTTAGCAGTGCGCGCCCTTAGTTCGGATACGAGATGAGCGGAGTACCACACCCCGTCATCCAGACCGCCGCCGTTGCAATTGACAAGCGCCACCTCCTCTGGTGAATCCATTTGCGGAAGTGCGCCCACGCGCGCACGGATTAAAAAACGCAGGTCCTTGTGCGGCGTACCACGCATGTAAGCGTTGAAGAACGGAGGATGCTTGGGGTTGTAGATCGCGGCGAGCAGGTCAGCGTCCACGTTATCGATCGTTTCGCCTTCGAGTATTTCTTGCGTGAAACCTTCGGGAATTTCGTGACGATGGCGAACTCGATCTTTCCAATGCTGAAATGCGCCGGCGGCTTCGCGTGGAGTTTCCGTTTTTGTGACAAAGGTCCCGGCGAATTGCGAATACTGATTGCCCGTGAAACGAAAAACAGCCTCGGTAAAGTCTTCCTCGGCAGTCGGATTGCCGGTACGGCGAGTCATCTCCCGCGTATTGATTTGGTCGATTGGCTTCAGCGTGAAATGTCCGTGGCCAACAAAAATGGCTCCGGTCATGAGTCCGTTGACCGGGCTTAGAAGAGTGATCGTTCCGGATTTGAGCTGGAAGGTTCCGACGTCCATGGTCAGCGTGAAGTTTTCGCAGAGGAAGGTGTCGGCCAAGCTGACTTCGCGGAGCTGGCGGTAGATGACATCTGAATTTGCAAACGCGGTGTTTTTTTCGGTGACGCTGACGCGGGTTTGTTGCGCGGCGATCGTAAGGTTAAGTGGGAGGTCGGCCACGCCCCGGAGGTCCACCGTGATGACGAGTTCGTCGAAGCCGGTCTTGGCGACCCGCACAGAATATTTTCCAGGAGTCAGATTGGGTGCGGCGAACTGTCCGGCGTCATCGGACGCGAGAATGATCGGCTGGGACAAGTTGCCGCCAGTGATCTCGATGCGCGCTCCGACGATAACGGCGCCGGAAGGGTCTTTGACAGTTCCGGAAATAGTGTCGGCAAGTAGCCGAGTGGCGACTGCGAGGCAGAGCAGGGCCAGAATTGCGCCGTAGAGTATGTAAAGTCGCCGAGGACGCCGGGACGCTCCGCTGGCCCGGGTTGAATTAGATTTGCGATTTATAGGTTGTGTTTTGTGGGTTAGGCACATGGGTTCCGTCGATAAAATTTCCGGTGATTCTTTACGAGATGCTGGATTTGTCTGTTACTCCATTGTTCCGCCCACCGAAGAATTCCGACGGTTCGTGATGAAGCCTAGCCGCGGAGCAAGAACCATACAAACTTGTATTATATGGTCGGTTTATACACCAGTGGTAATGACCTGCCGGTTTCCCCATCGCTCGTCCGCTGAACGTCCAATATTAAGAAGATGCGAAGGCGTGGTCCCTTGTCGGAACGAGCTTGGCGGGGTTAGACTCCCTGGGCGAAAAGAATGCTGCTCGGGTTGTCGATGGGCTGAAACCGATTCCAGGCAATCGCAATGTTTTATGCCAAGGATAGCCGACCGACGACCATGCGGTAAGTTGCTGAAAATCTATAACTTGAAGATTTGTTGAGGCCTTGTGTGGACAGTGGACATCGACGTCGGCGGAACCTTAACCGACGGTATTTTCACCAGTGGCGAGGAAGTTTTCTGCGTGAAGGCGGATACCACGCCGCACGATCTTACCGTTTGCCTTTTTGATTGTTTGTCGCAGGGCGCCGCGAAGCTTGGTTTCCCCGGCACGAATGAATTTCTCGAAGATGTGGAACTGATTCGCTGGTCCACTACGATCACTTCCAACGTGCTCGCCGAATCTCGCGGGCCGCGCATCGGCTTGCTCGTCTCCGCAGGCCACGAACATGATCTTTACGGCCAAGAACCCCGCAGCAGCGTTTTGAATCGCCTGATTTCCGAACGAGACGTAATCGGCGTGAATTCCTCGGCCGGTGAAACGGAAATCATGAATGCGGCGCGGAAACTTCTGGAGAGCGGAGTACGCCGCATCTGCGTCAGTCTGCAAGGTGCGCATCGCGATGCGCGTCGGGAAATTGCAATCAAGCGAATCATCGACCAGCAGTATCCGGATCATTTCCTGGGTTCGGTGCCGGTCCTGGCCGGCAGCGATATTTCCAAATCCGCCGAGGATCAGACGCGCACATATTCCGCTCTGATCAACACCTACACGCACGGGGCGTTGGCCGCCACGTTGTTCAAAGCCGAGGACGAGCTTCGCGAAGCCGCCAACTACGCCGGCGTTTTTTTGGTGAGTCACATTAATGGCGGCGTTGCAGGGATCGCCAAGACTAAAGCCATGGACACGATCGAGTCCGGACCGATCCTGGGAATTCATGGAAGCGCTTACCTGGCGAAGGCGTACGGTTTTAACGATGTGATCGCCATGGACATCGGCGGGACCACCGCAAAAATCAGCGTCTTGCGCAACGGCGAGCCGATCTACCGCAAGCCCTCCGATTTTTTTGGTATTCCAGTAGCAATCTCGCTCCCTGATTTACATTCCATCGCGCTTGGCGGGGGGAGCGTGGTGAAGCCACTCGCCAGCGCAGCCAAACCGAATGTGCAATTGGGTCCGGAAAGCATGGGATCTTTTCCCGGACCGGCCTGCTACGGACTCGCTGGGGACCAGCCGACGCTTACCGACGCATTCGTTGCCGCAGGATTGATTAATCCGGATTATTTCCTGGGTGGAACGAAGACGATCGACCTCGAACTGGCTCGCAAGTCAATCGCTGAATCTGTAGCGCAGCCGTTGAGGGTAAGCACCGAAGAAGCCTGCCGCATTATTCTGGACCGCGCATTTCAATTGGTTGCGAGCCTGATCGCCACAGCAAAGAAAGAGCTGCACGAGGATTTGTCGAAATCAATCCTCTTTGCTTACGGAGGCAATGGCAGCCTGTTCGCTTGCGGTGTATCGGAAAAAGCAGGGATTGAACGCGTGCAATTATTTTCGCTAGGCCCGGTATTCAGCGCCTTCGGCTCTTCCGTCTCTGATATTTCCCATGTGTACGAAAACTCGCTGGGCGACATCGGGATTTCCGAGAGTGGCGTCGCGAGGATTCGGCAGTTGGTTGAGGAAATGAAAGCCGAAGGCGTGAAAGATTTGCTGGGGGAAGGCATTCGTCCCGATGGAATAACTTATACCTACGAGGTGGACGCGTCGCGGAACGGCCGGCGTTCAATTGCGGCAGTGTGTTCGGAGGCGTCTCTACGCAACGAGATGGAGTTGCGAGCGCATCTGGCGAGAGCTCTTGGGCATGCCGAAAAAGCGCAAGACGAGCCGATTTCGCTGGAGATGGTCCGCGTTTCCGTGAAGAAAAAGATGACGAAGCCGCGGCTTGTGGAGCGTCCGTTGCAAGGCTCCGATTCTTCGCATGCGCGCAAAGGGAGCCGCAAGGTCTCCTGGGGCAGCAGCAAAAACGAAGCGCAGATTTATGATTGGTCAGCTTTGCGGCCCGGCAATAAAGTGAATGGGTGCGCGGTGCTGGAAGATGCGAACACCACTTACTTTATTCCGGAAGGCTGGGAAATGGCGGTGGACCGCTTTGGAAACGGCTCGGTCAGCTGCATTTCCAAGGAAAAGTAGCGGGCATTTAGCAAAAAAAAGGAAATCTCCATGGCCACACAAGGGAAAAACCGTCTGCGCATAACCGAGTATCTCGATCTGGATCTAGATGCCGAACAGTGGATGTGCAACCGCTGCGATCGCGTCATCGGTCCGGCTCGGGACAATTATAAGAAGGACTGCCTGGTCCACGACCGCGATCCGCGGGAGATTCATCCGCCATTAGTGTCGGGAGCGTTCAATTTTTCTCCCGATCCGCTGTGGGTCCGCATTGTGGAGTTCTATTGCCCGGGGTGCGGTACGCAGGTGGAAACGGAATACCTGCCCCCCGGACATCCCATCACGCACGACATCGAAATTGACGTGAGCGGTCTGAAAGAAAGATTGCAGAAGGGAGAGTTTGTCATTCGCGAAGGAAGGCTCGAGGCCACCGAATGAATTCCATCGATATTGATGTCGGCGGAACGTTCACCGACCTGGTGCTCAACTACAACGGGAAATCGCTGATCAAAAAATCTCCGACCACGCCCTACGACCTCTCCGTCTGTTTTACGCGCGTGATTGAAGATGGCGCAGCGGCGCTGGGTATGAGGATTGACGATTTGTTGCCGGGTATCGAAATGATTCGTTACTCGACCACCATCGCCTTGAATCGCCTGATTGAGAAAAAAGGCCCTCGCCTTGGACTAATTACCACCGAAGGCCATGAAGATGTTGTTCTGATTGGCCGCGGCGCGCAGTGGATTGACGGCACGCGAGTTTCCGAGCGCAGAAATCTTGCGGTGCAGAATAAACCGGACCCCCTGATCCCGCGCGACATGATCGTGGGGGTGAAAGAACGTGTGGACTCGCGCGGCAGAGTGATTCGTCCACTAGACAAAAACGATTTGCGTGAAAAAGTCCGCTATCTTACCGGCCGCGGTGCGCGCGGATTTGTTGTTTCGCTGCTTTGGGGTTTTCTGAATCCGGTGAATGAACGCCGGGTGAAAGAAATTATTCGCGACGAGTACAAAGAATTTCACATTGGTTATATGCCTGTGGTTCTGGCCGGACAGGTGGTTGGAAAACTCGGCGAATATGAGCGCACCATGGCTGCAATTCTTGACGCTTACCTGCAGCGTTCGATGCAAATCGAACTTTCCGCCATGTGGGACAAGTTGCGCGAAAAAGGTTATTCAAAACCGTTGCTGATGATTCAGAGCTCCGGCGGTATCGCCGAAGTATTCCGCACGGCCGCCAGCAGGACGTTTAATAGCGGGCCGGTGTCCGGGCTGATGGGCGCGCATCACGTGGCGAAAACGCTTGGCTACCAAAATGTTGTGATGACGGACATGGGCGGCACCAGCTTCGACGTGGGCTTGGTGGTGAAAGACAGCGTGCGCAGTTACGATTTCCGTCCCATCATCGACCGCTGGATGGTCGGCATCACCATGATCAAGACGCTTTCCATCGGAGCCGGCGGAGGCTCGATCGCCTACGTCAACAAGCTGCTCGAAAATCGTGTACAAGTCGGTCCGCGAAGTGCCGGCTCCATCCCCGGGCCGGCGTGTTTCAATCTCGGCGGCAGCGAACCCACAGTGACGGACGCGGACCTAGTGCTCGGTTACTTAAACCCGGAATATTATTTTGGCGGCAAGATGCGCCTCGATAAAAATCGCGCGTTTCAGGCGGTTCGTGACAAAGTTGCCAAGCCGCTGGGAATAGGCGTTGAAGAAGCCGCGGTGATTATCCGAAAAATCGTCAACGGGAATATGGCGTCAGCGATCATGAAAGAAGTCCACCTGCGCGGATACAGTCCGGATGAATTTATTCTTTTCGTCGGTGGCGGCGCCGGTCCCACGCACGCCGAAGGGTATATGGCCGACATTCCGAAAGCTGTAACCTTTGCGTTTTCCCCGGTGTTCTGCGCTTTTGGATCCTCCACCATGGATATCATGCACGTCTACGAAGTTTCGAAAAAGCTCACGCTGATGGAGCCGCGCACACAGCAGCTGGCCAATGAATTCGCGGAATTTAACGCAACGGTGGAGAAATTGATTGAACAGGCGCGCCGGGATTTAACGGGGGATGGATTGAATCTGGACGATGCCTCTTTCGTTCTCGAATTGGACATGCTCTACGGCGGCCAATTTCACGTGAAGCGAGCGCTTTCGCCGCTGCTGGCGATGCACTCGGGGGAAGACGTTCGCGCGATCTGTGATGCATTCAACAAGGAATTCAGCGAAGCCTTCAGCCCGTTTGTGGTGAACCCGGAAGGTGGAATCTTCATCGAGAGTTTTATTTTGAAGGCCATCGTGCCGACCAAAAAAATCGAAATGCCGAAAATAGCTCTCGAAGGGCATAGCCCGTCGGCTGCGCGGAAAGGCGAACGGCAAGCATATTGGCCGTCCGGAAAAGATTTTCGGCCAACGCCCATTTTCACTTATGAATCGTTGCGACCCGGAAACGTGGTGGAAGGCCCCGCGATCGTGGAAGGCGAATATACGACGCTGGTCGTTCCGCCGGCGCTGCATTTTTCGATTGATGAAAGAGGCCTCGGCATTTTGGAAAGTTAGTTCGCGGAGAAATCGAGGAGAACAATGCCCATCCCCACACTTGCTGAAAAACTAGCCTGGCTTAAGCCTGCGCCGGCCACGCCGTATGAAAAAAAGTGTGCCGCGAAAATTCAACAGGGCGATTATGAAATCGGCGTGCAAGTGACCAACGACATTCTGGATGAAGCGATGGAAGTATTCGTCCGCGCGTCGCGGAGCTATTTCGGTGTATCGGGTGACTCCATGGTGGCCCTCTTCACAGCGGGCGGCGATCTGATCAACGCTTCCTGCGGAACGTACTTGCACGCCATCATTCAGCCGATCGTGATCAAGTTTATTTTGAAATATTACGAGAACAATCCGGGGATTCTCGATGGAGACATCTGGTACACCAATGACGCTCTCTACGGCGGAATCCACAATCCCGATCAAGTCGCGTTGATGCCGATTTTTTATAAGGGCCAGCTTCTGGCCTGGGGTTCTGCTGCGCTACATACCACGGAAACGGGCGCCATTGAACCGGGCGGCATGCCGGTCAGCGCGAAATCGCGATTTGAAGAGGGTCTGAATCTTCCTCCCATAAAAATCGGTGAACATTTTGAGATTCGCAACGATTTTCTGGAGTTTTACACCGTGTACGGCCTGCGCGCGCCGGCGATGTTCATCTCCGATTTGCGCGCGCGCTGCACTACCGCCGATCGCGTGCGAGTGCGCGTGCTGGAGCTGGCTGAAAAGCGCGGCCCTGATTTCGTAGTCGGGTTAATGCGCAAGATGGGTGAAACGGCGGAAGCCGGAGCCAGGAAGAAAATCAAAGCGCTTCCCGACGGAAAATTCCGCGCGGTGGTTTTCAATGATGCTATCGGCTGGACGCCCGCTCTGGTCCGCGCCTGTTTTTTGACGCTCACCAAAAAGGAAGGGGGGCTTGTGTTCGATTTTGAGGGCACCTCGCCGGAAAACCCTTCTTCTTACAACGTTCATCCGCAGGCGGTCGTCGGCCACATCGCTAATTTCATGTACGAATATATCTTTCACGACCTGCCGATAGCCAGTTCCACGTTCGCGCCCATCGATTTCCAATTTCCCGAAGGGATCATTCTTAATCCGGACAAAATGGCGGCAACCAGTTGTTGCGTGTATATCGGAATGCAAGCGCGCTGCGCCACGCACAATAGTTTCGCGAAGATGGTATTTTCGAGCGCGGGACTTTGGAGACAAGTGGCCGCGGCCCCCGGTAGCCAGCACACAGCGCAGATTTGCGCGGGGCATTCCCAGTGGAACCTCGCGGTTTCGGATGTGCTTTCGTTTTCGCTGAACACGCAAGGACAGGGAGGCCGCTCTGCTTCAGACGGTATGGACGCTTACGGTTTTGCGTGGTGCGCATTTGGGCGCGCGCCCGACTCCGAGCAGGTTGAAAGCGAACTGCCCGTCACGGTAACGCTATCGCAGCACTGGAAAGATTCGAGCGGCCCGGGACTTCATCGCGGTGGTTCCGGCGGTGTTCAGCAATGGATGATTCACAAAGTTCCAAATCTGGTTTCGCTGTGCATGGGAAATGGGAGCAAGGTTCCATTGGGCCAGCCGCTTTTCGGCGGATACGCTTCGTCGCCGATTCCCGGTATCAGCATCCGCAAGGCGGACTTGTTGAAACAAATGGCCGATGCCAACCCGCAGCTCACCATGGACTCGCGCACAATTCTGGAAGGCCACACCATCGAAGGGAATTGGACCATGGAATTAATTGCGCGCACTCCCAAGGTTTACGAAGAGGGCGATCTGCTTTTCGGTTTCAGCGGTGGAGGTCCGGGCTACGGCGATCCGCTGGAGCGCGATCCGCAGGAAATTCTGGAAGATGTGAAGAAGAAAATCATTTCGGATGAAACGGCGCAGAATGTCTATCGCATTGCCTACGATCCGGTTCGCCGCAAGCTGGATGCCGAAAGAACGAAAGAGCTTCGGGACGAAGAGCGCCGTGCTCGCCTGGCACGCGGCAAATCGTTCGACGAATTCGAGAAGCAGTGGAACAAACTGAGCCCTCCGCAGGAAATTTTGCAGTATTACGGTACCTGGCCGGATGCGAAGTCCACCGGACCCTGCTTCCGGCCTTGAGCAATGACGGAGACTCTTACTCCGCGCCAAATGCTAAAAGGGCTGTTGCAAGGAGCCGTGCGGCCACGTCCGCTGTTTCTGCCCATCGTGTTTTCTCTCGGCGCCAAAGTTGAAAATGTTCCGTTGCGCGTGTTCCTCGGGAATGCGACAAAGATTTCAAATTCCATGAAACAGATACGTGGTTATCTGCGCTCGGACGGAGTTACCTGCTACTTCGATCCATATCTCGAAGCGGAAGCCCTGGGTGCGGTGTTGCAGTGGCAAGCTGAAGATCAACTGCCCCTGATTCAATGGCCGCAACATGCGGAAAAAGGTGAATTGCCCGAAGGCCTTCGGTCACCCGAGGACGCAGCAAAGAGCGGCCGAGTTAACGTTGCAGTGGAGGCAATTCGTCGGCTGAAGTCTCTGTTGCGCGATGAGCCTCTGTTGATATCCGGAGTGACTGGTCCCTTCACTCTGGCTGCATGCCTTAGCGGACTGCAACGACGAGATTCGCCATCACGCGAGGATTTTTCCGAGTCAGCGCTAGAACTGGCAGCCGCAACAATCACGCAGATTGCATCCAAATTTGTGGAAGCAGGAGCAAACGTTATTTTCATCCAGGAAAGTGTTCTTTCAAGGCTGTCGGCCGAACAATGCCAGGGCTGGGCGTCCTCGCTAGCACCCGCGATTAATATCGTGCGGTTTTACGGAGCGCTTCCGGTCCTGCACATCTCAAACAGCCGTTCTTTCGCCGAAAATAAACAAATAATCTACGAGCAGAATTGGGATTGCGTTATTTGCCCAGCGTTAGGGTCATTCGAATCCGGCACAACCGAAATCGTTCTTCCGGCTGCATCGGCCAAGGTAGGCATTGCTTTGCCGGTTGAGTTACTTCAGCCTCAGTTACCCAACGCGGAAACTGTTTTCCAAAACCTGCGCGCGACGATTCGGAAGCTGCACCCCGCGATCGTGACCACTGCCAGCGATGTCCCTGCGGGAACGGATATTAAACTGCTCGCAAAAGTTTGGGAAGCAGTTCAGTTCTAAAGGCCGAACGAACTCTTCGAATCTTAATCCACGCACGCGAACCGGGAGGAAGGATGCTACAAGTAATTCTGAAACAATTTGAAACAGCCGATGAAGTCCGTACTTTCGAAAAAGGTAAATTTGAAGTAATTCACATCGGAGGGATGACAGTGGGCCGGGCATCCTATGAGCCCGGATGGAAGTGGTCCGATCATGTCGGCAAAGCACTTGGCCAGACCATTTGCCATGTGGAGCACGTCGGCATAGTCGTGTCAGGACGGGCCACCGCAGCCATGGAAGGCGGAAAAATAGTGGAGCTGAAACCCGGTGACATCTTCCACATCCCGCCCGGCCACGATAGCTGGGTCGTCGGCAACGAGCCCTACATCTCCATTCACTTCACAGGCGCGAGCGATTACGCGCGCAGTCACAACGCTTGATGTGCGCGACCCCGATACGCACGGTGCCACCGTGGTTGCAGCGGTCAACGCTCGTGATCGCTGATCTGCGGTCGTGACAACCGCGATCTCTGAGGTCGTTTCTTTCCGCGAATTTGGAATATTCAATGAAACTCAGTCAGCCGATTATCAAATCAAGAAAATAAAAAAGGGCAGCCCCGAAGAGCCGCCCTTTCGTATTCACACCTGGTGCTTAGAACGTGAATTGCAATTTGGCCTGGATCAAGCGTCCCGAAGCATCTGCGCCCAACCCGGAACCAAACGCGGTTGTTGGCGGCGAAACCGTCCGCACAACTTCCCCGAATTTCCCGTTGCTGATATCACCGATCGCCGACTGGAAGTTCGGGTGATTGAACACGTTATAGAACTGCGCCCCAAATCCGATCTCCCCGCGTTCCCAGCCAGGGATTTTCGTCTGCTTCATCAGCGTGAAATCGCTGTCGAAGTAGTGAGGACCACGCAGTTGGTTGCGGGTTACATTCCCGAAACTCGTGGGACTTGTTGTGAAGTCATTCGGGTTCAAACATATCGCCTGGTGCGGGCCCTGTCCTGCGGGGCAGGTGATGTACACGTTGCTCGTGGATGTTTGGGTAGCAAACACCAGTCCCCCATAGTTGTTTCCGACTAAGCCCCCGCTCGTGGCACCGTCGATCGGCGTGAACGGCAAGCCGCTTCGGGCGAAGACTGTTCCAGAAACCTGCCATCCATCGGTGACTGACCGCCAGCCGTGTTCGCGGAAGACGCGGCGGATGGGAAGAGTCCAAACATAATCCGCACTGACATAGTGCTTCACGTCGTAGTCCGCATTACCGTAGTTAAACCTTCGCGGATTAAACGGATCTTCCGGAAAGGAGATCGCGCTGTTTGTTGCGCCGAAGGCTGTCGTGACGAACGGTACGCCTGGGTTACCTCCATTAGAAACGACGTCAAGCGCGTGGCTGTATACGTAATTGAATTGCAGAATTCCGCTGCTCCAGCGACGAGTGAATGTGGTTGCTAATCCGTTGTAGTTGGATACACCGGAGTCAAGCAGTTGCGTTACAGGCCCAAATCGCGTGTCGAGTGCAGTCGTCGGCAATCCGGCAAAACCGGTAGGTACGCCGGCGTTCAGCGAATTATCGAAGAACAACTCGTGGATCCCATGATTCCCCACGTATTGCACATCAAGGGACATGTGCTCGCCGAACTTATGTTCTATCTCTAAATTCCACTTCTGATACTGTGGATTAACGGGCCGATGTGAGGCGGAGAACAACCCCGGAGGCGAGAACCCGGGCACAGACGCGCTAAGCTGGGTGAAGGTCGCGCCGCTATTAAAGCCAGCTAGAAACGCCGCATTGGAAGCAGCCGCCGCGCTAAAGAGGTTGTTCGCCTCTCCGGGAGCTAGATTCGGCGTGGACGCGCTCGAGTTGACGGCGAAAATGTTGAACGCTGGTGAGTTCTGGGCAAAATTATCTACGATAACCGCCGGGAACGCGTCGTAGAAAATTCCTATTCCCCCTCGAATCACGGTATCCCCGTGCATTCCGAGAACATGCGGAGTGTAGGCGAATCCGAACCTTGGTTGCGCAGCCACCGTAGTCAGGTAGGGCAGCGCTTGCTTTCGGCCAACCTGAATCGCCTGGTTATATGGAATGTCCGGATTGTGATCGAGTGACAGGAATGGTTGGACCGGAGCGGCGAAGCAAAGGCTTGTACAGATGGGATTGGAATCGTGCTCGAGGCGTAACGCTAACGTCACCGACAGATCGCTTTTGACCTTCCAATCGTCCTCTACGTAACCTCCAAGGTTATACACGGCCACCGGGAATTCGGTAGATTTAGTAAACGCTTGGGTGAGGCTGCTGGTAGAACCGGCGCTTGCTGGGTCGAATCCTCCGAAAAAGAACGCGCCGAGGTTCGCCGGTGAATCGATTCCGGCGGTGTCAAGTCCGAGATCGAAGTCTGTCACATCATTGCGGCGATACTTCAGGCCGAATTTCAGCGTGTGAGCGCCGATGGTCTTTGAAAAATCATCGGAAAGCTGAACCTGGGTAACGTTTCGGCCTTGCGGTAGATTGTTGCCAAGTCCAAAAAACCCGCCCAAGGTTTGAAAAGTGCTATTGCCAAAATTCAGCAAGGTTGGGAATGCTGCGAGCGTCGCGGTCCGATTGACGTTGTTGAATTGCGCAGCGTACCACTGACCCGATGCGATGAACTGATTTACTGCCGAGTTAGTGAACGCATGGGTCCACTGGAATTGTCCCTGGTACTCGGGCTGATCGCTCTGAGCGTTAAATATAGGACTGACCGGATCGGTAATGGAAGCCTGCAGTCCATGCTCCTTCTGAATGCGCGTGAACATGCGGTCATTATTTCCAATGTTCCAGTCCATGCGCCCGGCAACGAGCCAATCGTGCGTCTTATTGCTGGCTACCGCTGTCACGTTGTTCGCGCAAGGCGTCGCAGCCCCAAAATTTGTGCCTGCCGCTGCATTGATGTCCGCAACGGAAGCGTCACATCCGCCTCCTGGAACGTTAGTACCGGGACCACCCGGGGTATTTGCGTAGAGACTGAAAATGGTGTTGTAGAAAGCTGCGGTCGGCGAGGACGCGCCATATTTCGTGTTAATGAATGCCTGCGTTGCGGTAGCAAATTGCGGGCTGGGTATGGTGAACTGAAAGCCGCCGGCTGGAATAAACAAATACAAGCCTTCCGTGTTGAAATACCAGAAGAGCTTATTCTTGATCACCGGTCCGCCGATGTCTGCGCCCCACTGGTTCGCATTGACGAAAGGTCTGGGAGTGGCGCTCGCATTATTGAACCAACTGTTCGCGTTGAGCGCTCTTCCGTTCCAATAGTAAGAAGCTCTTCCGTGAAATTCGTTGCTACCGCTCTTCGTCACGAAAGCTACGTTGGCTCCGGCCAGGGTTCCGTATTGCCCGGAGTAACCATTCGTCGTGACCGACACTTCCTGGACTTCGTTGTTGCCAAGCGTCAAGTTCGTGGCGCCCGAGTTATTCAGACTGAGGAAAGGGTCGTTATCGTCCATGCCGTTTAGGGTAAATAGGTTTGCGGTGGCTGAAATTCCAAAACTCGAAAAGTTTCCAAGTCCGCCGCCTGCCGTGTTTGATACCGAGCCCGCAGCCAGTTGAGCGCTAAACGTAATGTCATTACCCGAGTTCGGGATTCCTTGAATCTGTTTTTCGCTTAAAGTTGTAGAGACATTTCCGTTCTCTGGATTAATGAGTGGCGCTTCTTCGGTCGTGGCCGAAGATCCCACAGCCAGATGTATATCTCCGGTTGTGATTTGACCGAGATTGACTTGCACCGAGTTCTGCGATGATTCAAACCCAGTTGCGCTTGCTGTGACTGTGTAGCTTCCGGGCCCCAGCAAGTCAAACCGGTAAGCTCCTTCTTTATTGGTCTTTGTATCTTGCGAGGTGCCACGATCTTTGCTTTTCAACACGACGTGGGCGTCCGGCACGACGGCGCCACTGGGATCAGTTACTGTGCCGGCGATGTCGCCCGTTGTCTGCGTCTGTCCCGCCAGCCGCGTGGGTCCGATCGCCAAGGCGAGCAGGAACGCAAACACAACGACGACAAAAGTTTTCCAATTCATAAAATCCTCCTAGAATCTAAACTAGCTACCCAGTTCAAAGAATTTGTGGGGTGCTTACATCGAGAAAGCTAACTTCCCCCGCGAGCCATATGGCACGTTACTCGCCATGTTTTGAGGCAAATAAGATGTTTGCTGACAGTGAGCTACATAAATTCGGAGAGTTTGAATATATCGGGCGGGATAGTAAGACCGTGGCCACGTCCTGATATTCGGAAAGTACCTAAGGACTATGGATGGAATTACGAGCGAGTGGGCTGCTGTTGCGTCAAGCAGTGAATGGTGCCGAATCCCCAGACTAAATCCACCGCATGGATTCCGACCACGGAGCGGCCAGGGAACCAATCACTCAGGATTCCCAGGGCCACGCGGTCATTGGGATCGTTGAATGTGGGGACCAAAACTGATGCATTTGAAATATAGAAATTTGCATAACTTGCAGGCAGACGCACGCCCTTGAAGAAGAGCGGCGATGGCATGGGTAACGGGACGACATCTATTTTGGTTCCATCTTTCAACTTAGCGGCACGCAGCCGCTGCCAATTGTCTTCCAGCGCGCGATAATTTTTCTCGCGAGGGTTCTTCTCGCGGCACAGTACCACTGTGCGCCGGTTTACAAAACGGCACAAATCATCGACGTGACCATGCGTGTCGTCACCGGCGATTCCTTTGCCCAGCCAAATTACATTTGTTGCACCGAGATATTCGCGCAGCGCGGCTTCCGTTTTATCGCGATCGAACCCGGGATTTCGAACTTGGCGTTTCTGATCGAGAAGGCACTCTTCTGTGGTGAGCACGGCGCCCGAGCCATTTACATCGATGCTTCCGCCCTCGAGAACCACATCGCGTCCGTCGAGTTGAGCGCGGAACATTTTCATTTTTAATTTGCGCGTGGCGCGTTCGGGGATCGCAGCATCCATTTTCCAATTAGGATAACGAGCCCAGGCGTTAAAACAAAAGCGGGCGATGGCAACTTCCGGTTGGGGCTTTGTACGTTTAATAAAGATGGGACCGAAATCCCGCGTCCAGCCTCTATTGGTCGGAAATCGCAGAAACTGGACTCGGCTCATGATGACGCCGGCGCTCTTCAAAACTTTGCGCGCTTGCGCTTCATGTGCCGTCGAGTTGACCAAGATCCGAACGAGCTCGCCCGGGGAAATTTTGCGAACGATCTCAGCGTACACCCAATGAATGGGATCGAGCTTTCCAGGCCAATCGGTTGAATTGTGAGGCCAGCCGATCCATGTGGCTTCGTGGGATTCCCACTCGGCGGGCATGCGGAATCCGAGCGCGGAAGGGGAGTTTCCTTCAGAACCAGGAATCGCGCGGCGGAATGGTTTCACGGTTTTTCGTCGAGAAAGCGCTGCTCGATACCCGCGTAGGCATCGATCCTGCGGTCGCGCAAGAACGGCCAATTGCGGCGAATATCTTCCAGGTGCGCGAGGTCCACTTCGCCGTACAAAATTTCTTCGCGGTCGGTGGAGCCTTCCGCGAGGACGACTCCTTGCGGATCGCAAAAAAAGGAGGTGCCCCAGAACTGCAGGCCATCGCCGCCTTCGTCCGGCTTTTCGTGTCCCACTCGATTGACCGCCGCCACATAGATCCCGTTCGCAATCGCGTGGCTACGCTGGATCGTTCGCCAGGAATCGCGCTGCGCTTCGCCATTGGAATTTTTCTCGCTGGGATGCCATCCGATGGCGGTGGGGTAGAAGACGATGCAAGCGCCGTTAAGCGCGGCGAGCCGTGCTGCTTCCGGATACCATTGGTCCCAGCAAATCAGGGTCGCAATTTTCCCGGCATTAGTCGGGAACGCGCGAAAACCCAAATCTCCCGGAGTGAAATAAAACTTTTCGTAGTAAGCGGGATCGTCCGGTATATGCATCTTGCGATAGACGCCCGCAATTTTGCCGTCGGCATCAATAATTGCAGCGGTGTTGTGATAAACACCGGGCGCCCGGCGTTCGAAAACAGGCGCGACGATCACGGTTTTCGTCTTCTGCGCCACGCGGCCCAACAGTTCCGTGGTTGGCCCGGGCACGGACTCCGCCAATTCAAAATTCTTCGTGTCTTCGCGCTGGCAGAAGTATTGCGAGCGAAAAAGTTCCGGCAGGCAGACGACCTGGGCTCCAGCGCGGGCAGCTTCTTCAATCCGAGACACGGCGCGCGTGAGGTTTTCCTCCGGCTTGGCACTGACCGCCATCTGCACCAGACCAACTGTGAATTTATTCGGCGTTGTCACGATACGAAAATCTACACGAAAAGCCGATACAAGGCCATACGCCGCAAGCAGCTCTTAATTTCCCATTCTGGGAATCCCGGGGTTACAAAACCGGCGATTCTGACAGCAGATTCCTGCAAGGTCCTGGATGCTTTTACGGCAGATATAGTGGAAAAAAGAAGTCCCGGGAAGTGGACTTATTGTTTTTTCTTTTTCGCGTGCAGCAGTTTTTGGTCTTGATATTCTTTCCAGGTAAGAAATATCAGGAGCAAGTCGAAGAGCGTCAGAATAACCAGCGCCACCGATTGCGTATGAGCGAATCTATAGATTTGGTAGATCACAAAGGCGGCGAAAACGGCGATTGTCAGCGGGTAGGCCCACAACCTATTCATCCACAGGCAAATGACGAGCACGGCTTTCACCAGTCCATGCGACAAGAGATAAAGCGAGGCGAACATCGGGCTGCCGCTGGCCAATTTCTGCGAAGCAATGCTCAGGTGAGAGAAAATATAATCGTGTTTGTCCCGCGCGAGTTCGTGCTGGCAAAGCGCCTGCAGCCAGGCGTTCAACGTATTAACTTTAAACCACAGCAGTACGCCGCCAAGCGCTTCGAGTATTCCGTCGATCCCTTTTATGGTGATGCCCACGCGGAAAGAATCGTGAAGCAGAATATGAGTTAGCCGGCCCTTTATCATTCCCTTCAGCGTGACACATCTATTGGCGCTACGATAGAACCAATTTACTCGTGATGGAGGATTGAATTATGCGATTGCCAGCACTTGCGGCCCTTTTCAGCTTTTTGTTTTGTGCCCCAGTCCAGGCACAGGATAAGCCTGCTGTCGTGGTGAAGTATCGCGCGACGCTTGAAACCGTGAAATATGTTTACGGAGTCTCGCCGTCCGTAGCGCGGCTTGCGCCCGGCGATATCCTCGAAACCAATACGCTGGATGCTTTCGGCGACGCGATCCAAAAACCCGGCGATACGCTCGCGCTGGTCAAGGGCGACAATCCGCTCACGGGCCCCTTCTTTATCGAAGGTGCAGAACCGGGAGACACAATTGCCGTAGATTTTGTGAGTTTGGAGGTGAACTCGTCCCAAGGAGTCGGCGCATTCGCTCCTGGGTTTGGCGCCCTCAACTCGACCGACTACACACCCATGCTGCAACCGGCTCTGCCGGAACGCGTTTGGCTTTATCCCATCCATTCCGACCAGGGCACGGCAACTTTTCAAGCGCACGATTCTAATTTCTCGGTAAAAATTCCCCTCCACCCATTTCTCGGATGTATCGGAGTGGCGCCTGCGCACGGCGAAGCTCGGAGTTCAGTGGTTCCCGCTGAATTCGGCGGCAATATGGACGCTTCGGAAGCGAGCGTGGGAAATACCCTTTATTTGCCCGTAAACGTACCCGGCGCGCTGCTTTATATGGGCGACGGACACGCCGCTATGGGTGATGGCGAAATCGCCGGCACAGCCATTGAAGTGCCCTTACGGGTTCGCCTGCGCGTGCGGGTAATTAAAGGGCTGCGAATCGACTGGCCGCGCTTCGAGAATCAAAACGAAATTATGGCTGTCGGCATTTATCGTCCACTCGACGATTCATTGCGCATCGCGTTTACCCAACTCATTAGTTGGATTCATCAGGATTACGGCCTCTCCGAGCTTGATGCTTATGAGTTGCTCTCGAAAGTGGCTACCATTCACCTGGCCGAAATGGTGGACCCGAACTATGTGGTCGTTGCGAAGGTGGAGAAAAAATACCTTCCGCCGCGCAAGTCGTCGCCCTGAATTCCTGAGGGATTGGGAATCTTCCACTGGCTCAATTAGGCGGCCCGATTTCGTTGACAGCACGCCCGTTGGCACCTAGAATCGGCCCAACGCGGGCATGCGTGTTCGTGTCAGTTCCCGCCGGAGATCACTATCACCCCGGTAGTAACAAAGCCCAAAGTTGCGATTGTTGACGATGACCATAGTCTGCGCTCAAAGATTGCTTCCGCGCTGCGCTCACAATTCGAAGTCTTCGAAGGCGAGGACTTTGAAGCGGCTTACCGGCTCCTCCAGGGATCTGACCTGGACGTCCTTCTACTAGGCCTTCCGCTGGGTGATGGCGGTGTCCGCGAATGCACGGAGCTTCTGGGGAGGCTGGTAGGAAGTGAAATTGATACTCTCGTAATTGTGCTCAGTTCGGACGAAACCAAACCCACCGCTCTTAAGGTAATCGATGCCGGGTCCTACGACTACTTTATCAAGCCCATCGACACGGATGTTCTCCGCCATCTTCTTGAACGCGCTGTTGAAAAATTACACATTCAGCGCGAGAACCGCATTCTTCGCCAGGAAATCAGTCGCAAGAGCACCCATGGCGACCTGATCGGCTCGACCGACGCCATGAGCCACGTCTTCGATTCCATAAAGCGAATGGCTCGGGCGACCACCAACGTGATCATCCGGGGAGAAAGCGGAGTAGGCAAGGAACTGGTCGCCCGAGCGCTTCACGAGCAAAGTCCTCGCCGTAACCGCGCATTCGTTAGCGTCAATTGTGCCGCGCTTCCGGAAGGCTTAATGGAGGCCGAGCTTTTTGGCTACGAGAAGGGCGCCTTCACCGGCGCGGTGGCCGCGAAGGAAGGCCGCGTCGAGACGGCCCACCAAGGGACGCTCTTCCTTGATGAAATTGCAACACTAACGCCCGCTCTCCAAAGCAAGCTCCTGCGTGTTCTAGAGGATCGGTCGTTTACCCGGCTGGGCGGAAAGAAATCCATCAAAGTGGATTTTCGGCTGATCAGCGCGACAAATGAAGACTTGGAGGAAATGGTTCGCGAAGAGCGGTTTCGAGAAGATCTTTATTACCGAATCCACGTGGTACCCATTTTCGTGCCGTCGCTACGGGAAAGGGTCGAAGATATACCAGTGCTGACGGATTACTTTGTCAGTGTCTATTGCGCGGCCAACGGTTTTCCGCCAAAGCGAATTGCAGACGACGCGATGGCGGCGCTTAAAGGGTACTCCTGGCCAGGAAATGTTCGCGAACTTCAGAATGCGATCCAGAGGCTGGTTATTATGACGGACGGTGACCTCATTTCGTTGAAGGACCTTCCGAGCGAGATTGGACAGGCTTCGGGGCGCGCTTCCCGTAACCAGTTCCGGCTACCTTCCGGTGGCATCAATCTCGACAAAGAGCTGGAAGCCTTTGAACGCCGATGGATACAGGAAGCCTTGGAGCAAGCCAAATCAGTGAAAGCGGAAGCCGCACGGCTACTGGGAGTAGATCGTAACCGGCTCAACTACCTCTGTCGTAAATATAGTCTTTAGCCAAGCGGTGTGATCCCGCTGGCCGATTCCCTCCAAACGTTTTACCCCAATTTCTTAAATATTCGAGCTGACGACAGTTGAATTATTCAACGGAGCTTAGAAAAATTAAACACTCGCACCCACGCGCGCTTTCTACCCTAGACCTTTTCAGTCCCCTAAGCCCTTTAATATCAAGAGGCTCTTGGGAAGTTTTTAGACCGGCAGTTTGGCGCGTGGATTGCACTAGTGTGGGTGTAGGCGGTTGGAAATCAAAAAAGTTCTAAGGAGACTTAAGAACATGGCAAAAGCAAAGCCGGTGAAAAAGGGAAAGAAGCTGGGAACCGTGAAGCCTTTGAACCACATGAAGCCGCTCACCCGCATTGGGTAATTACTTACGGCGGAGAGTATTCCCGCCACGATTAGCAGTTGCAGTACCAAAAAGGGCCGCCGTCCCAGGAACGGCGGCCCTTTTTTTTTTATTTTGACAGTTTAGAGACCTTACCAGAATTGCGAACGCAGCCAGCGCCATATCCCTCGTCCCGCCTGCAACGCCAAAGATTGCTTATTCCCAGAGATCTTTGCTTTGCCCGTCATGCCCTCGCGAAGAGACCCATCTGAGTTTGGAATGTCCATCTCAACTGCCAGGTAATTTGTCAGGTCTTGGCCTAAACGCTCGAGCTTCTCGGTTTGTGTGACGGGATGGTCCAGAGCCGCTGCGGGCAGAATTCTATCAATGTGGCCAGCGTAGGTGCGGTAAGGATACGGCAGAAGCTTCACTTTGGCGAAAGCGCCGGGCCGAACATCCTGAACGTCGCGATCTTGCACCAGGATTCGAGCTTTCATGGTGCTTCGATCGACTACGTGCACGAACTCGTCGCCGGCCGACAGGTACGCTCCGGTTTCCTGGTCCACGTTTGGAGTGGCAATGGTGCCATCGATCGGCGCTCGAATTTCCAGTTCCTGCGCTTTCTTCTCTCCGATTGACAGCTCTTGCTCCAGACGTTTGCGATCGCGCGCCGCTTGCGCAGTTTGCCCAAAGTCCAAGCGATCTTGATTGTTGCGGAGCTTGCTGCTTGCAATGGCCAGCTTTTGCCGGAGCGATTGGACGTCGGCATTTATTTCGGGGTTTTCCAAAACACCTAATAGCTGCCCCCCTTTCACCTGGTCGCCTTCCTGTACGAACACCTTTTGAATTCTGCCGTCGACCAAAGCTCGAACACGCGCATCTCTTCCTGGCTCAAGGACCAGGTCGGTGGTGACCTTGGAGGAAAGTGGGGGGAGCAGAAACAGCAGAAGCAAGCCTACCGCCCAAAGCTGCTGTTTGCGGGTTACTTTCCAGGCCATATATTTCTCCTTCTTGTCTCGTACCCAGGCGCGGGCCACTGGCACCGCCTTTCGCAAACTTTTCCGGGCAAAGAAATACACAATACCCAAGGTCGCCAGATAGCCCCAGGCGTCGCCCATTTTGCTTACTAGTACGTTTTTGACGAACAGAAGCACAAGGACCAGCAGCGACGTGCTGTAAATGACGGCGGAAACGCCGAACAAGAAAAAAATGCGGCGCTGGCGCTTGCTGGATGGCGGGAGATCAATGTCGTGCCTGAAGATGTATTTGTTAACCCAAGCCTGGAGAAAAGCGAAGGACTCTTCTCGAAGGTTATCAATATTAAGGAACTGCGACAGCGCGTAGTAGCCGTCGGCTTTGATTAGTGGATTTAGGTTAACGACTGCACCCTGAATACCACTCAGCAGCATCATCTTGTAAAAAAAATCGTTCACCAGCGAACCGGGCGCCGTGAAATGCCACACCAAGGCGGCTAAACCGCAGATTACCAATTCGATCCAAATGCCCGCGAAAATGACCCACTGCCGAGAGGCCCCGGAAGTGAACAGAAGGATGTCGGTGGTATCCGTGAAGAAAGCGGGGGTGAAATAGATAAGTAAAAAGCCCATCTGATGCACGTCGCCGCCAAAATGTTTGCAAGTGAGCCCGTGACCGAATTCATGAATGGAACTTAGACCGAGGAGCAGGATCCAAAAAACCCAGAGATCGTACGCGCTTTTATTCGCAAAGTTATACAAGGCGGAGGTGTCCTGCTGGACGCGCGTCCAATCGCCCGCGAGAAGGTAAACGGCCACGACAAATAGGAACAACGAGAAGACCACAAAGCCCTTGGTAAACATCCACCAAAGATATTTGTCCAACTTCGCCAGGGTCTTGTCCGGATTCCAGGCTTTAAAGCTTATGTAGAGGACGCTGGATTGATCGATTCGGCTCTTTCGTTCGTCGCGAATGCGCTCGAGAACTGCGAGATTTTTCTCGCCGATCGGTCTTTCCCACATGGTGGGTTCAATGGAGTCGAGGAATTCCAGCACCTCCGCTTCGCTCGTTTGCGACTCTGGGTCCGGCTCGGACATCGCCTGCGCGATTTCGGCGGGAGTGCGCGTTCCGTCGCAAAGTGCGAGCAACTGATATTCCGTGCTTCCGTAGCGGTTATAGGAATTCGTCTCGCGGTTCTTGATGACGTAGCTGGTTTCGCCGGCTACGACTTGTTCGCTGATGCGAAGATCGGTGCGGAGTTTGGGCCGCTTAAGGCCCTTTGCGAGGACGCTGGAGACTTGAAGGCTGGTGGGCCCGAAACGCATTGGTGAAGTCCTCTAGGGCTTCGATTGCGACGTTGCGGGCCATCCCACACGGACAGCCATCCCGGGGCGCAGATTTGTAAGGTCGGGGCCAGTAAGTTGGGCTAATACGTTATAACTGTCGCTCGAGGGGTCCACCGTAGGGCTGACCTTCACAATCTTTGCATTCAGCGCGCGATTCGACCCGTCCAAGAGGACCAAATCTACAGGAGCGCCTGACACCGGGCGAGGGCCGGCCAATTCAGAGATTTGAAATTGGACTTGAAGCGGCGAAAGCTGGCTAATTCTGAAGCATTTGTCTCCCTTAGCGATGGCTTGCCCCTGTCGAACATAACGGCGTACGACTACGCCCGAAAAAGGGGCCCGCAAAACAGTCTGATCGATCTCAATTTCCAGGCGGTGTACCTCAGCGTGGCCGCTTTCGACCAGGGCTTCATATCCGTGCATATCGTACTCTGCACCTTTAGCCTCAAATTCCGCTTTTTCGAGGTCCGCCTCGCTGGAAAGGCCGGCGTCACGCAATAACTGCTGGCGCCGGTAAGCAGCGCCTTTAGCTTTCAATTCCGCGGCTTTAAATTGCAGGTTATTCTCGGTGACTTTGAGATCATCACGCGCTTTGACAAGTTCTTGTTGCAAGGTGCGGTCATCGAGATGGCCCAGAACTTCGCCTGCTTTCACCGCCGCGCCTTCATCTTTCGTCACCGAGGTCACGACGCCATCGCGTTGCGAGGCGAGATCCACCTGATGTTCCACCGTCAGGACGCTAAGAATATCGGCGGGTTCGGAAGGCCTGGCGATAGCCGCACTTGAAGGGGATGCTTGAGAAGGCGTGGGCTTGGCTGTTGCTTCCGGCGCTACTTTGGTGTTGGAGGCTACCGAGGAGTTGTCACAGCCATTTCCGCCAATGGCAACTGCGGCGAGTAAGAAAATCATCACGCGTTTCATATCGGCCATTTCCTCTTTACTACGGCAGCCAAGCCCATGCCTTTTGCCAAATCCACCTGAACGGCGAGCGCAATATGGCATAGCCTATGGGATACCATCCGCTACGGAACCATCCCCCGTGCGATTGGATTCTCGCTCGTCCGACCATTCCGTCGCGCGCACTTCCTCCCGTATTTTCGAAGATAGCACGTACCAAAAAGTATTGTTCTCCGGAGTCTGTGCGCGTCTGTGCGCCGAGACGTTCCACATTTCCGTTGAATGTAATGGTTGGAAACGCATTCAACTTCAACGCTATTTTCTCTCCCGGCTGCACCAGGGGTAGGTCGGTCTCGGGGACGCTCATTTCCGCAGCCATGCGGTCTTGAGCAACTATTTCGCACATAGTGTCGCCCGCCTTTAACATGGTCCCGGTTTTCTCCTCCACTTTCGGTGTAACCACGATGCCGCCGATGGGTGAAGTCAACCGCGCTTCATTGATGCGCTGCTGCTCAAGGGCGACTTCGGCGTAATACAGTTGGTTGCGCAGTTGCGCTTGTCCTGCAGCGGCGGGATCGTTACGAAACTCCGCTTCGGCTAGTTCACGCCGCGCTTGTGATAACGCAGCGTCAGCTTCCGCCAGTTTGACGCGATCCTCGCTATCATCCAGCTGAGCCAGTACCTGCCCAGGTTTTACAGCGTCACCTTCATGAGCGAAGACCTGTTTGACGGCGCCGCCTTGCATAGCGCTAACCACGCGGCGATCGGCTGGAATTACGGTCGCATCAGTGCCCACGCGCATCGGCCAGGGGATGAGTATCAGGAGAGCCGCGACAACGGCTCCCCGCCGCGCATATTGCATCACCCTGCTTCTGGGCATAGCCGCGATCAGTTTTTTCTTTCTCTGCGCGAAGGGCTGGAGAATATTTGCGAGCGGCACTTGCTGATAAAGCTGGGCATTGCGAATAGCGACCGTGGTTTGGCTGGCGAGGATCGCAAGGGTTTCCAAATTGTTTTCTGATAGAAAATCGGGTTCATTGCTCAGAAGAATCATAGCGCCGAGAGTTCCCTGGTCGTCACGCAAAGGCAACCCATAGAAACCCTTATGCCCGTGCGCTTCCAAAAAGGAGACAATCTGCGCGTGTGTTTCTTGCGGTTCCACCTGCCAACCCTCTTCATGCAGATTCGCTGAAACATGGTTTTCCTGCTCGGCTACCCACTCCATGCGCTCGCGCAGATCGCTCATTTCCCGCGTCTTGGGAACCTCGGTTTCCCCGGAGACAGCACCGAGAACAAAGCGTCCGCGGTCGTAGAATCCAATGACGCAACTCTCGAAGGGAACTACGGAGGAAGATTGCGCGACGACGGTGGTCAGCACGTGGTCCAGATCCAGAGTGGAAGTGATTTCCTGCGAAATCTTTAAGAGAGCGTCAAGCGCGTGGACCTTACGCTCGGACTCAAGCAGGTTTGCGTTGTGCAGCGCGACAGCGGCCTGTTCGCTGATGCTGTTGAGGAAGAACAGATCATCTTCATTGAACTGCGTGCCGTCTGACTTGTTGATTATTTCGACCACGCCGAGTACTTCATCGTCCTTGCGAAGCGGCGCTCCCATCCAGGACTGAATTTCGAAATCGCCCCCAGTTTTAATACGTTCGGCGAGGGCAGGCTCCTCGCCTGGGTCTTCGAGCAACCTAGGGTTGGCTTGCTGGGCAATCTCGGCGAACAGACCTTCATTCAAGGATGCCGTGGCATCTTCTTCAACTGTAGGATCTTCACCAATTTGTTCTGCGAGCGTGAGCTCTTGCCCGTCCGCTGAAGCCAGCCACAGATTGCAAGCACCGGCTCCCAGGATGTCGCGAATCTTTCCGGCTACGATAGGAAGAAGCTCGTCTAGCTCGAGAGTCGAGGTGAACGTACGGCCCAGATCGTACAAGGCGGTCAACCGTTCAAGTGTGGCAAGCTGCCCGTTACGTTCCAATTCGATGGCATCTAGATTTGTGAGAGCTCGGCCGGCCAACTGGCATGCTTCTTCCAGGAAATGCGCGTCTTCGGCGGAAAAGTCTCCAACGCGCTTGTTGAGAACCTCAACCACACCTTCGGCTTTCTGTACTCCGGGCAAAGAGGCATACAAAGCGGATTTCACGCGGGTGCGGCTAAATTCGTCGAGATGCTCCAGATCTTCCGCTGCAATTTCGCGTGCCGGCAAGCGCCGTGTGGCGGCCGACTGGTACAAAATCGCCAGCGTTCCCTCGCTGACGGGCCGCTCGCTGGGATGCAGCCGCTCGCCCGGCTCGGTCCAGCGCATGCGGCAAACCAGCTCTTCGCCGGTTTGATTTGCAATCCAGACGAGAACAGCGCGCGCCCCGAGTGTGGTACCTACTCGTGCAGCAAAAGTCTTCAGCAATGTGTCTTGATCGCGACACGCCAGCGACACGCTCGCGAGTTCGAAAAGCGCGGAAGATGTTTCCATTATTCTCCCGGGGGAAGGGAATGCCGAATCGTCTGCCATTGCGTGGGACACCGCGCCCGCAAAGCAGACAGATAGTGAGGCAGCCTAACAAAGCGATGTCTATGCGTCAAGGAAGGGTATAGGGCACCGGTTTAAACCCTGCTGATTATAGGTGGCGGTTTCCATAGAGAGGCTCCAACAGACGATAAAGCAGAAACATGGGATCGGTGGCTCTGGGATCTCGGAGAATTTTCCGAAAGGATGGCGTGGCCAAGCCATGCTCCAGCAGAATCAGGATTCTAAGATTCATTCCCGTGGGAGCGGCGTTGCCAACTTCCCAGCGGTTCACCGTTGACCAGGTCACCCATAAAATGTGCGCGAAATCTTCCTGGGATAGTCCAAGCGCCTTCCGGATTTTCTGAATACGTTTGGCTGTCATCCTCGTCATAACTCAGCTGTCCCCAACAATTCGAGGAATTTGGGGGAAAGACGCCAAAACAAGCCGCCCTTCCCCCTCTACTCAAGTTTCCTAGAAGTGAAAACCGACGGTGCCAGTAATGGCGCGGGGCGAGACGTAGTGTGTTCCGCTGAAAGTCGACAGGAAGTTGTACAGTGCAAAGTTATTGGTCAGGTTGATCACCTCCAACCGCGCACTCCATTTGTAACGGTCTCCGTGAAATATATTGTCGTGGCCCACAGCAAGGTCAAACAGATTGCGCTGCTTGATACGTGGCGGGTTGCGGTCGTCATCTTCTTTGTTCGGCGCGGGTACTTTTATGAGCGTTGACCCGAAACCTGACGCCGAACAATTGAAAGGAAGCGGCGTGGTGGGAGTCGCATGCACACCGTTGCAGGTGAACCCGGCTTCGAATTCCTGATCTGCGGACAAAGGAACCGATCCGACGTTGCTGGCTACCATGCTCACATTCGGCACACTTCCGATGAGGATAGAGCCCGGGCAGGTGTTGAAAGATTCCAAACCGAAGCAGGGAGTGGCACCCGCCACGAGACCGCTGTCATAACGCCAGTTGAAGGCTACCCAAGGATACTTCTTCCATGGCTGATATTGGATGTGCGCCGTCTCGTTGAAACGTTCGTCATGATCGATGCGAAAAACGCCCGTCGGTGCCGTGGGATTTGCTCCGGCTCCGGCGACCTGGGGCGTAAAGAACCGGGCAG
>Ga0210406_10001394_pt1 | contig 29466 bp, 29 predicted proteins | sample IncBWC30MmetaG_FD_155454 | JGI IMG/M metagenome (GOLD analysis project Ga0210406, IMG submission 155454) | Forest soil microbial communities from Barre Woods Harvard Forest LTER site, Petersham, Massachusetts, United States - Inc-BW-C-30-M | ecosystem: Environmental > Terrestrial > Soil >... | reverse complement strand
TCTTTTGTCAGGATGGTTCCATCGGCGCGTCGATACAGACGCCCGCACAATCTTCCTGTGTGGCGCGCGAGCAATTGCTCCACCTCCGGAGAGGTCAAAGCTGAGAAGTTATAGACGCTCAGCTTGCACTGTTCGCAATAGCGTACTTGGTCGCCGCCGGGCATCTTCTCCCAGTCGGCGGTACATGGCGAGGCGACGCGTAGCTGCGGCAGCATGTGCGGAGCGTACTGCGGAATCTGGGCCGGGTCAACGGCTTACGGTTTGGAACACGGGAGGCGGACAGGAGTGTCCGCCCCACACTTTCAGATCAGGCTGCTTCTTGTGGTTGGATGGCTACTTTCAGCCGATCGGTTCCGCGTAGGACCGTCAGTTCGGAACTCACACTGGTTCTCACGTCGCTGAGCAAGCGGTGAAGGTCATCGACTCCGGCGACCGGTTGGCCGTCGAGGGCTACGATGACGTCGCCTTCGCGCAGGCCGGCGCGTTGGGCAGGGCTGTTGGGTTCGGCTGCTAAGACGATGACGCCGGTTTCTTTCGGCAGGTCGTAGTAGCGTACCAGTCTCCGGTGAATGGGTGCTGTCTGCGCCGACACGCCGATGTAGCTTCGGCGGATGCGGCCGTCACGCAGCAGGCGGCTGGCAACGAATTTCGCGGTATTAATTCCGATTGCGAAGCAGATGCCTTGCGCCGGCAAGATGGTTGCGGTGTTCACGCCTACGACGCGTCCGTCGGACGCGACCAACGGGCCGCCGGAGTTGCCTGGGTTCAGCGAGGCGTCGGTCTGGATCACGTCTTCGATGAGGCGTCCGGAGTAAGAACGCAGCGAGCGGCCTAGCGCGCTGACCACGCCCGCCGTGACGGTCGACTGGAATCCGTAGGGGCTGCCGATTGCCATCACGAGTTGACCGACACGCAGCGCTTGCGAATCGCCGAGCGTGGCTGCCACAAGTCCCGATCCGTCGATCTGAATGACGGCCTGGTCCGTAGCGGGATCGTCGCCGATGGTGCGTGCCGGCAGTTTTCGGCCGTCGGCCACCGTGACCTCGATGCGGGCGGCATCGTGTACGACGTGGCTGTTGGTGAGGATCAGGCCGTCGGGCGTGAAGATGAATCCCGAACCTCCGCCGCGACGCTCCTGGGGCTCGGCGCTGCGCCGCATCCGCACAGATTGATGCACTTCAATATTCACAACCGACGGGCTCACTCTTTCGACCGCGCGGGTCACCGCCTGCGAATATGCGTCGAGCAGAACTCCGTCGTCGGGTGCATTGTTCGCGGCGGCCGTAGCGCGGGGGCCGGAAATGTCCTCCAGCGACGAAACAAAATCAGGATTGAAATCAGAATGCATGGCCAATAGATGACTTAAGAGTAACGTCGGATTCAGGGCAGGCCGGGGCGTTGGAAACTTGAGTCGCGTCCGGCGCTCGCTTTCGAGGAAAGGGCCGCAAAGCCTTGCTGGAGGCGGCTTTGCACGTGGAAATCGGACCATCCGTTTGGGTCCATTGGTGCATCCGACGCTGAGAGACTATACTCGCCGCCATTGCACCACGGTGACCTGTGCGGCGGGGAAAGCGCGAGATACAAAGGATTTATGGGCTTGCGGAGGATGTTCGCGGGATGGCTGGCAATGGGCGCTGTGGTGGTATGCGCTCAAAGCAAGCCCGCGGTTCGCGCTGCGAGGCCGACGCCCCATGCAAGCGCGCAGTCTGCCAAGCCGGGAACCAACGCGAGACTGCTTGATGAGAACGACGGCCTTTCCGTGCTGGGCGCCGCGCTTGAGACTCGCCACAAGTCGACGCAGAGTTCGGATTGCTCGCATCTCGTGCATGCCATCTACGAGAAGGCGGGATTTTCCTACAAGTATGAAAGCTCGCGCGATCTTTACGCCGGCGACGACGATTTCCAGCGCGTGTGGCAGCCGCAAGCCGGTGACCTGATCGTTTGGCCGGGGCATGCCGGGATCGTGGTGAATCCTGCGCAACACACCTTCTATAGCGCATTGCGTTCCGGCTTTGGCGTGCAGCCTTACGACTCGGTGTACTGGAGAGGACGAGGGCGGCCGAGATTTTTTCGATATATCAAGGCGCGTCCATCGCAGGTGCTGGCGGCTCGGCGCACCGCTGGTCTGAAGCCTGCGGGATTGAGTTCCGCAAAAGCTGACGCCGTCGCTGGCAAGCCTGCTACGAACGATTCCCCGGCCTTGGACGATTCGGAAGATTCGATCGCCGAGTCGGCTCCGCCGGCGCCGGCCACACTGACGGTTGCGGATCCGAAAGCCGAACCCATCCGGGCATCGCTGGCGGAGCATTTCCGGTCCGCAGGAGAGGACACTCAGACTCCACTCAATGTCATACGGCCGGTAGTCGCCTTTGACCGGTTCGATGTGGAGAAGGTCCACGTGAAGGGCAACATCGGGTGGGCTCAAATTCACTTTCGCGGCATGGTCTCGCTGAACGGACGAGATGCGCAATCAACCAAGCCCCGCGACACCCAACGCTTCATGCTGCGACGCGTCGAGAGTGGGGAATGGGAGATGATCCTGCCGGTGGATGCTTCCTTTCTCCCGCGGGACATCGCCGTGAAGGTGCTCGTGCACCAGTTGGCGTCGCTGACGGATTCGGGAACTCCGGCGAAGTCGGATCAGATTCTGATCGCGCGCTGGCTTAACACTCTTCTGGAACGCCGCTGAAAAAAGCCGAGGTCCGAAGACCTCGGCTGAAGTTGGCTGGTTGCCCGGATAAAAGTCCCAAAAAGCTGCGAGCTACGAGCTTTGAGCTGCGAGCGAGCCTCGTGAGACGCTCTGCGTCATTGCAGGCTCACAGCCAATACTCCTGCCTCTAATAGGCAGGCAGCCATGCGCGCTTCGACGCTATCTATGCCGTTCGTCTCGGACGAATCGTCAGGTCGCGCAGCTGGGCCAGGATGCTCGACATCTGCATCGTGTTCAGCTGGGTAACGAACGGCAGAATTTCCGCAACGAAATGGTCCTGAACCAGTTCGCGGATTTCCTCCTGCCGGTTGCGCTCGCCGCCCGTTAACAGATCGGGCACCGTCACCTCGAGCGCGCGCGCCAGACGTTCCAGTGAGGAAAGGGTCGGGGTGGCCTTCTCGTTCTCAATTTTTGAGACGTATGTGCGCGGAACCGACATGCGAGTCGCGAGCTGGCGCTGGCTCAGGCCATTGCGCAGCCGCAAAGCGCGAATCGACGCCGCCAGGTTGAGATGACCGCGTCCATTTCCGTGGACCGGCGCAACCGGGGGCATGGGTACCGGTGAAACGATCTCCGGCTCCTCTTCGTCAAGCGAAGCATGGCACCGACGGCACATGTCATTGGTTGTACGGAACTGAACGAGCAGGCAGTGGTCGCAACGGACAACTTCCCTGGAATCTACCGGGGCAAGAGTTGTGGCCATCTAGGTTTTGGGAGCAGCCAGAGCGTTGGCACTCCGTGGAGCCAGTGGTCAGGCTCCAAATCTCAAGGTAATCTGGGGCACATGGCCTGTGGATGTCAAGGAATTTCTCGGGAAAACGAGAAACAGAGTCTACGAAAGCCAAAGATACACGGCGAAAAACCGGAGAAAACAGGGAAGAATCGATGAAAGATCGCGCGGCGGCATGGGGGTTACTAACTGAGTTCACCCAATCAGAAAGTTTGCGCAAACACGCACTGGCAGTGGAGGCGTGCATGCGTGCGTACGCTCAGAAATATTCCGGCGACGAGGAGTTGTGGGGCATCGTGGGTTTGCTGCATGACTTTGATTACGACAAGTATCCGACTCTGGAAGATCATCCGTATCGGGGAAATGAAATTCTGAAAGAGCGGGGCTGGTCGGAGGAAATTCGCAAGGCCATCATGTCGCATGCCGAGTACACGGGTGTGACGCGCGATACACCAATGGAGAAAGCGCTGTTCGCGTGCGACGAACTGGCGGGATTCATCACGGCCTGCGCGCTGGTGAAGCCCGGGAAGTCGCTGGCCGAGGTGGAAGCGTCGTCGGTGAAGAGGAAAATGAAAGACAAAGCGTTTGCCCGGAGTGTGAACCGGGCCGACATTACGAACGGGGCGGCGGACCTGGGCGTGGAGTTGGAGACCCATATTGCGTTTTGCATTGAGGCGATGCGGGGGATTGCTGGGGAGTTGGGGTTGGATGGGAGCTCGGCGAAGACCGCTTGAAGATCATTCACCACAGAGACACTGAGAGACGGAGAGGGAATTGGGAATCTGCGATTGGGAAATCTGACATCTTTACGTCTGCGGGAAACAATTTTCCAGTAGCTCAAAGCAAGCACAGATCTTCGACGGGCAGAAGGGCGCGGCCTGGTACAAAACTAACCGCGGAATTTTTGAAGTCTTGTTCCTGCCTAAGGGACAGACCTTTGACGAATTGAAAATCCTGAGCGAGTCGAAGGAAGGAGGCTTCTCGATGTACTCATTTCAAGGAAAACCGCTAAGCTCCACCACAATGGAGAGCAAAGCGCGAATTGCGTTCATCAAGCATGACAACGTCATGTTCGAGGTGTTTGGCGACGATTCGTTGGCGAAGAGTCTTGAACAGGTGTTTCAGAATCGCTAATTGTCGTCTTGCTCTGAGTCCTAGCGCAGAACTCCTGCTACCTTGCCGCTGGCGATCACATCCGCGATCCGGGCGAAGTCCTGATACATGACGCGGTCTTTCTCAAACTTCGGCGACACGGCCCGAATCGCTGCATGGGCCTGCTGCAGGCGTTTGGACGATTTTAGGGGAGCGAGTAGATCTAATGCTTGCGCAGCGGCCATTGCCTCGATAGCCAGCGCGTTGCGCGTGTTCTCGACAATCTTCTTCAACTTGATAGCGGCTCCCATTCCCATCGAAACGTAGTCCTCTTTGTTGCCCGAGGTCGTGATCGAGTCGACGGATGCCGGATGCGCGAGAACCTTATTTTCGCTGACCAGCGCGGCGGCGGTGACTTGCGGCATCATGAAACCGGAGTTAAGCCCGGCGCCGGGTGCAAGGAAGGGCGGCAGGCCCTCGCTCAACGCGGGATTCACCATGCGTTCCAGGCGGCGCTCGCTGATTCCAGCCAGCGCACTGAGCGCGATTCCGAGAAAATCGAGCGCGAAGGCGACTGGTTCTCCGTGGAAGTTGCCGCCGGAGATGACGTCGGCATGGTCGTCTTTGGATTTCGGATCGCGAAACACAAGCGGGTTATCGACTGCGGAATTCGTCTCGATCTCGAACACCGAGCGGCAGTGAGCGAGTGTATCGCGTACGGCGCCGTGGACTTGAGGCATGCAGCGCAACGAGTACGCGTCTTGTACGCGTCCGCAATCGCGATGCGACTCGCGGATGGCGCTGCCTTCAAGCAGTTTGCGCAAGTTGGCGGCGGTTTCGATCTGGCCGCTGTGCGGGCGGGCACGGTGAATGCGTTCGTCGAAGGCCGCGTCGGTGCCCTTGAGCGCGTCGCAAGCCATCGCGCCGATCACGTCGGCGGAGTCAACCAGAATTTCCGCCGCCAGTAGCGACAGCGTTCCCACCGCAAGCATGGCCTGGGTACCGTTGATCAGGGAGACGGCTTCCTTGGCTTCGAGGATGAGCGGTTTGATGCCTGCGGCTTTCAGCGCGTCGGCGCTTGGGATGCGACCACCTTTACCGTCATAACACTCGCCCTCGCCGACCAGCAGAAGCGCGAGGTGAGCCAGAGGCGCGAGATCTCCGGAGGCACCGACGCTGCCTTGCGATGGCACCCACGGGGTCACGCCGCGCGTGAGCAGTTCGCAAATCGTATCGATGGTGATTGCCCGTACGCCGGAAAAGCCTTTGGAAAGGGAATTGGCGCGCAGCAGCATCATGGCGCGGGTTTCGGGGATCGACAGCGGTTCGCCGACGCCGACCGCGTGCGAGCGGACAAGGTTAATCTGCAACTCGCGGATCTGGTCGCCGGCGATGCGTACATCGCTCAGTTTGCCGACGCCGGTGGTGATCGCGTACGAGACCTGGTTGTCGGCGACGAGCATGTCGACCACGGCACGTGCGGCGTTCACGCGTTCCCGTGCGTCGGGAGCGAGCAGCACGGGGCGGCGTTCGAGTGCGACTTCGCGCACCGCTTCGAGGGTGAGATCGTTTCCGCTGATGTGGAGAGCGTTCATTGGATCAGGTTCACAGGCGACAGGTCACGGATCTCAGGTCTCAGCCCTCGACGTGACATTTGTAATTTGGTAATCGGTAATTTGTAATTGGACACCTGTAATCTGGCGGAAGCGTCGGTCGCTGTTCCAGATTACCGATTACAAATTACCAAATTACAAATATCTCGGCGTCTCGGGCCTGTGTCTTCATCTTCCGGCGGCTTCGCGAAAAACCTTCATGTATTTTTCGGGCAGCGCCGTCTTTTGCATTTGTGAATCGGCGACGATGTGAGTGGTCTCACCTTCCGCCAATACGGTGCCATCAGATGCGCGCACCAATTCATAACCGAAATGAATCACAGACTCGCGAATATTTTTCAGGCGCGTGCGCACAATCACTTCGTCGTCGTACAGCGCCGGAGCCTTATAGCGGCAGCGGGCGTCGACGACCGCGATGAAACAGTTGTCGTTCTGTTCCATGTCTTTATACGAGAAGCCGAGTTGCCGCAAAAATTCCACCCGGCCCACTTCGAACCAGATGAAGTGGTTGGCATGGTACACGACCCCCATCTGGTCGGTCTCGGCGTAGCGCACGCGAATGCGCGTTTCGTTGACCACAGCGAGAGGATTGGCGGCGGCCACGCCGAGTTCGCCCGGTCCGCTCATCCCTGAGAACCCCATTTGGGCTTGCGCTTTTCAAGGAACGAAGAGATGCCTTCGCGGAAATCCGCCGTGGAGCGAATGGCCGCGTTCTCGCGGACAGCGGCGTCAATTTGGGTGTCGAGTTCGGCACGGGCCGCTGCGCTCAGCAGACGCTTGGTGTAAAGCAGAGATGCAGGGCTATTTTCCATCAGCTGCGCGGCCAGTTCCCCGGCGCGCTTCAGAAGTTGATCGGAGGCCACGACCTCGTTCACGAGTCCGATGCGCCGGGCCTCTTCGGCGTCAAAGAGCCGGCCGGTGAGCAGGAGGGCGCGCGCGCTTTTTTCTCCCACCTGGCGCAGCAGGAAAGTCGACACGATCGCCGGCACGAACCCGATGCGGACTTCGGTGTAGCCGAATTTTGCTTCCGGCACGGCCAGCGTGAAGTCGCACAGCGTCGCCAGTCCAGTTCCTCCGGCGATGGCTGCGCCGTTCACGGCGGCGATGGTCGGTTTAGGGAAGTCGTACAGCGTGCGGAAAAGCTGCGCCATGATTTTCGAATCTTCGAGGTTCTGCTCCGGAGTGCGGCCGATGAGCGCTTTCAGATTATCGAGGTCCATGCCCGAGCAGAAAGCCTTGCCTGCGCCGGTCAAAATCAGCACGTGGGCTGAACTCGCCCTTACTTCCTCGAACGCAGCGAGCAGGTCTTGAATCAGTTCGTAGCTGATGGCGTTGCGCTTGTCTGGCCGGTTCAGCGTGATGGTCCCGACGCTAGCGTCGTAGGCGAGTTGAAGGGTCTGAAAATTCATTGCAAGCTAATCGGCCGCCGATGAACTTGAATACTTCGCGGCAATCCCGGCAGTTGCTTTCAACAGCGAATCGAGCAGACGCGTAATCGGCAGCGGCACGCTGCGCTGCGCAAGTGCTTCCAAAACTTTCTCCGTCGGAATGTTTCCTACCAGTGCATCCTGTGCGAAAGGGCAGCCACCCAGTCCGCCGATGGCGGAATCGAAGCGACGGCAGCCTGCGTCATAGGCCGCCAGCACTTTTTCGATCGCCTGATCCGGACGGCTATGAAGGTGGACGCCAATCTCCAGATAGCCGTACTTCGCGAGCGCCGCCGATACAACTTCACTGATTTGCGCGGGCGACGCCATGCCGACCGTGTCGGCGAGGGAGATGGCGTGAATGCTCTCGGACTCGAGCAGTCCGATGGCTTCCACGACTTCATCCACATTCCACAAATCGCCGTACGGATTGCCGAAAGCCATGGAGATGTAGACCACGGTGTCGAGGCCGGCATCGCCTCCAACCTTGCCGATTTTCTCCAGTTCTTCGATCGCGTCTTCGAGTGTCTGCTTTTGATTGTTCTGCAAAAAAGTTGGTGAAATCGAGTAGGGAAAGCCGAGCGTGCTTACAGCCTTGGTCTCGACCGCGCGCTGCGCACCTTTTTCGTTCACCACGATCCCGATGATCTCGACATCGTCCGGCGGATCGAGTTCTTTCAACACTTCCTCGGAGTCGGCCATTTGCGGCACGGCTTTCGGCGAGACGAAGGAGACCGCGTCGATGTGCTTGAACCCGACGCTGATGAGAGCCTTCAGGTATTCCGTCTTGATGTAGGCAGGGATCTGACCCTGCAGGCCTTGCCAGGCATCGCGAGGGCACTCGACGAGTTTGATGGTTGCAGCGGTCGCGGCCAAAAATTACCTCTTCGATCGATTATGGCAAATGTCGAGACACAGGGATGTTAGGGTTGCCAACAGCGAACTCATGCCGGCAATGAATGCTACTCGCAGAATGAGATGTGGCCGCGGAGAGTAGTCCATCATGTAGTCCTGCATGTGGTCTTGACCTCCCCACTCTTTTTGAAAAGAGTGAAGTTCCTGAAAGTACCCGTACCCTGAGACTAGAGAAACGATCACGCACAAGACAAGCAGGGCTGCGAAGACCTTTGTATTTCTGCTGATCATATCTATTGTGCGCAGATAGCCCCCCGCCGGATAAAACGCGACCACCCGATCCCTACGTCTGCAACACCCCGACCTTAAACTCCGGTACATCCGGATTCAGCGCAGCGGCCTCCAGCGCGGTCGCAATTGCTTCCCGGGTCTCTACCGGATCGATGATCTTGTCGATCCACAGGCGCGCGGCGCCATAACGCGGGTCAGTCTGCTCGTCGTAGGTGCGCTTTACCGATTCGTGCAGTTCTTTCTTTTCTTCGTCGCTGAGATTTTTGCCGCTGCGCTCAAGTTGCTTGATCTTGATTTCGACCAGAGTGCCCGCCGCTGAGTCTCCGCTCATGACGGCGTACCTGGCCGAGGGCCACGCGAACACGAAGCGTGGGTCGTACGCTTTGCCGCACATGGCATAGTGCCCGGCGCCGAACGAGCCGCCGACGATCACGGTGATTTTCGGCACTACCGAATTGGAAACAGCGTTCACCATCTTTGCTCCTGCTTTGATGATGCCACTCCACTCCGCGTCGCGCCCCACCATGAATCCGTTCACGTCATGGAAGAAGACCAGCGGGATGAGGTTCTGGTTGCAGTCCATGATGAAGCGCGCTGCCTTTTCGGCCGATTCGGTGTAAATAACGCCACCAAACTCCATACGCTTGTGGCCTTCGTGATCGGTCTGCTGCGCGTGCAGCTTCTGGTTGGCCACGATGCCGACCGCGAAGCCTCCGATGCGGGCGTACCCGCAGACGATCGTCTTGCCGTACTCGGGCTTGTACTCGTCGAAGCGGCCGGCATCGACTACGCGCGCCAGCACTTCCTTCATGTCGTAAGGGCGCGCGGGCGAGGAGTCGTAGATGCCGTAGATTTCCTCGGCCGCGAGCGCTGGTTCTTCTGGCTTCTTGCGATCCCAGGGAGACTGGCGGCGATAACCCCATTTCTCGACGATCGCACGGAGGCGCGCGATGCAGGCCTCGTCGTTCGGTTCGCGAAAGTCCACGGTGCCACTGATGGCCGCGTGCATCTCGGCGCCACCGAGTTCCTCAGCCGAATATTTCTGGCCGATGGCGGCCTGCACCAGCGCAGGGCCTGCGAGAAAGAGCCCACTGCCATCCGTCATCAGGACGTGATCGCACATCACGGGAAGATAGCCGCCGCCGGCCACGCACATGCCCATGATGGCGGCGATCTGGGGAATCCCCAGAGCCGACATCACGGCGTTGTTGCGGAACACGCGACCGAAATCGTCGGTATCGGGGAATACGTCTTCTTGCAAGGGTAGAAAGACACCGGCAGAATCCACCAGGTAGATAGTGGGGACGCGATTCTCAATCGCGATGTTCTGTGCGCGGATGACCTTCTTCGAGGTCATCGGGAAAAAGGCGCCGGCTTTGACGGTCGCGTCGTTGGCGATAATCATCACCAGGCGCGTGTGTATCCGGGCCAGGCCCGTGATCACGCCTGCCGAGGCCGCGCCGCCCCATTCTTCATACATGCCGAAGGCGGCATAGGTCCCCAATTCAAAGAAGGTGCCCGGGTCGGCCAGCAACTGAATGCGCTCCCGGGCGGTGCGGCGACCCTTGGCATGCTGACTGTCGATGGCTTTCGCGCCGCCGCCCTCGCGAATCTTTTCCTCTTCATTGCGAACCTGTGAAACCAGGTCGGCCATGAAGCGCATGTTGGCTTCGAAGCGCGCGGAGGTTGGGTCCACCTTGGAGGGCAAGAGGCTGGACGTGGCGGTGGACTGGGAGACTTCGTTACGGTCGGCCATGGGGTCACAGATACAAACGAATTACGGTATACCAGCGGAGCAGGGAGGCGCAAACGTTAGCGGTCGTGATTTGCTGCCGTTGGGCTTGCACACTTGTCTGAGTTGGAGGCTCACCGTCTCAGGGAAGTTGTGCGGATAGCTGTTCAATGCGGCGCGACGCTTCGGCGATTGGATCTTCCGCGATGGCATCCACCAGACCGATGCTTTGCGCTCGCTGCGCGTGAAGTTTTTCTGCCGCGACGAACATCGCCAAGGCGGAGGGTTTCCCGACGAGGCGAGGCAATCGCTGAGTGCCTCCCCAACCGGTGACGAGTCCAAGCGCGGCGCCGCGGTGGCCGAAAACCGCATTCGGCGACGCGATTCGGCGGTGACAGGCCAGCGCCAGGTCGAGCCCGCCACCCATGCAATAGCCGCGGATGGCGGCGTACACGGGAGCAGGGAAGTGCGCGACCGCGCTCATCAGCTTCTGCCCGGCTTTTGCGAATACGAATGCCCCGGATGCATCAAATGCTTGAATCTCGAAGAGGTCCGCGCCGGCAGAAAAGAAGGTTTCACTGCCATGGATGATGAGGGGCCGGGCATGGGCCCGCAGGGACTGAAGCGCGTCGGTCAGATTGCGAACGAGATCGAAGGTCAGACGGTTCGTGCCGTCTTCAGACAGCAGACGCAACTCACGGTGACCATCGACGTTGCTAATATGAAATTGAGTGGGCACGATCGGAGTCTTGGGGTGACTCGTGGGCTACCTGCGAACCGGACAGAAATCGTAGCACCCTCTGCTGGAACTCCTGCGGGGCGGCCTGCAGGGCGCCCTGATGGTGTGCGCGCGGCACCAGCCAGAGTTCTTTCGGCCCGCAAGCCGCGCGATAGATCGCCTCGGCGTGGCGCTTTGGAATGTTGTGGTCGCTCAGTCCGGAGATCAGCATCACCGGAAACCGGCGTTCCGCGACGGAAGCCTCGGGCGAGACGTCATCGAATCGGAACCCGGCTTTCTGTTCGGTTTCATGTACCGCCAGCATGGCAACCGGACGGAAGATCGTCTTGCCCAGAAACGCGTTCCAGCGCAGGCCAGCGTAGTCGAACATCACTTCGTGCAGGTCGCGGAACGCCCCTTCCGCGATGACGCCCTCGATGCGGGGATCGACCGCGGCCGCCTGCAGAGCCACTGCCGCACCCATGGATTCACCGAGAGCATAGGCGTGATCGACGGACTCGCCCACGGTCAGCGCATCCATCACGGCTTTGACGTCATAGCGCTCCACGTGCCCATAGGTCGAAATCGTTCCCCCGCTTTCTCCGTGAGCCCGCGCATCCATCATGACCACGCTGTATCCGGAAGTCAGCAGCAGTTTCGCGTAGCCCATCATCGAGAGACGATTCTGCGAGCGGCCGTGCAGCAGGAGCACCCACTCGCCGTTGGGATGAGCGGCGTGGATTTTCCATCCTCGCAAGATGACGCCATCAGGGGCGGTTGCGACCAGATCCGTCCGCGTGGCTCCGAGTTGAGCGAAAGCCTTGTCCGCGGAGCTGATTTCCTTGGCGGTGATCTCATGGCGCACAGGGTGCAGAATGAACGGCGCAAAGAGGCTGACGGCAGGGGCCGGCAAGGACAGGCAGAGGAACGCCAAAAGGCTTGCCACGATGGCGTTTTGGAGCTTTCGGCTCATTGCGCTCAACTCTGCAGGGCTCGGCCGCACGGAGGCTACCGGTCAATCTTCTGCAACCATCGTTCCAAACGGCAGCCGTCCTCCTCCAAAAGGAACGTGCCCACTCCATGGCACTCGCCAATGATGCGGTGGGAGTCGGCGTCGCGCGCCGCGCGGGTGATCCATTGCTGGCCCACCTGATACTGCGCCACCGTGAACCACTTCTGCGGCAGCACTTCGACCAGGCCTGCGTGCAGGTAAAACACGAACAACGCGAACGCAGGATCGTCATTCGACATCGCCTTGTAGCTGGTCGGAACGATCAGTTCCTCGGCGCCGGCGAACTCCGGCGGCACGTCAATCTTGTGGGTTCCGGGCGCGAGGTCCAGGGGCACTTCAAACTCCGCGATAGGCGCCGTGTGTGCGTAGATGCGGTCGCTCGACTGTTTGAACCAGCCGGCTAGTTCGGCGATGTCGAACGCCTGGAGCATGTCGGGGTCGAAACAGGCAAGGCGCAGCGAGCGCCCTTCAGGGCACCAGATCCCCAAATATGATGGGGCGACGAAAAAGGGGCGGCAGTAGCTGTTGAGTGCGAGCCGGGGCTTGTCGGGCTCTTGTTCAAGGCCGAGCGTCACGATGTAGCCGACCGGACCTTGCTCGCCCTGGTGGCTCCAGTCGAAATGCTGGCCCGCGACCGAGGTGATCGCCGGAAAAGTCTGCCAGTACCACGGGGCCGGACCGATCGTATGCGCGAGGACGTCTTGTAACCGCGTTACTGACATATCCATCATCAGCGGTGGCGTCCTGGAGAGACCTGGCGGAAAGATCGCCTCTAACAACCAGATGCGGGACTGAATCTGCGGGTTCCAGTATTTTGCTATCCGGTTGGAACTCCGCGAGGCTTCACGTGCTCGCGGATGAACTTCACGATATCGTCCATGGCGGTGCCGGGCTGGAAGATCGCCGCCACGCCGGCCTTTTTTAGGCCCTCGACGTCCTGATCGGGAATGATGCCGCCCACCAGCAGAATTACGTCATCCATCTTGTTCTGCTTCAGAAGATCGGCTACGCGCGGCACGATGGCGTTGTGCGCTCCCGAAAGAATCGATAGCCCGATGACGTCGACATCTTCCTGCAGGGCCGCGGTGACGACCATCTCCGGAGTCTGGCGTAGCCCCGTATAGATCACTTCCATTCCGGCGTCGCGCAGGGCGCGCGCAATCACCTTGGCGCCGCGGTCATGGCCGTCCAAGCCAGGTTTGGCGACCAGCACGCGAATCTTCTGCTCGTTCGGCATCTGAGCCATTTAAACACATACCATGCCGGGGAACACAAGGACGCAAGGGGATGGTTCACCACTCTGTGGTGAAGAGAACTCGCGGCGATCGCAACCGTTTCACTATAAGGTTTTGATATCCAAGCTCCGCCAGAGGTACCAGCAGGCGATGGACCTGTATGGCGACCACGCCTTCGCAATCTTTTCCATATCTTTGGGCTTGGGCAGCTTTCGCTTGCGGTAGTTCTTCTTGATGGCCATCTGGATCCCGTAGTCGCCGGTGGGAAGCACGTCGGGCCGACGTAGCGTGAACATCAGAAACATATGGGCGGTCCAGACGCCGATGCCTTTGACCTGTGTCAGGTGCTCGATGACGTCGCCTTCTTCCATGGTTTGCAGCTTGTCGAAGTTCAGCAGGCCAGACTCGGTTTTCGCGGCGAGGTCCCGCAAATACGAGGATTTTTGCTTGGAGAGTCCGACGGCGCGCAGTTGTTGCTCGCTGAGCTTGAGAATGCCCTTGGGCGTAACCGGCTCGCCGGCCGCATCGGTAAAGCGCTTAAAGATCGTGACGGCGGCCTTGCCGTTGAGTTGCTGGTAGACGATCGCCTCGGCCAGGCTATGGAAGGTGGGCTCGCCAAACTCCATGCGGCAGGCGCCCACGCGTTCAATGATGCCGCGCATTACCGGGTCCGACTTCTTCAAGTGAAGGATGGCTTTCCTCATAGCCCCAAATTTCTAGCACGGAACTCGGCAGAAGGCGAATAAAAAACGAAACAAGGATGCCGTGTCTTTCCCGAGTGTGAAACCAGATGGTGGAAACTAGGCAGTACTTTTCTTCCCGGGCAACTCGAAACCGATTCTGCGGCCAGTCGCCGGGTCCGGTGCCATCAGTTCCCGAATCGCCTCGATCAGTTCCTGGATGGAAGCGTCGTGGGTGTCTAGACGCTGCTCGAGTTCGTCGATCTTTCCTGCCAACTGCTGGTTGGTCGAAAGCATTTCGCGCAGCCGGACGAAGGCCCGTACCACGAAAACACTCATCTCCACTGCGCGCTCGGAGTTAAGCACCGTGGCCGCCATGATTGCGCCATGTTCCGTGAAGGCGTAGGGCGCATAGCGGCGTCCGCCACGACCTGGCTTTGACGTCGCAAACTGCGACCTCAAACCTTCCTGCTCCGCGGCGGTCAGTTGGAACAGGAAGTCCTCAGGAAATCGCTCCTGGTTGCGTTTGACCTGTTCATTGAGGCGCTTGACCGAGACGCCGTAGAGTTCGGCGAGGTCGGTGTCCAAGATCACTTTTTGCTGGCGAAGGACAAGAATGCGAGATTCGACCGGAATGGCAAGGCTGGTTTTGGACATGCTGAATTTTACCCGGAGAGGAGGATTTGAGATCGAAGTTGATGGGCACCGATATACTCGGAAGGACCGGGATCACGCGCCCGGGGAGTGGGGATCGATGAGCGTAAGGGGGATGTTACGCCAATTGTCCGGTGTGCCTTTTATTCGGCTGCTTCCAGCGATAGGATTCAGGTGAACTAGGACTCGTGAAGCGAGAGAACCTTGACCGATTCGCAGAATAGGCTTGTTCTATCCGCGCTGGAGGCCGATGTTCTGGTGGCAATCGAGCACGTGGGCTGGTACGCCTATTTGTGGTTTCCGATCGTTCAGCGCGACGTCCTGAATTTCGGATCGAACGATCCCGACGACGAAGTCCATGGCGCATTACACGCATTGACCTCGAAAACGATCAGGTATCGTACTCGCCACTGTCCGAAGGCTCATGGAAAGCCATGTAGTTGCCGGGTTGCAGCTCGACCCACCAACCGTCGTCCTCTTCTTCTGGTGTGCGTGGAATGAGCCCGAAGGTAGTGCCAAATCGCTCTATTGCGAAAGGCTGAACTTCTATCCGTCCGTAATCTAGCGGCCCAAGTTCGGCCATTCCTTTGTCCAGCAGGCTTCGCGCTTGCTCGCCGTTCAATGTGGCGCGAGGGCCGAGGTCGTCAATTCGGGCTTCGCTGAACTTTCCATTTGAGTCGAAGAGAAACACGGCCAGGAACTCCCGCCCAGGCTCATTCCCGAGAGCCGGAATGAACGGTGTCGTGACGAAAAACTGCATACCGTCTTTCGTGCTGCCGACGCGACTCGCGTGGTAGTCGTCGTGGTCTATTGCGATCAGGGTTGGAGGCTCACTCTGCATAGCGGAGCCAGTATATCGAGGTGCATCAAGGCATCGTTGCTGTTAACAGGCGATTCACTCACTGATTCCCGTTTGAGCGATCGAGAACGAAGTTCCAGCCCACGACTTAAGACCGACGACCAACGACCGGCTTATGTGATGCTGACTTCTGTGTACGTTCCGTAGACTTCGCGCAACGCCTCGCAGATTTCGCCCACGGTCGCATAGGCCCGGACTGCATCGACGATGTACGGCATCGTATTGGCCGGGGACACGTTTCCGTTCCTACCCGCCTTTGGTTCCTGCGCCGCAGCTTTCTTCAGCGCCTCAAGGCAGCGCTTGACGTCTTCATTGGATCGACGCGCGCGTAGAGCTTTGAGCTTTGCGGTCTGCTGACGCGCCACCGTTTCGTCGATGTAGAGAATGTGCGGCGACTCTTCTTCGATGGTGAAGTCGTTCACGCCGACAATGACCTTCTCGCGGGCTTCGGCTGCGCGCTGGTATTGATACGATGCTTCCGCGATTTCTTTCTGCGGATATCCTCTCTCGATCGCCTTCACCATGCCGCCCATCTGGTCGAGCTTGCCGAAGTAATCGAATGCGCCCTGCTCCATGTCGAGCGTGAACTTCTCGACGAAGTACGAGCCGCCGAGAGGATCGACCGTTTGAGCCACACCCGACTCGTACGCGATGATCTGCTGCGTGCGCAGCGCGATTCTGGCGGCTTCTTCCGTAGGCAAGGCCAAGGCTTCGTCGTAAGAGTCCGTGTGCAGCGACTGCGTCCCGCCCAAAACCGCGGCCAGCGCCTGCAGAGCCACGCGCGCGATATTGTTCATGGGTTGCTGTGCCGGAAGCGAAACGCCCGCGGTCTGTGTGTGAAACCGCATCAGCCAAGTGCGGGCATTCTTCGCGCCGAAGCGGTCTCTGGCCAGGCGGTACCAGATTTTGCGCGCAGCTCGGTACTTGGCGATTTCTTCGAAGAAGTCGTTATGCGCATTGAAGAAGAAACTCAACCGCGGTCCAAACTCGTCGAAGTCGAGCCCGCGCCGGCGCGCCCATTCCACGTACTCGACACCATCGTAGATGGTGAACGCCAGTTCCTGCAGCGCGGTCGAACCAGCCTCGCGAATGTGGTACCCGCTGATGGAAATCGTATTGAACCGCGGCGTGAATTTCGAGCCGAACTCGAACGTATCGACCACCAGCCGCATGCTCGGCGCCGGCGGGTAGATGTATTCCTTCTGCGCGATGTATTCCTTGAGAATGTCGTTCTGAATGGTGCCGGAGATTTTCTTCCAGTCGCCGCCTTGCTTCTCGGCGACGACCAGGTACATTGCCCACAACACGCTAGCGGGCGAATTGATGGTCATCGATACGGTAGTCTTCTCCAGGTCGATGCCGTCGAAGAGAATCTCCATGTCTTCGAGTGAGTCGATGGCGACTCCGCACTTTCCGACTTCGCCTTCGCTCGCGGGGTGATCGGAGTCGTACCCCATCAGCGTCGGAAGGTCGAAAGCTACGGAGAGTCCGCCGCCGCCGTGCTCGAGCAGATATTTGTAGCGCTGGTTGGTTTCCTCGGGCGATGCAAAGCCTGAGAACATGCGCATGGTCCAGAGTTTTCCGCGATAGCCGGTGGCATGAATGCCGCGCGTGTAAGGCGCCTCGCCCGGGTAGCCGAGATATTTTTCCGCGTCCCAGTCTTTCGGAAGATCGGCCGCGGTATAGAGGCGGCGGATGGGGACGTCGGAGATCGTACTGAAGCGCGCGTGCCCGTGGTCGTCAAGATTGGTGCCGGTCGCGGCGCCGATGGGCTTCTCCGGAGACTTCTCGATGGTGGGAGCGAGAGTCTTTTCCGCCCACTGCTTTTCGCGGTCGGAGGGATGACGTCCTTCAAAAACGTCGGTGATTGGGCTCTCTGCGACTTGCGGCTTGGAATATGGCTTCTTCTGATCGGGCATGCGATTCCCACATCCTCTGTTGCGATGATAGAGGACGTGCGCAGGGCGAACAAGGTACGCATGTGCCTGCCGACCGGATGGTTGGTAGGTGGGCCTCGCGTACCCCAAGTGCTGTGCTTCGAGAGCAAAAAACTTTTAACCGCAAAGATCGCAAAGAAGGCCGCCAAGATCGCAAAGTGCAGTCGATGTTCTTTGCGGCCTTGGCGGTGGTCCTTTGCGCCCTTTGCGGGTAAGACTTTGCAGTTCCTGGAAAATCTTAGAACACAGAGGACGCAGAGAACATCCGCAGAGGGCGCGGAGAAAACACGGCCTCAGAGAAGTGCTCAGCTGGACTTCGTCCGCGCCAGTTCCCATGCTTTGGCGTATTTCCACGAGACGTAGACCGAGTGATAGAGGTGCAGCAGCAGTCCTTCGCGGCCGTCCAGAAAACCGAAGCGCACGACGTAGTTGTAGAAGAATGTCGCTAGCGGACGGACCACGATGTCGACGACGCTGAAACTGCGGTGGCCTTTTTCGACCGCGAGTTCTGCGCCTAGCGAGGAGTACCGATTCATGTGTCCGATGTAGTAGCTCAGCGTCGGATAGGTGTAGTGCACCATCGCGTTAGTGAACTGGCGGACGCTCTGCGGGACCTCGGGCTTCAATTCGCAGCGGTCGTGCGGATCGTTTCCGGTGACGAAGCCCAGGCCGTTGCGAAACAGCCGCAGCTTCGGGTCAGGATAGAAACCGCCGTGACGCATCCAGCGGCCGAGAAAGAGATTTTTGCGCGGCAGCCAGAAGCCGTTGAGGTCTCCGGGATTCGCGAGGGCGGCACGAATTTCGTCAGCGAGGCCCGGACTGATTTCTTCGTCCGCATCGAGCAGCAGCACCCAATCCTTCGTGCATTGCTCGATCGCGTATTGCTTCTGCGCCACGTAGCCGCGCCACGGCTCTTCGATGACGCGGGCTCCAAACTCTTTTGCGATCTCGCGGGTGCGGTCTTTCGATCCGGAATCGATCAGCACGATTTCATCAGCCCAGCGAACGCTTGCCAGCGTGCGGCCGATGTTGGCCTCTTCGTCCATTGCGACGATGGCTACCGAGAGCGTCATGGAACCGCGTATTGTCTCACAGGAAAAAGGACGGGACTGCTCGCGGAAGAAACTTCTCCCGCAAGAGCCAACAACTACGTAGGTCCTTCGCTGAGCTCAGGATGACACGCTAGCTATGATGTCGGAAGCGAGGAGCTGTAGCGCACCGTGTGGGCGCCGCTAGATTCCGCCGCCCTCCGAGTAAGTGTCCCACTCTTCGTCGATGGTCATATTCTGCTCGGGCGGCAACACCGCTTTGGTGTGTTCCTGCAGTTGCTCGCGGATCTGGTGGACTTCGGCGGCCAGTCGGATGAAAACATCCGACATGGGATCGCTGATTTCTTTCGGGTCGCTGATGACGACGCGTTTGCCGTTGCGCAGAACGATGTGGCCCGGCACCCCGACAATGGTCGAGTTATCCGGAATGCTACGCAACACGACCGATCCAGCGCCTACGCGGCAGTTATCGCCCACGGTGATGTTCCCGAGGACCTTCGCGCCTGAGCCGATGATGACGTCGTTGCCGATGGTGGGATGGCGCTTGCCCTTTTCTTTCCCTGTGCCGCCGAGCGTCACACCCTGGTAGAGAATGACGCCGTCGCCGACGACGGCGGTCTCACCGATCACGACGCCCATGCCGTGATCGATGAATAACCGGTGGCCGATCTGCGCTCCGGGATGAATTTCGACGCCCGTGAACAGGCGCGAGACCTGCGACAGCCAGCGTGCCAGGAGCCGCAGGTCGTGCATCCAGAGCCAGTGGTAGATGCGATAGGCCCACAGCGCATGCAGCCCCGGATAGCAGAGCAACACTTCGAGGTACGAGCGCGCGGCCGGGTCGCTCTCGAACACAGAAGCGATGTCTTCGCGGACGGATTGCCAGAAGCCGATCATTCCTCAGGATCAGACGGCAACTGGAACAGTGGCCATCTCCAGCGATTCCTTGCGCAGATGATCGAACAGGATACTGCTGAGATAGCGCTCGCCGAAGTCAGGCAGCACGACGACGATCAGCTTGCCGGCGTTCTCGGGCCGTTGCGCCACCCGAATCGCTGCCTGCACTGCCGCGCCGGACGATATCCCCATCAACAGCCCTTCTTCCTTCGCGAGGCGCCTTGCCATATTCACCGCATCCTCGCTGGGAACCTGGATCACTTCGGAAACGTAGTCGGTGCGCAGGATTTCCGGAATAAAACCAGCGCCAATGCCCTGAATCTTGTGCGGGCTGGGCGCGCCACCGGAGAGAACAGGACTTTCCGTAGGCTCGACTGCGATGGCCTTGAAGCTGGGCTTCTTCGGGCGAATGTATTCCGTGACGCCGGTGATGGTGCCGCCCGTTCCGACGCCGGAGACCAGGATGTCGACTTTGCCGTCTGTGTCTTCCCAGATTTCAGGTCCGGTGGTTTCGACGTGAATCTTCGGGTTCGCCGGGTTGGCGAATTGCTGAGGCATAAAGCCGTTCGGTGTTTGCGACAGGATCTCATTCCCCTTCGCCATGGCCGCCTTCATACCCTGCGGGCCGGGGGTGAGAACGATCTCGGCACCGAAGGCGCGCAGCAGCACGCGGCGCTCCAGACTCATGGTGTCGGGCATGGTCAGGATGAGCTTGTAACCTTTCACCGCCGCCACGAAGGCCAGGCCGATACCGGTGTTACCGCTGGTGGGCTCGATCAGCACTGTCTTGCCAGGCTGGATTTTTCCGGCGCGCTCGGCTTCTTCGATCATGCTCACGCCGATGCGATCTTTCACACTGGAGCACGGATTGAAGCTTTCGAGCTTGGCCGCGACCTTCGCCTGGCATCCGGCGGTGACCTTGTTGAGATAGACGAGCGGCGTGTGACCAATCAGTTCCGTGACGTCGTTTGCAATTTTCATCTGTAATTTCCTCGAATTTACAGTCTCAGACGAGCCGAGTTCGCGGAAAGACTCAAAAACTACGAGGTCTTCGTGGATCGGCTCAAAAGAGCCCGGCCTCCGCTGCTTCACTAGGTGCGCGAAGTGTCGCGACTCATCACGTTAGACGTGCCATGGGTCTGTCGAGCTCACTAAGACTACTAAAAGCGCGCAAAAAGAAAAGCCCCGCTCGCACAGGGCGAGACGGGGCGTGAGACTGCTGGCGTTAGCTTTGCGGAGCCTGGGTCGGCGGAGCCGCTTGCGGCGGGGGCTCCGGCGTGATCGAGTTCTGCGGGGCAGCTTGCGTTTGCGGCGCGCCTTCGGACTGCAGGTCCGTGCGGGGAGCCACATACGGAACCGCGGGCAGCTTGTTGACAACGCCTGATTGCGCGTCGGCAAGATCGATACCGTTTCGCTCAAGCAGTAGGCCCGTGGCACGGTCTAACTCAACTCGGGCTTTCTCATAGGCAGTACGGGCGGCGACGAGATTCGACCGGCTCTGTGTAAGACTGCTTGACTGCTGCAGTACAAGCGTGGAAGTCGAGGCCCCCAGCGCGTACTTCTTCTGCTCAGCGTCGAGGGATTGCTGGGCCAGATCCACCGCAGCTTGCGCAGCCGCTACACTGGCCTGGTTTTGCTGCAACTGGAACTGAGCGTTACGTACCTCAATCCGTATTTCGTTTTCCACCTGCTGCAGGCGGAGTTGCGCCTGACGCAATTCAAGCTGCGACCGAATCTGGTTGGCCTGTGCGGTTCGGTTGCGGATAGGGATGTTCAGGCTCAACCCGGCACCCTTATCCGGCGCGGTGCTATTGAAGAGCTGATGGATCGTGCCGCCATAACTCACGCTGGGCGGGATGTCGGCCGGCTGCGTACAAAACTGTTGGTCAGGCGCAGTACAAACTGGCGCGGCCGGGTTGAAGCTGCCGCCCAAACCTGAGCCGCCATAATAGGCAAACAGGTCCACGCTGGGCAGCAAAGAATTTTTTACGGCCTTCATACTGATTTCGCGGTTCTTCAGGTCAATGCGAGATTCGGCCAGCTCTGGCCGGTGTCCGAGAGCCTGATTCATCAACTCTTGACCTGCCGCAGCCGTTTCCTGGGTGGTCGGAGTACTCATCGTGTCGGTAGGTATGACCTCCGCATCGATGAGTGCGGGATCCTGTACCGTGCGGCTGAGGGCGTTCTTCATCAGCAACTGCTGCAACTCAAGACCGGTCTTTGCCAGAATGAGCTGTTGCTGGCTGGCCGCGACCGTGCTCTGAGCACGCACAATTTCAATGGGCGCCAGCGTGCCGATCTCCACTTGTTTCTTGTTATCCGAGAGCGTCTTCTCAGCCAGCGCCAAGGCGTCCTGCTGCACCTTCACGTTTTCGTATGCATTTACCAAATCCCAATACATGTTCTGGATCTGATCGACGGTGGTCGTTACCTGAAGCCGGAAAGCCACGTCCGTGAGTTCGCGATTGTTCTTCGCGATCACAATGAAGCGGCGATTCGGCAGAAAGCCGAAACCCTGCAGCAAATGCTGGGTCAGAGTGGCCTTAAAGTTCGAATTGAGTGTCGGGCTCAAAGTCGTGAAGGGCGAGTTCGTAGTGATGCGAGTGTTGATGAATCCCACCGAGAGGCTGGTGCCTGTAGCAAAACCCTGGTTGTAGGCGAAGTCGGCGGTCGATGTATTCTGCGTCAGCACGGGCACGCCGATGAAAGCGCTCGACGTCTTCTGGCTAAAGCGGTCGAGTTGAAGCGTGCTGGTCAGGATTGGATCATAAGAGGCGATCGGCGATCCGATACCCAGCGTCGAACTCACAATGCCCAAGGTGCCGCTGCCGGCGCCGCCGCCGCCGCCGGTCGTGCCGCCCGCTCCGCCACCCGTAGCCGTGGTTGCGCCACCGAATCCTCCCACGCCCCCTCCAGGCGTGCCTTGCACTACGCCCGTATTGACGCCGAGCAGGGCGGAACCCGCCTGAGTGCGCAGCACGTCAGTGTCAGCGATTTGCAGGTTGTAACGCGAAATCGCGATATCCAGATTGTTCTCGAGGGCGACAGCAATGGCATCATTCATCGAGAGCATCAGCTTGCCGTTCTTGAGCAGTTGATCAAGTCGCGGAGTGTTTGTCAGGCTAGGCGATGGCACCGAGCGGCCGGCATACGGTGCCAGCGGGTTGGGGAAGTGCGTGCGCGGTTTCGCGTACTCACCGACGACAAATGGCTTCGGTGGGGCGGTCGGGGTTTGGCTCGCCGAGGGCGCTTGCGGCATGGGAGCCGACTGGTCCGTTTGCGCCCAGACCGCGGTCGCGAACACCGCGACCAGAGCCAGGCCGCAGAGCATTCTGCTGGCAAACTTCAAACAAGGCAGGTCCATTCGTAGTCTCCGTCGATGAAAACGTTTTTTGCAGAGTTCATGAATTCGTGGCAAGCGCAGTGTGGAATCCAGACGGCGATTCCCACAAGCTAGTACGCAAAGCGCGCGGTGAAGGTTCCTTCCGGCTTCTTGAGCCCGCCAGAACGGGCCGAACCGGATCCCGGGAAGTTTTTCAGTATAACTGAGCGTTTTCCTCTTCCCCGTGACGTCCCGCGCAAAAACGGGTAAAAGTTTGTAAAGCTCGGTACAGATCGGTCCGAATTAGAACCTTAGATGAAGGGACTGTGGCGGACGAATCACAAAAGTGGCGCGCAATCTCAAATTGACTCTGTCGTATGACGGCACCGACTTCTCCGGCTGGCAGGTGCAGCCGGACGCACCGACCATTCAGGGCACACTGTCTTCAGCCATTGGACGGTTAACTGGGGAAATTGTCTTGCCGCAGGGATCGGGCAGAACGGATGCCGGCGTTCACGCGCTGGCCCAGGTAGCAACGTTCTCGACCGCATCCTCAGTCCCGACGGAGAATTTCACGAAAGCGCTGAACGACATTCTGCCCGCGTCCATTCGTATTCTCGATGTGGCCGAGGTGGCTGCCGACTTTCACGCTCGGAAGTCCGCCCGGGCGAAAACCTACCGCTACCGAATTTACCGTGAGCCCATCTGCCCCCCGTTTCTGGCCCGGTACGTCTGGCATTTCCCTTATCCGCTGGATGAGAAGGCGATGGCCGAAGCCGCTCAGTTGGCGGTCGGCGAGCACGATTTCACTTCCTTTGCCGCAGTCGACCCGGAGCGCGGGCGTGACAACGAAGAACTTTCCAACGTGCGCAGGGTTCTTTCCTCATCGTTTGCCCGCGAAGGCGAAGAGTTGGTGTACTCCGTTCGCGGCAACGGTTTTCTCCACCACATGGTGCGCAATCTGGTGGGCACATTCATTCTCGTGGGCAAGGCAACACTGGGCCCGAGCGACATCGCGCGCATTCTGAACGCGCGGAACCGCTCGGCCGCGGGAGCCACCGCGCCAGCGAACGGTCTGTGCCTGATGGGAGTGGAATATTAACGGCGACCCACAGAGCTGGCGCGACAGCATCTGGTTGGCGTTGGTAGAATTTGCGCTGGTAGCCGCCGTTTTCGTTGCCGATGTCTACCATCACATTGTTTTCAGCAAGACTCCGTACTTGTTTCTGCTCGGATGGCTTTCCCTTCGTCTCCGCGGCATGAGGTGGAAAGATGTTGGCTTCGCCCGTCCCCGGAGCTGGCGTATGGCTCTTGCCGTGGGGGTTGCTGCGGGCATCGCGATGGAGTTCCTCGAACTGTTTGTCAGCCAGCCACTGTTGGCGCGATGGGTCGGAAAGATGCCCGACCTGTCCGACTTCGCCGCTGTCGTTGGGAACGCGCAGCTGCTCGCGATCTACCTGCTGCTGGTCTGGACTCTCGGCGCACTCGCAGAGGAAATCGTCTACCGGGGCTACTTGATGAATCAAGTCGCCGACTTATTTCGTGCTACTTCGTGGAGACTTAGCAAGGCAGTGTGGGTTGCCAGCCTTATCCTCGTCAGCATCGCATTTGGCTGCGCGCACATCGATCAGGGTAGTACCGGGATGATTGAAAATATCTGGAACGGTGTCTTGCTCGGCGCCTTATACCTGGCCTGCGGCAGAAACCTCGCTGTGCCGGTCATCGCGCATGCGGCCTCGGATACCTTATGACTTCGTGCTGATCTATCTGGGGAAATATCCTGGGATGAAATAGACTTGAAGTTATCGTGACCAGTGCAGGTCAAGTCCCACAAGCCAAAGAACTTCGCTTCGCGTCGGTGAACCCCGCCACCGGGGAAATTCTGCGCGAGTTCGCATGCGCCAGTGCCGATGACGTTCACCGCGCAGTCCTCCATGCGCGTGCCGCGCAGGGCGCGTGGGCTGGGCTGAGTGTTCGTGAGCGCATCACGATTGTGCGCGGATTCCGGCGCCTCTTGCAGGAAGAGAAATCCGCGGTAGCCACTCTGATCACACAGGAAGCCGGCAAACCGTATGTGGAGGCTCTGCTCACAGAAGTTCTCGTTGTGCTCGACGCGGCTCGATTTCTGATCGACAACACCTTCGGCTTGCTGCGTGAGCAACCGGTTGCGCACGGCAGCTTGGCCATGAAGACCAAAGCTGGACGCATCGTGCGCGAGCCGCATGGCGTCATCGGCATCATCTCGCCTTGGAACTATCCCCTGTCGATTCCCGCCGTCGATGCCCTGGCCGCGCTGGTCGTAGGAAACGCTGTCGTGCTGAAGCCTTCCGAGTTCACCTCGCTCATTGCCTTGAAGCTTCAGTCTCTCCTGCATGGCGCGGGAGTTCCCGAGCCAGTGTTTCAGGTGGTCGTGGGGGACGGCGCGACGGGCGCCGCCCTTCTCAATTCCGACATCGACAAGCTGATCTTCACAGGCAGCGTTCCGACCGGCAAGCGAATCGCCCAAACGGCTGCGGCGCGCTTGCTGCCCGTAGTGCTCGAGCTCGGCGGCAAGGATCCCATGCTCATCCTCGACGATGCGGACCTAGATGTCGCATCGAGTGCCGCCATTTGGGGAGCTTTCGTTAACGCCGGACAGGCCTGCCTGTCGGTCGAGCGCTGCTATGTCCATCGCTCGCTGTATCCGCGCTTTCTCGATGCTTGTGTGCAGAAGGCGCAGAAACTTCGCGTCGGCGATGGCCTCAATCCTGAGACCGACATCGGTCCGATGATTCACGAACGCCAGTTGCAGATGGTCGAGAGTCAGGTGTGCGAGGCCATCGCGCAAGGGGCTCGGCTGCTCGCCGGGGGAGGGCGGCTCGCCAACTTAGGCCCAAACTTCTACGCGCCGACTATCCTCGCCGATGTTACGCACGACATGCGCATCATGCGCGAGGAAACCTTTGGTCCGGTGTTGTCCGTGGCTCCATTCGATTCCGACGACGAGGCGGTTCATCTGGCGAACGATTCTGACTTCGGCCTGGCCGCCAGCGTCTGGACCCGCAACGCCCAGCGCGGGGAAGCGCTCGCGCGCCGCATCGTGGCCGGCACGGTCATGGTCAACGACACAATTTCTTGCTTCGGCATCAGCGAAGCCCCGCATGGTGGCGTGAAGGCCAGCGGCATCGGCCGTTCCCACGGACGCTTCGGATTGGAAGAGATGGTTAGGTTGAAGTATCTCGACGTCGACCGCATGCCACGAATGAAGAAGCTGTGGTGGTACGGCTATGGAGAGTCCTTCCAGCATGCGATGGAGGCGTTTGTGGATCTGCAGTTCGCTCGCTCGCTCAGCCAGAGGATGCGAGGGGCCTTCAAGTCGGTGCGGGCGATGAGGCAAGAGAAACTCTGATCCATTCAGAAGTCCTCGCCTCTCCAGGGATCCGAATGGCAGCGGTTTTGGTGAGGCCGCAGGACATCAAGTAAAATAAACCTGCGTTGCGGGCGCTGGCCCGTCACATCGCGTGAAAGCGAGGACTTCCCTTGGCCGCTGGTGAAACCACGATTCCGCACGCTGCGCAGCAGCTTCCCAATCACAAGGTAAAGATCAAGAAAGCGGGCCAAAGGGCCTGCAACGAGAAAGACGACAAGGGAAAGTTCTGCGGCGGCCACCTGAAGCGCTGGTTCTATACCACCGACGCGGTGGAGCAGGAGTGCGGCTGCATCGAGAAAGCCTGGGGGCGAGACGTCGAGGTTTACCGCTGCGAAATCTGCAAGACTCTATACCTTCCGAATCCCGAGAGCGCGCGTGGGGTGAACGTCGCGGGCGAAGGCCAAATCTCCGTATTCGGACTAACCCTTCCGCCGAAGGAAGAGAAGAAGTAGTCTTCTTCAGTCGCCAGTCGTCGGCGAAACGGGCTTGGGCTAGAAACTAGCGACTAGAGACTGGCGACTGGTACTGGAGACTGACGACTGAATTCCGATCTTATCTACGACTGGAATGCGCTTCATCCGCAGTCTCTGCGGCCGGCAGGCCACGTCCTGCTGAATGACGAGACTCTGCGCGATGGGCTGCAGTCGCCTTCGGTGCGCGATCCGCTCATTCAGGACAAGATCGCCATCCTTCATCTGATGGAGGCCCTCGGGATTAATTCCCTGAACCTGGGTCTGCCTGGCGCGGGTCCGCGCGCGGTAGAACACGTCACAGCGCTGGCGCGCGAGATCGTCAATCACAAGATGAAAATCCGTGCCAATTGCGCGGCGCGCACGCACGAAAACGACATCCGGCCGATCGCCGAGGTTACTCAGAAAACGGGACTACCGATTGAAGCCGCAACCTTCATCGGTTCCAGCCCTATACGGCGCTATACCGAAGGCTGGACCGACGACTTTCTCCTGCAGACGACCGAGAAAGCGATCAAGTTTGCTGTCTCACTCGGACTCACGCCGATGTACGTCACCGAGGACACCACGCGCTGCGATCCGGAGATGGTGAAAAAGCTCTACTCGACGGCCATCGCCTACGGTGCGCGCGCCATCGTGATCTGCGATACCGCCGGGCACGCTACTCCCATGGGGGCTTTTGCACTGGTGCGCTTCGTGATCTCAGAAGTCGTGAAGCCTTCGGGCGAGAAGATCCGCGTTGACTGGCATGGTCATTGCGACCGCGGCCTGGGTGTTCCAAACGCAATGGCGGCATTGGTAGCCGGGGCGGACTGCGTACACGCATCTGCTCTCGGAGTCGGCGAGCGCGTCGGCAACACGCAGATGGACTTGATGCTGGTGAATCTGAAGCTGATGGGGATTGCGCCCTGGGTTTCGCAGGATCTGACCAAGCTGAAGGACTATTGTGTCGCGGTCGCGCGAGCCACAGGCATTCCGATTCCAGCCAACTATCCGGTGGTGGGCGACGACGCGTTCCGCACCGCTACGGGCGTGCATGCGGCCGCGATTGTGAAGGCTTTCAAGAAAGACGACGTTGAACTTGCCAACGCCGTCTATTCCGGTGTGCCGGCCCATGTGTTCGGCCTCGAACAGGTAATCGACATCGGACCCATGAGCGGCAAATCCAACGTACATTACTGGCTCGAGCGCCGCGGAATTCCGGCGACCGACGAAATCGTCGATCGCATCTACACGCGCGCCAAGAAATCCGATCACACCCTTACCGATGCCGAGATCCTCGAATGCGTCACGGCGCCCCGGCCGCACTCGTAATTACACACTCCTACCTCTTTGACATCCTGCGCGAAGCGAAGGCCCCCTGCATTTGGTCGCGCCACTGCTCATTGAGTGTCCACGATTGACTTTGGAGAGGAGGGCGTCCTCGCCAGTCCCTCCACTGGTAATCCCCGACCCTCCAAAAGCATCCCCTCCCGCCAATCGCCCGTTGTAAACTGGCAAAGCCATTTCCATGTCCCCGAGTTCCCGCGGCGAAGTGTCGGACGTGCACCCCACGTTTCAGGACGAAGTAGCACGCCTGTCCGCATCCCCCGAGGTGCGCTCCGCATTCAACTGGTTTCGCGCGCAGGAACCGCAACTCGCCCAGTGGCAGATTGAGATGGCTCGCATCGGCGCGCCGCCTTTCGGAGAAGGCCCGCGTGGCGCGTGGCTCGCCGAACGCTTTCGCGAACTGGCGCTTGACGACGTCCGCATCGACGACGTGGGTAACGTCTTTGGCATTCATCCAGGTTTCGGCAAGCGCTACGTCGCGCTCAGCGCGCACATCGATACAGTTTTTCCCGCGGGAACGCCGCTGAATGTCCGCCAGCAGGGAACGAAATTATTCGGACCAGGTGTTTCTGACAACGGCGCAGGCGTTACGGCCTTGCTGGCGATGGCCGCGCTGCTTCGCTCGGTGCGTCTGCGCCACACAATGCCGTTCGTATTCATCGGCAATGTGGGGGAAGAAGGGGAAGGCGATCTGCGCGGCATGCGGCATATCTTCGCCACCCCGCGCTGGAAGGATTCGATCGCCTACAGCCTGATACTCGACGGAGCGGGTTCCGACACCATTGTGGCGGAGGCCCTGGGCAGCCGGCGTTTTGAGATCATCGTGCGCGGTCCCGGTGGTCATTCCTGGAGCGACTTCGGCGCGCCCAATCCCATCGTGATCCTGGCGCGGGCCATCGAGCGATTCTGCCAGACGCCAGTCTCAGCGGCCCCCAAGAGCACATTCAACATCGGAGTGATTCGCGGCGGAACGTCGGTCAACTCGATTCCGGAATCTGCCAGCATGCGCGTGGACCTGCGGTCGACTTCCAGCACCGAGCTCGAGCGATTGGAGAAAGCGCTGCGCGCCTGCCTGGACCAATCCGTCGAAGCCGAGCAGTATGCCGTTGAGCGACGCAATGCCGCGCAGCGCAAAACGCACGCCGTAAGCTGCGAAGTCGTTGTGATCGGTGACCGTCCCGCGGGCGAGTTGGAACCGAACGCTCGTTTGCTTCAGGCAGTGAGAGCCGTGGATGCCCATCTCGGCAACGTTGCGCAAGTGCAGCGCGCTTCCACCGATGCCAACATTCCGCTCTCGTTGGGACGCGAAGCCATCGCGATCGGCGGCGGCGGATCCGGTGGCGGTGCTCATACGCTGCAGGAATGGTTCGATTGCTCGGGACGTGAACTGGGCCTGAAAAGAATTCTCCTGACGTTGCTAGTGCTGGCGGGAGTCGGCGAATGAA
>Ga0210406_10001393_pt1 | contig 29469 bp, 30 predicted proteins | sample IncBWC30MmetaG_FD_155454 | JGI IMG/M metagenome (GOLD analysis project Ga0210406, IMG submission 155454) | Forest soil microbial communities from Barre Woods Harvard Forest LTER site, Petersham, Massachusetts, United States - Inc-BW-C-30-M | ecosystem: Environmental > Terrestrial > Soil >... | reverse complement strand
ATCGCGCCGCGGGTGCGGCATTTCGGTGAGTCGCAGGTTGGCGTACTATTTGTCGAAGCGGTCAGGCGGCCCACAGGCGCCGCAGCTCGAGGAAGGATGCAGGTTATCGGCTTCGATGAACCCGGTTGCGACTTCGTTGGGAGTCATCTAACCATCGGTTCGAGCGATCGCGGGTGTCGTCTTCGTTGAGCCAAGGAGGGAGTCGATGATTGGGATAAAACAGCTTCGTTTGGTGCCGACGCAACCTCGCGTCGCTCAACCTCATCGTTAGCTTCCATAAGGGCCAACTGTGGTATCCCTAGGTACTGAACCCGATACGTGGGCAACCGCGACTGGCAAGGAAGCTGACTTGCCGACAATTTATCGCTATCGCAAGAATCGCCCAAATGCGAGATTGTCAGACGAAATTCTCTCTCACGCGCTGCGTGTCGTCTGGGAATATGACGGCTCCTCCCGAAACGGCATGCCCGAGGCAGCTGTAAACGAGGCGCAAATCGGATTCGAAGATGCTATTGAGCCATTGTGCGAAGGCTCTCTAGGATGCCTGGTGCTGGTTTTTTCGGGTAACTCCCGCAAGGAGTGGCTCTTCTACACTCCTAGTCCCGATATGTGGGCGGCAAAGCTCACGAAATTGCTGGCGCGACATCCGCCGTACCCTTTGCTCATTGAAAACTGGGCGGATCCTGAATGGACAACTTGGCAAAACTTCACGCGTAGTGTCACAGATGAAAGCTAACAATCGGTTCGAGCGATCGCGGGCCGCATCTTCGGTGAGCCAAGGAGGGAGTCGATGATTGGGATAAAGCAGTTTCGATTTGTGTTGGCGCAACCGCGCGTCGCTCAACCTCATCGTTAGATTCCTATGAAGACAACCCAGAACCAAGTGCTGCGGTCAGTCGTGAAAATATTCGACGCAAGGATCGCGAATCGCCTCCGGCGGACGTGGTGGATGCTCCACCGTTGGGATTCGAGGTGTGGGTGCGCGAAGAACAGTTCGATCGCGCTAAAGCGATATTGGATGCGGCTCCACTTACTGATGAAGAGCTGACTTATCTGGCAACTGGAGCTTTGGGCGAAGGGCCGGGCACGAGTTAAGGTTGGCGGTGAATCTAACAATCGGTTCGAGCGATCGCGGGCCACGTCTTCGTTGGACCAAGGAGGGGATCGATGGTTAATATAAATCAGCTTCGTTTCGCGCCTGTGCATTCCCGCGTCGCTCAACCTCATCGTTAGGTCACGTAACAGCCGTGGTGCGCATCTTCAAGAAGTTGTTGTACCCCCTCGAACTTCGGCTTCGGGCGAAGCGGCAGGCTAAGCTCGACAAGATCGTTTCGGGCGCCACCGATCGCGTGGCTGAACAGATTTCCGCCTGCCAACCACCGCTTAGCCATCGATTGTTCTACGGGGCTTCAGCGATCCATCCGCGTCACCTCGTGACCTGGTATATCTTCGACACTGATGGTGATCTGAAGGACGCGGCGGAAAATGGCCTAACTTCAAAAATCGACGCGCTCACGAGACACGAACTGGCAGCTGGCGGCTACCCGGAGGTGGGTATACTGCCAATGCACGTGTCCTTTACGTCAAAGGAGGACGTCGAGCGAAAAACTGGCGGAAACTACTACCTTTATTTTAAGTAGCCGCTTCGGCAACGTAACCTAACAATCGGTTCGAGCGATCGCGGGCGCATCTTCGGTGAGCCAAGGAGGGAGTCGATGATTGGGATAAATCAGCTTCGTTGGGCGCCGGCACAACCCCGCGTCGCTTAACCTCATTGTTAGCTGGCACCTCCGGCCTTAGGGCTGGGGCTTGACGCCAGTGTACAAACGTACATACTAGAGTTGTAATGGAGTACCAATGGGATCAAGCCAAGGCGGCTGCGAATCTCAAGAAGCACGACGTGGCGTTCTCCGACGCGGCGCTGGCGCTCGAAGATCCGCGTGCCCTTACCATTGCTGATCCCGACGCAATCGGCGAATCGAGGTTCATTTGCCTTGGCGCGGATCCCAACGGTCGCATCCTAATTACTGTTTTTGCGCCTCGTGGCCGCGCAATACGGATCATTTCTTCGCGAAAGGCCAGCCGTTCTGAACGCCGTCCATATGAGAATGTCCGATGAGAAAACACTACGATTTTTCAAAAGCTAAACGTGGCGCCGTGGTTGCGGTGCCGAAGGGTAAGTCGCGAATAACTATCCGCCTAGACGACGAAATTATCGATTGGTTTAAGGCGCAAGTTGAGGAAGCAGGTGGTGGAAACTACCAGTCCTTAATCAACGCTGCGCTACGTGAGCATATCGGGCGCTTAGACGAGCCGCTGGAGAAAACCCTGCGTCGCGTGCTTCGTGAGGAACTCCGCAAAGCCAGCTAACAATCGGGTCGACCGATCTCGGGGTGGAGGGAGTCGATGATCGGAATAATACAGCTTCGTTTGTTATCGGCGCAGGCGCAGAGGTCACCTCCAAAGATTGAGCCCCTGGAGTAATTATTATGTTGCCCAGAATAGTTGACGCGCATTATGTAAGCGGCTTCAAAATTTGGATCCGCTTCAACGACGGTGTTGAAGGGGACGTTGACCTGTCGAGTGAACTGACCGGTCCGATCTTCGAGCCCTTACGCGATGTTGAGGCATTTAGGTGTTTCAGGCTTCACCCTGAATTGCGCACTCTGGTCTGGCCCAATGGTGCAGATTTGGCTCCGGAGTTTCTGCGCGAAAAGCTTCGGGTAGTCGCCTAGACGGTTGGAGCGATCACGCGGCAGGTGCACGGCCGTGGGGAATGTGAAGGCGCACTTAAGCGAAGGGCCAATTGTTGGTGACGAAGCAAAATTTAGGAACCAGATGATGGCGTATCGGTGCCCTGCTGGTACATAAAGAGGCCGCGGGGGGAAGAGATTGCTGACCAGAAAAACACACGTTGTCGCCAGGGTCTCGATAAGCACGGCGCTTGCCTCACTCGTGCCTCTCCTGCTCATGGGTTGCGGTTCACCCTCCAACCCTCCGGCGGCCGTTTCGCCCGCGATTGCGGCGAAACCAGACGTGATCGTTACATTCGACGGCGAGCGCCACACCTGTGTCGTCGCGCTCTACAGCGAGGCCCAAGGCAGCATTGTCTCTTGTCCGGATATCGTGCCATTTATCCGCGACGAGCTTAGAGTTGCGAGCGGATCGATCTACGACACCCGCACGGTCGCGCAAGTTGATGCGGGAGAAGTGGCCAAGACCACTCAGAGTCTCAAGGACGCCGGCTATCGATTCATCGGGGGCCATTGACAAGTCGGAACGGCCGGCAACGAGACCGGATGCGCTTCACTGCCTCGATGCCCGCGGCTTTCGATGTCACGCAACTCATGCCTCGATTGTTTACAATCAGGCAATTTCGTCCGGGAAACATCATGCCGCAACACTTGAGCACCGCAATCCTTCTCAGCGCCATTTCTTTCGGTGCTTGGGCACAGCAACCCGCCGTCAAGCCTCAAGCAGAGAAAGGCTGGATCACGCAAAGCAATGAATACACCAACATGCTGCTGAACGTGCAGCTCGAGCACTCGCCTGAGCAAGGTTCAGCGCAAGGCCTGGCCAAATTCGACCAGCGCATTTCCGACCCTGCTCGCGCGGACGAAGTGGCGGAGCGGCATGAACTCGAAGCGGCGCTGGCGAAGATCAAGGCGGCACGCGCGACCGTGACGGACAAGAATGTCCGGGAGGACATCGACATTTTGCAAAAGAGCTTCAATTTGCGGTTTCGCCAGGAGGACTTCGAACTCGCCCGCGAAGTGCCGTTCTACAACGCCAGCGCGGTGATATTCCGCGGCCTGCGCGGACTCCTCGACGATCAGGTCCCCGCGGAGCGGCGCTCGGCCGCCTTGGTGCGGTTGCGCAAATACGCCGGCGTCGAGCCCGGCTACAGGCCGTACACCGATAGATTGAAGGAACGCGAACTTGAACAGATCGCCAAGCCCGGCGTCATTTTCCCTTCGAAGGAGGAGGTAGAGACCGATGTCGGCAGAAACTCGAACTACGTCGAGGGCATCGCCGCGCTGTTCAAGAAGTACGAATTGTCGGGCTGGGAGCCGGCCTATGAAAAACTGAAAGTGCAGCTGCGCGACTACGACGCGTGGGTACAAACCGCGGTTCTCCCCAAGGCTCGAACTGATTTTCGTTTGCCGCCGGAGAAATATGTCCTGGCGTTCGAGAGCTACGGCATCGACATACCGCCGGCGCAGATTGCCAAGATGGCGCACGCCGCGTTTGCGCGGTACCAAGCCGAAATGGCGCCGCTGGCCGCACGAGCGGCCAAGGCCGGCGGTTTTGCGTCGAGCGACTATCGCGCCGTGATCGCGGAGTTGAAGAAGAAGCAGATCACCGGCGAGGCCATCCTGCCCTTCTTCGAAAATCGCCTGCACCAGATCGAAAAGATCATCGTTGCCAAGAATCTGGTCACTCTGCCGAATCGCCCCGCCATCATTCGCCTCGCGACGCCGGCGGAAACCGCGCAGCAGCCGGCGCCGCACATGACGCCGCCGCCGTTCCTCAACAACACCGGTCAGCGCGGACAATTCGTTCTGCCGCTCAATATTCCTTCGGCGACGGGCGGCGCCGAGGATAAATACGACGACTTCACCTTTGATGCGGTCGCCTGGACGCTGACCGCCCACGAAGCACGGCCCGGTCATGAATTGCAATTCGATTCCATGGTCGAGCATGGCGTGAGCCTGGCGCGAGCCCTGTATGCCTTCAACTCCACCAACGCGGAAGGGTGGGGCCTATACGCCGAATACATCATGCAGCCGTACGAACCGGTGGAGGGTCAGCTGTTGACGCTGCAGTTGCGCCTACTGCGCGCCGCCCGCGCCTTCCTGGATCCCGAGTTGCAAAGCGGCGCGGTGACGCAGTCCCAGGCGTATGCGGTGCTGGAGAAGGATGTCTTGCTGAGCCATGCCTTCGCCAAGGAAGAGGTGGAGCGCTTCACGTTCCGCAGTCCCGGACAAGCCAACAGCTATTTCTACGGTTACACGCGCCTCCTGGCGCTGCGCAAGGAAACCGAGGCCGCGCTGGGAAAAAAATTCGACCAGCGGAAATTTCACGACTTCATCTTGAGCCAAGGCTTGCTGCCGCCGGATCTGATGCGCGCCGCCGTGCTCGAGGAATTCATACCCGCGCAGCGTTAGTTCCTCGGCACTGTGAATTTGAGCGGCGCGAGTTTCGAATGGCTACCATCGGTTGGCTTCATGCCCACTCGTAGGCCGGAAAAACAGGCGCGTCGCCCAACACCCGCCGGTAGCGCCGGCAACGTCAGGAAGGGTAAGCAGACTCAAGGCACTGCTGCCTTCGTGCCTTGAGTCTGCTTACCCGAACCGCCCGGTGATGTAGTCTTCGGTGAGTTTCTGTTGAGGGTTGGTGAAGACGCGGTCCGTGGGACCGATTTCGACCAGATCGCCCAGATGAAAATACGCGGTGCGCTGCGAGACACGCGCCGCCTGCTGCATGTTGTGCGTGACGATGGTGATCGCATAATTCTCGCGCAGCTCGTCGATCAAATCCTCGATCTTGGCGCTCGCGATGGGATCCAACGCCGAGGTCGGCTCGTCCATGAGGATGACCTCGGGATTGACCGCGATGGTGCGCGCGATGCAAAGCCGCTGTTGCTGTCCGCCCGATAGGCTGGTGCCGGAAGTCGACAGACGATCCTTGACCTCATCCCACAAGCCGGCGCGAGCCAGGCTTGTCTGGACCAGGTCATCCATGTCGGCGCGATTGCCGACCAAGCCATGGATTTTCGGGCCGTACGCCACATTCGCATAGATCGAATGCGGAAATGGCGTGGGCTTTTGAAAGACGATGCCGACTCTGGCGCGCAGCTGCGCCACATCCTGCCCTTTGTCGTAGATATTCCGCCCGTCCAGCGTGATGGTGCCGTCGACGCGCGCACTGGGAATCGTGTCGTTCATGCGGTTCAGGCAACGCAGAAAAGTCGACTTGCCGCAACCCGACGGGCCGATCAGGGCCAGCACCTGATTGCGCCCGATGTCGAGAGTCACATTTCGAACGGCACATTTGTCGCCGTACGTGACGCTGACGTTGCGCGCCGACATCACAGGATCGGATATCTTGTCGCGGACTTCGGAAGCCGCGCCCGCCGCGGGCCGGGCCATGTTATCCGTTATGTTCGTCTCGTCGTCCATCGCGCTAGCCGAACCGCCCGGTAATGTAGTCGTCGGTCTTGCGATTCTTGGGTGAGGTGAATATCTCGCTCGATGGGCCGATTTCGACCAGCTCTCCCATGAACATGAATCCCGTCACGTTCGATACCCGTGCCGCTTGCTGCAAATTGTGCGTGACTATCACGATGCAGTACTTCTCGCGCAGTGCCTGCAGCGTTTCCTCGACGCGCAGGGTCGAAATGGGATCGAGTGCCGCCGTCGGCTCATCCAGCAGCAACACTTCAGGCTGCACGGCGATCGCGCGAGCAACGCAGAGCCGTTGCTGCTGGCCTCCCGATAGGCTGCGTCCGTCGGCATTGAGCTTGTCCTTGACCTCGTCCCAAATGGCGGCATCGCGCAAAGCGGATTCGACCCGTACCTTGAGGTCGGCGCCGCGAATTCCGCCTGCCAGGCGCAATCCAAAGGCGACATTTTCGAACACGGTCATCGGAAATGGCGTCGGCTTCTGAAACACCATCCCCACTCGATAGCGAAGCTCGGCAACGTCCACCGACGGCCCGAGGATATCGCGGCCGCCGATCAGCACCTCGCCCTCGGCTCGCTGCTTCGGATACAAGGCATACATGCGGTTCATCACGCGCAGCAGCGTCGACTTGCCGCACCCGGAGGGTCCGATGAAAGCCGATATCGACCGATCGGCCAGCGCCATGTTGATGTTGTGCAGCGATTGCACCGCGCCGTAGTAAAAATTCAGCGCCCGAACTTCGATTTTCGGCGGTCCTGAGTCCTTCACGGGTTCCGCGGCCACGGGATAGGGCACGCGCATCTTTAAATGCTTCGGCGGTTTGGTCGACGGAATCATCGCGCCCCGCCCCGTTCGGTTTGCAGCAGCGCCAGCAAAACCCGCGCGGAAATGCTCAAGATCAAAATGGTGACCGTGATGATCAACGCGCCCGCCCACGCCAGATCCTGCCAGTCTTTGTACGGACTCAAGGCAAACGTAAAGATCACCACCGGCAGATTGGCCATCGGCGCATTCAGGTTGGTGCTCCAAAACTGATTGTTGAGCGCGGTGAAGAGCAGAGGAGCCGTTTCTCCGCTGATGCGTGCGATCGCGAGCAGCAACCCGGTGACGATGCCGCTGCGCGCGGCGGGATACAGCACGCTCAAGATCGTGCGCCAGGGATAGGCCCCGAGCGCCGCGGAAGAATCTTTCATGCCGATGGGCACGAGATTCAACATGTCCTCGGTGGTGCGCAATGTGACCGGGATCGCAAGAATGGCCAACGCCAGCGCACCGGCAATGGCCGAAAAATGACCCATGCGGACCACGATGATTTCATAGACAAATAGACCCACAATAATCGAGGGAGCGCTCAAGAGAACATCGTTGATAAAGCGGATCGCCATGCTCAGGCGTGAATTTCTGCCGTATTCCGCCAGATATGTACCCGCGAGCACTCCGATGGGTGAGCCGATCAGAATTCCGAGCAGCGTCATCATCCCGCTGCCGTAGATGGCGTTGAGCAGCCCGCCCTGGCTGCCCGGCGGCGGCGTCATCTGCGTGAATACGCGCCCGGACAGGCCGGCCACGCCGTGCGAAATCAAGGTCCACAGGATGGCGGCCAGACAGGCCAGTCCCGTCAAGGTGGCGACGAGCGATAGTGTCAGAAAGCTGCCGTTCTTGATCTTGCGAAACAGCCGCCTATTCATGCCACCGCTCCCGTGCGCCGCTCGAGCCTGTTCAGCATGGCCTGGGCGAGAGCGATGACGGTGAAGGTGATCAGGAATAGCAGCAACCCGAGCGCAATCAGCGAGGATGTGTACAAATCGCCCACGGCTTCGGTGAATTCATTGGCAATGGCCGAGGAAATCGTCGTGCCGGGCGCCAACAGCGAGGAACTGATGCGATGCGCATTGCCGATGACGAATGTCACGGCCATGGTCTCGCCCAGCGCACGCCCTAAACCCAGCATGATTCCGCCGACAATGCCCACACGGGAATGCGGCACCACGACGTGCCAAATGACTTCCCAGGTCGTGGCGCCGAGGCCGTAGCCCGATTCCTTCAGCATCGGCGGCACCGTGTCAAAGACATCGCGCATGGTGGCTGCAATGAAGGGCAACACCATGATGGCGAGCACCACACCTGCCGTCAGGACGCCGATGCCGTAGGGTGGACCCTTGAATAGTTGGCCGATGGCGGGGACGTCGCCCAGGTTGCGGATCAACCAGGGCTGCACGTGCCGCTGCAGCACCGGCGCCAGCACGAACAGACCCCAGATTCCGAAGATGATGCTGGGCACCGCCGCCAATAGCTCGACCGCGACACCGATGGGCCGCTTCAGCAGCGGCGGACAGAGTTCAGTCAGAAACAGCGCGATTCCGAAGCCCGTCGGTACCGCAATCAGCATGGCAATCAGCGAGGTCACCACGGTGCCGTAAATCGGCGCCAACGCACCGAACTGCTCGGTGACCGGATTCCATATCTCGTGGGTGATGAATGCGAATCGGAAATGAGAGAGCGCCGGCCAGGCGCCGCGCAGCAACGACACCGCCACCCCGCCCAGGATCAACAACACCAACACCGCCGCGATCAGCGTGGCCGAACGGAATATCCTCTCGTAAATCAGCTGCTTTGCGGCGTGCCCCGGATCTATGATCGCCACGATGTCAGTTCCGCTCCGCGTTGCGCTAAAGTAGGTCGGGCCCGGCATACTGCTACGCCGGGCCCGACCTACCGTATCTTAACTACCTAAATCTTGGCTAGCTAATCCGCGAAGATGCGCTTACTTGCCGCTCCAGAGCGGTTTGCCGCCCGAGGTGATCTGCGTCGTCCAGGTCTTCTTCACCTGGGCAATCAACGTCGCGGGCAGCGGCACATAGTCAAGCTCGGCCGCCATGCCGGCGCCATCCTTGTAGGCCCAGGCAAAAAACTTCAGGGCCTCGTTGACCGCAGCGGCGTCGTCCGGCTGCTTGTAAACCAAAATGAAACTGGCGCCGGTGATGGGCCAGCTCTTCGCGCCTGCTTGGTCAGTCAATATCAAATAGTAGCTGTCGGCACCGGCCCAATCCGCGGTCGCCGCGGCCGCTTGGAACGACTCGGCGTTGGGCGCCACTGCGTTGCCGGCCTTGTTGGTCAGCGTGGTAAAGGACATCTTGTTTTGCTTGGCGTACGCGTACTCGACGTAACCGATGGCGCCATCGGTCTGCGTGGTCATGTTCGCCACACCTTCGTTTCCCTTGGCGCCGATGCCAACCGGCCACTGCACCGAGGTGTTCGCGCCGATGCTCGATTGAAATTTAGCGCTCGCCTTGGACAGATAATCGGAGAATAAAAAATTCGTGCCGGACCCGTCAGAACGGTATACCGGGGCGATTGCCGTGCTTGGCAGGGTCAGCTTGGGATTGAGCTTCTTGATGGCGGCATCGTTCCACTCCTTGATGTCGCCCATGTAGATCGCGGCCACAGTGGCGCCGTCCAGATGCAATTGACCCGGGCCAACACCTTTGATGTTGACCACCGGGACCACTCCGCCAATGATCATGGGGAATTGGATCAGACCGGAGGACTTCAGGTCGTCGGGTTTCAGCGGCATGTCCGAAGCGCCGAAGGTCACGGTCTTGGCTTTGATCTGCTTGATGCCCCCGCCCGACCCAATGGACTGGTAGTTCAAGCCAACGCCGGTCAGCTTCTTATAGGAATCCGCCCACTTGGCGTAAATGGGGTAGGGAAACGTGGCGCCGGCGCCCGAGATATCTGCGGCGGACGCCGCAATACTCAAGGAGGCTGCGACGCCAAGTATCAGAAGGCGTTTAATAATTTTCATTGATGGCGGCTCCGGTTGAATACCCGCCTCGGCGCTCTTCGGGCCTCAGGCTTTGGGTTGGCAGGGATTATCGAGATGAATTGTGACGGTTTTGTTACAGTCCAATGGGAACAAGGCCTTAAGTCTGATAGCGCAGCGTTCGTGTATTGCAGAATGTATTACTTGACAACATTACAGGCGGTAATACAATTTGGCGATGGAATCACTGACGACTTTCTCGCTCCGAATTCCCAAGGATTTGGCCCGTAGCATTGCGATTGAAGCCAAGCGCTTAGGGTTGAGCAAATCCGAATACGCGCGTCGCGCCATGGAAGAGTTCAACCAGCAGCGCATGCAAGAACGCATGGCCTATCTTTCCACGCAACTGGCTGCACACAGCGCCGCAGCCCATGAGGCGATGGAATCCAGTATCTCCGACGGGATTGTGTGAGCCCGCGACTACGCGGGGAAGTTTGGGCGGTTGACTTCGAGCCGCAAACGCACAGGCAAGAGCCTGGAAAGAAACAACGTCCCGCTCTCGTCATCCAGACCGATGCCCTCAACAGGGCGGGTCATCCTACGACCATCATCATCCCCGGCACCAGCCAGACCGAATCGTTGCCACCCGGAGATTCGTTTCCGCTTCGCGTTCGCATTCAAAAATCCGAGGATCTAAAATACGACACTGATCTCCTGATTGATCAGATTCGTTCGATCTCGAACACTCGATTCATGTTCCGGTACTGCAAAGTTCAGCCCAATGTCCTTAAAAAAGTCGAAGAAGCTCTGAAGAACCTGACCGGACGTTAGAATCACGGGAACTCCCCGCACCCTAGCTTTACCCGCGCGCTAGTTTTACCCGCGCACTAGCTTTGATAGTCGGCGGCGACGGTCTGATCGATGCGCGTTTTGTTCGAGGCCATGGCGTTGAAAATGGGCGTCAGCACAATGGCGACCACCAGATTGAGGATCACGCTGTACACGGCACTGTAGCCCGGAAAGGTGTGCTCGCCGACGTGCAGCGGAAAGGTGTTCGTCAGCTTCACGGAAATGGCCATCCACGTCCCCGCCAGGGTGCCGACCGCCCAGCCGACCAGCATCGCCCAGGAATTGAACCAGCGCGTGTAGGCGCCGAGCATCACCGGCGGCAGCGTTTGAATGATCCAAATCCCGCCAAGCAACTGCAATTGAATCGCATATTGGGTAGGCACGAACAAGATGAACACCAGTGCGCCGACCTTGACGATCAGCGAGGTCAACTTGGCGACGTGCGACTCCTGCTTGTCGGTCGGATTTTTATTGATGAATTCGCGATGTATGTTACGGGTATACAAGTTGGCCGCCGCGATCGACATGATGGCGGCCGGCACCAGCGCGCCGATGCCGATCGCCGCAAACGCGACGCCCGCGAACCATGCCGGAAAGCTGTGCAGCAGCAGCGCGGGAACCGCGAAATTGTTGCCAAACTGCTTGAAGCCGGCGGCGTATTCGGGAAGCTTGTCCACACCGCTGGCAATGACGAAGAAACCAAACAGCGCGAGCAGGCCCAGCATGAAAGTGTAACCGGGCAGCATGGCGGCGTTGCGCCGGATGACCCGGCCGCTGCTGGCGCTCAAGATGCCGGTGAGCGAATGCGGATACAGGAACAGCGCCAGCGCCGATCCCAAGGCCAACGTGGCGTAGGCGCTGTAGGCGCCCGTCGTGTTGGGGCCCGGAACCGCCAGCAGCAGCTTTTGCGCGGGCACGGCAGCGAATATTTTGCCGAATCCGCCGAGCTCGTACGGGATCACAATGACCGCGGCCAGCGCGGTCACGTAAATCAGGAGGTCCTTGACGATGGCGATCGATGCCGGCGCGCGCAGGCCGCTGGAATAAGTGAATGCGGCCAGAATGACGAAGGCAATGAACAACGGCAAGTCGGCCATCAATCCGCTACCGGAGATGCCCAACGCACCGATGACCACCTGCAATCCGACCAGCTGCAAGGCAATGTAGGGCATGGTCGCGACGATGCCGGTCACGCACACCGCCAGCGCCAACCAACGATTGCCGAAGCGGCCTTTGACGAAGTCCCCCGCCGTGATGTAGCCATGCTTGTGGCAGACATTCCACAAGCGGCGAAAGATCAAGAACATCAACGGATAGATGATGATGGTGTAAGGCACCGCAAAGAATGCGACCGCCCCGGCGCCGAAGGCCAACGCGGGAACTGCAATGAACGTGTAAGCGGTGTAGACATCGCCGCCGACCAGGAACCAGGTGATCACGGTGCCGAAGCGCCGGCCCCCTAGCCCCCACTCATGCAGCTGATCCAGATCGCCGCGGCGCCAGCGGGCCGCGGCGAAGCCCAACCAGGTGATGAACCCAAACAACAACAGGAAAATGATCAACGCAGTCCAATTGAGTTCCAGCACCGAAGTCCCCTTGTGTTCTTCTTATTCCTCTACGGCGAAATAGACGATGGCCGTGAACACGGCGCTGACGATCACCCAGAAGAGCTGGAACCAGTAAAAGAACGGGATCCCGAAGAGGTAGGGTTCAGCCTTGTTGTAGAGAGGCGGCCAGAGAGCCACCGCAAACTGAATCACGAAGAGCAGGTACCACCAGCTCCAGCCACCGCGTTTTGCGTTTTTTTTCTGTGGTGTTCATCGCGCCAACCTTCGGCATTTCCTGAAGGTGCTTATGCTACGCGCGGCGCGGTGGGCATGTCGACTAATCGAGGGGCGGTTCATGGCCGTCAGGCCATGAACCGCTTTTGCAACGGATTTAGAAGTTGAAGCGCACGCCCACCATGGGGCTGTACTCGGACGTAAACAGGAAGCCGCTGGCCAGACCATTCTGAACCCGCGACCAGTTGACGCCGGCATAGGTATCGAAGCGCTTGGTGAAATGCCAATCCGCCACCAGGGAGATATCGGCCAACTCGCCGGCGCAGGAAGTCGCGCTGGCATTGCGGCAGCCATTGGCGGCAAAGCTCTTCTGATTGTAGCCATACCCCGCCGCGGTCAAGTCGAAGTCCGGCGTGATCGACCAGCGCGCACCGATCCATGAGATCTGGAAGATCTTCTGGATGTTGAACGCCGCATTGTTGACGATGTTCCCGATATCGGGGTTCGTGGCATTGGCGGCGCCGAGCTGGTAGCCGCCGATGTCAATGGATCCGCCAGGAATTGTGTGCGAGGGATTGTTGTACTTGATGCGTTCCCAGCCGGCATAGAACTTGATCGGGAAGAATTCCTTCAAGTTGTAGCTCATCTGCACCGAATAACCGGTGTTGTCCGAGATCGTCGCAGCCAGCGTGTTCGACATCGACCATGCCGGCAGGGGCGTGGCGGCGTTCAGCGCGGTGATATTCGCCGCGCTCAAGGACGCCGCAGCCACTTCGCCGTGCACCACGCCGTACAAGACATCCATCGAGAATCCCCCCAAATCCATGCCAAGGGTGAACTCGTTGGAGCTTTGCGGCACATAGCCGTCGCTGCCGAACCCATGAATGTATCCAAACCGGCCAGGACCGACTTGCAGCACGTACTTGAGCGCATTGTCCAGTCGATTGCTCTGCGTGTCGCCCAAGCCGCCCGAGGTACCCGACAGGGCGATCGGTGAGAATGCCTGCGCCTGCAGCTGCGGGTCGTACTTGGTCAGCAGGTCGAGCATCAGGCCGTTCTGCCGGCCGAATGTCAGGGTACCGTAGGTCTTGGAACTGATGCCGGCAAACGCAACGCCGTTCAAAATTTGACCGGCGCGGCTCGAGTCGCCCGCGGATATTTTTACCGCGGCGGCCTTGCCATTGTCGAGCGCCAAGGACCCTGGGCCGTCGACCAGCCGTCCCGACCATGGATTGAAGCCGGTCTCCAGCCGGAATACCCCGGTTAAGTCGCCGAAGTGAAGAGACTCCACGCCCGAGATGCCGACTTTCGATTGGCTCAAGCCATTGCCGTTGACGGACGTGATCGAGTGGTTGCTGAAGTTCTGAATGAAGGACGGTAGGCCCGGGCTCCATAGTTGGCTCAACGGAGCGCCATGCGAAACGTACTCGACGCCGATATCCACGGTGCCATAGATCGTGATCCCGGCGAAGGTGAGTGAATCGGACGGAGCAGCGGCCTTTGCTGCTTTGGCAGGAGCCTGTTGGCTGTTGCTCAAGTCGTCGATTTTCTGTTGCATGACCCGCACTTGATCCTTGAGCTGCTGGATATCTTGTGCGTTGTCTGCAAGGACGATTCCTGGCGAGAAGCCCATGGCGGCGCATGCCCCCATCGCAGCCAGGATTGGCTTGCGCAGTTGAAACGTGTGCATTGGATTGACTCCCGCGGTTTTACAATTGTTGGATTTAATCGACGTAATGTTACAACAACGTGACAGTGACTTTTACTTGTAATTCTGAGTAGCCCTCCCATAGGATCGCACATATATCACGTATGTGCCAAACGCTTACTTCGAGCTGTGTTGTTTTAGCAACAGATAGATTGGAACTCACTCGCCTCGCCGCTGCCGGGTGGAAATGACCGCCAGCGCCGTGCGCGTATTGGCATGCAATTTCTCCATGATTCGGCTGACGTAGTTCTTGACGGTACCCTCAGCAAGATTCATGGCGCCAGCGATCTGCCGATTGCTCATGCCGTCCGCGATAAGCCGCAGTATTTTTTCCTCCTTGTCGTTGAGCGACTCGGTGCCGGCGCCCTTCACGGCGGTGTTGCCGGTGACAGGGGCCTGCTCGGAAGAACTCGCTAGCCGGCGAAACTGATCCATGACCTTGCGAGCGATCTGAGGAGTCAGGCGAGACTCGCCGCGGCGAAGCGCACGGATGGTCTCGAGCAATTCCTGCTCGGTGACGTCTTTGAGCAGATAACCATGTGCGCCGGCCCGTACCGCTTCGAAGACTGTCTCGTCATCATTGAGCGTGGTCAACACCAAAACTTGGGTACCGGGAAAATTCCGCGTGATCTCCCGGGTTGCGGCCACGCCGCCCAAGCGGGGCATATGCAAGTCCATGAGCACGATGTCCGGACGCAGTTGTCCCGCCATGGCGACCGCCTCGACTCCATCGCACGCCTGGCCGACGACCTCCATGTCCGGCTCCATCGATAGCAGCACGCTGGTACCGCGCCGAACGAGCGCCTGGTCTTCGGCGATCAGAACGCGCACTTTGGCGGCGGATGTGGCTGCTTGCGTGCCCATGAATTCAAGTTCCCGAAAGCTACCCAATGGCAATCATGCGACCTCCCAGGCATGATTTGGAAGTACATGGTTTGAGTGAGCCGAACAACCGTGCTTCAAGACCTGGATCCGCGGCACAGCTTGGTTGCCGGCATCATTTGGCTGATGGTGGCGCTGGCGGCGAGCTTTGCCATTGCGGCATCCGTGTGGGCGGGCAGTGTCGCCCGTGAAATCGTCGTCCAGCAGCATGTGCGAAGGCTGGCGCTCGAAACCCAGCAGCTCGCTTCCGATTTGGGACAGGCCGTCACGGCGAGAATCGAAGCGGTGCGATCCGCCGGCGCCTCAGCCGGCACGTCAGCCGCCGCAGAGTTCGAGCATTTGACCGTTGCCTATCCGGATTTGGGTTGGATTGGCGCAACCGACGCGAGCGGCGCCATCGTTGCAGGCAGCCGCGGCTTAGGTTTAGACGGCAGCGCGGCGCGACAGCCTTGGTTCACGAACGGACGCTCCGGTCTTTGGATCGGGATCATCGAGGAATCCTCCGCACCGCGCAAAGTGCCTGTTTTGGGAGATATGTCGGCGCCGCTCAAGGACGCTTCGGGGCGCACCGTGGGTGTGATCGCGGCGCATTTAACCTGGCCTTGGGCATCGGGCGACGTGCAGCGCCTGAGCAGCGCCCTGGATTCGCGCGGCTCGGCGCAATCGCTGATCTTGGACGCCGGCGGAATCGTGGTGGCAGGACCCGCCGCGCTGCGCAATTCGCCATGGAATGGCGCGCTTCTCGATGAATCGCCGCCGCTTGATTCCGCGCCGGGGGCGCCGCATTTCGAGCGGCTGCCGGACGGCAATAGCGTGCTGGTCGCTCGCGCGGCCGTGAACATCCCCGGCTCCCCATCTGCATCGGCATGGCTCGTGCAGTTGAGCGAGCCGCGAGAACTGGTTTATCAACGCGCCAACGCCCTGGCCATTCGCATCTGGTGGATCTCCATATGTCTCGGCACGGCGACGGCCGCGCTGGGTGCGCTTGGCGCCCGGCATTTGACCAACCGGCTCAAGAATTTGACGCTCTCGGCCGCCGCCGTGGGCCGCAACGAGACGGCGCGCATCGATGTGCCGAGCGGCCGCGATGAGGTCGCACAACTCGCCGCGGCTTTCTCCAAGGTGCTCGACGACTTGCGCCAGGAGCGTACCGAACTTTTGACCCTGAGCGGCGAATTGGAGCGCCGCGTTGCCGTGAGAACGCGCGAGGTGGAACGTCTCGCCGAAGAATCCCGCTACGCGGCCATCGTACGCGAACGCTTGCAAATCGCGCGCGATCTGCACGACACGCTGGCACACTCCATGATGGCCATGCTCAGCGAGGTGCGCCTGCTGCGCAAACTCCAGGTACACGATCCGAACTCGCTTGCCGATGAATTGGCGCGCGCCGAAGAAGTGGCGCACGCGGGCTTGAACGAAGCGCGCTCCGCCATTGCCCAGATGCGCAGCAACTCCGTGCGTGATACCGGCCTGGGTCCGGCGCTGTCGAAGGCCGTCGAGCGCTTCAAGGATCGAACGGGTCTCGGTGTTGAACTCACGATCGACGGCGACGCCGCGCGTTTTGGCGACGAAAGAGCCGACGTCATCTTTCGAATGACTGAAGAGGCTTTGCGCAACATTGAACGTCACGCACGAGCGACGCGCGTGCGCATCAGCCTGCGCGCGGCCGACCGCTCGCATTTGACGCTCATGATCGAAGACGATGGCGTCGGCTTCGATCCGGCCGTCTCGCGGCCCGGCCATTTTGGTTTGGTTGGCCTCAAGGAACAGGCGCAGCTGATCGGCGCGGACGTTGCCATCGAGACCGCGCCCGACCGCGGCACGACGGTGCGCGTAGCGCTGCGCATGACACCGGAGAGCCTGTAGGGGCCGCGGCTACCTGCCGTTGCTGCGCGGGTAGAGGTTGTTCACGACGTCCTTGACGTTGGCGACTTGACGGGCGAGCGACTCCGCGTTGCGCACCTCAAATTCCGTGTCGACCGCGCCGCTCAAATAGACCACGCCATTGATGGTCTGAATATGCAGTGCCGCCGGCGCACCGAGTTCCGCATGTCGGCTGAACAGCTCGCTCACATCCGCGTTGATCTGCTTGTCGGCGGCGCAATTTTCCGGCGAGCATTTCGGAAACAGGGCACAGCCGGAAAGCGCGGCTGCAACAATAAGCACCAGCATTGACGCGGCAAGCGTTTTAGATTTTTGCATCGAGGCGACCGTTGTTGAGATATCAGACACTACGAACCCAGCAAGAGTTCCAGCGTACGCCGATAGATCGCGTGCAGTCGATCGATGTCCGCCACTCGCACGCATTCGTTCACCTTGTGGATGGACTCGTTGATCACACCCAGCTCGATCACTTGTGCGCCCATCGGCGCGATGAATCGCCCGTCCGACGTCCCGCCGCCGGTGGTGAGCTTCGGGCTGATTTGCAATTGTTCTTGCACGGCCCGCGCAGCGGCTTGCGACAGCGCGCCCGGAACCGTCAGAAACGGCTGCCCGGAAATGAACCACTCCAGGCTGTATTTGACGCCGTGGCGTTGCAAGATCGCCTCGACAATTTGTTTCAGGCCATCGACGGTCTGCTCGGTGGAGAAGCGCAGATTGAACCGCGCCCGCAATTCGCCCGGAATCACGTTCGGCGCACCTGTTCCGGCGGATATGTTGGAGACCTGAAAGCTGGTGGGCTGAAAGTGCGCATTGCCCTGATCCCAGACGCGTGCGGCCAGTTCCGCCAGCGCGGGCGCCAGGGCGTGCACCGGATTGTCGGCGAGCTGCGGATAGGCAATGTGTCCTTGAATCCCGTGGACCGTCAGACGGCCGCTCAGGCTGCCGCGACGGCCGATTTTGATGGTGTCGCCCAGCGTATTCTCGCTCGAGGGTTCGCCGACCAGACACCAGTCGATGCTTTCCTGTCGCTCGCGCAGCACTTCGACAACTCGCCGGGTGCCATCCACCGACGGCCCCTCCTCGTCGCTGGTGATCAGAAAGGCAATCGTGCCGCGATGCGCAGGGTTCTGCCCGATGAATTCTTCGCTGGCGGTCAACATGGCCGCCAAGCCGCTTTTCATGTCGGCCGCGCCTCGGCCATACAGCACGCCATCCCGGATCACCGGCTCGAACGGATCGGAGCGCCACTCATCCAAGGGCCCGGACGGGACCACATCGGTATGACCGGCAAAGCAAAACACCGGGCCGCCGCTGCCGCGCTTGGCCCAAAAATTGTCGACCGGACCGAAGCGCAGGCTTTCGACGGTGAATCCAAGGGCGGCGAGACGATCGATCATCAGCGCCTGACAGCCTCCGTCCGTGGGGCTCACGGATGGACGGGCAATCAATTCCTGGGTCAATTGCAGGGTGTCGGACATCAGAAGCGCAGCACCGGCGGTTGGCGGCGCAGGTTGACCCACAAGCCCCACGCGCCCAACACGGTGGCGCTGATCAAGACCCATGCCGGCATCGCGAGACCTAGGAACTCCCAGGTCACTTTGGCGCACTCGCCGGATCCTGTCAGCACCTTGACAAGCACTTCGCTCAGGGAAAACACCTTGAGCATGAAGTCGAGCGAGGCGCCGCAGGCCGGTACGGCATCGGGCGGCAAGCTTTGAATATAGAGATGGCGTAGCGCAATGCCGATCGTGGCGAGGGCCGCCAGCGACAACAGCACCGCGTACACGCGCCGTCCGAAGGCGGCCGGCTCATGGAGCGCGGCAATCAAGAACATCACCCCTAGCCCGAAGATCCCGATCCTTTGGAAAATGCACAGAGGACAGGGCTCCAGATGCATGACGTATTGGGCGTAATAGGCGTACGCCAGCAGACACGCACAAGCCAGAAATCCGAGTAGATTCCCCCGCCGCGCCGTCATCAGCGACGCATGAGCGCGTGCGCCGCGTCGATCTGCTTGGCGACGTCCTCGAGCGAAGAATGGCGGATATCCTTGCCATGCACCATGTAGATCACGTATTCGCAGATATTCTTGGCGTGATCGCCGATGCGCTCCAGGGCCCGCACGATCCACATGATCTCCAGAGCTCGACGAATGGTGCGCGGGTCTTCCATCATGAAAGTGATGCATTGGCGCTGTATGGACTCGTATTCTTCGTCCACCATCTTGTCTTCCTGGGCGGTTTTCAGTGCCGCCTGAGAATCCATGCGCGCAAAAGCGTCCAGGGCGTCGTGCACCATCTGAGCGACCTGCCGGCCCAAATGCTTCACCTCGCGGTATTTGTCCGCCGGCCTCTCCATGGTGGCGAGGCGCGAGGCGATGTAGCCGATCTTCTCGCCTTCATCGCCGATCCGTTCCAGATCGGTGATGGTTTTGATGATGGCGACGATGACGCGCAGATCGCCGGCCGCCGGGGCTCGAATCGCCAGTATTCGGCTGCATTCCTCATCGATCGACAATTCCATGCCGTTGACCTTGTAGTCGTCCGTGGCAACGGATTCGCCCAAGCGGCTGTCGCCCTCGACCAGGGCCGTGATCGCCTTTTGCAGCTGCTGCTCCACGAAGCCGCCCATCTGCAGCACCTGGTTGCGCACCTTCTCCAGGTCTTCATTGAAGCGGCGGGAGATGTGATGGGTAAGATCGGCGGTTTCCATAGATTTGACCTTGACGCACTCTCTTTCTAGGCGTGCAGCGTTCGTTTACATCCGATTGCAGCGTACGTCAACCGCGCACATCATATATGTGACCTTCATGCACTCGCCGCGTTCCGCATCTCCAGCTTCCAGACGCGCTGCGGCGGGAAATGACAGGTGAAAGTACTGCCCTTGCCCTCGATGCTCTGCACGTCGAGCCAACCGTCGTGGCGCTGCAAGGCATGCTTGACGATCGCGAGGCCCAACCCGGATCCGCCTTGCCCGCGCGAACGCCCCGCGTCGACCCGATAGAAGCGTTCGGTCAGCCGCGGGATGTGTTCAGGGGGGATGCCGATGCCGTTGTCGATGACGGAAAAGTAGGCGCCCTCCTCGTCGGTCCACCAGCGCATTCGCACCGTGCCCTCCGGCAGGGTGTATTTCACGGCATTCACCAATAAATTGGTGAATGCGGATTCGACCTCGTGGGCCGAGCCGTACAGGCCGTCGCCGGTGTCCAATTCGAGCTGCACCTGGCGCGGCCGATCCTGACTGATCAGCGCGTCGCGGTGCAGCCGCTCCAGCATGCGCGGCACGTCGACCGGTTCGCGCGCCGCCTCGCCGTCGGCGGACTCCAGCCGCGACAGCTCGAGCAGGTCGGCGATGATGGCGTTCATGCGCTGCGCCTGCGCGCGCATGTCCTTGATGGGCCCGCCCCAGGCCGGGTCGACCGACGGATCTTCCGCGAGCGTGTCCAAATATCCGGAGATCACCGTCAACGGCGTGCGCAATTCATGCGAGGCGTTGGCGACGAAGTCCTTGCGCATGGCCTCGAGACGCATGTGCCGGGTCACGTCCCGAACCAGCAGGAGCGACTGACCACCGCCATAGGGCACCATTTGCAGCGCCAGGAACATGTCGAGCTGCACCGGCGGTCGGATCACCAGCGGCATCGAAAAATCATCGCTGTGCAAGTAGTGCGCGAATTCGGGGGAACGAATCAGGTTGTCGATGCGCAAGCCCACATCGACCGGCCTTCTTAGACCCAACAGCCGCGCCGCCTGGCGGTTGAACCAGACAATTTCCCGTTGCGTGCTCAGGATGATGACGCCATCCGGCAGCGCCGCCGTCGAGCGGCGCAGCTCACGGTATAGCTGCACCAAGCGTTGCTTGTGGTACTGCTTGCGCCGATGCAGGCGTATGACTTGCGCGATGATGTCGCCCCAGATTCCGCCGATATTGGGCGGATCGATTTGCGAGCGCAGCCGCAACCAGCGATCCACGCGATACAGGTTGAGGAGTTGCCAGGCCAGATAGAAGCAGGCGGCGCCCAAGATCCACAGCCAAACGGGGTTTATCAGCAGACCCGCGACCAGGCCCAACAGCAAAATGCCCGCGAGCCGCGCGAGCGCGAAGGTCCACATCGCTGCCAAGGGCTTACGCTCCCGCTAGCTCGCTTAGGCGTCTCGCGTCGAAAAACGATATCCCGCGCCGCGCACCGTTTGCACCAACTTTTCCAGTGAGAATGGTTCGAGCGCCTTGCGCAGTCGGCGTATATGCACATCCACGGTGCGCTCTTCCACGTAAGTATTACCCCCCCAGACGCGGTCCAGCAACTGACCGCGTGTAAATACCCGCTCAGGGTGGGTCATGAAAAAGTGCAGCAAGCGGTATTCGGTGGGTCCCAAGGCGATTTCCCGCTCACCCGCGCTCACCCGGTGGCTCGAGTCATCCAGTTTCAGGCCGTCGACTTCGACAATGTCATCGGCGCCCGCCGGCGCCGCGCGGCGTAGCACGGCTTGAATGCGCGCCAGCAGTTCGCGCGGCGAGAAAGGCTTCGTGATGTAGTCGTCCGCCCCCCCTTCGAGCCCATTGACCTTGTCTTGTTCCTCCGCCCGTGCCGTGAGCATGATGACCGGGATTTCCTCGGTGTCCTTGGCGCGTTTCAACGAACGCGTCAGCTCCAAGCCGCTCATATCGGGCAGCATCCAGTCGATCAGCATGAGATCCGGTCGCACGTCCACGATGCGAGCGCGCGCTTCCCGGCAATCCTCCGCCTCTCGGACTTCATAGCCGGCGCGCCGCAAACCAAAGGCGATCATGTCGCGAATGGGTTTTTCGTCTTCGACGATGAGGATGCGCCTAGCCGACATAGTTAGTCCCTTGATTCCAAAAGCCGAGTATTACAGGCTTCGATTGTGACACTTCCATTACAGTGGCTGATGGGCGGCGCGTTCCGCCTCGGTGAGGGCTACTTTATCCCGCAAGTAGAGCGGCATGAGGTCAGCCGGATCAAGCCCCTCGCGCGCGAGCCGCAACGCGCCGATCCGGGCAATCTCTCTTGCGTTCGGCAAGGCGGCGCTGCGCACTGCGTCGATCTCGACGCCCGGCAGGGTGGCAAGAACCGGGTACGCCAAGAACCCCCGGCCAATGCCGAAATAACGTCCGGCAGGACTTAAGGACACGCTTTCCGGCGGTCCGACGCGCGACGCGCCGCACTCGAGCACGCCGCGCGCGCCGTCCCAGCCGAAGCAGCCCCAATACACCTCTCCCATACGCGCATCGAGACAGGCGATGGCGCGGCTGCCCGGACCCTCGAGCACCTGCAGAGCCAGTGCTTCCAACGTCGTCACCGGCACCACCTTCAGGCCCGCGCCGAATGCGAGACCCTGTGCCACCGCCACGCTGATCCTGACGCCGGTGAAAGCGCCCGGTCCCACGCTGGCGGCGACGCCGTCCAGCATGGACAGGGACGTCTGGCCTTCGGCGAGGAGCTCTTCGGCCATGCGCAAGATGTTCAGCGCATTGCCTTTGCCGGAATCCAGCGTCCGGGTTATGGCGGTGCCGTCTGTCAGCAGCGCGACCGAACAGGCCTCGGTTGCCGCATCGAGTGCCAGCACACGCACTTAGGTCGCCTGCGCCGCCGGCAACGATGCCTGGCGAGTGCGCAATCGGTCTCTCAAAAATTCGGCCGCCACGGTGACATCGCTCACCACGGGACTCGGCGGCATCGACTCCAAAAACACGCGTCCATAGGCCTTGGTTTTGACGCGTGGATCGCCAAGAACAATCACACCGAAATCGTCGAAATCGCGGATCAAGCGCCCGACCCCCTGCTTCAGTGCCAGCACCGCCTGCGGCAGTTGATATTCAAAAAAGGGATTGCCGCCGCGTCGACGAATGCCCTCGAGCCGCGCTTTGAGCAGCGGATCATCGGGCGCCGCGAAGGGAAGTTTGTCGATCGCAACGATGGAGAGCGCATCGCCCTTGACGTCGACGCCCTCCCAAAAGCTGCCGGTGGCCAAGAGCACGGCATTGCCGAGTTCTCGAAAGCGGTTCAGCAAGGCTTCGCGCGGCGCCTCGCCCTGTACCAACACCGGGAAAGGCGGATCCGGAAAGCGCGCTTTCAACGCCCGCACGCCTTCCGCCAGTCCGCGATAGCTGGTGTAGAGCAGGAAAGCCCGGCCGCCGCTGGCTTCGATCAGCGGCGCACAGGCCTCGATGAACTTTGCGGGGAATGCAGGATCTTGCGGATCCGGCATGCGGGGCGGCAGAAAGAGCCGAGTTTGGTCGCGATAGTCGAAGGGACTGTCGATGCGCAGCGTTCGCGCATCGTTCAAGCCAATCCTCGCGGCAAAATGTGAAAAATCCGAGGCTATGGCCAGCGTCGCGGAAGTAAAGATCCACGCACAGGGCCGGGACTCCACGTACTCGCGCAGACGCTCGGCGATTTCAAACGGCGTGAATTGCAGCGTCAAGCCGGTGGCCGCAGCCTCCAGCCAGCGCAGCCCGGACTCGTCCGAGAGTTCGCGCAGTTGCGCCAGCGCATTGGCCAGATGCGCGGCGCGGCGCGCGCAATTCGCGGTGCCCGCGCCGCCGCCCAAGCCTTCGAGCTGCGCGCCAAGCCCGCACAGCGCGGTTTCGATCTCAGGCAGGGCGTCGAGGAATGCGTCGGGTAGCTCCGCCCATTCATAGCGCTTAGGCTCGCGTTGCAAGGCATACCGCAAACCGTCCAGGTGGGCATCGATGGCCAGCACCGCCTCGACCAGGGATGGCGCGCGGATGGCCGCCGCGTTAAGTTCCGCGGTGATGTCGCGCATCAGCACTTGAACCTGGCGCACCGACCAGGTCTGGCCGAAGAACTGCGCCGCGATGTCGGGCACTTGATGCGCCTCATCCAGGATCACCGCTTCCGCGCCGGGCAACAGATCGCCGAATCCCTCATCCTTGAGCGCGAGGTCCGCGAGCAATAAATGATGGTTCACCACGACGATGTCGGCCGCTTGCGCGTTGCGGCGGGCCTCGATCACGTGGCAGCGCGAAAACTGCGGGCATTCCTGGCCGAGACAATTTTCGCGAGTGGAGGTGATGCTGGGCCAGATGGGAGACTGTTCCGGCAGGTCAGTGAGCTCGGCAAGGTCGCCCGTCTTCGTCGTCCCGGCCCAGCGCGAAACCCGCGCGATCAACCGCGCAAGATCGCGCGAAGGACCCGGCAGCGAGCCCTGCTGGGTGGCAAGTTCCAGCCGATGTCGGCAAAGATAATTCGTACGCCCCTTGAGGAGCGCGAGCTTTGCCGGAAGCCCTAGCGCCTTGGCCAGCATGGGCACATCGCGCCGAAACAGTTGGTCCTGGAGCGTGCGGGTTCCGGTGGAAATAATGACGCTGCGCCCGGAGAGCAGCGCCGGTATGAGGTAGGCAAAGGTCTTGCCGGTGCCCGTGCCCGCTTCGACGATCAGGGGTTCGAGCCGCGCCAGCGCGGCGCCTACCGCTTTGGCCATCACGGCCTGCTCCGGTCGATAGGCGTAGTCCGGCAGCGTCCGTGCGAGCGGACCGCCCATGCTGAAGACATCTTGGTACTCGGTGTTCATGTTGTGCGCGTGTAGCCTACGACCAAACGAGGCCGGCTATTTCACTCGTGCGCGAAACCGCACGAACGCCACCGAATTGCCTTTCAACGCATTTTTCAACTGCCAACGGATGTGGGTGTAGTCGACGGCCGTCGCTGCGCGCACTTGGCCGCCAGGCTCCTGGACTTTCAAATTCTCCGGCGCATCGAAGCTGCGGCCGGCGTCGACCGAATAGGTCACGTCGGCGCCCGGACCCACTGCCGAGTCCGGCGTATACGTCATGTGTTCCGGAACGGGATAAGTCACCGTCGGCCGCGGCAGGGAGGTCGCGGCCGTATTGCGCACCTCGAGGGTATACATGACGGCATCGCCCGACACGACGCGGTCCGCCGCAACCAGTTTTCTGGATTCTCGGCCGTGGGCATGGCTCGACTGCTCCACCTCCGCGATCGCCTTGATGACAAGGGGATCCGTGGCGGGCTGAGCAACGGCGGCGGCGACCACTGCGACCGCCGCCAGCCATCCCAACGAGCGAAAAAGAACGCGCAACATCTGGTCAGTGTACTCCATATCGCTGAGGCTCATGAATTCAATATATTTATAATCAATGGCTTGCCGATATTTTCGTAGGTTAATTCTACATTGAGTCGAGGATCCTCTCTCACTGCCAAACAAATTTCATTGTCGGAGATATCTCACGTATTGCGGGGAGTTGGCGCGCCCACACCCATCTGTCATCCTTATCAATCTATCAAGCCTTCTTCTAGGGATAGCCAATGGCCACAGCACCGCAACACGTAACTCTCGCCGCCATGAACCATGACGTGGCACTCTGGGTCGACGAAGTTGCCCGACTCACGCAACCGAAGAAAATCTATTGGTGCGACGGCAGCGAAGCGCAGTTCGAAGCCCTGAAGCGCGGGTTGCTCGCGGATAAGCAGTTGCTGTCCCTCAACCCGCAGAGCTTTCCGGGCTGCGTGCTATCGCGCTCGCATCCTTCCGACGTGGCTCGCGTGGAGCACCTGACGTTTGTTTGCACGGCGAACAAGGACGATGCCGGTCCAAACAATCACTGGATCGCGCCGAAGGAGGCGCACGCACAAATGGATGCGCTGTTCGCCGGTTGCATGCAAGGACGCACTCTTTATGTGGTGCCCTACTGCATGGGTCCGATCGACTCGCCCCTCTCGCGCTGTGGCGTCGAGATCACCGACAGCGCCTATGTGGTGCTCAACATGCACCTCATGACGCGCATGGGCCGGGCCGCGCTCGAGCGCATCACACGCGACGGAACATTTGTTCGGGGATTGCATTCCACCGGGGATCTCAATCCGCAGCGGCGCTTCATCATGCATTTCCCCGAGGACTTGTCGATCAAGAGCTTCGGCTCCGGGTACGGCGGCAACGCTTTGCTCGGCAAGAAATGCCATGCGTTGCGCATTGCGAGCTGGCAGGCGCGCACCGAGGGCTGGCTGGCGGAGCACATGTTGATTGTCGGCATTGAGAATCCTCAGGGCGAGACGCACTACCTGGCTTGCGCCTTCCCTTCCGCGTGCGGCAAGACCAACCTGGCGATGCTGATCCCCCCGGCCGGCTACAAGGGTTGGAAGGTTTGGACTGTCGGGGATGACATCGCCTGGTTGCACCCGGGTCGGGACGGGCGCCTCTACGCCATCAATCCCGAATCCGGTTACTTCGGCGTCGTGCCGGGAACCAATGCCAAAACCAATCGCAACGCCTATGAAATGATTCGCCGGGATACGATTTTTACCAATGTCGGTCTGACGGCCGATAACCAACCTTGGTGGGAGGGATTGACGGAAGGCAAACCCGTCATCGATTGGCAGGGCCGCCCTTACGATGCCGCCAACGGACCGGCAGCGCAGCCGAATTCGCGCTTCACGGTTTCTGCCAAACAAAATCCCAGCTATTCCAAGCTTGCCGATGCACCGGAAGGCGTGCCGATTTCGGCGATCGTGTTCGGCGGCCGAAGGCGTGCGCTGGCGCCGCTGGTGTACCAGGCGCGCAATTGGCTGCACGGCGTGCTGGTGGGCGCCGGCGTGGCGTCGGAAACGACGGCAGCGGCAACGGACGCCATCGGTGTGGTGCGGCGGGATCCCATGGCCATGAAACCGTTTGCCGGCTACAACTTCGGCGACTATTGGGCGCATTGGATCAATGTCGGTTCCAAGCTCAAGTCCCCGCCGCAGATCTTTCACGTCAACTGGTTCCGCCAGGACAATTCCGGCAAATATTTATGGCCCGGCTTCGGGGAAAATCTGCGCGTGCTGCGCTGGATCATCGATCGCTGCAAAGGCAAAGCCGGCGCCCGCGAAACGGCCATCGGGCATTTGCCCACGGAGACTGAATTGGACCTGCAAGGGCTGGAAATCACCACCGCCGCGCTCAACGAGCTGTTGGCGGTCGATCCCAAGCTCTGGCAGGAGGAATTCGCCGGAATCGAACGGTATTTAGGCGAATTCGGCGACCGCGTGCCGCAATCGCTCAAGACCGAGCTACAAGGCGCGGTGCAGCGCCTTCATTCCTCGCAGGTGTAGCGAATCACCTGTGAAGAATTGCTGTCCGGCGCCTTGCCGAGCCCTATCAATCCTTCGCCGCGAATCTGCATGGAATCACGGCGCACGAACGCTTCTTCGCCATCCTTGCCGAGAACGAACGTGCCGTTGGTGCTTTGATCGATCAGCATGAACTTGTTGCGGTTGATTTCGACCCGCGCATGCAGCCGCGAGATGAGATTGCCTTTCACGACCAGATCATTCTCCTCGGCCCGGCCGATGGTGATGTTGGCGCGGCCTTCGTCGACCAGCACTTCCTGTCCCTGATACCGCAGGCGCAAGCGCTGCGACTTGCCCCCCTTCTCGCGCTCGCGCGCGGCAATGGCAATCGAGGGCACCATGCTCGTGACATCCTCGGGCTGCCACAGGACCTCGAACAGTGCCACTTCGCTGCTGCGTCCTTTTAGCGTTGCGACGTCGATCTGGCGCACCTGTGCGCGCCAATCGGAGGAGAGCCGTTCCACCATGGTGGCCGTCGTCATGATCTGACCCGCCTTTGCCTGGCTGGTCATGCGGTTCGCCGTGTGCACCGCGGACCCGAAAATATCCCTGTTCTCGAGCACCACTGGGCCAAAATTGCAGCCGATTCGGATGGCAACGGTCTGTTCATCCACTTTGAGCTGAGGATGCGTGACAATTTGTTTTTGCATCTGAGCCGCGGCATTCAATGCATCGTCCGCCGTCGGGAAGGTGGCCATCACCTCATCGCCCATCGTCTTGATGACGGTGCCGTGGTTTTGGTCGGTGGCCGCGCGCATCACATCGATGCAAATTCCAACCATGTCGCGCGCACGCAGATCGCCCAGCAATTCGTAGAGCTTGGTGCTGCCGACGACATCGGCAAATAGGATGGCTACTTCGATTTCTTTGCCCATTGCCAAGCCTATTATACTTAACGCAACGTTGAGCCGCTCAGGGCGTTTAGGCGGCGATACCCTGTTTTATTATCGGCAGGGCCGAAAACAACGTTTCCGCCGCCGCTTCCGGCCGCGCCGCCACCTCGGAAAGAAACCGGCGCCACGCTCGAGCACCTTCCCGGCCGGCCATGACTCCGTGCATGTGGCGCGTGATCGAATGCAGGCGCATACCCCGCTGCGCGCAGGCTTTGGCGTAAGGAACCATGCGCTCGACGATCTGCCAAGGCTCCGGAACCGGCCATCCAGGATCGATCAGACTCTGCTCGAGTTCAGCCAACAGGGCCGGCCGATGATAGGCAGCCCGCCCGACCATCACGCCGTCGATACCCTCAGCGATGTGCGCGCCGATCGCGGCGCCGTCGCATAAGCCGCCGTTCAATATGACGGTCAGGTCCGGCCGATCGCGCTTCAGGCGATGCACGAGTTCGTGCCGCAGCGGCGGAATCTCGCGATTCTGCTTGGGCGACAAGCCGCCAAGAATCGCGACGCGCGCATGCACGATCAGCGCATCGATGCCCGCCGCGCCGACCGCCTCCGCGAACGAGCGGAAGAAATCATAGTCGTCGCGCTGATCGATGCCGATCCGGCACTTGACCGTGACGGGCAAATGCGTGGCATCGCGCAAGCTGCGCACGCAGTCCGCCACCAGCGCAGGCTTCAGCATGAGACAGGCGCCGAACGAGCCGTTCTGCACGCGGTCGCTGGGGCAGCCCACGTTCAGGTTGATTTCCGCATACCCCGCGGATGTGCCGATGCGCGCCGCCTTGGCCAGCTCGGACGGGTTGCAGCCGCCGAGTTGCAGGGCAACCGGGTGTTCGCTCGCGTCATGGTCCAGCAATTGCCGCACGTCGCCGCGCACGATGGCCGCGGCGACGATCATCTCCGTGTAAAGCAACGCATGCGGCGCGTAGAGGCGATGCAGGTAGCGGCAGTGACGGTCGGTCCAATCCATCATCGGGGCGACGCACACGCGCCGGTTCAGCGGCTGAACCGATTTCACGGCCAATCCCTTGTCTTCAAGATCGCGCATTTGACGTTAGCCGCATCCGTGGGTGCAAGAGCCGACATACTCGCTGCAAAACGTTCGCAACTCAAGCGCCGGCGACGTACCATGCCGATGACTGCTCTTTCAGGGCGGCTGCGCGTCAGGATTCGAGGTGGCGGGATGAACAGGCGTCGATTTGTTTATGTCACGGCGGCCGCCGCGCTCGCGGCCTCCGTAAATACCTATCCGAAGGAGAAATCGCGCCGGCCGCTGCGCATCCTGGTACTCGGCGGCACAAAATTTCTGGGCGTTCACATCGTGGAGCTGGCGCTTCAGCACGGACATACGGTCACGTTGTTCAACCGCGGCAAAACGAACGCCGATCTGTTCCCGCAGCTCGAGC
>Ga0210406_10001392_pt1 | contig 29472 bp, 58 predicted proteins | sample IncBWC30MmetaG_FD_155454 | JGI IMG/M metagenome (GOLD analysis project Ga0210406, IMG submission 155454) | Forest soil microbial communities from Barre Woods Harvard Forest LTER site, Petersham, Massachusetts, United States - Inc-BW-C-30-M | ecosystem: Environmental > Terrestrial > Soil >... | reverse complement strand
AAAAGACTATATCGTCGTGGGCCGCCTGACGGCGATTCACTGGGAAGCGCAGCGCAACATCTCCGGCTACTCCCAGTCGCGGCCGCGGTACGGCCATCCCGATCAACCGAAGATGCTGGCGGATGCAGTCGCCAAACGACTGATGACGGCGCAGCAAGCGGACGCGGCAAAGCCCTTCTCTGAAAAGCAGGCGGTGCTGTGGTCGTCCACCACGCTCGACTGGCTCGATGGCAAGCGCGGGCCGATCATCGCGCGTACCCGTGATCAAAAAGATTGGCTGCTGCCCCAAGGCCTGACGGCACTTCCTGACATTCCGGACCCGCGCTGGGTGCCTGATCACTCGAGCAGCAACTGCCCGAATGGGGGATGCTCCCAGTGCATTACACCGCGGATTCCGCAACTGCTTACCGAGTGTCCGGTCGTGGGCAGCCGGGTTGAGCACAAGATCACGGCGCGCAACGGGCACGTGTTCGGCATCCTGCACCCGATTCTGGAATTGTCGATTGTGGCTTTCGGGCCTGACGGGCACAGTCATTTCATGCGCGTTCGCGGGGGTATTGATCAGATCGACCAAATCAAACCCGCGCTCTTGATCGATGACGATATGCGCGGATTTTTGGTTGGAGGAATTTTCTCGTGATACGTCCACAAGATTTCGACGCTTTGGTTTCGTTTGTGATGGCGCGCTATGACGCATCGATGGAACGCGCGGAGACGATCGTAACCAACCACATCGATGCGGTGCGGGCGGAAATGGAGCAGGCGAAAACCGTGACCCCTTCTGGAAGTAATCGCAGGGTTGAGGATCGGCCGGCGCGCGAAGAAACTCCCGCGGAAGAGAAGGCGCGAGAGGCTGCCGAAGAGGCAGAGGAAGATGCGGAGGACGTGCAGCCATGAAAACGAAACGGCGCCGAAAGAAGAAAGCGGCGCGGCGCAGACGAAGAAATCCGACACCCCCGCGGAATAGCAAGGGGCAATTCCGGAAACGGAAACGGCGGAGGTAAACGACTTTGGCAGAAGTAAGGGTGTTCAATCCGACCGCCTACACGCCGCGAAGCTATTTCGCGGAAGGCGAGCGAGAAGGGAGGTTACCGAAAATGGCGAGACATCGTCACCACCATCGTCGGCGTCGTCACAATCCGTTTGGATTGTCTGGCGGCGTTGTGAAGGACGCGGCTTTTAACGCGGCTGGTGCGCTCGGCTCTCTGTTCCTGGCTGGCTTCGTTGGTCAGAGCGGATGGGCAGACGTAGCGGTCACGGGTGCTGCGGCTGTCGCTGCATCGTTCGCGGGCAAATTCGTCGGCGGGGCTTCGGCCTCCGAAGAATTGCTCAAGGGCGGGCTCACGGCCACCATCATCAAGGCGCTGCATCAGGCGGGCTTTGCGAAGTCGATCGGACTCGGGCTGTACGCTCCGAGCTGGTTCGGCGTTCCCACAGCTTCAAGTCAGTACCTGCAGGCATCGCAGGCCAACATGGGACCGTATCGTCGCGGCGCGGGAACGATCTTCTTCCCGGGTCCGGGCGGCGCTCCTGCGCTCCCTCCCGCGGGCGTGGCCGGAATGGGCTTCCATCGCTTCCGGTCACGTTACGCAGGGAACTACTAGCCTTCAGCGCGGACACTGCGGTCGGTTCCGCGGGAGATGCGCTGGCGCTAGAACTGGAAAGTTTGCTGTGAGAAAGGCAAAAGGATTCTGACCTGGAAGGAGGCGAATACAAACATGGTCAACAAAGAAAAATTCTCATCCCGCTATGCTTCGCGTTTCGCGCGGTGTACGGAGATCGAGGAGCGGGAAGTCGGACGTCCCAGAACTCATCTGCTACGCAAAAACCCGATCGTCGCGGGGCAGTTGGAGTACCTAGTTCAGCCGATCTATGATTTTTACGCCGTCGCGGTTGCCACCGCGGTGACGAAACAATCACTGTTCTCGCTCCCCATCGGGCAATCCTACACCCCTTCCGGTGGCGCGGCCTTCTCGAAAACCGTCTATCACACCAACCTGGTACAGGCTGGCATGCTGGACGCTCCGAAAAAGCTGCTCATCAAGGCGGTGGCAGGTGTGTTGCGTTCTGATGCGGCAATTCAGGACACGAACAGCTTCATCGGCACCACCTATGTGGAACTGGACATTTCCGGTAAACCCTACTGGCAATCCCTGTTCTCGAAGGTGCCGGCAGGCGCTGGAACGTTCGCAACGTTCGGCAACACGCAAACGCTGGTAGCTGGCGGCACGAGTGTGGTGGCGACGGCGAACGGCTGGCCGAGTGCGCAGAACGTAGCCACGATCACGGATCCCATGCCGCAAATTCCGGGCCTGGATCCCATGGAACCAATCATGGGGCAGCTGATCGAACAAAACCAGAACTTCGTTGTGATCCTTGATCCCACGATTGCTGGTGTGGCTGCATTCACCACGTTGGCGGCAGCGCCGGCGACGCAGTTCATCGGCACGGGCATTAATGCTCATGTCTATCTCGAGGGCGTACTGGCCCGCGCGATTCTGTAAACCGCATCCGGATGGATGGCCGCCGCGCGTCGGCGAGCAGTCAACGCGCAGATTTCTTTCGCAGTTCGCGGTGTGTTTGAACGTGGCAGGGATGGCAGAGCGGAAGCACGTTCCTGATTACGTTCGGACCGCCAGCGATAAGAGGAATGACGTGATGGAGTTCAATTTTCCGACGACGGCGACAACGGGCACAGCGATGGCGATAGCGCCTCAGTTTGGCTTGCCATTGTTTGTCGGTGAGCGAGCCTCCATTCCGCAAAAGGGCGCGGCGTTTCGCTGTGCGGCTCTGTTTATTCGCTCGGCCGTGCGGTGTGCGCCTACACTTGGCGGGGTTCTTTCGATATTGCGCCTTTACGGGCACGCGGAAGTTTACCACCACCACAAGAAAGGGGAAACACCTTGGACCCGTTACTCGACGACCAATTCGAGCGGCAGTTCTTTAGCTATGTGCTCGATCGTGCCGTACCGGGGAGCGCAACGCAAGACCCAAACCAACTCCAGATTTTGTCTGATGCGGATCAATTCTAGGTCCCTGCCTGCAGCGATGCGGGACAGTAAATTCTCTCTGATTGACTTGAACCCTGCGATGGGAACAAGGCGGAAGGCCACAAGCCACCGTGAACGACTGAGCGAGAGAACATCCCTCGAGGATGATGCGACAGTCTGCTCTCATGGGAATTCGAACCATGAGAGAGCGGCAGAAATGACCGCTCCCGCCCTTTAGGGGTGCGTAACAAACAGGTTCGAATGGTGGTGGGTACTGGCGTCGCGCACGGATACGCGCCTTAAGGTGATGATGAAAGAGCAGGCCACGGGCCGCGATTTCATCGGCACCACGGCTTCGGCATCGTCCGGGCCGGCAACCTTCAACGGTATTTTCATCGACAACTGGGCAGGCACGGCGCTGGCTACGGCGGCGTTTCCGCTGGCGGTGCCGTACATCATGCCCGCCACGCGTGTCTACACTTTGCTTTTCACAGACACGAGCGGCGCGACGAACACGGTACAGCTGGTGTTTTCAGGCTTCAAACTCTGGCCGCGGCCGAAGGTCGGCTAACGGAGATACATGCCGGGGAGATCACATCCCTACTCGCTCGATCATGTGCTACAGAACCAGCTCTCAAACCTGGTGCCTCTGCGGCGCACGAACCAGCAGTGTTATCAACTCGGCTTCCGCCATCCGTCCGGCGATCTGGATGGATACGGGCCGATGTGGGAATGCGTCACGATGACCCTGCCGGCGTTTGGAACAAAACAGGCGCGCATCAACGTGCAGCGCGATTTCCACATCCTCGGCAAGATCGGTAACTCGACGGGCCCGAACGGTTTCCGCGCGGCGTTTTATGACGTCAAGAAAAAGCGGCGCTTCGCGGATCGACCCTTCGGGCACTTCAACATGCTGGGTGGGCAAGGGTCGGTGTTCATGCTGCGCCGGCCGTACCGCTTCGATGAGCCAAACTCACAGCTTCTGGTTATGGTGCAGAACCTTGACTCAGTTACAGCCACCATTCAAATCGTGGTTTATGGCTGCGTGCTGCGCTTCAATGACCCGCGACCGTGGAAGCAGGGACGACATGGCCACCAGTACATGCGGCGCTTTTTGGATCCAAATCTTGGGCCCCCCTGGTTCGCAAAAGCCGAAGAGCATCACTTGTCGATAGAGGAAGAGAAGGCAGGCGACGAAAATGGCCGGCGCTAAACCCTACACGCTGCGATATGTGAGTCAGCATCCGCTCGCTCGCATGCTGCCCCTGCATCGCTATCAGGATCAGGCGTACCGCCTGGGCGAGCGTATTCCGCCATCGGCGCTCGATGGTCACGGGCCGATGTGGGAAGCGGTCACGATGGCGCTCAATGCGCGCAGCACCTTGCAGGCTCGCATCAACTTACAGCGCGACTTTACCCTGATCGCGATTTCTTGCAGTTCAACCTCGAGCGTGAGTGGCGGATTCCGCGTGCAACTGTACGACAAAAAGAAGGGATTGCGATTCGCGGATCGCGGTGTGGCGCAGGCCAATTTCGCGGGCACGGTGCAGGGCAGCAGCAGTCCCATATTTTTGCGTGAGCCCTACCGCTTCGATTTTCCCGACTCGCAGTTATTGCTCAACGTACAGAATCTGGAGAGTGTCGCGAACACGGTGCAGGTTGTTTTCTACGGCTCAGTGCTGCGGTTCAACGAGCCCGCCGGCCGGAATTTTCCGGGCGGAGTATTCACGGGTTACGACTGGAATCTCGGCGAATTAAGGGGCGTGCGATGACTCTCTATCAATCCCGGTTTTCGCGCTTCCCGCGGCCGGTCACTAAAGATCAGCGCAGACTCACGCGCACCATGGCAGGCCTGGGGCAGCCTCCCACCGTGAAAGACGTGGTGAATTCCTATCCCATGCCCGTGAACATGTCGGAAGTGGACACGACGGGGAGATTCGATTCTTCGCAGGCTGGCCCGCAGGAAACGCGCGATCTTCCGATCTGGCTTTACCCTCCGCGCAACTGGGAAAACATCGATCAGCTGGCCTATACGCTTCTGCCGGCGATCGGATCGACGGCGACGATTCTCACGTACCTGGTGCCGATCGGCCGCAACGGCGTGATTAACAAAGTCGCGTGCAACTTCGTGGGTGGCGGATGGACGGCTGGTACGGGCGATGTAGTGTGGCGCATCCTGATCGACGGTACGCCTCCACCTGGGGCAACAAGCTACGACAACATTGTTGACTCGCTTGGCTCGCCCGCGCAGCCGGTTGGCATTTCCGGCTTCCGTATTTTTGAAAACCAGACATTGACGGTCGTCATTTTCAACAATCCCGCGGGTGCGAATGGCGGCGTGGTTGTCGCCGGCCAGCGGGCGGGCGCGCGCGTGCTGGGACATCTCTACCCGCGCGATATGGAACTCGACGATCTGTGGATCTGAGCGCGCATGGTCGTGGCAATCAGACACGGGCATACCGCACTCAATGCGGCAAAGGGCGGCGGCGAAGCGGAATTGTATCGGGGGAACCTGGACATTCCGCTCGACGATCAAGGGCAACGCGAAGCGCTTGAGGCAGCCCACAAAATTGGGCTTCCCGTGCGCATGGTGGTGTCCGATTCCATGCCGCGGGATTTCGAGACAGGCGCCATTATCGCGGCGGATCGGAAAACGGTGCACCTGATCGATGAACGGTTAGCACCCATCAACATCGGGCTTTTGTCGGGCAAGTCGGTAAAAGAGGTGGCGGACCTGGTCGACTGGTTCTTTCACAATCCGGATGTGCCTTTTCCGGAAGGCGATGCGGTGGGCGACTGGTACAAGAAACAGCAGGACGCGATCTTTGATTACCTGAACGAGGACGACGGAGACAAGCACTCCGCGATTGTGCTAGTGGTGCAGGGGTCCACATTCCGCGCGCTGCCCGCGATGATGAATGAGGACGACTGGAGTTTGATCGAGAGCACCACGGAGCGAGTACCCACGGGGGATGTGCAATGGTTGACATAAGAAAGTCTATACGCGCGCTGCTGATTGTCGCGGTCTATGCGATCTGCGCCTTGCGCTGCGAAGCACAGTTTATCGGGTACATCTCTTCGCAGAGCACGGCGCAAACGGTTTTCACGGCGCAGGCTGCGAATGCGACAAGCGCAACGCTCTCGAATATCGGGCAGTCATCGCACTATCTTACGGTCTGCAATACCGCCCTCAATGCAACGGTGAGTCTTGAGGCGAGCATCGATGGCACGTTCGCCTCGCCGGTGACGCTGGTTTCGGCCAATTACGGGCAAACAGGCGTAACGGATAGCAGTTGCCACGTTCTACAGGCGGGCGGTTATTACCCAGCAGTGCGGGCGCGAGTCAAGAACTTCTCGACCGGATCGACCAACGTGTTTTATACCGGCATCGGTGGGCCGACTGCACCTGTACCATCTGCGCTGGCTACGATTGGCCCAAGCGCGCCCATGGCCTGCGATTTGGGAATCGGTCCTAGCAGTGTCCCATCCGCCACCACGAGCACAAGCATTGCCACGGGAATTGCTGGTGAAAGCATCATCGTGTGCTCGATTACGCTGAGCTTCAACGCAGCCACGACGACAGGGCAGGTGCAATTTGTTTCAGGCACAGGCGCGACGTGCACCGCCCCAACGGCTCTATACACGCTCAACATCACGGCGAGTACGCCGCAAATTGTGCACCTGCTCGGGCCTGCCGGTGGTTTATTTCGCACGACAGCTGGCCAGACTTTGTGCATCGCCACCACAACGGTAACGGCTGCCACCTTGATCGATGCAACGTTTGCGCAGATTAGTTTTTAGGTTAGTGGGATGGAATGGCGCGCAAAAAAGCGGTCAATCGGGTGGTTTCGATCTGGCACGGTTCGCACAATGTCGGGGTGGTCAGCACGACAGACGATGACTTCCTCGAGCACTTAAAGGAATGGGCGAAGCGAAAAGGCTACACGATCAAAGAGGGGTTGGAAGAACATGAAACCTGACCTGGTGCACGTTCTGATCTATAGCGCGGGCTGGATTCTCTTCGTGGCCGCACAGGCCTACAACTCCGTGCGCTCTTCCGCGAACGGGCTGAATGGCCGGGACGGCTATCTGCGCTGGCTCAAGCTGCAGGCGGTCAACCTGGCGACGCGTGTTTTTTTCTGCGCGATTCTGTTTGGCTGGGTCATGCAGCTGGTCACGTCCAAGATTCGAACGGCGGGCCTCGGCCTTGAATCGAATGCAATCGCCGGGATTGCCGGCTACGCGGCGAATGCGCTGCTCTATCAGGCTTTCGGCTTGCTGCCCTTCCTGCGCGTCGAAGTGCAGGACCTGGCACCGCCGGCAAACGCGCAAGTGGTTCCAACACCTCCAACACCTCCAACACCTCCACCACCTTCGGAGACACGCTCATGAGAAAACGAATTGCGCTTGTGGTCGTCGCGGCGACCTTAGGCACCTTAGGTTGCATCCACAAGACGGGCGGGGCGGTCACTCCGTGGGAAAAGGTCCACACCTACAACGCGGCGCTCGCGGATGCGAACAACGCCGTAGAGAAGGGCGCGGAAGCGGTCGCAACTTCGGGCCTCGCATCGCCGAAAGAGATGGCGCCGATCATCAACTGGACGGGAGAGGTTGCGATGCTGCATCAGCAGATCACGTCCATTTTGGCGCAGGGACAGGCGACGCAGCCCAACATCGCGAGCGTGAAAGCGTTGGTCGACGTGGTTAAGGGTTCGATCACTACGCTTCCACCATCGTCGCTCGGCTTGAAAAATCCGAAATCTGCACAGCTTTTTCAGAATGATGTGGCGAACATCAGCACGCTGGCGGATTCCGTGCTCACTGCGCTTCAGGCAGTCGGGGGTACTCCATGACACCGCAATTGATCGAGGAAATTGTCGCACTGATTGTGCAGCTTGGTCCGCTGGGCGTCGAGTTGTTCGTAAAACTCGAGGGTCTGCTGAACCTGGGCCCGGACGAAAAGAAGAACATTGCGAACGCGATCGCCTCGGCGCAGGCCGCGGACCAAGAAACGATTACCCGGGTCGCGGACTGGATGAAGGCAAACGGCTTTCAGCAGTCGGTGACGTTCGCGCCGGCTACTCCGGACACACCGAAACCTTGAGGTGCACGACTGCGTGGGAAGTGATTGGCAGATGCAGACCTGCACGGTCTGCTGGTACAACGACGGGGATCCGCGGCCGAAGATGTGCTTCTACTGCCCGGTATGTGATGCCTGGATCTGCGAACGGGATGCGGACGCCTGGGGCCGCCGGGCACTGGCGAGCGCGCGGCGGATCGCGGAGCGGATGAGGGCATGAATGAACGAGGACAACATCCGCGCGGAATTGGCCAGACTAACGGGACTGCTTCCGGGGGAGACAGATTCCGGAATCCGTCGCGCGATCGAACATCGGATTGCGGAGCTTGAAAGGGACCTGGAAAAGATTCGAGAGAAGGAAAGGAAACCATGATCTCCATCATTCTGCTCGTGTTCGCGTTTGTGCTGGCGTGCCTCGCGGCTCGCAATATCGGCGCGCCTAGCTGGTCGCTGGGATGGGCCGCGATGGCTTGTTTCTTCCTCAGCTTGTTGCTGGGTAGCGCTGGGCTTGGGGCGCACTGGCGTTAAAAGGAGTCGCATGCTTTCACCTGCGGTGATGTTTATCGAATCCGCGATCGACGATTTGAAAAATGTTCCGCAATTCATCGCGGACAGCCAAAAGCGCGAATTGACAAGCCTGGGCGCAGCACGGGCGCAAAAGGCGGGCGCTTCCGGGCTGACTCCGGATTTCACGGCTGGCTATGTGCTCGGGCTGCAGACGGCTCGCGTAATTCTAGCGGGCAGCGCGGCACTCGTGATGAAAGGCGTGGATCCGAAAGACGTGCTGTGAAACCGGGAGAGGCAAAAGTCGGGCAGAAGGTGCGCACGATCGTCGCGTTTGCGGCCTATCCGGAAGTCAAAGTCGGAACAAATGCGACGGTGATCGAAGTTATGGCGCAGAAAGACGACGGGGAAACGGATGTACTGATCGTGCATCCGCACACCTGGATGAACAAGAAAGTGATGCCGTGCACCGCGGCGGACGTGGAGCTCGTTTACTAAATGGCCTTCCTTCTCGAGGTGGCGATCATCGACGGCGGGGATGACACGGTAAAAGTCGTGCATCAGTTCTTTGGGGTCACAGAGCGCGAAGTCGAAACCTACAAGCGGGAGCACTTATCCGGCTGCGAGTACTTCCGCACCGCGGAGCGCGAGGGGCGGACGATCGAGGACCTTGAGGAAATCGACGCGAGCGAACTGCCCACCGCGGAGGATTACGAATTCGAAGAGGAGGAGGGCGCATGAAACTCGAGATTCCGCAACTGATCGCGCTGGCTGCGGGCGCTGGCTTTGTCGGCGACGATCTCACGACGGCCGTGTCGATCGCGCTGGCCGAATCAGGCGGAGACCCAAACGCCTACAATCCCGAGCGGGCAGCGAACACTCCGCAAGGCGCGGGCTCGTTTGGACTCTGGCAGATCTACCTCAAGGCGCATCCCGAATATAAAGGGCAGAACCTCTTTGACCCGCAATTGAATGCATCGGCGGCGTTTGCGGTGTACAGCTCGGCCGGCAATTCCTTCCGCCCATGGTCCACGTTTGGAAACGGGGCGTACCTGGCACACGTCGACACGGTGAACGGAATCATCAGCGCGGCATCCGGGGACACGACAGCGAGCGACGGCGGACCGGTTCCGGGCGATGGGGGAATGCTGGGAATGGCCATCGTGGGCGCGCTCGCGCTCTGGCTGGCCATGAAATATTTCGGGTGAGAACGTGAAACGATTTTCAATCTTAGCTCTTCTTTTTTTGACGGCGACTGCCTGGGCGCAGTTCACCACGGTGTCTGGGACCGTCACAGATCCGAATGGATTGCCGTATGCCAATGGGACGATTACGGCCACACTGATCAGCAGCGCTTCTCCAACACTCAATGGTTTCGCCTACACGCCACCGACGCAACCTGTGGGCCTGAGTACGGCGGGCAGTTTCACAATGCGCCTTGGAGACAACACAGTTCTTTTGCCGGGCGGAACTACGTGGAATTTTCTGGTGTGCTCTGCGCTTGGCACGGTGCAGCCGGCAGGCGGTAAGGGACCGGTTTGTTTTTCAGTGACGGGGCTCACGATCTCTGGTGCCTCGCAGAGCATCACCGCAACACTCACGGCTGCGGTGCTTCCGTTGTCAACTGTAACCGGGGGAGGGTTAGGTCCTGGCATCGTTTTCGGCGCGCCATCAACGACAACAAATCCTATCGGAGCACAACCGCCAGTTGTAGATATTCAAGCCATCGGCAATCAGCCCTTAGAAATTCATTCGCCATTCGCGCAAGGCATAGACATTTACACCCACAACAACGGCACTAGTTTTCGGTCACCTATCATCAACTTTCTTACTTCCTCTGGCACTCAAACCGCACCAACCGCGCTTGGGCATATCGGCTTCGAAACCAACCTATGCGGGCAGATGAATTTCGCCGGATACGACGGAACAAGCTACGACGCTATTCATTCACCTTTCATAGGATGCTTCACCGATGAAGTTTTTTCTGCCGGCCATCGTGGGGCTTCGATTCATGTCTACGGAACAAATATAGGCGGATCGACTCAAGAAAAATTCCAGTTCGGCGGACTTGATCAGAACGGGTTCAACACCAACGCCAGTAACATCGCTTATTCCGGCCTATGCCTCGGCGGAGCAGGAGGCAGTCAGCCATGCCTATTTAATACGACCGGAGGTCTCTTAGTCGGACGAGGAACGTTCGCACCCACCGATACGTCAGCGTTCGTTGAAGCCGCAGCTTTCATTTCGGGCGGCACTAAATTCACCACAAATGCCGGATGCACAGAAAGCACGTTGGTAGGTGGAGCAGAAGCCGGAAACTTTAAGGTCGGCCAAAACACAGCTTGCACGGTCATCGTCACAATAGGCGGCGGCATTACGTCTCCTAATGGCTGGGCATGTCAGGCCAATGATGAAACAGCAGTTCCTGCGGTTGCAATCCGACAGACTGCACACACCACAACGACGGCGAGTTTGCTGATGACTGTCGCCACAAACGACGTGATCAGTTTCAGTTGTACGGGCTACTGATGTCTCACTCCAAGTCGGCAACACGAAGCTTGTTCTGCATCCTTGCCCTGCTCGGCTCGGCTGCGGCGCAGTTCACCACCGTAACCGGCACCGTCACAGATCCGAACGGGCTGCCCTATGCTTTCGGCACCATCTCGCCGGCGCTCGTCTCTAGCGGATCACCAACTCTGAACGGCTTCGCTTACACGCCGCCCCAGCAGCCCGTTGGACTGAATTCTGCCGGTACATTCACGATGCGCCTGGCGGATGTCAGCGTGCTTGTGCCGGGGGGTTCGACCTGGTCCTTCACGGTTTGCTCTGGCGCGGGCACGGTCCAGCCTTCTTTCGGCAAGGCATCCCAGTGTTTCACGGTGACGGGTGTGAGCATTTCGGGAGCGTCGCAAGACATCTCGGCCACGCTCCACGCAGCTGCAACGGCACTGACGGCAAACTTCGGCACGGGTACCGGAAACCCCTGCAACATCACCAACACCTCGGTGCAGTACGACAATTCGGGCGCGTTCGGCTGTGCCGATCTTACTTTCGCGACGGGCAGCCCGCTTAATGCCTTCTCCTCTCCCTCGAGCACATGGACTCTGGGGGCGACATTTGCGGCTACTTCTAGCCTTACAGAGTTCACCGTGAACGCGTTCCCGCAGTATTCGGGCGCATCCGGGGGTGCGATCAACGGGGCGAACCTGACCGCTACGGATCAATCGAGCGGCAACGGAAGCGGCACCGTTTCCTCGATCACTGGGGCCAACATTCAAGGGCTTGGCTCGGTCTCTTCCACGGGACAGACGGCTTTGGTGCCAAATATTTTCGGCGTCAGCGCTCTGGCCAGAGCTCCTTTTGTTGCCAACGTCACGAACGAGCGCGGCGGATATTTTCAGGTGAACACCGGATCAGGTACAGCGACAGTCACCAACTTTCGGGCGGTTGAAGGCTTCGTGAGCATCAACACGGGCGCTGGTGGAGTTGTGACGAATAGCGCCGAACTCTATGCGCGCTCCCCCAGTTTCGGAGTTAACGGAACGGCGACGCATCAGTACGGGCTTTTCGTGGAGGATCAAACTGTCGGAGGAGCGCAGAATCCTGACTCCCATGGCATCTATGTGGCGGGTGGTGGGGTTCAGGTGGCGGTGCATACCTTTTCAAGCCTTCCGACGTGCAACGCTTCTCAGGAGGGACGCATGGAAGCAGTGTCTGATGCAACCTCGGCCACGAATGGCGCGACGGTTGTCGGCAGCGGAGCGCATCACGTGCTCGCCTACTGCAACAGCGTCAATTGGTTGGTGGTGGTCGGGACCTAGTGTGCCCTCTGAATCCGCGGCGCTTCTACCTCATCTGGAATGAAAACAATCTGCATGGTTAAAATCTTGCGGCACTCCTCGTGCGAACAGGCCACGGCGAACGTCATCGAGTGAGGTGTGGGCCATTGAAAAGCGATGACAGCCGGGAGTTCCTTGCCGCAGTGAGGGCAGCAGGGGATGGGGATCGGGATGTTTACATCGGGCTGGTACTTGTTGGGGATGCTCATGGTTTCGCCTCTCCGCGCTCTCGATCAAACTCTTGCACGATCGCCCGGGCGCTGTCCACGGATTCCTCGCCGCGGGCTATTGCCTCCGCGTGCAACGCGCTGCGCATCCACGCGGGCCACACGTAGGTTTTGAACATCTCCTGATCAAAGCAGACGATAAATTCGCCTTTGCCCAGCGTCGCGATATCGGAGCGCGACGGCCGCGGATAGAGATTTTCGGGGATGGCGTCCAGTGTCTTTTCGATTTCCGAGCGCAGGCGCTGCACCCCAAAAAGCCAAACGCGAATCTGGCTCAGCAGTACAGCACTGATGCCGGAAATATTCTGGGAATCAATCCATAGGAAATTCTCGAGCGCTGCCCCCTGGCGGATGAACTCCTCCGCGGCGTCGCGCACGGGCGATCGGCGTTGGGCCGGTGCGAAACGCCAAGCTTCGGGCATAGCCACGATCGTGCGAAAACTATGCTGGTGTACCCATCGGATGACGGATCGCACAATGAGGGATTGGATGTGGAACTCGTAGCGCTCGAGGTCGATCACGTTCAAGCCGAATTCCAGATCGGGTTTAGCGGAACTCGTTTTCAGTTTTGCGAGCTCTTCGATAGCGGTCTTTAGATCGTCCTGAATCTCACCGAAGATCATTTCGCGCTGTCCCGTAGCTTTCGCGAGTGCGATGCTGACATTCCTCACAACGTCCTCGAGCGTGTCTGGCCGCGGCCATTCGGCAAACAGCTTGGATCCGGGCCGCCCGGCCTGGCCGGCACGGCAGACGCTGCGCAGGCACTGGCGCTGGAACTTGTCCCACCGTTCCTCGGTGAGCGCTTCGCATAGGGTCCGCACCGTGCGCCAGTCGACATGGTCCTCATAGTAGGGCGGGAGCTCGCGCGACAGGCGGAAGGATCCTTCGCCGCGCTTGGTAAGGAAGGCGATGCACTTCGAATCGGAGCGGGAGGCGCAGGCCTCGAGGGCGGTGGTTTTACCGGCGCGCTGGGTCTGGCCCACTATTACCATGTGGCCCACCGGGAGGTGCACGGGGTTCCCGGTACCAGATTCGAAACCTAGGTGAATCAAGCGAACATCTCCGCATGCTCAAATAGGCGCTGCGGGGTGTGTTTGCAGGCCTGCGCATTCATCCAAACGACTTCTGTGCGGGTTTGCGCGTTTGTGTTGGCGCTGCACAGGTTTCCGGCGGTCCACGACATCTTGCGCCATCCGCGGAAGAGTTCGTCGTATAGCTCGCTTGGGTAGCTGGAAATGATCACCATGCCGGCGAGACTCTTCAGGCATTCTGCGAGCTGGCGGTGGTCCTCGTCGTTCATCTCCCAGCGGTACCGATGCTCCGGTGTGGATCCATTGCCGGTTCGCCGGGTGCTCATCGGATACGGTGGATCCACGTAATGCAGCGCGTCGTGCCGGTCCACCTTGGGCAAAATTTCGAGTGCGTTGCGATTTTCGATCGTCACACCCTGCAGGCGATCGACAAATGTGGAAATGTAGTTTGGATAGTTCCGCCAGTCCGTCGCGGCCGTCGTGCCGGATCGGTTTGCGTTGTAGCGAAACCCGGTCGACATCGTGGACGAGATGCGCGTGTTAAAGCCGGCGCGGGTCGCCTTCAGGCGCGAAATGGAATCAGAGCCGAAGCCCATGAACGAGCGAATGATGGTGCGGCGGGCTCGCTCGACGTCGGTGGCGCCCGGCATATAACTCAAATCGAATTCCTCTCGGGAGAACGGAGTCACCCGCAGAAGCGCCTCGAGGTGTTTCGCCTTCACCCGGTTCTGCAGCACGCGGAATACGTTCACGACTTCGCGATCGAGGTCATTGTAGAGTTCGCTGTAGGTCCTGGGCTTCATCATCAGGACGCTTCCGCCTCCGCCGAACACCTCGGTATAGACGCGGTGAGGTGGGAAGATGGTGAGCAACTTGGGCGCGAGTCGAAATTTGCCTCCGTGGTACCTGAGAACTGGTCGCGCTTGGGCGCTCACGTGAGACACCTGCGCAGAATCTCAAGAGCGGTACGATATCGCGCTTGCACTTCCGCATCGGTTCTAGCGAGTCGCGCTCCCGGTCGATCAGTCGCAGGAATTGCGATGCAGGATGCCAAACCGCCAAGCGCGGCGACGACCTCCTCCAGCGTTGGCTTCCCTTGCATCTTTCGACAGGTCGAGCAATCGCAGCACTCACAGGCGCTCATAAGGTTTTCTTTAATCCTGCTCTTTCCTAGTTTTCCACAGCTTTTGCAACTGCTTTGTTTTCAACGTCGGCGGCTTCGCTGTTTTCTGAACCTTTTTCCGCATGCCGTCGCATGAATTTTCGGACAGTGGACTCATCTGCCTTCACGCGGTGCGCAACTTCGCGCCACGGCAGCCCCTGCTCGCGCAGGCGGGTGATTGCAACCGCGTCCAAGCCGAGCGCGGGCCGCCCGATGTGCTGGCCGTTTGCCTTGGCATGAGCCATCCCGCTCCGGACTCGCTCGCGGATCAGTTCGCGCTCAAACTCGGCGATGGCGGCGAAAACAGCGAATGCGAACCTTCCCATGGGCGTGGTGGTGTCGATCGCTTCATGGACGGAGATAAACTCCACCCCGAGCGCGCGGAACTCCTCGAGCGCGTTCACAAGGTGCTGCGTCGACCTGGCGAAGCGATCAAAGCGGTAGACGATAACGACATCGCACTTTCCGCGGCGCACTAAGCCCATCATCCGGTCAAGTTCGGGGCGCTTTGTCTTTGCTCCAGAGAATCCGGCGTCAATAAAAACCTCGATGTCGCATCCGCGGCGCTCGGCAAGTTCGCGCATCTCGCGCACCTGCATGCCTTCGTTCTGGTCCCCGGTCGACACTCGAGCATAGAGAAAGGCTTTCATTGGCGAATCCAGTCCATGAAAAGGAGGGCGAAAAGTGCACCCATGACAGCCCAAGCCATTCCGGATACCGTCCACGGCTTACAGCGCTCCGAGTAACACCAAGAAGCTACACAGGCAATCAATATGTACGCTCCGCACAGATGCGATGGCCAGAAGCGAGCATAGAGAAAGGCTTTCACGGGCGCACCACCGGTTCCTTGGCAAAATGGCGCTCTATCTCCTCGAGTAAGTAGCGCGCCTCTCGCACGGCAATCGAGCGCTCGTCGTCGAGAATTCCGTGTCCGTGCCGGGAGGCGTTTATGGGCGCGAGCAGGATGGCTGCGATGTAGGCCACTAACTGACGCTCTTCCTCTTTAGTCATTTGTTTTGGGATCATTTTCTTTGCGCGCTTCGCTGGTTTCGCATAGGTCCCGCAGTTCGTATAGCTCGTGCGTGCTGCGCACAATCTCGGCGTGCAGGGCGAAGATCAAGTCGTCGCGCGGATTTCGCTGGCGGGTGGTCACTGGAGCTCCGCGAGCATCTTGCAGCCTTCACACATGGAGAAATACTTGGTCTGGTAGACGCCTCCTTCGATGCGCTTCGTGTCGTGCGTCATTGCCCGCAAGAGATAGAAGTCTTCGCTTTGACAGCGTGAGCACCTGCGCTGCGACAGCTTGGTCGGGTTCATGCCGAAATCTAAATCACACAACTCGATTTGACTGCCTGAGATGTGATCGAATTTCACGGCTGCACCCCCGGCGGCGGGTCCGTGGGCCGTTCTTTCACGATGACGGTGATTTTGTTTTTCGACTTGCGAGTGCGCGACTTCTCTTCTGCACTGGCCTCTACGGGCGCATCCGTGGCCGCTGGCTGCGCGAATAGCGGCGCAGAGCGTTTCACCATCAGCGCTTTGGCGAATTCCTCTAGATCGGCTTTATAGCAGCCGTGGCGCTTCACTACGTCGCGGAATTCTTCGATGTCGTGCTTGCGGATTCGCCACACAAAGCGGTCGCGTTCGTCGCGCTTGGGGAATCCGTCTTTATCGCGCGCCGCGTCTGCGTGGCAGAGCTCGTGGTCCACGAGCGCGCGCTTCTTCTCAGGGGTGAATGCATCATCGAGCCACACCTCGCGGTTGAGAAGGATTACAAAATCCCAGTCGATGAGTTCGCGCTGTAGGTCGCTGGCTTTGACGCATCTTCCGAGAATCAGATGTCCGTCCTGGTCGCGCTTTAACTTTTTGCGCCATGCGAGTGCAATGCGCGCTTTATTCAGATCCGGGTGATACTTGTCGCGCATCTCGCGGAGGATCTTGTACGGCTCGGGCTCGTGGATGCCGTCCATGGGCGGGATGAGTTCGAAATTGATCGCTTTCGGCTTTGGCAGTTTTAGGCCTTTCATGCGGTGCGCTCCTCTCGTTTCTCGTTCGCTGCTTGCCTGCGGGTGTCCACTTCGGCGCGAAATTCGGCGGTCGAGCGCAGAAGATTGGCTTGGTACTCGATCAGCGCGGCACGCTCTTCGTAGAGTTCGCGCCACTTTTTCGGCCAGTCGGCGATGCGGGCGGGGAGATTCACGACGGTTGCCTCTCTGTGAGCCGGTGCTTCTCGTATGCGGCTTTTAACGCACAGGCCAGCAATTGAATCGGACTATCTGGTTTGTCGAGCCAGTGCTGCGGAATGCTGGCGATGGCACCTATAATTTCCAGTTCCGGCGCTTCAATTTCGATGACCAATTTCATCGGCTCAACCTCACAATCACATCCAACAAAAAATCGACATCAGTTGCTGACACCATGAATCGGTTCCCCCGGTCGCGCGCGATCCGAAACAGTCTCTTGCGCTCTTCGTCGCTGAGGGGCGAACTGGGGACCACGGTGGCGATCGGAATGACACGCCCGACAACTCCAAATAACTCCGTCTTCGGTATCGTCTCGATGTGCTCCGTGCTTTTTGTGGCTGAGCTCTCCGTGCTTGAGCCCATCCCATCCCGCGAATCGGTTGCAGCGCTTTCCGTTTCGGATTTCTTCACAGCGTCCCCCTGCTCGGTTGTAGACGTCGCGGCGCAGGTCGGTCTTGTCCTGGCCGCGGAGTTGAACTCGTCCGGTGCGCCACAATATGCGGCTGCGCGGATCCTTGAATTTCATCGGTGCGCCTCTTCCGCTTGCTTGCGCTGTTCTGCTTCTGCCTCTCGGGCCGCGGCGCGGATCAAAATGTCTCCCTCTTTGCACAGCGCAAACGGATGCTCGCGGCACTGCTCGCACTGGTCGAGGTGCCGGTGGAAGGCGTCGCGGAGGTGGGTAGGGAAGTTCATAGGTATTGCAGCGTTCGAATTTCAGCGGCGAGCATGGGCAATCCGGCGGCGTCGACCAACTGTGCAGATTCTTCAATGCCGGCGTTATAGGTGCACTTGGGGCAACGCTCGTCGTAGAGGTACTTGCGGTCTCCGGACCATGGGCCGGTGTAACCGGGGTCGCGAAACTCCTGCATCCGGTGGCGCTGGCCGAATTCTGGATCGAGCGGATAAAGCACCTCGGTGTGCATCTGTGGCTTGCCTGTGCTCATAGGCCTTTCCAGTCGGGTGCAAGGCATCCGCGGCCGATGGTCAACCGCGCGGCGATCGTGTCCTGGTCTGCGATGAGATAGCGCTCAGGATGTGCGAACACTCCGCAGCTGGTCTGGCCATCTTCGGCCGGCTCGAGCGCGGGGCAGGGTCCGGACCAATCCGGCGACTGCGGAAACCACTCGCCGGCGCCGGGCCGGAAGATGGACATGGCCACGGCGCACAATTCGCGGGTGCAGCACACTCCGCACCGGTTGCACGGTTCGCCTTGCGTCGGCTTTTGCAGCACTATCAATTCACTCATCGGCTTTATACTTTCCGGGTGGGGCTTGTTGCCCGTGTCACCGTGCCGCTTCAATCGCTTCGCGAGAAATCAAAACGGCAATCCTGAATAGTGGCTAACTGCCCCACCCCCGGAAACTCGTTACTTCAAAAGTCTTTCGGCGTACTCCGCGACGCAGTGCGACAATTCCGGCGGAATCACGGCCGACTTCGCCTTCTGTGTTTCAATCCGGCGCCTGGATTTGCTCGAGCCGGTCTGCAGGATCTGTTCGCGATTCCATGCGCCAAACCCTTTCGTTATCCCCTGCGGCATGAGGGGGGGCACTCCTTTACCCCAAAGTGCATAAGGTCCGCAGCGGTTCGCCTCCGGGCCTACGAATTTCCACGCCGGGCGCACATTCTCGAGAACGTACAGAATGCCGGCGCGCTCAAAAAGTGCGCGCGCATGGTTGAATAGCTCAATGCCTTCGAACGGGTATTCCGGATCCGGATGAAACATCGCCATGCCAAAGACAGCGAACTTTTCGCACGGGGAAGAACCACAGCCAAAATCGAAGCGACCTAAGCACTGCGTCACTCCGTCGAGGTCGGTCACCCAAAAATCGCCATTGTGGACGGTGACATTTCGCACATCCGCGCGAACGAACTGCACGCCGTCCGGAATTTCCGGCGGGGCAACTAGATCGATGGCGACGCACTGCCATCTGCGGGCGAGAAAAGCTTTCACCCATCCGAGCCGGCCGGCAAAGAGGTCAATCATTCTCATATCGCGTACGGCTTATCCTTCGGCTGAAACTCCACGGTCTGGTTCCCGATGCGCATCTCCACGGGCGGGGCCGCCCGCAGCGGGAGCGCTGGCTGGGCTGAGACGGCCTGGGGTTTTGGGGGCGCGACGGTTCCGCGGCCGTCCGATGCCCAGCGAAACAATTCCTTGAAGTACTTCTTTTTGGTGTCTTCGAGCTGCGCGGCATGCCCAATGCTGGCAACGGCTTGCGATAACTGGGCATCGGTCTTGCCAGTATTTTGCATGGCTTCGCGGATGTTCTCTATCTGGTAGGCGGCGAGTGGCTGCTCTTTCCGCGGGGTGCGCATGGGCGCGGCGTCGTCCAAGGTTTCACCGGCGGGTGCCTGGCTGCCATCCCATTCCGGGTCGTCCACTTCTTCGGCCATGAGTCCAAAGCGCTTCAGGAGTGCTTTCTGCGCGCCAGTTTGGGCTTTATAAATACTTTTATCCTCAATGTCGCGTCCAACTCCGTGCACGGTGAAAGGTCCGATTTCGCTGGTTGCGTCTTTGAATGAGTACTTTACGGGCAGGCGGCATTCGGTGATCTGTTCGCCGCCGTTCGATTGCGCGACGGCGACATATTCCGGCGTGCCTTCGTCGTGGATTACCAGCACTCCGCGGTTAAAGAATTCGAGGCGCACGGCTTCGAATACGTCGGTGGCACGGGTCCACTTGTAGTGGCGCTTGGTGTTGGTGCCGGCGCGCTGCAGTTTGCCCACGGCTTTGAAGGCCTGGGTGATCTTGTCGACGAGTGGGACGGGGGTTTTGGGACGGCTCATTGCTTCTCCTTGGGCGCTATGGGCCCACTTGTTCTACAGCCGTGCGCCTGAGCGAGATGCACTTTGCGGTCCTCATCCGCTTGCTGCACTGTCTGTGTCTTCTGTGTCTGTCCGGCGAAATTCACGGCTTTCTCCCGGCGCTGCAGGAATTCTTCGATAGCTTGCTCGCGGAAGCGGATCGAGCGGTGCCCGAAACGGAGATAGGCAATCTTGCGGTTACTACGCAAGACCTGCAGCGTCCTGATGGAGATTCCCAAGCGTCGGCAGACTTCGCGAGTGGTGAGTAGCCTGTCGCTCATGCCTGTTTCTCCTGAACATCCATCCCTTTGAACGGCATAGATGATTCCTCGCTCTGTGCTAGCTTGCGGGCTGATCCGTCGCCGAAGATGGGAAGCGTTAACTGGCCAGCGGTCTCTAAGCGGCGGCGTGCTATTGATTGCGCTTGCGCTTTCAGCATCGCCTTACGCTGCACGTACCACTCGTCGGTGTGATTGTCGGGAAAGTTTTTCTTCGGCATGCTCTCTAGGACTCGTTTCCACATCGCTGCAATTTCCACGGTTGGCACAAGTGTTACGTCCGAATCACGGTGTGAATCGCTTGGCCGCGATTCGCACCTAGTAATACCTGTTGATTTTGCGGCGATGACCCAAGCCCGTTCTGCCCGGAATTCATCGACAGTCTTATTTCCTTTCAGTTGGTTGCAGCGAAGGCAGGCGGGCGCAATGTTTGCGATGTGATCGACACCGCCTCTGGAAATCGGGACCATATGGTCCTTGGTCGCTTCGTGATCTGGATCAGAAGAGCCTCTTTTTATCGGCTCTGCACAGTAGAAGCACAGCCAATTCCACTGCTCTAAGAGGTCAAGCCACTCTCGTTCGGTGTGGCTGCCAGCGACGGTGGTGTCGAGTGCTCCAAACTTCGCCATGACTACAGCCCCATCCTGGCGAGCACGCGCGTCGTTCGCTCGATAATTGTTTCCCCGCGCGCGGTCAGTTCGTCCCAGTCCGGATCCTCTTCCGGGTCGGGCGGTGCGTCGAGGATCTGCACGATAGGCTGTGGTGGTCGGGCTCCGCCCAGCTGCACGATGCGGGTGGCAAGAAACTCCCAGCAGGCAGCGTCGATTTCTAGTTCAGTAAGTAGTCGGCTCAACGGAAAGTCTCCTACGCGAAAGTTTGTTTATTGCACTCCGTGCTCAAGGACAGCCCACAGGACAAAGCAGAAAGCTCCGGTGATGAATCCCAGTGCGATAACGAAGGCGATTTTTCCGGCTTTTTCAATCATTGCGGCTTCCTCCAGCGACTCGCGAGACAGATTGGGCACCACCAGTTGTCCTGTTTTCCCTCCGGAAAACGAGAGATGCAGGCCGCAGTCAGGACGCAGAAAACTATCCCTAGCGCCACGAAACACACCAACAAGGCGGTCACGCGCGCACCCCCACGACGTTCAAATACTTGCCTTCCTTCGCCGGCGCGACATAGAGCGTGATTTGTTGCTTAGCCTTCGCGCGGACAAGGATCCACGGCCATAGCTGCGAGTCGAAGCAATTGGCATCGATGTAGCCGTTCGCATTCGGGCCGGCTGCCTGCCATGTCACGCGGAGGAATTTCGGCGTCTGCTCCGTTTTCCAGATGGAAACTTCGCGCTCCTGGCAGCCGGGGGGCCATGGAACTTCGTTGCCCTTCCTGTCCCTTGCCCAGCGGTCGCGCTGCTCGATGGGGGATGCAGCAGGCGCGGCCGCCGGGGGCGCTGTCGACGGCGAAAGAAGCGCACGGGCGGTGTGGGTGCCACCTGTGGGCGCTTCGAGTTGCACGCGACAATTCGTCAACTTGCTGACAAACGTGCCAAGCGCAGCTGCCATGGCGGTGCGCTCGGATTCGGTGAGAGTGATGGTGTAAGTGGGCTCGCTCATACGTTGTCTCTGTAGTGGTTGCGGAGTTCACTGCGATAGAGTTCGGTTAGTTCGGCGAGTTGCGCGGCGATTTCAATCAAGCTTTCAATCCAGATGAGATCCCGCGGAGGAATTTCTGCATCTTCGTGAACCGCCTTTCCTTTTGTGCGGATTTCTTCAGCGGTCATCAATTGCTCCCGGCCGGTACCGCGGCCTGTCCGGTTCGATTGATGGTGATGCTGGGAAACCACACTCCCAGAGGCTTGAAGGGGAAATTCACAACCACGCTACAGGTCAAAGCGCTACACGCCGGCGTCGATATTTGATCCTTAGTGACGGGCAGGTGCACGTTCTGCGCAAGCTGCAACGCAAAGGCTGCGGTCTGGGATTCGTTCGCGCATGCCGGTGCTTTGATCGCTTCGCAGCGTGCGGACTCGGTTGTGATGTATTCGATGGCCTGGGCATCCCGGGTCATCCACTGGATATCGACGATGCCGAAGCCGACTAAAACGAAAATGGGAAGCAGAACGGCGAATTCTGCAATGGCTTGACCGGATTCCGAGTTGAAACCGCGGCCGCGTTTGTCCATAGTGCTTGGTCCTCCCGCTCGCTTGCCGCCTTCGAACGAACAGTCGAAAATGTTCACGTCTAAATTTCCGGGCCTGAGGCGCTCGTTCAGCTCGGCGAGTTGCGCGGCGATTTCCATCAAACAAAACGCTTGCATGCGGCCAGCTAGGCCAAACGAATGCCACCACTTACGCGGGCCAAGGCTGCATATCTTGCGGATTTCGGCGGCGGTCATTGGACACGTCCATGCGCGGATATCGCGGCGGCGATGCCATTGTCAGCAATTCCAAACATCAGAACGGCGCGCGCCATCTTGGAATGGCCGTGCTTGCGCAATTCGTGTGACAGCACGGCGTCGAGAACAAAGCACCCGGCGAAGTATCCGACGGCGAGCGGTCGACCGTGCGTTACAAACGGGCGGGCGATGGGGTTTGATTCTCCCCCGCTTCCGGAATAGCAGTAGCTGCCCCACGGTGTGTTCGTTTTGCAGACCGTCTGGAATGCGGCGTTGTGGGTGGTGAAGTAGAAATCAGCAGCTTTGGCGGCGCCATCGATCGCCAGCAAAGCGCGGTCGGTCTTGGTGGCATCCTGCCCCCAGCAAAGTGATGCCGTGATGATGAATAGAAGTGCGGTTATGGTTTTCATGCGACTCCCTCTTGTGCGAGATTTCGCACAGACTTACTTTGCTTTTTCGGGGGAGTGATAACCGCGGGCGCTGCAACTCCCGCGGGTGGTGCATCATTTAGCCCAAACTCCGATGTGCGAATCCGTCGTGCCTCGCGCTTGGTCACCGTACTGCAGCTTGTCCCGGTCAGGTCTCTACGCTTCTGGCCAGCCAGTTTCGATTCCTGAGCCCCATATGCGCACGTCTTTTGGGGAGCATTACCTTCGCGATTCGCAGCCATGGGCTGTTTTTTTGTTTGTGGGGTAAGTGGTATAGATTCAGGCCCTAGCAGTGCCGCGCGTCGAGCGCAGATCGCGGGCCAAACTTTATCGGGATGAATGCCTAGAACTTGGTAGGTGGCGTCGATGTGCGGCTGGGGATTTCCGCGGGAGGCGTAAAGCACTGTGATCCACGCAATGCGGATGTCATCGCGCAGCCACAGGTCGGATTCTTTCTGCTCGGCCGCTTCGAGGCGGGCGAGTACGCGCTCGGCCAGATCCAAGTGGCGCTCCGGGGGAAGCGCGGGAGGAGTTGTAACCCGGAGAACCTCAAGCTTGAATGAAAGAACGGTTCCTGTTACGGAAAGCGGAAAAAGCGCGGACACGACAAGCCAGAGGATGAGACGCACCAGAAGGCAGTTCATGCAACCACCTTCCGCGGCGGCATCCCCTTACAAATGCAGCAGTGCCGTCCACCACTTGGCGGAATGTAGGTGTTCTCGGGGGTGTATGCGTGGCCCTTGGGGCAGTGGGTTTTCTTCTGCTGCCAGTGGCGCCCCTTCGCGGCCTTGTCCTGGTGGTTGTCTTTGTCGGTGCCGAGAAAGAGGCATTTTTCGTAGTTGACGCAGAGCGGGGTGTCGCAGTGGTGCAGAACGTCGACGCCTTCAGGAATTGGCCCTTTGGTGAGTGTCCAGACTAGGCGGTGAGCCTTCCAGTTCTTCCTGCCATCCCAAATGCGGCCATAACCAGTGCGCGAGAACTGAGGGCCCATCCAAAGCCAGCAACCGTTCGGTTGAACGGCTACATGGTGGCGTAGGTATCCGGGAAGGCGATTGAGTTCGTCAATCTGCTTCTTATCGGACACTGGCTCAGGATGTGACAGGTGTGACATCAGGCTGTAACACCCTCCTTGACGGCGAGTGCACGAATGGCGAGCCGGAAAATCTGCGCCGTGTCGACGCCCAGCTTCTTATGAAGCAGGCCGACTAGCTTCTGATCTTCCGGGGTGGGGCGGATGCTGATCTTGACCGCATTGCCTTTTTTGGTCGGAATTGCCATGCGGGGCAATGTAGGGCATGGCCGGACTTGTGTCAAGGGTACTTTTTGTAATTTTAGACGGCTTTTGCCTTCAGTGATTTACGGGTGGTCCGGAGTGGCATTTCCACAGAAGCGCGGCGCGTCCACAACTAGGCGGATTTGGGGAGCGCTTTGTGATCGATCCTGCGCCGCGGTCTGCGCTTCATGTGCGCGTCCGCAATACGGCTCACGCGCTCAATGAATCGATCGATGCCACGGGTCCATACGGGATTGGAGAGGGAGTGCAGCGGGTTGGGGGAGTTTTTCGTCATAGTGCATACAGATGTATCGTACCGTGCGCAAGGGCACAATCGGGTAGTCCCTTGATTACTAAAGTCACGGTTCAGACCATGGCTGGTCGTCGTCGCACGGTAGATGACAGCGACCGTCATGCCCTTTTCGAAGCAAGCAACGATGCACAAGATCCACATGAAAACTGCCGCCTTTACGCACAATTCGCGGTTTTGTGACGCAGTTTTCAGGACATCGCCACTGTACCTGCTCTAGCTGCAAAACTTTGATCGGGCCATCGTCTACCATAGCAGCCGCTTCCACCACGGCAGCCTTATCCTCTGTGCCTTCGGTTTCGGCATATCGCAGCTGTCCTGGTGCGGAATGATCAGGCGGGTTATGAACTCACGGCCGCATGTGCGACAGCGGTCCAGCGTCAGGACAGAGTCCCGATTGCGTACGTCGAGCGCTTCATCTGCGGCCATAATTCGCAGTGCGGAAAACTGCTCCATTCAATCCTGCTTGTCCGGTTTCTCGGCCGGCTTGCCAAAGGCCCACTGTGCGAATCCCCCGGACAGCGTGGCCAGCGATCCAAGAATGTAGTCCAAGCCGTAGCTTGAGTCCTGATGCACCTTGCCAATTGCCACGACCGCTGCCAACACCGCCAGCAGAACCAGCAGAATAAAGCCGAAGATCATGCGCGGTTCTTTCATGCTAGACTGGCTCCACTTTCCGTGACTCGATAATCGACTTTGTGCCCCAAGAGCCTCGCTTCGGCGGGGCTCTTCCCTGCTCTGGTCTTATCTCCCGCTACGACAACTCCTTTCTTAAGATTTGGTCCACGCTTCAAACATCTGCTGCCGTCCGGCCAACTCGCCCATCTCCATCTCGAGCTCGCCAAGCCGGACGGTGACGGCCTCGAGCATCAGCGGATCATCGCGCAGATCCTCGGCGAGCAGCACAGAGCGCAGCAATTCCTGCGCCAAGCGAATCTCTTCGCTGGGTCGGGCGGCGACGTCGATGCGGCGCGCGGTGGCCATGACATTCTCACGTGCTCATCTTCTCACTGTTAACTCAGTTCGGAGGCAACTTTCGTCCAATCGAAACTCCGTACAGTGTTCCAATTGCCAGCCCGATCAGCAAGGCAAGCAAGCAAATCACTGCAACTCCACGATGCGCTTGCATCCTTCACACATGGCGCGAAACTTGCTGTTGCGTGGTTCGACTGCAAAAACCTTTACTGCGTAAAAGACGGTACTTCCACAGTTCGAACATCGCCGATCTTGAAGCGGCTCCAAATCGAAATCGAGGCGAAGCACCTCGAGTTTTCCATCGAGAATGTGATCGAACTTCATAAAGATCAGTTCGCGAGCGGTGGTGCCGTCGGCGGTTGCTGCTCGCCTTCCTGATCTTCGGCGTAAAGCTTTAAGAATGCGCGGATAAATTCGAGCAAGCGCGGCATGTTGCCGGTCGCGGGCTTGAGTTTCGGACGAAACTGGAAGAGTTGTACAAGGCCGTTTTCGCCTAGCTTCGCAAGTTGCTCGACAGAGCCGTCGCCCTTTTTTACTTCTGGCCCATCGGTGGTGTGCAGATACATCAGCACTGCGTCGGCGGCTTCGTCGGCGGAGATGGGCTGCTGCAGGATTTGAATAATGCGCGTTTCGATGAATTCAATAGATGGGGCGCCCATGTTGTTCGCTCCGTTGGGATTGGGTGCAGGTGTTGGCGTCGATGGTGGCAGAACCTGGGGGCGCGGCTGAGGTGGCTGCACTTGCTGCTGGGGTGGTTGCGGGCTGCGCGCGGCGATCACCGTGTCGCGCTCGGCTTCCGCTTTCATGCGGACCTCGGCGGCGATTTGCGCTCCGTAACTCAACACCTGGGGCAGGACGCCTGCGATGGCGGCGACGCCTGAGACGGAATTTCCGTTGGTAGCGACGGGCGGATTGAGTCCGCGCTCGATCACGGTCGAGAAGAATCGGCCAACCATGTCGCCGTTTAAGCCGGGGAAACCCGTGGGCTGTGGCGCGTCCATGCGGTCGAGCATTTTCTCGAACATCTTCAGCTGCATCATTTTGAGAAACTGATCGGTTTCGGAGGGCGGTGGCGGTGTGCTTGGCCCGTTCAGTCGGCTGATGGTGTCGGCGAGTTTTGCATTCAGGTCGACCGTGGTGCGCATCGCTTCGAATCCGATGGCGGCGGACTGCCGTTCCTGATTACTGAGCGCATCAAATGCGCGACCGGCGACGGTGGCGGTTGACGAATCGCCGATCGGCGTCACGGTAGCGCCTGTGGGCTGTGCATTATCCGGCGAAATTGTGATCGGCCGCGCGGGTGCGTTGATCGAGATGCTGCCGGCGGTGATGATCTGTGGGCCGCGCTTCACGAGAATGCGGAACGTACCTCCGCCAAAATTGTGCAAGAGGGCAAACTCGAGCTCTTGTTCGTCGGCGATCGGCACGCGTTGCCCGTTGGGCATCTGCAGGTGGGTTTCGCTGCACTTGAAAATGGGGACCTTGGGCGCCGGTTCGGTTCTGTACCCATAAACGATGTGACGGGACCAATCGTGGGGCGCAATTGCCGCTAAATAGGGCCAAAGTTCGGGAGTTTTTCCGTTTTCTGGGTCGCTGAGAGGAACTACGCGGCGGGTGGTGCGGGTTTCTACGATTTCACCCGGTGTTGGCTCGGTTGCAGGCTTCACGGCTTACCTGTTTTCCGGCTCACCACACGGATGGCGCGCCTATGTTTTGATTGTCGCAAGGTTTATAGCAGGTTTTCCACAGACACTCAATGGTGTTTTCGTGGTGTTGGCTGGTGTGAGTCGGGAACACTCGAGTGTTGACACTAGTGTCAGCCCTTGGTGTAACACCAAATTGGTTGCGCTTTCCCCGTGCGGGGTGGGATTCTCGCCTTCGTATCGGGGGAAGTTCAGCCCGACCCGGTGTTTGCACACGGACGCAGCACCGGGTCTGTTCTTCTCCCCTTTCTCCCCCTCTTTTTGGTTGGTTCGTTGTCCTTGGAGCGCGCGTGTCGCCAATTTTCATTGGACCTCAATCGAGCTCGCAGCGGTCCTCCACTCCCGGCCTCGGCTACCGGGTTCCCCTCCTGAATGGCGAACAAGGCACAGCGCAAACCGTCGCGCTCATGCGCAAACTGGTTGACGAAGCGCTGAATGATGCGCAATTCGTACGGCAAGCCATTGAAATAGTGCGCGGAGTGGCCGCTTTTGACGATTTAGGGGAGTTACATGCCCTTTATCGGTGGGTTAAGGGACACATCCGGTACACCAAAGACCCCGTCACGAAGGAGAAGTTGTATCCACCGACTGAGTTGCTGAAGATTCGCGCGGGAGACTGTGACGACATCTCGATGCTGCTGGGAGCGCTCGCGATCGCCATCGGTTACCCGGCGCGGTTGATCACGGTTTCGGCGAACGCGCAGAGTCCGGAAGAGTTTTCGCACGTGTACGTCGAAGCCGAAGCGCCGGCGGGCTCGGGCAACTGGGTTCCGCTTGATGCGGCGCGGCTTGATTCTGAATTCGGCGCGGAACCTCCGCACTACTCCCGTAAACGCGCCTGGTCTCTCACCGACGACGGCTACACGGATCTGAGCGGACACAAACAGCGCTGGCCGAATTTCCTGAATGGCTATGTTGGCCTCGGGCAGGACGGGATCGACTGGAGTCAGATCATTCAGCAGGGAGTGGCGGAAGTGCCCACGATTGTTGCTGCTGCCAAGGGCACGCCGGTGCGCACCACGAATCCTTACGGCTCATTTCAAACTTCATACACCCCCGGTTACGGAATCCCGCCGGCGGGGTATTCCTCGCCTTTCGCGGAGCCCGGATTCGGCATGAGCATGGGCGGAATGCTTCCCCTCTTGCTCGTTGGCGGCTTGCTGATCTTCGCCATGCGGGGCCGCTCATGAGAACGTGCGCCAAGGCCTGGGACGCTTTTCTCGAGGAGCATCCGATGTGCGCACACGAAGATGCGGAGAAAGTTCCGCCCGGTACTGCTGGCCTTGAGGGTTACACCACGGCGCCATTTAACGCCTGGTCGGGGTGGCGCTACCGGATTCCGGGCGGACCGATCGGCGGACAATATCACGGCTACATCGGGCCGGATGATTCTTTCGGCGCGGGCTGGCCGGCGGGGCATGACGAGATCATGCGTCCGGTAGACAATCCCGCGGGACTCGGCGGCATGCCCTGGCACGGATGGGATGACAACTGGGGCGGAATTCCACTGAACGAAGGCGAGACGGTTTCCGATTACGTCTACCGCGGACCGGCGGAGATGCGGCCGCGGCCGAATGCGAGCGGCGGAGCGAATACGGTGCGCGCGGTGCAAACCCGACGCAGCGCTGGCTATGCGGTCGCGCCGGGAAATTATCGCGGGCTCGGCGCGCTCGTCGACAATCCCATTGTGCGCGGTTTACTGCCGGGGACGGTGATGCGCACTCCTGGCGGGCCAATTCCCTACCCTGGTCCGATTCGTGAGCCAATGATTCCGATTGACCGCTGGCCGCCCCGAGCATGTCCGGCCTGGGGCTGCGGTCCGCCTCCGATTCGCTATGTGGACGGTGGTCCTCAGCCGTCGCCAGTCGTGACTCAACCCCCTCCGCCGGTCACGCCACAGCCGGCGCCGATTACCGCGTCGGGATGCCCGACGGGGCAATATCGCGATGCTGCCGGGAACTGCACGGCGGACTGGAGTCATCCGTCGCCGCTGTATCTTCCTCCGGATCAAGGCTCACCACAACCTTCGCCGACGGTCTCCGCCAACACTTGCCCCACGGGCTACACGCAAGATCCTTCAACCGGCAATTGCTATCCTCCGGGCGCTGCGCCGTCGGGCAGCGGCATCATGGCCTGGCTGGGGGCAAGTACCACCATCGGCGGAGTAAATATTCCTAACGCGGCGATTGCCGGCGTGGGTGCGCTGCTCGCCATCAAGATGTTCGGGGGC
>Ga0210406_10001391_pt1 | contig 29473 bp, 30 predicted proteins | sample IncBWC30MmetaG_FD_155454 | JGI IMG/M metagenome (GOLD analysis project Ga0210406, IMG submission 155454) | Forest soil microbial communities from Barre Woods Harvard Forest LTER site, Petersham, Massachusetts, United States - Inc-BW-C-30-M | ecosystem: Environmental > Terrestrial > Soil >... | reverse complement strand
CCTGCGGCGACCAAGTATCCGCCAATCCCGGCACTGCCCAGCTTTGAATCACACGCTGCAATTGCAATACAACAACTGTAACCACAAACTTCGGCGCCACGAATTGCACACTCCCGATTTCGACCTCTATGATCTTGCCATCAGGCACAACGAGAGCCTGAAGCAGAGAGTAAAGGAGACATGATGCAGACGGTCATCCAACCACCAGCCTACGACTCATTCGCCAACGACGTTGCGTCCGGCAGGTCCGACAGCGATCCAACTTTAGTCAGTGACTTTTGGGCGGCCCTGAACGACCCGACTACGACCACGGACGAGAAAGGAGCGATGCTGCAAGTGCTCTATGGGCGAGACCATGGCACGATGGACAACAAGACAGCGGCCTCCCTACTGGTTACAACCAAGGGGGTTGACGAAGGCTCCCTCGGGGCCGGAACGCCCCCAGGCCAACCGCCCCTCGGACCGATTGCTGAGATTGCGCCCAAACCACCCAAAGTCGAGAACTCGTAGCCAAATTCGTAAGCGCCCTGGCAGGATCGTCATCGGCAATGCGCAACCAGCCTGACCCCGATTGCGTAGGGGACATGGCACAAAACGATGGATGGGTCCGGCGCTGCCCGTCCGTCGCAAGAATGTCTTGAGCGCGGTCCGGAAAAGCACGCCCTCGGGCCATGGACCGACGGGCATGTAAGGTTCTCTCTCGCGACAAACGCAAAATGCGTTTGCGCGGAGATCATGCTCAAACAAGGAGCTGGAGCGCGATGCCAATCGAAGCGGGTCGCATCGCGCTCTATCTGCATCTACGTCATGGTGCCCGGCATGAAGCATCGGATCTCCAGGCGCAACGGACCGCCGATGGCGCGATAATAGATCGGCCACACCATCGTCCGGCCGGCCCGGTTCGGCTCCTTGATCACGGCCTCGTCCGGAACGTCCCACCACTGGCCTTCGATGCGGACGCGATAGTGACCGTCCTTAGCTTCCCAATCGACATCCGACAACGCCGTCCCATCAGCGTCGGAGCAACAAGGGCCCTTGCTCGAGCGCAGGCTATCGAACCAACCTTTGAGGGGAGAGTTGGCATAACGGCCATCGACATCGCGAGCCGCCGCTTTGTGAGGTGCCAGAACACGACAAGCAACAACAAGGACCAAAACAAACGCAACAAGAATCATCCAGTCACGCCAACCTGCCTTTGATTCGTCCGTCGCAGCCATTGCGTTAAAGCCTCTCGAAAATCGTGGAGCCAAACGGGACGGCCACGCCCATGCGACGGCATCGCCACTGCGTGCCGCGACCCGACGCATGAACGAACCGCCACCGATGTTTTGTGCATTGCAAAACTGATGCCAAACGGCAAATCTGGCACCATAGAGCATGATTCGGACCAAGCCCGCCCCCGCACTGTTGCGGGGTCTGCAGCGGTTTTCCTCGCCACAAAAGCGAGAGGCGTTTGCCCGGAATCATGCGCAAACGCCGGAATCATACGCAAACGAAAGACTGAGAAGCGCGCGGGCGGTTCATCCTGAGCGCATCGCGCGCCAAGATGAAGCAGGCGGCAGGATTTGCCAGTGCCCCGCGCTTCATCGCCTGCGGCAAAGGCAACGGCCGGCGCGCTTGTTCCGTGTTGCTGCCGTCAGAGCTATAATCGCGAAAAATGCAGCGAGAATGGGAGGTCGTGCGTGAGCGTTTCCGTCATCCAGCAGGCCAAGATCCAGGCTCAGATCCTCGTTCCGCTGATGAAGGCCTTGCAGGCCGAATTGGGCGAGGCGCGAGCGAACGCGCTTGTTCGAACAGCCTTGGGCGACATCTACCGCGGCTACGGCGAAGAGTTTTGGCGATCAAAGAATGAGGCGAACCTCGGAACCATCATGGCGTCCGCCTTCGCGACCTACGCCCGCGACGACGCCCTCGATTATCGCGTGATCGAGCAGTCGCAGGATGCATTTGCGATCGACGTGACGCGATGCCGCTATGCCGAGTTCTACAAGGAGCTCGGCGAACCGGAGCTCGGCTTCCTCCTGGTCTGCAGCGCGGATTTCGATACTGCGGGCGGATTTGATCCGGACATCGAGCTCACGCGCACGCAAACCATCATGCAAGGCGCCACCCATTGCGACTTCCGGTACCGGCGATCGCAACAGACGGATTGAGCGCGGAACGCCGCAGGCGAAGCACGTTTGATCGAGAGACTGGCAGAGCCCCAATCCGCCGTCACTTCGCAATGACGGATCAATTGCCGTTTCTTATTAGCGCTCACTCCGTCTCGAAATCGCCGGGCTGCGGCGGGGCGAGCGGGGTGAACTCGCAGCGGTCCGGCTTGATGTCCAGAAGCGGCGTTTCGTCGAGGCAATCGAGGCCGCGCACCAGCACGGTGTTGCCCTCGACGCCGACCAGCTTCACGATCGAGGTCGCGATCGGGTTCGGCCGCACCGGCGTGCGCAGCGAAAACGCGCCGCGCGTCGACTTGTTGTTCTTCGGACTTTGCAGCACGAGATCACGCCGCGACTGGTGCAGCCAGTAAATCACTTCGAGGTTGGAGTAGAAATCGACGCCCTTCAGCGCCGCGACCCATGGCTCGAAGATTTCAAGGCGACACACCGGCCCGTCGTGACGGCCCTGACGTGGCGTCATCAGCCGCGAGGTCCAGGGCGTGCGGATGCGGCCGATGAAGTAAAGCGACGCATCGTGCGGCGGCGGCAGTTCCACCGCAACCTCGCCTTCGCGGATTTCGCTCTCTCGTACCATGGCTCACTCTCGCGTGATCACGTATCACATAACTACCCGAGCCATCATTTCCCAGCAAGCATGACGATCTCGCCGCAGACGACGCCCGCGAAGATCGACCGCCGCGTCAGCACAAAGGCGACGCAGCCCGCGGCCACCGCGCCGTAGCGCAGAGCGGCCGGAACGCTTGCAAGCGCCCCCGGCGGCTGCACCAGGATCTGCGCGATGACGCCGGCCAGGATCGCGGTCGCGACCGCCTTCACCCACATCAGGAGGTCCGATCCCTCGTCGAGACCAGCGCCGAGCCACAGGCCGAGCAGCCGCCATATCTGATTGGGGATAACGCCCGCAAGCAGCAGCACGGCCAGCGCATGCCAGTCGCCGATGAAATCGCTCATGACTGCTCCCGCCATTTGTGGACGAGAAAGGCGATCGTGCCCGCCGCGACGCCGCTGACCAGGATGTCGAGGCCGCTGTCGAGCAGTGAGGCCAGCGGATAGAACGCAAGCCCCAGCAGCAGAGCGAGGACGTCGGCAAGCTCCCGCGAGTTGCGGGCGGTCGAGAACAGGAACGCGAGCGGCGTCAGCAGCAGGATCGCGGAGGCAAAGGTCTGGGTGAGATTGGCCGCGAGCAGATAGCCGATCACGGTCGCGCAAAGTCCGATTCCGAGCAGGCCGCAGCCGAGCCCATGCACGAAGGCGACCCGGCGCTCTCGCGGTACCAGCGGCAGGAAACGGTAACATTCGACCCAGAGCGTGACCGCGGTGAAATGCGCGATCAAGACGAGGTGACGCCGCTTGGTGCCTTCCGCGCGCATCATCGGCAGCACCGCCACCACCATCGGAAACAACCGGATCGCGCTCATGGTCACCGCGATCGCCGACTGCACGATGCCGACGCCGGAGGCGAGCGTCGTGATCAGGATGATCTGCGCCGGCCCGGCCCACACCAGCGCGGTGCTGAGCAGCGCCCAGGCAAGCGAGTAATGCGTGTCATGCGCCAGCGCCCCGATGCCGATATAGGTGACGAAGAGGACCAGCGAGAGGATTGTAGAGGCAGTCGAACTCATGCCCCACGCGAAGGCACGCAGGGAGCCGTGCCATCGGGGGGAGTCGAGTGGAGGAAGCGGCAGAAGCAAAGGCGACCGGGTCGGGTGAATCGTTGCGCGGATAAGGCTGATGAAAGCACTGGGCGTCAAGCAAGCTGACCTCAGGGCAGTCATGCAGTGACGCGCTCGTCCTCATTTGATGGCGAAGCGAAGCAATTGAGACATCCCCGTCATTCCGGGATGGTCGCCCCGGAATGACGTCCTGCCCTATCCCTGCCCTACCCCTGCACGCCTCTATTTTTCAGCACGAAGCAGGCCTCGCCGGCGCCGCGGATGCGGTTGCAGAGGGCATCGGCTGCGGGGCGCGTGTCGGCGCCGATCCGCACCTGGTAGAATGTGCGCGTGCCGCGGCTGCGGAAGACGGTGGCCAGAATGCTCGGGTCCTGATCGCCGATCACCGGCTGCAAGCGCGTCATGGCACGGGAGTAGCTCGCCAGGGCCCGGTTGCGATCGAAGCCGGCAGCAAGCTGCACGCCCCAGAGTTTTGCGGCCGAGAGCTTCACGTGCTGTTCGAGCCCGGCAACGAAGGGATTCGGCGCGCGCTTCAACAGCGCGATCAGGTCGCGGCAGCTTGTCGGCGGTGCGGACTCCGGCATCTTGCCACCCTTGCCAGCCCTCGCCCACTCCTCGACCGTGGAGCCGGTGATGGCCATGACATAGTGGCGCGTTTCCTGCGGCATATGTCCACTGCCCGCAAGCCATTCCTGCACGCGCCGGGGGCCGGCATTATAGGCGGCAGCCGCAAGGCCGAGATTGCCGAACTGGCCGCGCAACTCCGCGAGAAACTCGGCCGCTTTCGGCAGCGCCTGCACGGGATCGAAGGGATCGAGCAGCCGCCGCTCGCTGGCCGTACCCGGCATGAATTGCGCAATGCCCTCCGCGCGCTGGCCATTGCGCGTCACGGGGCCGACGACATCGGCCTGGAAACGGCTTTCCTGCCAGATCACACGCGCGAAAAACTCCAGCGGCAGGTCGTTGGCCCGCGCGGCGGCTTCGACCATCAGGCAGATCGATTCACGGGTCTGCGCATCGGTGGCTGTCTCTGTCTCATGCGCGTCCAGCGGCACGGCCAGCTCTTCCACGCTCGGCCGGGCCACGCCGGTCATCGCCGGTGGTGCATCTTCGCCCCATGCCGCTTGCATCAGCGACAGCAACGCTGCGGCTGCAAGGCATGGCAGGACACGCATTCCCATCAACGTCGGCAAGGCCATGGCTGATCCCAAGAGAGCTGTTGGGGGAGCTGCTTGACACACCGCGAGGACGATCTGGTCGCATTATAGAGCGATGATCGCTTTTGGGGGAACGCGAGAGATGGCCGCATTAGACGATCGGCCATGCGACACCCTATGCCGGACGCATGATGTCGCAGCCGCCTTGTAGCGCTTGCCGCGCGCAAGCGCCGCTCAACCCGGAGCTTCGTTTCAGGAAAACGAGCTTACTTGTGGCCGGCGATGTCGACGGCCGCCAGCATTCCCGTCCTCGGATGGCAATCCAGATATTCGAAGAACTGTTCGCCGGCCGTGGCCACCGTCACCTCATGATAGAGCCGCAGCTTGGCCGCCGGTCCGAGTTTCGAGAGATATCTCATCGCCGCACCAAATATGCCGACATGGGTCGGGTGCGACTCCGCCCACCGCTCCAGCGCCGCAAGGCTCTTCCACCAGCTCTGGCCGTAGGATTTCTCGCTGGCCGAGCCGTCCAAGCCAAGAACGTGCATGTAGCGATTGGCATAGCAGCCGATGCCAAGTCCTTCATCGCGGAGGAAATCCATTCCTTCGCGCAACACCGGCTCGACATCGTCGAGATACATCTTGCGCTCGGACTCCTCGGTGTCGCTCCAATCCTGCCCGGACCGGATCAGGCACAGATTGTCATGGGCGACGACGCGGACGCGCGAACCGTCCCGCGTGAAGCTGGGCGCGCCGCCCGGGTCCATCGCATTCGTCTGCGACAGCGGGATGCGATCCCGCATGCCACCCCAATAGGCATGTTCCTGAACCTCGCCGCTCATGCCCTCGGCGAGGGCCGCAATTCCTTCGGGCCGGCCGAGCGACGAGAACAAGGTCTCGTAGCGGTCGATGGGCGGCCGCAGCACCTCGATGAAGAAGCCCGCCCCGCTCCCGGCGCGGCTCTCGCCGGTCCAGTCCTCGCGGGCGGGTGTAAACCAGGCATCGAAACGCTGAACATCGTCCCAATAGGCGACCGAAACCACATTGGTGAAGCCGGCCTGATCGATGTACTGCGCGCGATCCCAATGGGACGGACCGTTGCTGCCGGCGAACCGGTCGGCGAGTTGCGCAAGGGCCGCCGTTGCGGATTCCGACGACGCCGATCGGTGTTGAACGCCGAAATAGGCCATCACCACGCGACCGATTTCAGGCTTGTGACGCGCAACAAAGGACGGATAAGGCGGCTGATAATCGTCGGGCACGCGGCGATGGCGTGAGCGCGCGACTTGCAGATGTTTTGGGATTGCAGATTCCATTTGCTCCCTCCCAAAAATGAACTCTGCGGAAATGTCTCCATGTCGGGTTGTCGCCCGAGCGCATGCTTCTTACGGATCAGCCCGGCGGCATCGGCTCCCCGGCGACGACCTCGTCGACCGGCAGAGCGAAGTGCTCCACGCGCTTTGCAGGCCGCTTGTTCAACAGCAACCGCGTCACATCGGGACGCGAATAATGTCCCGCCGGGTCCGCCGCGTTCTTGGCAATCCCGATCAGGCCGAGGTCGATCTCGGCATAGAGCAGGCCTTCCTGATCGGGGGCGAGTTTCTCGGCGATCGAGCTGCCATCCGGCCCATAGATCGCGGCATGTCCGCCGCCGGCATGGAGCAAGCCGTGCTTGTCGGGACGGTCGCAGAGCTCCTCCACCATTGCCTGCGAGACGGTGGCGCAAGGCGCCAGAACGAAACACGAGCCCTCGACCGCATAGACGCGGGATGCGGCGTTGTTGACCTCCCAGCCGAGCGCCGGCGCAAACGGATCGTAGAGCGAGAAGCTCGGCCAGGCCGCGACATGCACCTGCTCGTTCTGGGCGTACATCGCATATTTCGAAAGCGGCTGCAGATGCTCCCAGCAGCACAGCGCGCCAAGCCGGCCGACGCCGGGCCGGTCGTGCACCGCAAGATCGCTGCCGTCGCCTTCGCCGAACACCGTGCGTTCGGCATGCGTCGGGCGCAGCTTGCGGCGCTTGGCGATGGTCTCGCCTTGCGGACCGATCAGCCATTGCGCCAGATAGAGGCTGCCGCCATCTCGTTCCGACAGGCCGAGCACAGCCGTCATGCCGGTGTTCCGAACGGCAGCCCGCAACCGCTCTGCTTGCGGGCTGTCATAAGAAAGCGAATTGTCGAAATAGCGCTGAACAAATCCACGGCCGATCGCCCAGGCGGGCGAGTCCAGCCAGATGTGCCAGGGATAGCCGGGAATGAACGCCTCCGGAAACGCAATCAGCTTGGCGCCGTTGGCGGCGGCCTCGTTGATCAGCGCAATCGTCTTGTCGACGGATGCGTCGAGATCGAGCCAGGCGGGCGACGCCTGGACCACCGCGACCTTGTATTTCGGATGCTGGATGCCCATCACTGCCTCCCTCGAAGCCTCCCCGACTGCCTTGTTCACGGGCATGGAGCGGTCGATTTGCCGTTGATCAACAGCCCGGTCCGTTGCAGTCTGATGCTCCGAGTTCCGAAAGATCGCTCGACCAGGACGGAAGAAAAACTCGACTGCCGTGCGCGTTTTTCTTTCCTAGCCCGAAGCCTTCGAGGCTTGCGCAAGGGGTTGTGCAAGGAGCCAGGTGATGCCGGCCCAATTCACAACGGATGCTGCGCCGCGACACCGCCGGCTGGCGCTCTGGCAGGACATCGTCTGCGACGTCTATGTTCAGCTCGATTGCAAATCCGATCTCGGCGGCGAATTCCATGGCTCGATCACACGCGCCCAGCTCGGATCGGCGACATGTTCCGAAGTGTCGTCCTGCGAGCAGCGCGTCTTTCGCACTCCGTCGCGGATCGCCCGGACGCATGAGGATTTCATCCTGATCGCGCTCGGCAAGCGCGGCACTGGCGCAGTGCTGCAGGATGGCCGCGAAATCGTCATCCATCCCGGCGAGTTCGCGATCTACGACACGACGCGGCCTTACGAATTGCGCTTCAACAACGACTTCACGCAAAGGATCTTTCAGGTCCCGCGCGAGATGCTGCACCGGCGGATCGGCGGCACGCAGGCGCTGACGGCGGTCGTCTTCAGTTCGGAGCGTCCGCTCGAGAAGCTCGCCTATGACTTCATCTCGACGGTGTCGGAGGCGGCGGATCAAATCGACCAGGACGCGGCATTCCGCCTGTCCGGCCAGGCGCTCGACCTGGTCGCAATCGCGATGGGCGCGCGGCTGAACATGAATATGCTGCCTTCCACGACGCATCGCTCGGCGATGCTTTATCGGATCAAGGCGCACATCCAGGCGCATCTCGCGGATCCCGACCTCTCGCTGGCCGGCACGGCGGCGGCACTCGGCATCTCGCCGCGCTACATCAACAATCTTCTGGCCGACGAGCGGATATCCTTCCAACGGCATGTGCTGACGGAGCGGCTGGAGCGTTGCAGGAACGACCTGTCATCGCCGGCGCTTGCCCATCGCCAAGTCGGCGAAATCGCATTTGCCTGGGGCTTCAACGACCTGTCGCATTTCGGACGGGCCTTTCGCGAGCAATATGGTGTTTCGCCCCGCGACTGGCGCCAGTTGAAATTGGAGCGCCGCAACGACTGATCCGGCGGCCGCGCGGCCTTGCGCTGCATGGCCGCGTTTACCGTGCTCATGCAGGCCTGACGATTTACGTTAACAACATGTAGGTAGTTTCCACGGCCTCCTTTCCGCATCGAAGCCGCTTAGAATCCGCTCGTCATTTTCCGGAGCAGGCCGATGCAGGAGCGACGACAAAACGTGCGCGACAAGGTGCTTCTCGGCGCCGTGGCCGAAGTCAGAGAAATCGGCGCGACGATGGATTGCGTGGTGCGCAATCTCAGCGACGGCGGCGCCTGTGTCGAGCTCAACAGGTCCGCCAACCTTCCCGATCAGATCAACCTGACCATCAAGCACAAGGGACGCTGCTATCTCGCCAGGATGATCTGGCGTCAGGCCAACAAAGTCGGCCTCGCCTTCCGTGATATTGTGACGGACCCGCCCGCGGATGATCTCGACATCAGGCTTCGCCGCAGCGAGAAGAAAAAGCGCGAGCTGCAACGCCGCATCAACGAGCTGTTGGGCGAGGACTGAGCAGGGTTGATCTTCACCTTCACCGAAAATACTGGCAGTCTGAACCCTTATATTGCCGGATTGTCCGATGCGCCGCGTTGCCCTGAAAGCCTTCCTTGCCCTGTTCGCGCTGGACCGAGCCGAGCGCAAGCGGCCCGATTGGGACCGCATCATCCTGATCTTTTCGACATGCGTGACGATCGGGCTGGTCGCGCTCTATGTCTACGGAAAATCGACATCACGCTGGTAGCTTTTGGCCGGCACGCGGGAGGACTTCTCATCAAGCAACGCTTGACCAGACTGGCCGTCGCATTTCTCGTGCTCTGTGCTTCCGGCGAGACAAGCCGCGCGCTCGACCGCGAGCAGCAGCGGATCCGAGGCGTGCTGCAAGAGCTTTGCGGCCGCTGCCACGCCGTGACCGAGACCGGACACAGTCCACATCCCGACGCGCCGCCGTTTCGGACCTTCGGCGAAACCAAGCTCTACGACGAGAATTTCGGCCATAGGCTGCAGAGCGGCTTGTCGACCATTCACCCCGACATGCCGACATTCAGCTTCAATCAGCGCGACGCCGAAGCCGCGGTGAGCTATCTCCGGGCCATCCAGGCGCGCAAAAAATAGTGAGGCACACGTCCGAAGAAGGCGTGAGCCACATCTACCTAACAGTGCATTTATGCAACTTGGCAATTAATCCGAGCGCTGCACTAAAGTAGTTGACGGTATCCCTTTGCCATCGCGCTGCGTTGTGCTGGGCGGCTGTGCATCTGTTTCTCGCGGCACAACCGAAACAATCAGCATCGCATCAACGCCATCGGGCGCCGAGGCCGTCGTATCCGGTCTTGAAGTGCCGACCACTTGCGTCACGCCATGCGCGGTGGTCGCCAAGCGCAACGCGGATATTTCGATCACCTTCGAGAAGGGTGGCTATGAGCCGCAGGTCGTCCAGCTCAGCAAGGACATTCCCGCGGCCGGCGCTGCCGGATTCGCCGGAAACATTTTGCTCGGCGGGCTCGTCGGCATGGGCGTCGATGCCGCGACGGGAGCCGCGACCGACCACAAGCCTAATCCGGTGATCGTGACGCTGCAGCCCTCAGTTCCGCTTCGGCCAATGCGGCCTCGTAGATCGCCAGCGCCAGCCATACCGCGCACCGGCACATAACATCAAAAACACGCAACCTCAAAACACGCAACCTCAAAAAAGAGGCCGGCTCATTTCGCCGGCCTCTTTCAATCACTGCATCTTTTTATTTATCGCAACGGATTTTTCGCTCACACCTTCACCAGCGGCCCCTTCGAGGCCGGGCCCTTGGTGCCACCACCGGGTCCGCCCGGCCCGCCCGATCCACCGGACTTCGGCTTGCGCTTGCGGGAGACCGGCAGCTTCTCGGGCTTCGGGGTGACCGGCCCTTCGACGAACTCGAATCCGATCTTCTCCTTGGCCGCATCAGCGCTCGCCTCGTCCTTGACGAGGACAACGCGAACATGGCCACCGCCCTTCAGCTTGCCGAACAGCACCTCATCCGCCAGCGGCTTCTTGATGTGCTCCTGGATGACGCGCGCCATCGGCCGCGCGCCCATCTGTTCGTCATAGCCGTGCTGGATCAGCCAGGCCTTGGCGGGCTCCGACAGCTCGATGGTGACGTCGCGGTCGGCGAGTTGGGCTTCCAATTGCAGCACGAACTTCTCGACCACCATGCCGATCACGTCTGCATTGAGATGCGCGAACGACACGATCGCATCGAGCCGGTTGCGGAACTCGGGCGCGAACTGGCGATTGATCGCCTCGTGATCGTCCCCTTCCCGCTTGTTGCGGGTGAAGCCGAAGGCCTGCCTGGCTAGATCCTGCGCGCCCGCATTGGTGGTCATGATCAGGATCACATTGCGGAAATTGACCTGCTTGCCGTTGTGGTCGGTGAGCCGGCCGTGATCCATGATCTGCAGCAGCACGTTGTAGAGGTCGGGATGCGCCTTCTCGATCTCGTCGAGCAGCACGACGCAATGCGGATGCTGATCGACGCCATCGGTGAGCAAGCCGCCCTGATCGAAGCCGACATAGCCCGGAGGTGCGCCGATCAGGCGCGAGACGGTATGCCGCTCCATATATTCGGACATGTCGAAGCGGAGCAGCTCGACGCCGAGCGACGCCGCGAGCTGCTTTGCCACCTCGGTCTTGCCGACGCCGGTGGGACCGGAGAACAGATAGCAGCCGATCGGCTTCTCCGGCTCGCGCAGGCCGGCGCGCGCCAGCTTGATCGAGGCCGCAAGCGACTCGATTGCCTTGTCCTGGCCGAACACGACGCGCTTCAAGGTCTGTTCGAGGTGCTTGAGCACCTCGGCATCGTCCTTCGACACGCTCTTCGGCGGAATTCGCGCCATCGACGCGATCGTGGTCTCGATTTCCTTGATACCGATGGTCTTCTTGCGCTTGTTCTCGGCAACCAGCATCTGGGCCGCGCCGGATTCGTCGATCACGTCGATAGCCTTGTCCGGCAGCTTGCGGTCATGAATGTAGCGGGACGAGAGCTGCACCGCGGCCTCGATGGCCTCGTTGGTGTATTTCAGCCGGTGATAATCCTCGAAATAGGGCTTCAGGCCCTTGAGGATCGCGATCGCGTCCTCCACCGTCGGCTCGTTGATGTCGATCTTCTGGAAGCGCCGCACCAGCGCGCGGTCCTTCTCGAAGTGCTGGCGATACTCCTTATACGTCGTCGAGCCCATGCAGCGGATGGTGCCCGATGCAAGCGCGGGCTTGAGCAGGTTGGACGCATCCATCGCGCCGCCGGAGGTGGCGCCCGCGCCGATCACCGTGTGGATTTCATCGATGAACAGGATGGCATTCGGATGCGCCTCCAGTTCCTTCAGCACCTGCTTCAACCGCTCTTCGAAGTCGCCGCGATAGCGCGTGCCCGCGAGCAGCGTGCCCATGTCAAGCGAGAACACGGTGGCGGCGGCGAGCACTTCCGGCACCTCGCTGTCGACGATGCGCTTGGCGAGCCCTTCCGCAATCGCCGTCTTGCCGACGCCGGCTTCGCCGACAAACAGCGGATTGTTCTTCTGCCGGCGGCACAGCACCTGGATGGCGCGGTTGATCTCGGAATTGCGGCCGATCACCGGATCGATCTTGCCGTCTCTGGCCTTCTTGTTGAGATTGACGCAGTAGGTCTCCAGCGCCTCGCCCTTTTTCTTGGAATCCTCGTTGCCCTTGGTCTCGGTTTCCTCGTCGACGCCGCGCACGGGGCGCGCTTCGGAGACGCCGGGACGCTTGGCGATGCCGTGGCTGATGTAATTGACGGCGTCATAGCGCGTCATGTCCTGCTCTTGCAGGAAATAGGCGGCGTGGCTTTCGCGCTCGGCGAAGATCGCGATCAGCACATTGGCGCCGGTCACTTCCTCGCGGCCGGACGATTGCACATGAATCACCGCGCGCTGGATCACGCGCTGGAAACCCGCGGTCGGCTTGGCATCGTCGCTGCCATCGGTAACCAGATTTTCGAATTCGGTTTCGAGATAATTGACGAGACTGGTGCGGAGCTTGTCGAGATCGACGCTGCAGGCGCGCATCACGGCGGCTGCATCGGAGTCATCGATCAGCGAGAGCAAAAGATGTTCGAGCGTCGCATATTGGTGATGACGCTCGTTCGCAATCGCCAGCGCACGATGCAGGGATTGTTCTAGGCTCTGAGAAAAAGTCGGCATGCGCGTCCTCTGTTGCCCCCTGTCATCATGATCGCCGTTGCCCGATCAGGCAACAACAACCTTTGTCACATATAGTTATACCCAGGCGCGACAAAAGACCCGTTCCGCGACTCTTCGTCGACGTCCACGGCCAACTGTCTACGGCCCACTCTATGGCCACTCTCGATGCAAAACCCGTTCCGATTTGGGCGGAAACGGCGCCGTCAGGAATGATTGCCGGCCGCGCGCGGCTACTTCTTTTCCATCACGCATTGCAGGGGATGCTGGTGCTTGCGTGCGAAATCCATGACCTGCGTCACTTTGGTCTCGGCGATTTCGTAAGTGAACACGCCGCATTCGCCGATCCCGTGGTGATGCACGTGGAGCATGATCTTGGTCGCGGCCTCGACATCCTTCTGGAAGAACTTCTCGAGCACATGGACGACGAATTCCATCGGCGTGTAGTCGTCGTTCAGGATCAGGACGCGGTAGAGATTGGGCCGCTTCGTCTTCGGTTTGACCTTGGTGATGACCGAGGTCGCGGGACCGCCGGGGCCGGCGGAACGGTTCTCGTCATTGTTGGCCATTCGGGTGACAGACGCCGCGATGGCGGCCGCCGCCGACGGATCAAAGCTCATAAACAAGTGTGACATGGCACGGGCGTTTGGCACAGGCAGGCGATTGGCAGAGACGTTTCGACAAAGGCGTTCGACATTCCCACGGGAAACCGGACTGGAACCAGTCGACGCACTCCGGCCGGAGCCATCGCAGCCTCCCAGACAAGCTTTCCGGATCGCCTCCCAGCCGGCCCGATCCGGTCCGGATCGCTGGCTTGGAATATGGGTCAGTCTTCGGCTCCACGCAAGCGCGCCCGGATTTACCAAACGCAACCCACAGCAGATCCGATCCCGGCCTTCGATTCCCGGCCTGACGATCCGTCCTAGGTTAAACAATTCTGGCGGATTTGACAAAACAACGCCAGCGCCAGTTTAGCCGGGATTGACCCTTGCACCAGGCAGGGCCGCCTCTCCGTATTTTCCGGTATTTCCGGCCGCGTTTCTGCGGTCCGATTTACCACCCGTTCAACGGCCCCTCGTCAGATGACAGCATTCATCTCATTTTCGGTGAGTGCGATGCTTGCTGTCTCATTTGTTCGTCACATTGCCGAAGCCGCGCGCCGCTTCCGCGGGGCGGACGAGGGCAATCTCGCGGTGATTTTTGCCTATTCGCTCGTGCCGCTCCTCTGTTTCATGGGCGCCGCGATCGACTACAGCCGCGCCAACAAGACGCGTTCGTCGATGCAGTCGGCGCTGGATTCGACGGCGCTGATGCTTTCGAAGGATCTGTCGAACGGCACCATCCAGACCTCCGACATCCCCGCCAAGGCGCAGGCCTATTTCGCCGCGCTCTATACCGACAGGGACGCCCAGCAGGTTGCCGTCAACGCGAGCTACACGGCTGAAAGCGGCAGCAAGGGATCGACCATTCAGCTCAGCGGTTCCGGCCAGATCACCACCGACTTCATGCAGCTCGCCGGCTTCCCGACCATGGGCTTTGGTGTGACCTCGACCACGACATGGGGCAATACCCGCATGCGGGTAGCGATGGTCCTGGACAACACCGGGTCGATGGCGCAGAACGGCAAGATGGCCGCGATGCAAAATGCAGCCAAGAACATGATCGATACGCTGTCCGGCTACAACAAGCAGACCGGCGACGTCTATATTTCGATTGTTCCGTTCGCGAAGGACGTCAACGTTGGAACCAGCAACGTTAACGCATCCTGGATCAATTGGGCGGAATGGGAGGCCGAGCCTCCTGTTCTCACCCAGAACAACTATCCGATCAGCGTGACATATAACGGCATCACCTATACATGGGCGGACATCGGTCCCACCGCGCCGTGCCCGTTCGACACCTCCAATAATGGATCTCCCCGCCCATCCAACGGCAGCACCGTAAAGCCGTACGGCTTCTCCTGCATGGATCGGCCCGCGACGCTGAGTGGCGCGACCGATCTGAGTCAGGTGTCGTCGAACAGATATTTGATCCCGTCGAGCGGCACCTATGCCGGCATGATCTGCCCGAGCGTCGACAGCGGAGCGAAATTTCCTGGCAAAACCAACGTCTTCTACAATGGATGCTATACGAGCGCCGTCGATCAGACGATTGTCCTGACGAGCGGGTCAGGCGCCTCCTGTCCTGCCGGCAGACCCAATTGCCAATGCAGCGGCAGCGGCAGCAGCAGACAATGCAAGCAGACGACCTATAAGCATTACTGGCGCAACCATCCGACAGATGCCGCTCAAGCTGCGGCAGCAGCTCCCGCGCACAGCACCTGGACCGGCTGCGTCAACGATCGCGATCAGGATTACGACACCAAGAACAGCGCACCCGGAGCAAGCGGCGGAACCCCGTCCACGCAATTCTATGCAGAGCAATGGGCGAGCTGCCTTCCGGCCACGGTGTTTGCAATGAGCAATCAATGGCAAACGCTCAAGGACCAGATCTCGGCCATGACTCCGAGCGGCAATACCAATCAGGCAGTGGGCTTGGCCTGGGGATGGCAATCCCTATCGAGCAACCCGCCGATTGCGGCGCCCGCGAAAGACAGCAACTATGTCTACAAGGACTATATTGTCCTTCTGTCCGATGGGCTGAACACCCAGAACCGCTGGAGCACGACGCAGTCCAGCATCGACGCCCGCCAGGAACTGCTCTGTCAGAACATCAGGGGCGACACGAACAACCCGGTCACGGTCTTCACGATCCAGGTCAACATCAACAATGGCGATCCGAAATCGCAGGTGCTGCAGGACTGCGCGACCAACGGCAATTTCCAGATGATCACGAGTTCCAGCCAGACGGCCGACGCGTTCCAGAACATCCTGACGCAGATCTCCAAGCTGCGCGTCGCGCAATAATCCGGCCGGCGCCGCCATGAAAAAAAGCCCGGCTTTTGCAGCCGGGCCTTTTTTGTTTCAACAAGGAGCGATTACTGACCTTGCGTCGGTGTGAACTTGGCCACGATGCCTTCGAGCGGCTTCATCGCCTGCTTGGCCAGATCGCCATAAAGACCGGCGATCTTCTGGGAGTCGGCGACGAAGCTCTCGTAGGCGCTTTTGGCAAATTTGGTCTGCGCTTCAAGCGCCTTGTCGGGCGTCCTCACGCCGGACAGCTCCTCGACGAAGGACTTCGTGTCCTCGTAGGATTTCTTGGCGTAGTCGCCATAGGCGCTGGCAATCGCATGAAGCCCGTTCTGGACACCGGTCGCCGTGGCCACCGCGGTCTCGAACTGCTCTTTCCCATAGTTCTGAATGTCATCAACCTTGAACATCTTGAAGTCCTTCTCCCAGACTGGCGTTTCAACCGGGCGGCTCCCGGGTCCCCTGCCGCAAGTGTCATATACTGCATTGCACAATAAATGTCAAGATTATTGTGCAACGCACAATGGCTGCCATTTTTGCGGCGAATCTGGTCTCTATAGGCAGAGGATCATTAATCTTTTGGAAACTCGGCCGACCTAACCTCAAACCTTGAACGTCATTTGGTTACGTCAAGGTAAAAAAGCTGTTGCTCGACAATGCCTTGGCTGGAAAGATGAGCTGGACTTCGAGCATCGCGCAGAGGCTGCGGCAGCGCGATGCCTGAACCGGGGGAAGATCACCGGCTCGGGCACAATTTCGCCCCACGGACGGATGATCAAGTCGAAAACTTGGGACGGGGATTTCATGCTTCGCAAAGATTGGGCTTCCTCGCGCCTGATGCGGGTTGGCGTATTCGGATTGTTTGCGATCACCACGCTGGTCGTCTTCACATCCGACAGTGCTGAGGCGCGCCGCGCCCACGCACATCGCCACTATGCGCATCACCATTCCACCCATCACAACAACGACGAGGATCGGGACAGCTACAGCCCGCAATTCTCATCGATCATCGTCGACGCCAATTCCGGCGCGACGCTGACATCGACCAGCCCCGACGGCATCCGTCATCCGGCCTCGCTGACCAAGATCATGACGCTTTATCTTCTGTTCGAGCGTCTCGATGCCGGCAAGATCAAGCTCGACACCGAGATGCCGGTGTCCGAGCACGCCTCGGATCAGGCGCCGACCAAGCTTGGCCTGCGGCCCGGACAGAGCATCCGCGTCGAGGACGCGATCAAGGGTCTGGTGACGCGCTCCGCCAACGACGCCGCCGTCGTCATCGCGGAGGCCGTCGGCGGTGATGAAGACAATTTCGCCAAGCTGATGACCCACAAGGCGCGCGCGCTCGGCATGAGCCGGACCACCTATCGCAATGCCTCGGGCCTTCCGGACGACGAGCAGGTGACGACCGCACGCGACCAGGCCACGCTCGGCCGCGCCATCCAGGACCGCTTTCCGCGCTACTATCACTATTTTTCGACAGTGACCTTCAATTATCACGGCCAGTCGATCCGCAACCACAATCACCTGCTCGGCGAGGTCGAAGGCGTTGACGGCATCAAGACCGGCTATACGCGCGCCTCAGGCTTCAATCTCGTCACCTCGCTGCGCAGGGGCAATCGCCATCTTGTCGGTGTCGTGATGGGTGGCCGTAGCGGCGGCTCGCGCGATGCGACCATGCGCAGCCTGCTTGCGGAAAATCTCGGCAAGGCCGCAACCACCCGCACCGCAGCCGCGATCAGCGAGCGCAATACGTCGGACGCCAATGTCGATATTGCCGATGCCGACCCACCATCCCGTCCGGCGTCTGAGGGCCAGACCGCATCGAGCGCGCCGGACCAGGCTGCCCCGCAGCCCGCGCGCAAGAGCGCGGCGTCGAAGGTCGCAGCGGCAATTGCCGAGGCCACGGCCGCCGTGCCGCCACCGCCTGCGAGGACCGAGCCTGCGCCGTTGACCTCGGGCGTGATCCAGACGCAGTCGATGGCAGCGATCCCCGGTTCGTCCGAACCGATGAAGCCGGTCAAGGTGAAGACGGTCCAGGTCAAGGCCGGACCAATGAAGCTTGCCGCTGCAGGTCCTTCACAGCCGGTTGCGCCGGCGACCAGCGCGATGCCGCCCGCTCGCACGGATGTACCGGAAACATCGAGCGCCGTGATGGCCAGGGTCGAGGCCGGAAAGGCCGAAGCTAGAAAAGACGATCTGGCCAAAGAAATCGCCAAGACCGAAATAGCCAGGACCGAAATAGCCAAGACCGAGCCGGCAAGATCCGATCTGCCGCCGCAGCCGCCCGGCTTCGGGACCGGAAACGGCATTCTTGGCGTGATGCCGGCGTCGCACCTGCCGCCCTCTTCCGCTTCGCAGTCGATGGCCTATGCGGTGCCTCAGTCCCAACCCTCGCAGCCTCAGATGTCGCAGCCTCAGGCACCCCAGCAGAACGCCGCCGCCAAGCCCGCTTCCGTCCATAGCGGTTGGATCGTGCAGGTCGGTGCGCTGGAGAGCGAAGGCGAAGCGCAGCAGCGCATCGAAGCCGCCCGCAATCAGGCCAAGGGCCTGCTCAGCAAGGCCGATCCGTTCACCGAGCCGGTCGTCGCCAAGGACAACAAGACGCTCTACCGTGCCCGCTTCGCCGGACTTGATCGCGATCAGGCCGAGTCAGTGTGCCGCGCGCTGAAGCGCTCCGACATATCCTGCATCACGATTCGCAATTGATGATGTCCGGTTCTGATCTCGATCAGAACCGGCAGCGGTCGCGCAGCGCGCGACAGCGTACCCTCTGATTTGATGTTGCGGCCGACCGATTTTCGGCAGCGCGCGGCTCGTCATCGCGCGCTCGCTGCCCGACAACGAAAATCCCATCTAATCATTGATATAGCTTTTATTCACGGATCTGGGGGCGATTGTCTTCAAAGGCGCGAATTCGCGTTGCCAACAACCTCTCGTCAAGGATTTGCGATTATGAATTGTCGGGCGGAACGATCGACCACGCCAACCAATGGCGGGCGAACATGGGCGTCGGCCAGGGCAGCAGCAGATGGGAATTTCGGTTCGTAGCGTATGGTAGCGTCGCCGGAGTCAGCCGTTATGCGTTCGAAGCAAGGTATCCTTGGCCTCGTTTACACGGGCGGCGAGGTACGTCGACCCCCCTTGGTCGGGATGCAGTTTCTTCATGAGCGCGCGGTGGGCTCGTCCGATCTCCTCGCGCCCCGCGCCCGGTTGCAGGCCAAGGATCTGGTAGGCCTCCTCGTCCGTCATTTTTCCGGTCGCCGTCGCGCGACGCTGCCCCCCTGCCGAATTGCTCTGCGCGTGCTCACGCCAAGCGGGAAACCGGCGGTCAAGATAGCTTTCAAGTAAGGCGACGCTTTCGCCGTCAAGGCCCGGGATCATCGCCGCAAGCTGCGGCAGATCGAATTCGTCCAGCGAATGGCCCGCGTGAGGCCCGGCCACGATCCGTCCAGTCAGCGTGCCGCTGTCATGATCGAGTTTCATCTCGAAAAACTGCGAGCGGACGCGGGAATCCTGCCCTGGCGAGCGCTGCCCGCCACCTCCGAAGATAGTGCCGATATTGCCGAAGCCCGTCGTCTGGAACGGCGACCAGCCCAGCAGCCCCGCACCGAAAATGCCGAGCGGGATTGCGACCGCAAGCTCGCCCTTCAATCCGACAAAGGCCGCGACCGCCAGCGAGATCACGCCGCCGGCGATCTTGATGGCGCGCGCGAGCGTGGCCGGATTGGCCGCGCGAAACATCTGCAGCAGCAGATAAAGAACGAGAACGGCGACAGCGCCCGCAATCAGTGTTGGCATTCTTGGAATATAGTCGCGCCGGCTGCAAAAATCATGGCTCAAAAGCTGTGTTGAGCCGGACAAGGCAGCAACCACCGAGGCCGGAGCTATTTCATCTGACCGAGCAGCTTGGCCGCGCCGCTTTCGCGCGCCGACAGTCGTTTGAGGGCCTCGCGTCCACCGGCGGCAAAGGCCGCCGCCGCGCGCAGCAATTCACGCAATTGCGCCGCCGCGCCCGGATCGAACCGGCACCATGCGCCGCCGGTCAGGCGCGCGATCTCGCGGAAGGCCTGTTCGGCCGTCGGATCATGTCCCTCCTGGAACAGGAACACGGGCACCTTAAGCATGCCGAGCTCTCCGGCCTTGGCGCAGAGATCGTCGACCCGTTCTTCCATGGCGTCGCCGACGAACACCACCGCGCGCACGCCGGCGGCAACAGCCTCGCGGCGCGCTTCGGACAGGACCTTGCCGATCTGGGTGTTACCGCCGCGGCAATCGATCTTGCTCATCAGCCGCGCAAGCTGGGCGCTGTCGGAAATCCAGCCGGTGGCGCGGCATTCGTTGAAGCCGCGATAGTAGACAAGGCGGATATCGAGACTGCCGAGTGAAGCCGCCTCGCGGAACATGTCGGCCTGCAGCGTGCAGGCCATGTCCCAGGTCGGCTGACGGCTCATCGTGGCGTCCAACGCGAAGACCAGCCGGCCGCGGCTGCCTGCGGCATGCGGCGACATCGCGCGCGCTTTGGCGACAAACGCGGCGATGTCTTCCGACGTAGAGGATTTGGCATCCGGCAGCGAGCGGGCCTCACCAGCCTTTGCATCTGCCTTTGTGTCTGGCTTGGCGTCTGCGGATTTCGGTTTGGTCGGTTCGCCGGACATCGGCGCTCGCGTCTCGCTGCAAGCCGCTAGAGCATGATGCGATTAAGCGGAATTGCTATCATGCTCTAGCTCTTTGTTTGAGCATGATCTTTTCGGAAAACCGCTATACACTTTTCCGGATCATGCTCTAGATCCGCCAGGATGCCGAGGCGCTCAATGCGTCAGCGTCTTCGGCGGCTTGGCTTCGTTTCCGGTCGGAACATAAGGGGCGACCGGTCCGGGGTCGAGAATTTTCGGCGCGGAGGTTTCGACAGGCGCAACGTCGGAGGCGGTGTCGGTGTCGGCCAGGAACTTGTCAAGCATCGACTGGATCGAGGATTTCGCATCGTCCGAGCCGGTATCGCGCATGTCGTTATGCCGGAAGCCAGTATTTACAACTGTAATACCGGCCTTCTCGCAAATATCGTCGCTCGGAATCACGCCGGGGTCGGTCTTGAATTGGGGGTCCTTCGAGCGGAAAGAAAGGATCTTGAACTTGCCCGACGTGATAAAGGGCACGCGCAGATTGTCGAGGGTGACGACCTTCTTGATCTCCTCCGGATACTGCTTGGCGAAATACATCGTGATATCGCCGCCCATGGAATGTCCGACCATGGTCAGATGGTCATAATCCGCGTTGGGCTGAACCTTCCGCATCTCCGCGACCGCGAATTTGATATTGGCGACGCCGCGCTGGATCTGGGCGAGACGCCCGACATAGATCTCGCCAACCTTGGTCACCATGGGCGCATCGGTCGGCAGGTCATGCTGGATGCTGACGGCCATGTAGCCGCGGGCGGCGAAGATGTTCGCAATGAACGAGTACTCCGTGAACTTGACCGTGTTGCCGTGGTTGAGGATCGCCACCGGTAGGTTGATCATGCCGGCTTCGGCCTGCAACAGCTTGTCACGGCGCACGGCGACATCGACTTCGACGGGACGATTGTCGCGCTCGGGATCGTGGAACGTGAGGGTCTCGTGGCTGATCGCCCACTTGCTTGCCGTGAAATAGGCGGCCGTGAAGAGCGCACCGACAGAAAGCAGAACTGCAATTCCACGTTTCATGTTCGTCCCCGGGGAACAGAGGCTTCACCTGTTTCTTGGCTCAAGGTTGGCCCTATTCCTTAATATACGTCACAGTAAGGTGACAGGAAGGCCAAAAGTTGTGAACTTGCCGCCTGTTCGTTGTGCGACGCACCCGGTTCCTGCGCATCTTCCGCAAGGCCCACGCGCGCAACAGCCCCGGCACTACCCAGGAACGGCACGGGTCAAGGCCGGGTTGAAATCTTCTGTAAAAACGTTGGTAAACGCCGACCGACAGCGATTTGTTTCGTCTGTAACAGTCGACGCGCGGCGATATACATTAAAATCACCCCCATGGGGTGTATTTTCATACCCTTACTAAAATTATAAGTTGAATCTGGCGAGGTCTTCTCAGGTGAATCCGAACGAGCCTCAGGCCTCGAGGATGTCGTGGACGTCGAGCGGCTTGTCGACCTGGCTGAACCATTCGGCGCGGCTTGCCGCACGGCGCCGGCCGCGCTCGTCGAGCGGAAGCCTCAACTGGCGAAGCAGGCTTGTCACCTCCTCACGCGCCGTCACATGCCCGAGATTCGGGCGGGTGCCGAGCGTGGCCTCGTCGATATCGTCGAGCGCGGTGAGACCGCGCGGAAAGAACTCGCGATAGACGACGCGTTCGGCAAATCCGTCGATCGAGCGGAAACCGAGCCGGGACGACAGCTCCTTCAGCCCGTCGGCGACGAGCTGCTTGTTCCGCGAGCCGAGCATCGAGAGGCGGTTACGCACCACGATCCAGTCCGTCGACGCGCCATCGAGCTGGCGGCGCTTGCGCCGCATGTCGCGCACCATCTCGGCATAGTGGCTTTCCCCGGTCACCGCGTAGGTCGCGGGATCGACGGTCCCCAGCACATCGAAATCGAGGAAGCTGTCGTTGATCGGCGTCACCAGCGTGTCGGCCATCGAATGCGCCAGCCGCATCAGATAGCTGTCGGTCCCCGGCGTATCGATCACGATGAAGTCGAACGTCCGTTCGACCGCCCCGACCGCCTCGATGAACTGCTGGCATTCGGAGTGCTCGTTGTCGGCGATCTGCATCGTCTGGCCGAGCTTGATGCAGCAGTGCGCCGGCAGTTCGAGATCGAGGCCCGTGCGGCGCGCCCAGGCGCTGCGATTGTTGATGTAACGGGTGAAACTCTGCTGCCGGGAATCGAGATCGATGGTGGCGACGCGCTGACCAGCCTTCAACAGCGCAACGGCGATATGCAGTGCGGTGGTCGATTTCCCCGAACCGCCCTTCTCGTTTCCGAGCACGACGACATGCGCCGAGCCCGATTGCCCTTGGCTAGTCTGCACCAGCATGCTTGATCCCCGATCAGATTCTTTAAATCACGCGCGTCTGCGGTCAAGCGAAATGCGCGACGACAGACTCAAATCGTCGCTGCTGTGTCTTCATGGTGAATCCTGCGCACCACGCGAACCTCGCATTGCTATTCATTTGCGTCGCTTGGCCGTCGCGCACCGGCCTTGCTAAGCTTCGCGCTCTGCCCTTGAAATGTAGAACATGGTTGTCCGCTTGCCGAGATCGAGTCGAGATGTCACGCAAACCCCTGATCGTCCGCACCGTCCCTGCCCTGCGCCGCGCCGTCGACCAGCTTCGCGCCAGAAAGGCAAGCGTCGCGCTGGTGCCGACCATGGGAGCACTCCATGACGGCCATGTGTCGCTGGTGAGGCTGGCCAATCGCCGCGCGACAAAGGTGATCGTCTCGATCTTCGTCAACCCGGCTCAGTTCGCGCCGACGGAGGATTTCGGCTCCTACCCGCGCACCTGGCAGGCGGATCTTGCCAAGCTGTCGGCTGAGAAGGTCGACCTGATCTGGTATCCCGCGGTCAAGGTGATGTACCCGGACGGCTTCGCCACGCGCGTCGCGCCGGAAGGTCCGGCCACCGTTGGCCTGGAAGACCGCTTCCGGCCGCACTTCTTCGGCGGCGTCGCCACCGTGGTGTGCAAGCTGTTCACGCAAGTTCGTCCGGACCTCGCGATTTTCGGCGAGAAGGATTTCCAGCAGCTCAGGGTCGTGACGCGGATGGCCGGCGATCTCGACCTGGGCGTCAAAGTGATCGGCTCGAAGACGGTCCGCGAACGCGATGGCCTCGCGATGTCCTCACGCAACGTGTACCTGTCGCCGGAGGAGCGGCGGGCCGCACCGGAACTCTACCGTGCCATGAAGCAAAGCGCGGCGCGGCTGAAGGCCGGCGAAGACTTCGCCTCCGCAACGGCCGGTGGTGCCGAGATGATTGCGGCCGCCGGTTTCGCACTGGACTATTTCGAAATCCGCCACGCCGACACGCTGGCGCCGGTCACCTCCGCCAGCGACGGCCCGCTGCGCATCCTGGTGGCGGCCAGGCTCGGCACCACGCGACTGATCGACAACATCGCGGTCTAGAGCCTCCGTTCCGATTGAATCGGAACGGAGGCTCTAGTCTCTTGTTCTGACGCGTTTTCTTCGCGCGGACCGGTACCCACCCCGCATCCAGTGCGGGGCAGGCTTTCGCTCGAAAACGCTCTAGATCTCATCGCGGTCTAAAGGATTTACAGCAGCCCCAGATCGCGCAACTCGCGGCGCAGCGGTTCCGGCATCGCGGCGACGCTTCCCGCGCTGGCCTTCCCGAGATCCGGTGGGGCGGCGTCTTCAGTGAAGTAGCGCCAGCCCTGGAACGGGCGCATCGGCCGCGGCGAGACTGCGATCACCTTGGGCTGCATCACCAGCCGGCAGCGTCCGATGCCGTCGCGGTCGCGAAACGGCTCGATCGCGATGATTTTCTCGCGGGCGGCGATTTCTCCGCGGATCACCCAGTACAGCGAGCCGCCGGCCAGGATTTCCTCGATCCGTTTCGGCACCATCCGGGTGATGTGCACGTGATGTTGCGGAAGACCCTTCTTCTTCGCGGCGCTCATGCGCTCGGCGACCCATTCCTTGAGTTCCTTGACGGAGTCGCAGCCAACGGCGAGCTTGATCAGGTGAAGCGGCATCGCAGTGATAAAGTGATGGAACGGGATAGGCGGACTTGCGCGTCCGCCCTGGTCCCTTGCAACATGCCATGTCGGCGGATGTCAAACCCAAAGCGCTACGGCTGACGTTCTATCCGCTGATATCGCTGCGCCGTGCGGGTTCCGGCTCTGGCGGCCTCATTCGGTCGAAGCGCCGGAGCCATTTGCCGGCGGCGCGGTTGGTGCGGCCTGCGTCGGCGCGCCGGGTGGAGGCGCCAGTGCGACGGGCGGGCGCTTCGGCGCCGGCGGCTTCTTGGCGGCGGCCGGCGCCGCCGAGGCGGTCGGCGCAACCGACGACGTCGGGCGCGGCGACAGCAATGATGCGTTAGCCCCCGACGACGGCGCCGCGGCGGCGGCAGGAGGCGGAGCCCCGCGCTGCGCCGAAGCGCCAACGCCGGGCTCGGGCGTCATGATGCTGACAGCCGGCGTCGACGCCGCGCTCGGAAAGTCGGCATTGGTCGGCCGTCCCGTGGGCACTGATGACGACAGCATCGCGACCGGCGCGGACGGCGGCGCATTCCACTGCGCCGCGTAACGCGTCACCATCGCGTCATAGGCGTGCTCTTCCATGTTGGCGACGATCTGACGGGTGTCGGTGAGCGAGCGGAACGCCGCGCATTGCGTCGGCGTGCAGCGGTCGCGCGCCATCAGCGCCTGCGCGACCAGTCCGTAGCGGTCGCGCTCCACCGTCCGGCGCAGCGCGCGCAGCTCGGGCGTCATGCTCCGCTCGGCCGCGTCGGCATCGCCAAGCGCGGTCAGCCGCGCGATTTGCGAGGCCGCATAGCTCACCGCCGCGGCGGTCGATTCCGCCGAGCCGAACAGGACCTTCTCGCAAGCCGCCAGCACGATGTCGCCGGCAAAGCCATCGACGCAGGACAGCGCCGGCAAGGCCGGCGGCTCCGATGCGGCCGTGCGGGTCTCGCCTTGCGTCGCACGGCCCGCGGGTCCGTAGCCGCGAATGGTGGAGGCCAACGCAACCCCGACCGCGAGCAGCGTGATGACCGTCAGCGCGCCATTGGCCACCGACTTCTCAGCCCGCAGCAAGGTGATCACGACGATCAGCCCGAAGAAGGCGGCGGCGGCCAGCGTAAGCCACACCGGAAAAGACGGCGATCGCCAGAAGTGCTCGAGCGATGAGGCCCAGTTCATGCGCGGTATTCCCCGATGCAGCCGGCGGAACGGAATCGACAATCACAACATTCGGCGGCGCGCTCGCGATGCGAATGCCAAGCCCAAAACGCCACTACACAATTTGATGGTAGCAAGTTGATGGCAGCAAGCGGTTATTTCGCACCGCTCGTGCGATTCAGCGAAAGCAGCGTTTTGACGGCGTGCGCAACAAAATCGGTCACACCAGCCGTCCTCTCGCCAGCCGCTAGCCCTCGCCAGCCGCTTGCGCGCTTGCTCGTCAGGGAATGACGAGCTGGCTTTCCTTGGCGACCCGCTCAAAAGCTTCCGTCGAACTCTTGATCCGATACTGGCAATCATCGCCTTCGGTCGGAAGTTGCCGGACCACCTCGTAGGTTCCACGTGCGGCCGGCCGCGAGATATTGCTCGCAGTAAAGTAGACGGTCGCTCCAACAGGAAACTTGTGCTTCAACGCCCTCTCCATCACACAATGAGCCGGTCCGCGCTGAATGTCCCGCTGCGACGGCCGGCCGGGAACTGCCGGGCTTATAGCACGCGCGAGTACACATTGGCCAGCACCATAAGGGGGTGGCAAATCTACAGATTTTGGTGATTTTTCAGGAGGATATCGTAATCCGCCGAGTTCCTTGGGAACCCTGCCAAAGGTTAAGGGAACCGCCGCTTCATAGACCCTCCGGTAGAGTTATCCATAGCAGAATTTACCTCAGGCGGATTTGGGCAGCTTGCCGTCGGGGCTTGCGTGGTCGACCGATAGCGGAAGCTGATGCGCCAGGACCTCCGCGATCTGATCGACCGGTATATTGTATTTGGCGGCCAGTTGCCGGACGGCATCGCTGCCCAGCACCTGCCGGACCTGGTCGGCCGTGATCGGCAGGTTCTGTCCGGTCCCGATCCAGGATTTCACCTGCTCGCCGAATCCGGCCTGCTCCAGCTTGGCGACGATCGCATTCAGACCGCCTTGACTGCCCGTGCCCATCACCTCGCCAAGCACGGCCGGAAGCACGGCTGCACCAAGCTGGCTGAGAACGCTCCTGAGCGCCGGCGAATTTTCCAGTGAATCGAGAATTCCCATGGTCCGTTTCTCCTCCCGACATCCGCCGCGCAAGCTCGTCGCACCCGGAGCATTTCATAGCCGCCATAGCCCCACGTCAAGCGGCCGCGGCCGTCACATTCAAGACACGTCGCAAGACACGTCGCGAGACACGTCGCCGAATCGCCGGCTCAAATCGCTTCAATGCGCCCGATGCGCAGGGTCTCGGCAAGCCCCGCTCTGGTCCATTCCTCCACGGCCGGCAGCGCCATCATCGTCTTCATGTAGGCCTGCGCCTCCGGCGCCACCTCGATCGCAAAGGTAAGGAAGCGATACACGACCGGCGCGAACATTGCATCCGCCCCGCCGAAAACGCCGAACAGGAACGGACCGAGCTTGCCGTAGCGCCGCCGGCAATCGATCCAGATCTCCTCGATCCGCGCAATGTTGGCGCGCGCATCATCCGATAGCGCGACTGCGCGGACCGGGCGATGCAAATTCATCGGGCATTCGTTCCGCAACGCCATGAATCCCGAATGCATCTCCGCCGAGATCGACCGCGCATGCGCCCGGCTTGCGCGATCCTCGGGCCAGAGCCCGGCTTGCGGGAAACGCTCGGCGATGTATTCGATGATCGCAAGCGAATCCCAGACCGTGATGTTGCCGTCGATCAGCGCCGGCACCTTGCCCGCGCGTGAGAAGCTCAATATCCGCTGCTTGTCGGCCTTGTTGTCGGTATAGAGCGGAATGAAAATCTCCTCGAAGGCGATGTTGTTGGCGCGCAGCGCCAGCCACGGCCGCATAGACCAGGACGAATAGTTCTTGTTGCCGATCACGAGTTGCAAAGTCATCGTGAATCGATCCTCTCTGAGCAATCGGGTGAGTTACGACGCGCGCTTGCGCTTTAACATGCCTTTGCGGGGGAGCGTGTAGCGATTTTCGCTCGCTACAAACGCGGAACGCATTTGCGCGGAGATCATGCTCAAACGCGCAGGTCAGGCTCAAACGAAGAGATGATGCTTCAACCTGAACGCATCGCCTAAGACGAGAAATCCCGTGGCGTGAGGTTGAGATCGAGCACTTTCCATTCGCCATAGCGATCGGCCGGCAGCATCGTGTAGGGCTGGCAGGCCTTCAGCCCCTCGATGGCGCTCTTCAGGAGATCCAGCGCCTTCGGGTTCGCGCTGCCTCCGGCCACCAGCGGATCGGCGGCAAGCCGGCCGTCGAGCGCCATCAGCACGCGCAGCTTGATCGTGAGGTGATCGGAAGGCGCGATCGTTGCCGGCAGTTTCGAACACGATTTAAGGTGACGGCGGAATTCCCCGATCACGCTGGAGGAGATGTTGGCATCAGACGATGCCGTCGCGTCGAAATCATCACCACCCTTGTTGCCGGAATTCATCGGAGCCGGTGGCAGGGGCTGGGGCAAGCCGAGCATGACGTTATACTTGATGGTGATATCGGGCTCGGCCGGCGTGTATCCGAGGGCCGGCGACGGCGCGGGCGCCGGCTGTGACGGCTGAGGTTGGGGCTTCGGTTGAGCCTGCGCCTGCAGCGCCGCTTCGCGGCGGCTCGGTGGCGTCACCTGCTTTTGCGGCGGGGCCGCCGCCTGCTGAGGCGCGGCCTGAGAGGTCGCGGCCTGAGACGTTGCGGCCGGCGTTTCCGGTTTCGCCAATTGCGAGAAATCGAGTTGCGGGGTCGGGCTGGGAGTGGGGGTAGGAGTCGGCTCCGGGGCCGTTACGGCCTCATCGGGCGTGACGAGATCGACCATGATCGGCTCGGCGGTCACCGAACCGAACGGATGCACCTCGCTGAACAGGATGACCAGCGCCAGAGCCGATATATGCGCGAGCGCCGATACAGTGATGTCCGGTCGTATGAACTGCCGAACTTCCATCATCTGGATTGGTGTTTGATGCCGCCGTCGTCCCTTTTCCTGCCCCTTATAGCGGCTCGCGCGGGGTGCGCACAGATTGGCGTCAAGACATGGAGATAAAATAATGTTCTGGACAAGTGGCTCCGATCCGCCGGCGCCGGCGCGGCGGACAGGACGGCTTCAGTCCCATTTCGGCGCGAAGCCGAAGTCCGTGAGACGGCCGTTCGTGCTGGCCAGCCCGAAGATCTGGTCCATCTCCGCTTCTGACAAGGTGAAATCGAAGACGTCGATGTTTTCCGACAGCCGTTCGACACGCGATGTCCGCGGGATCGCACAGACGTTCTGCTGCATCAGCCAACGCAGGCAGATCTGCGCCGGCGTCTTGCCGTGGGCGCGGCCGATCTCCTTGAGGATCTGATCGTTCTTGATCCGCCCTTTGGCGACCGGACTGTAGGCGACGAGCGCCAGGTGATGCCGCGCGCAGGCCTCGCGGACCTTGGTCTGGTCGAGATAGGGATGGTATTCGACCTGATCGCAGACCAGCGGCTCCGGACAGACCTTCACCGCCTCCTCGATCAACGCCACCGTGAAATTCGAGACGCCTATATGTTTGGCAAGACCGATCTGCTTGGCGTGCGCCAACGCGCCCATCGTCTCGGTCAGCGCCTGCGGATTGGGCCAGTGCAGCAGCAACAGGTCCACTTCGGGCATGCGCAGCTTCACCAGGCTTTCCTTGGTGGAGCGTTCGAGCTCATGCGGGGCGAAATGCGTGGTCCAGACCTTGGTCGTCACGAACACATCGTCCCGCCTGACACCTGAGGCGCGCAGGCCCTCGCCGACCTCGCGCTCATTGTCATAAGCCTGGGCCGTGTCGATATGGCGGTAACCGAGCTTCAGGGCCTGCTCAACGATGCGTGCGCATGTCCGCCGCCGCAACTCTGACGTGCCAAGCCCGATCGCGGGGATTTTGACGCCATTGGCCTCGACGAACTGCATGAATGGGCACTCTGATCGACTGCGCCCATTATGTC
>Ga0210406_10001390_pt1 | contig 29481 bp, 28 predicted proteins | sample IncBWC30MmetaG_FD_155454 | JGI IMG/M metagenome (GOLD analysis project Ga0210406, IMG submission 155454) | Forest soil microbial communities from Barre Woods Harvard Forest LTER site, Petersham, Massachusetts, United States - Inc-BW-C-30-M | ecosystem: Environmental > Terrestrial > Soil >... | reverse complement strand
CTGAGATGGCCAACCGTCTGGGTCGAGGACGGACCGCCATCGACATAGAGCTTCGACTTGTGCCGGCCGTCTGAACGCAGATGAGTCGTCAGCACGCCGCGGTCGGAGGATGTCCCCGGCTGCTCCTGTGCTTCGAGCACGATCGCGCCTGCGCCGTCGCCGAACAGCACGCAGGTGCCGCGGTCGTTCCAGTCGAGGATGCGCGAGAATGTCTCCGCACCGATCACGAGCGCCCGCTTGTGGCTTCCACTGCGCAGGAAGTTGTCGGCGGTCGCAAGCCCAAAGACAAAGCCGGAGCAGACCGCCTGCAGGTCGAAGGCCGCACCATGGCTGATGCCAAGCTCATGCTGAACCGCAACCGCAGTCGCGGGAAAGGTGTTGTCCGGCGTCGATGTCGCGAGCACGATCAGGTCGATGGATTGCGCATCGAGCCCGGCATCGGCCAGCGCGGCGCGGGCAGCGTTGATCGCCAGGTGCGAGGTGAACTCGCCATCGGCGGCGATGTGGCGCTGGCGGATGCCCGTACGCTGCACGATCCACTCGTCGGACGTGTCGATCCGCCGCGCCAGTTCGGCGTTGGTCATTATCCGCTGCGGCAGATAGGAACCGCAGCCGAGCACCACCGAACGTCGAATCACGAGACAGCCTCCTGCGTGGTCGCCGCCGAAAGCGCGCCGCCATCGCGATTAAGCATTTGATTGATCTTGGTCAGGAGATCGTAATGGACCATCTCATAGCCAACATCGACCGCGTAAGCAAAGCCCTCGGCATCTATCCCGCCATGGCTCTTCACGACGACACCGTTCAGTCCCAGCAGCACGCCGCCGTTCGACTTGCGGGGGTCGAGCTTGTCGCGCACTTCCCTGAAGGCGCTCCTTGCAAAAAGATAGCCGATTCTTGAAAGCCAAGTGCGCGACAGCGCCGCACGTAGCAAATCGTTCATCTGCCGCGCGGTTCCCTCCGCAGCCTTGAGCGCGATGTTCCCACTGAACCCCTCTGTCACGATGACGTCGGCGATGCCCTTGCCGATACCGTCGCCCTCGACGAAGCCGACATAGTCGAGCTGAGGGAGGTTCATCGCCCGCAGCAATTCAGCCGCCTCGCGAATCTCCTCATGGCCCTTGATTTCCTCGACACCGATATTGAGCAGACCGACCGTCGGCCGCTTGAGATTGAACAGGACGCTGGCCATGGCGCTGCCCATCACGGCGAGTGCCACCAGATGCCGGGCGTCTCCACCGATCGTGGCACCAAGATCAAGCACGACGCAGTCACCGCGCAAGGTCGGCCAGACCGCTGCGATCGCCGGCCGGTCAATTCCAGGCAGTGTATGCAGGTTGAACCGCGCCATCGCCATCAACGCACCCGTATTGCCGGCGGAAACCGCGACGTCGGCATCGCCTCTCTTGACGGCGTCGATGGCCAGCCACATCGACGATGTCTTGCGGCCACGCCGCAGCGCCTGACTCGGCTTGTCCTGCATGCTGACAGCGACATCGGTGTGGATGACGCGCGATGCTGCCATCATCGCCGGGTGCCTAGCGAGCTGCGCGTCTATCTGAGCGCGGTCGCCGAACAACAGAAACTCGGTCTCGGGATGCCGGGACAGTGCGATTGCTGCGCCGGGAATGACCACGGATGCGCCGACATCGCCCCCCATGGCGTCAAGCGCGATTCGAACCTTTTGAGGCATGGACGTCCCGGAAATCACCTAAAGATCGTCGCGGCCCGCGACGATACGGCCCTCACGCAACCCCGCGCCCGAACCGGGCCGCGACAATAGCTATTCCCCGTCCTGAAACAACTCCCGATCCCGGCCCCCTCCCGCCCGGAGCGACTGCTGCGCTGGCCCTCATTCCGACACGTTTTCCTCACGCGAACCGGTTTCCACCCCGTTATCCAGGTGCGGGCCACGCTCTCGCTCGAAAACGCCTGGCTCGCAATATCCAGATAAATCTCCGGCTTTCAATCCCTTAGATGGGATTTTTGACGGGGCTTTCGGCACCTCTCAAACTGCGCTGCAGCCCTTCCGCGGCCAGATCACCCGGAATCACTTTCTTTCGGCTTTTGCCGCCGATGCCCATTGGAACCCGGCCGGAACGTCTTCAGGGCTGCAAAAGGGTGATCCTCGGGATCGGGAACTGCAACCTGCGGTTCGAACACCGCGCCGGCTTTGCGCGGATAGGGGTCGATCGCGAGATACAGTACGTCGGTTGCGAGCCGCCCGAGATCGATGATGCCATTCTCGATCGGCTCGGGCGGATCCTCGGTCTCGGCACCGCCATCAGGAGCCTCGTCGGCCTGACGGATGAAATCCGGAAGCTGTTCGGATGGCGCGAATATCAGATCGACCGGTTCATCGATCTCGTTCTCGATCGGATCGAGCGTCACCACACAGGTCTGGCCGAGGCGCGCCAGCACGCGGCCCGTGACATGCACGCGGCCGCTCCTCTGCAATGTCAGGTCGAACCATGCTCGCGCCGACAAAATCTCGCGCAAGCCTGCGGTCTCCGCCATCGCCTGGCGCGCCGCCTGATCGGCTTCGATCTCACGATGCAGTCCGCCGTCCGGAATCTGCGCTACGGTGACGAAGGCGCGCCAAAGGTCGCGAGAAGGATCGCGATAAAAATCGTGATCACGAGGATCGCGTTCACTTTTCCTGTCCGATGCTTTGCTCATGCGCGCACGATCTCTTGTTCGGGCAAGGGAAATGCCCATTGGGCGGACAGCAGAGCCGCATCGTCCCGTGCGGCAAGGTCCTTGATCACAATCTCGACATAGGCGGCCAGCCGCCGCGCCTCGTCTGGCCTCGCGCCGTCCAGAACGTTCTTGCGCAGCGCCTGCGCCAGCGCTTCCTCCCCTTCAGTCAGCGCCAGGTCGTAGGCTGCAGCGCGGCCGTAAAAAGCCTCGCCAAACGCCTGCATCCGCTTTGGAACCGTGAGATCACCGACCCCCATTTCGCGCAAATTCGCATCCATATCGGCGCAGAATCGGTCAAACAGGGCCTGCGCAAGTTCCACCCCGCCCTCCATCGGGCGCAGCCGGCGCAGCACCATCCACAGATGCAGGATAAGCAGGTCAAAACGGCCGTTAACCGTATCGGATACGCCCAAGTCCCGATAAAACAAGGGTTCTCGCGCTCGCGTCACGATCATGCCATAGATGGTCTCAATGGTGCCGCGCGGGGACAGCCGGGGTTTCCTGAAGTGGTTGAATGGCCAAAGCATTTCCGGGCTCCACAGCGCGCCCCATGTGTCCGGGCGAACCTTTGTTACGACCGGCCCGCTGCCCACTGCGCCGACAGCCGGCGTGGGCCGGTTCTAAGAGGACAGGACCCGTTCTGCAATGATTGAGGCGACCAAACCTCGCGCGTGCACGTCACGCCGCCTGGCTGCGCCCTGGCGCAAGCTGCGCGCCACCGCAGCCGTGGCCCTTGTTTGCATGGCGCTCACGGCCTGCACCGGCGAGCAATTCCAGAAGGGCTATATCCTGCCGACCGGCGCGCTGGAGCAGATTCCGATCGGCGCGAGCCAGGATCAGGTGCTGATCGTGCTGGGCACGCCGTCGACGGTCGCGACGCTCGACGGCGAGGTCTTCTATTACATCTCGCAGCGGACCGAACGCCTGGTCATGTTCATGAACCAGAAGGTGGTCGACCAGCGCGTGATCGCGGTCTATTTCGACAAGAACCGTCAGGTCCGCCGTCTCGCCAATTACGGCCTGCAGGACGGCAAGATCTTCGACTTCATCAGCCGCACCACGGCGACCTCGGGTCAGGAGCTCAGCTACCTGACGCCGTTGTTCAAGCTGCTCAGCTTCAACTAGAGCCTTTCCGTCCCGATTGAATCGGAACAGAGGCTGCACTTGCCTTGACGCGTTTTCTTCACGCGAACCGGTACCCACCCCGCATCCAGTACGGGACAGGCTTCGCCTGAATACGCTGGCATCGCCCCGGAACGACGATGAGGCGCCTAACGCCAAAAGCAAAACCCCGCGGCTCGCGCCGCGGGGTTTCCGTCTGCATATCTTGCGACGTCAGCGCGCGAGGATCGCCAGCAGCAGCAGCGCCACGATGTTGGTGATCTTGATCATCGGGTTGACGGCCGGGCCTGCCGTGTCCTTGTAGGGATCACCGACGGTATCGCCTGTCACGGCCGATTTGTGGGCGTCCGAGCCTTTGCCGCCGTAGTGGCCGTCCTCGATGTACTTCTTGGCATTGTCCCAGGCGCCACCGCCCGAGGTCATGGAGATCGCGACGAACAGGCCGGTGACGATCACGCCCAGCAGCATCGCACCGACCGCGGAGAACGCCGCCGACTTGCCGGCCGCACCACCGCCCGCGATGGTGTAGATTAGGAAATAGACAATGATCGGCGACAGCACCGGCAGGAGCGACGGAATGATCATTTCCTTGATCGCCGCCTTCGTCAGCAGGTCGACGGCCTTGCCATAGTCCGGCTTGGCCGTGCCCTGCATGATGCCGGGCTTCTCGCGGAACTGACGGCGCACCTCCTCGACGATCGCGCCGGCGGCACGGCCCACTGCGGTCATGCCCATCGCGCCGAACAGGTAGGGCAAGAGACCGCCGAACAACAGGCCGACCACCACATACGGGTTGTTCAGCGAGAAGTCCGGATTGATGCCCGCGAAGTAGGAATGGTTAGCGGCGTCGCTGATGAAGAATTTGAGGTCCTGGTTATAGGCCGCAAACAGCACGAGTGCGCCGAGACCGGCCGAGCCGATCGCGTAGCCCTTGGTGACCGCCTTGGTGGTGTTGCCGACGGCGTCGAGCGCGTCGGTGGATTTGCGGACTTCCTTCGGCAGGCCCGCCATTTCCGCGATACCGCCGGCATTGTCGGTGACCGGACCGAAGGCGTCGAGCGCGACGATCATGCCGGCCAGCGACAGCATGGTCGTGGTCGCAATCGCGATGCCGAACAGGCCGGCAAGGCTGTAGGTAATCAGGATGCCGGCGATGATGACGATTGCCGGCAGCGCGGTCGCCTCCATCGAGATCGCAAGCCCCTGGATCACGTTGGTGCCGTGACCGGTGACGGAGGCCGCAGCGATCGACTTCACCGGGCGGAAATCGGTTCCGGTGTAGTATTCGGTGATCCAGATGATCAGGCCGGTGACGGCGAGACCGACCAGGCCGCATTCGAACAGCGCCATGCCGGTGAAATCGACGCCGGCCAGCTTGTCGAAGCCGACCAGCCAGTAGATCGCGCCGGCAACGCCGACGATCGACAGCACGCCGGTCGCGATCAGGCCCTTGTAGAGCGCACCCATGATGGACTGGCTGGCGCCGAGCTTGACGAAGAACGTGCCGATGATCGAGGTGATGATGCAGATGCCGCCGATTGCGAGCGGCAACGTCATCATGTTGGCGAGGATCGGCGTCTTGGCGAAGAAGATCGCGGCCAGCACCATGGTGGCAACCGCGGTCACCGCGTAGGTCTCGAACAGGTCGGCGGCCATGCCGGCGCAGTCGCCGACATTGTCGCCGACGTTGTCGGCGATCGTCGCCGGATTGCGCGGATCGTCCTCGGGGATGCCTGCCTCGACCTTGCCGACGAGGTCGCCGCCGACGTCGGCGCCCTTGGTGAAGATGCCGCCGCCCAGACGCGCGAAGATCGAGATCAGCGAGGCGCCAAAACCGAGCGCGACCATCGCGTCGACGACGGTGCGGCTGTCAGGAGCCAGGTGCAGCGAATGGGTCAGGAAGCCGAAATAGAGCGTGACGCCGAGCAGCGCGAGACCGGCGACCAGAAGGCCGGTGATGGCGCCCGCCTTGAACGCGAGCTCGAGGCCGCCGGCGAGCGATGTGGTCGCCGCCTGCGCGGTACGGACATTGGCGCGCACCGACACATTCATGCCGATGAAGCCGGCCGCGCCGGACAGGATCGCGCCGATGGCAAATCCGACCGCGACCAGGAGGCCGAGGAAGTAGGCGAGCAGCAGGAAGATCACGACGCCGACGATGGCGATGGTGGTGTATTGGCGCCGCAGATAGGCCTGCGCACCTTCGCGCACGGCGGCGGCGATTTCCTGCATCCGCGGATTGCCGGCGTCCGCCTTCAACACCGACGAAGTCGCCCAGATGGCGTAAACGATCGAAAGTGCCCCGCAGAGCACGATCACCCATAATGCTGTCATTAGTTTCCTCAGGTCCTGTTCTTCTAGCCCCGCGCCCTTGCCGCTGGTCGCGGCCGGCGCACAAAAAGCAGGCCGACCCTGCCCAAAAGGCGGCCTCAAATCGGCGGGGACCATGCCAAAATCGCACTCCGGGCGCAACGCCGCGGTGGGCAGAAAAGGTCGAATTCAAGCAGGATTTTCCGGCCCGTGGGCGGGGTCGGGCGAAGCCCTAGAAGTGGCTGTAAGACAGGCGATCAAGCGCAATGTCCCGGCCCTGTGCGTCCAAAAACCGCAATGGCTCGCTCGGAGCGACCACCGTTCCGATCGACGTCAGCGCCACACCAGTCTTCGTGGCTTCGTCTCCGAGCGCGGGACAAGCCGCCTCGGGAACCGCACACAAGACCTCGTAATCGTCGCCTCCGCAGATCATGGCCTCGAGGCGAACGACGCCCCCTGCGAGCAGGTCCGCCGCGGCGGCCGACTTGGGAATGCTGGGAACATCGATCACGGCGGACACGCCTGACGCCGCGCAGAGCTTTGCGAGATCGCCCGCGAGACCGTCGGATACGTCCATCGCGGCGCTGGCATGGTCGCGGATCGCGCCGGCCAGCGCATTGCGCGGCTCGGGGAGGCGGTAGCGGCCAACCAGCCAGTCCCGAGCCGTCGCATTACCGGAAAGCGCCGCCGCAGCCGCTCCGCCCTTGAGGATGTTCAGGCCGATCGCGGCATCGCCGATCGTGCCCGTCACCATCACGCGGTCGCCCGGCCTTGCGCCGCTGCGACGGACCATCCGGCCTCGGGGCACGCGGCCGAAAGCCGTGATCGAGACCGTCAACGGACCCGGCGTGGACACCGTATCGCCGCCGAGCAGCGGACAGGCATAGTGTCGGGCGTCCTCACCAAGCCCGCGCGCGAAGGCCGTCAGCCAAGCATCGTCTACTGCACGCAGCGCCAGCGTGAGCACAAAGCCGGCCGGGGTCGCCCCCTTGGCGGCAAGATCGGACAAATTCACCCGCAGCGCCTTTCGCGCCAGCGTCTGCGGCGGATCCTCGGGCAGGAAGTGCACGCCTTCGACAACGGCGTCCGTCGTCACCACGACATCTTCGCCGTCGGCCCTGAGGATCGCGGCATCATCCTGCAGGCCGAATGCACCAGGCTCGGTCGCGATCGGCTTGAAGTAACGCGCGATCAGCGCATCCTCGCCGGATGCGGTCCGCCCGTCAGCCACGGCCGAACTCGTCCGCGCGAAACTGCCGCGCGATCTGGTCCAGCACCGCGTTCACCATGCCGGTTTCCTCGCTGTCGACAAAGGCATGGGCAACATCGACATATTCGGAAACCACAACCCGGCCGGGGACGTCCTTGCGATGATCGAGCTCGTAGGCGCCGGCGCGCAGCACCGCGCGCAGAATCGCGTCGATCCGCTTCAAGGGCCAGCCGCGCGACAGCGCATCGTCGATGATGGGATCGAGTCTCGCCTGATCGCGCACAACGCCGGAGACGACGTCGCGAAAGAACGCGGCTTCCGCTGGCAGATATTTGTCGCCCTCGACCTCGCCGCCGAGCCAATGGCTTTCGAACTCGGAGAAGATGTCGTTGATCCCGGCGCCGGCGATGTCCATCTGATAGAGCGCCTGCACGGCGGCGAGCCGCGCCGCGCCGCGCCGGTTGGCTTTTCTGTCCGGTGCCCGCACTGGTTTTGGCTTGATGTCGGCCATGATCAGGCCTTTGTCAGGCGGCGTTTGATGCGCAACATGGCGAGCGCCGCGCGCGCGGCGTCGCCGCCCTTGTTGAGCTCGGAGGCGCGCGCCCGCGCCCAAGCCTGCGCTTCGGTATTGACGGTGATGATGCCGTTGCCGAGCGGAAGCTTTCGCGCCACCGCAAGATCCATCAGCGCACGCGAGGACTCGATGGCGACAATCTCGAAATGGATGGTGTCGCCGCGGATCACGCAACCGAGCGCGATGGCGGCGTCATAGGGTTTTCCGCTCGCGTCGGCGGCGTCGAGCGCGATCGCAATCGCCGCCGGAATTTCCAGCGCGCCGGGCACGGTGATGATGTCATGCGTGACGCCGGCAGCCTTCAATTCGGCGAGCGCGCCTTCCAGCAGCGCGTCCTGGATATCATCGTAGAACCGTGCTTCGACAATCAGCGCGCGCGCGCCGGAAATATCGGTCTGGTCCTTCAAAGGGGCACGCCGTGCGTCTGCCATCAGCTCTTTCCACTTCCCGGCGTTGGCATTCAACACCCATGTGATTGTCAACGTTTGTAGTCGTGACAGCTATGCAAGCCAAGGGCGAAAGCAAGCAGCACGATATTCATCACGGCAGGGCTTGTCTTGGTCACCCATGTCTTCTTCATTGTTCATGACCAGGACGTGGTGGTCGGCATCCGTCCATACCGGCACTTCGCCGGGCTTTCGGCGCCATCCGCCGCAGTTCAGCGAAGGCGCGCAAGTCCGCGCATGATGCTCACTTCATCTCAGACAGTCGCGCAGCATAGCGCGCCATCAGGTCGACTTCGATATTGACCTCGCTGGCCGCATGCCAGCCTGAAAGCGTCGTCACATTCAACGTGTGCGGAATGATCAGCACCGAGAATGCGACATCCTGCACCGTATTCACCGTCAACGAGACGCCATCCAGCGTCACCGAGCCCTTAGGGGCGATGAAACGCGCAAGCTCCCGCGTGGTGGACAGTTCGAACCGCGCCATGTCGGGCAGATCGTTGCGGCTCAGGATGGTCGCAATCCCGTCGGCGTGGCCGGCCACGATGTGCCCGCCGAGTTCGTCGCCAATCTTCAGCGCGCGTTCGAGATTGAGCTTCGTGCCGACTGCCCAGCGCTTGGCGGTGGTCAGCGCAAGCGTCTCGGCCGCGGCATCGACATCGAACCAGGTCCTGCCGGCATCGGTGCCGGAGGCAACCACCGTCAGGCAGACGCCATTGCAGGCGATCGAAGCGCCGTCGGCAATCGTCGCACGATCGTAGCGGCAGGCGATGCGCAGGCGATGCAATTGGCCCTGCGCCGTCGGCGCAAGACTGACGATTTCGCCGATGTCAGTGACGATGCCGGTGAACATTAAACGCGCTCATACACGGTGAGACTATCCTGATCGAGCATCTCGCTAGCACGAACGCGAAAGGCGGGCGACTGCGTGATAGCGGCAAGCGGCAATGCGTCCAGCGCAGCGATGCCATCGGCGCCGATCGCGTTGGGTCCGCGTAACAGCCAGATTTCGTCGGCAAGCCCTGCCGCGACGAACGACGACGCCACGCGGCTGCCGCCTTCGACCAAGACGCGCGTGATGCCACGTTCGGACAGCGCATGCAGCACCGCGAGCGGATCGAGCCCGGGCGTCTCAGCCGGCGCAAGCCGGATCACCTCCGCGCCTGCCGCACCAAGCCTCGCGGCAGCGGCGTCAAGCCTCGCGGCAGCGGCGGCTTCGGCAAGCTCCGAGGCGATCATCCACAGCGGCGTCTCGCGCGCCGAATGAACCAGCCGGCTGTCGCCGGGAATGCGCAGCGCGCTGTCCAGCACGACGCGCACTGGCGAACGCGCCGCCATGCCCGGCAGGCGGCAGTTCAGCAGCGGATCGTCGGCGAGCACGGTGCCGATGCCGACGAGGATGACTTCGCAATGCGCGCGCAACAGATGCACGCGCGTCTTCGCGGCCTCGCCGGTGATGGCGAGCGGCTTGCGGCCGGCCGCGGCAATCTTGTCGTCGGATGAGATTGCGAGTTTCAGGATCACATGCGGGCGCCTGTCGCGGACGCGGCGAAAGTGCCCGGCATGATCGCGGGCAGCTTCCGCCGCGCCGAGCCCGACATCGACCGCGATGCCCGCTGCGCGCAACTTCGCATGCCCCTGCCCGGCCACGAGCGGATTCGGATCCTCGATTGCCGCCACCACACGGACAATACCGGCGGCAATGACCGCGTCGGCACAGGGCGGCGATCGGCCAAAATGCGAGCAGGGCTCCAGCGTCACATACAGCGTGGCGCCGCGCGCGGCGCCACCCGCGCGTCGCAGCGCCTCCGGCTCGGCATGGGGACGGCCGCCCGGCTGCGTCCAGCCACGCCCTACGATGACATCGTCCTTCACCACGACCGCGCCGACCGCGGGATTGGGCCAGGTCCGCCCGAGACCGCGCCGCCCGAGCGTCAGCGCAAGCTGCATGAAGCGCCGGTCGGCGTCCTTGGACGCCAGCGATTTCTGCTTCAACTGATCCTCCAGGATGCGGAAGATCATTTGCGGATCGTGGCGACCCGCGCCTCGTCCTCGCCGGAGAGTTCGCCGAGCACCGTTTCGAAATCCTTTGCCTCGCGGAAATTCCGGTAGACCGAGGCGAAGCGCACATAGGCGACGTCGTCGAGCGTGCGCAGATGCTCCATCACGATCTCGCCGATTGCCTCGGAGGAAATTTCGGCTTCACCCGCGCTCTCAAGCTCGCGGACGATGGCCGAGACCATCCTCTCGACCCGCTCCGGCTCGACAGGGCGCTTGCGCAGGGAGATCTGCACGGAGCGCACCAGCTTGTCGCGATCGAACGGCACGCGGCGACCATTTCGCTTGATCACGGTGAGTTCGCGAAGCTGCACGCGTTCGAATGTCGTGAAGCGGAAGTTGCAGGCGACGCAGACCCGCCGCCGCCGGATCACAGAGGAATCTTCGGTCGGACGGGAATCCTTGACCTGCGTATCGAGGCTGTTGCAGCTCGGACAGCGCATTTCGTTCCAACCTTCTTGCCAGCCTTTTTGCCAGCCTTCTTGCGAGCCTTATTGGTAGATCGGGAAGCGGTCGGTCAGCGCCTTCACCCGTTCCTTGATCGCAGCCTCGACCATCGGCGCCTTTCCGTCCGAAGACTGCGCGATTGCGTTCAGCACTTCGGCGATCATGCCGCCGACCTGCTTGAACTCGGCCACACCGAAGCCGCGGGTGGTCGCCGCCGGCGTGCCGAGCCTGAGGCCCGAGGTGACGAACGGTGTTTCGGGATCGAAGGGGATGCCGTTCTTGTTGCAGGTGATGGCGGCGCGCACCAGCGCCTTTTCCGAGACGTTGCCCTTCAGGCCCTTCGGCCGCAGGTCGACCAGCATCAGATGATTATCGGTGCCGCCGGAGACGATGTCGAGACCTTGAGCACGCAGCGATTCGGCAAGCGCCTTGGCGTTCTCGACGACGTTCTTTGCGTAAACCTTGAAGTCGGGCTTGAGTGCCTCGCCGAACGCCACGGCCTTCGCGGCGATCACATGCATCAACGGACCGCCTTGCAGGCCCGGAAACACCGCCGAGTTGAGCTTCTTTGTAAGCGCCTCATCATTCCATAGCATCAGGCCGCCGCGCGGGCCGCGCAGCGATTTATGCGTGGTGGTGGTCGTGACATGCGCGTAGGGCACCGGCGACGCGTGCACGCCGCCCGCAACAAGCCCGGCGAAATGCGCCATGTCCACCATGAGATAGGCGCCGACACTGTCGGCGACCTCACGGAAGCGCTTGAAATCCCAGGCGCGCGAATAGGCCGAGCCGCCGGCAATGATCAGCTTCGGCCTGACTTGCTCGGCTTGGCTGGCGACAGCGTCCATGTCGATGATCTGATCCTCGCGCCGCACCGTGTAATGCGACGCCTTGAACCATTTCCCGGACACGTTGACGGGCGAACCATGGGTTAGATGGCCGCCGGCGGCCAAATCGAGACCCATGAAAGTATCACCGGGCTGCAGCAGCGCCAGAAACACCGCCTGATTCATTTGGCTGCCGGAGTTCGGCTGCACATTGGCGAATTGCGCGCCGAACAGTTTCTTGGCGCGCTCGATCGCAAGCGTCTCGGCGACGTCGACCCATTCGCACCCGCCATAGTAGCGGTTGCCCGGATAACCCTCGGCGTACTTGTTGGTCATCACCGAGCCCTGCGCTTCCAGAACGGCGCGGCTGACGATGTTTTCCGAGGCGATCAATTCGATCTCATGCCGCTGCCGGCCGAGTTCGCCCTGGATCGCGGCAGCGATCTCCGGATCGGCCGTTGCGAGCAAGGCGGTGAAGAACGAATCGGCTGCGGACGCGGTTTTGGCGCTGGAGGTCATCGGCGAAATATCTCCACCGCCCCAACCTGTTAGGCGGGCTGCGGACGGTCTTGAAGTGGCGGGTCGAAAGCTGGTTTCAGCCGATTAGCACATCGCTTGGCACCGGCCAAGGACTTGCGGTACCGGCGTGATTTTTATGCAAGATATGGTGGGCGGCCCTACCTCGGTAGAGGTAACCCGAAGGGACGAGCGGACGGTTGGTCGGCGTGAAGTGCGGCCGAGCCCGCGGGTCACCCGCACGGGTTCACGCGTCCTTGTGAAGATGCGCCGCGCTACTATGCCAAACGGCTGAGTGGGTTCACAGACCCGTATAACCCGCCTTCACCGGATCGTTGCGGCCATCGAGCTCTCGCAGATAGGTCAACCCGCAGACCGTCAACCGGTTGACATCCGTTTCGCCCGCTTCGAACAGCGTATTGAGATAGTGCGTGACCTTGGCGCGCGCCTCTGCGCTGGCCGCGGCGGAGCGGTTCATCAGGAGATCGTAGGTCTGCATGATGCGGTCGATGGCGGCTTCCATGGCTTCCTCTGGCTTGGCTTCCTCTGGCCTGACGTCAGGCAATTTGTGCGGCTTCGAATTCGGCGATTGCTCTGTTGGCAAGCCTGATCTTGTTTGACTCGCCGCGGTGATACATGGCGACGATGATGTCCACGAGCCGGTCATTGGTGACGAAATCATCGGGGATGGCGCCAGCGCGGCGAAGATAGTTCGCGGCGATGGCGTAGGCGTCGCCAACCACGCTCATATTCGTGACCCGAATTCCGCGCTCGACCAGCATGGCCCAAATTCCTCCGGTGCTGGAGGGATAAGCGCGGAAGGTGGAACATGTTCCATACCGGAAGGCGATTTTCGCTGCAACAAAATGCAACGAAACGCAGCAAAAACGAAACGCACCGGCCGAATTTGGCCGATGCGCCAAGGTAAAGATCTCAAACGCGAGGTCCGCCGGTCTTCTCGAAATCGCCGGCTTGGTCTTTCACGCGAAGAGTTCAGAGCCGATACAGGATCTGGTCGGTCCAGAACCGCTCGAGCCGATGCAGCGATTTGTTCAGCGTCGCGAACTCCTCGTTCGAGATGCCGCCGACCTGCTCCACGGTCTTGACGTGCTTCTGATACAGCGCGTCAACAATGCGGCGCACTTCCTGGCCCTGCGCGGTCAGTCGAATGCGGACCGAGCGGCGATCGACACGCGAACGCTGATGATCGAGGAAGCCGAGTTCGACCAGCTTCTTCAGGTTGTAGGAAACGTTGGAGCCGAGGTAATAGCCGCGCGTGCGCAGTTCGCCCGCGGTCAATTCCTTGTCGCCAATATTGTAGAGCAGCAAAGCCTGCACCGAGTTGATATCGGAGCGGCCGCGACGATCGAACTCATCCTTGATGACGTCCAGCAGGCGGCGATGCAACCGCTCCACCAGCGTCAACGCTTCCAGATAGAGCGACTGAACCGGCGCCTGGCCGGCTGTGCGCTCGGCGGCTTCCGCCGCCGCCGCAACGGCTTTCATCATGACACTTCCCCTGTTGTCGTTTTTGTCGACTTATTCGACGAAACTTTTGTCCCGCCTGATAGCCTCAACTTAAGGGGCCGCGCTTGAAGATCCGCTTAAATAAGACAATAAAGAGAGAATGAATTTAAGACAGTGAATCGCGGATTAAGCCCTTGGACAAAGGGCTTTTCGCAACTTTCCATTGACGCTTTCACCCCGCTTGTTCACGCTTCGTCTGCGGCGATGTCGCATTCCAAAACAGGCCCCGCGGCGGCCCGAAAGGTCCCCGTAACCGGTGTGGCCGGACCAAGGTCGACCTCGCAACTTTTCGTAAAGTTTAAAATGTCGATCTCTTTGCCTGAGCATGCTCTATGGCGGGCGCTCACGAGCCGCCATCCAGGCCAGGGCCAGATAGGCCGCAAGCATCAGCGCCTCGCCGCCGACCACGAGCAGGCTGCCGCCATAGATGCCGGGAAACATCAGTTCGATCACCGCCATCGACACGACCGTGGTCAGCCACACCACCGCCCCCCATGGCGTCGCAAGCCACAGGCCGACTGCGGCGACGAGTTCGATGACCGCGAAATAGACGGTCGCAGCCTGCCAGGCGGTAGCCTGGTTCTCGAACGCCTCCTCCTCGCCGCCGATAAAGCCCGTCACCTGCGCCCAGTGATAGAGGCCCTTCAGGATCGACAGCACGGCCATGATGCGGAGGAACAGCACCAGCCGGCGCGTCCAGACGTTTTCGTCGGTTTCGATCCGTTCGGACGACATCGCCGCCGATAAAAGGCTGTCGCGCGGCGCGGTTTCAGACATGCGGTCGGCTCATGAGCAGAATAAAGGCGTCCCGGAATGGCCCCTTCACGAACAACTCTTGGTACAACTCTTGGCCCCGCGGCATAGTAAAATCAATCCTTGGATAGGCCCTCGCGCATCCGCACGGACATTTGACCCTTGCGGCAGGTCAAGTGACGCCCGGCCGCCGAGGTGCTAGAATTAGAACAAATTCAATCCGGCTGCTCCAGGCCGGCTACTCCAGGAAAGGCACCCCCCAATGGCGATCAAATTCGGGCGTCCCATCGAGATGCGCGACGTCTCACGGCAACAGTCGGTTGCCACCCCTGCGCTCGATCTGACGATCCGCCCGCGCCGCAACCGCAAGTCGGAATGGGCGCGGCGCCTGGTGCGGGAAAGCGTGCTGACCACCGATGACCTGATCTGGCCGATGTTCGTCGCTGACGGGCACAACAACCGCGCAAGCGTCGCCTCGATGCCCGGTGTCGACCGGCTCAGCATCGATCAACTGCTGCGAGAGGCCGCACGGGCGGTGAAACTGAACATTCCCTGCATCGCGCTGTTCCCCTACACGGATCCGTCCTTGCGCGACGCGGACGGTTCGGAGGCGACGAACCCGGAAAATCTCGTCTGCCAGTCGGTGCGCACGATCAAGAAGGAATTTCCCGATCTCGGCGTGCTCTGCGACGTCGCGCTCGACCCCTACACGAGCCACGGCCATGACGGATTGCTGGAGAACGGCAAGATCCTCAACGACGAAACGGTCGCCGTGCTGGCCCGCCAGGCGCTGGTCCAGGCCGAAGCCGGCTGCGATATCATTGCTCCCTCCGACATGATGGACGGCCGTGTCGGTGCGATCCGCGACGCGCTCGACCGCGCCGGATTCCTCGATGTGCAGATCATGGCCTATGCGGCCAAATATGCCTCCGCCTTCTATGGACCGTTCCGCGACGCCGTCGGCTCGGCGAAAACGCTGACCGGCGACAAGCGCACCTATCAGATGGACAGCGCCAATTCGGACGAAGCCCTGCGCGAGGTCGAACTCGACATCGCCGAAGGCGCCGACATGGTGATGGTCAAGCCCGGCATGCCCTATCTCGATATTGTGCGCCGGGTCAAAGATACCTTCGGCATGCCGACCTTCGCCTATCAGGTCTCGGGGGAATACGCGATGATCGTGGCCGCCGCGAACAATGGCTGGATCGATGGCGAACGGGCGATGATGGAAAGCCTGCTGGCTTTCAAGCGGGCCGGCGCCGACGGTGTCCTCACCTATTTTGCACCGCAGGCGGCCGAACGGTTGCGGGCGCAGACCTGAATTTTGTTATAGAGACTGATTTGGGAGACAAAGGCTGGCGTGTCCGCCCGCTTTCCGTTGCGCATGCTTTATTGACGTGGATCAAGGCGGTGGGCGATGCGCCCCCGTTCGCCTGATCGGCCAGAGCCAAGCGACCACGGACCAATCACGGAATCGCCGGAATATTGTCATTCCGTCTTGTCGCGAGGCCTTGCAAGCGGCCAGGCCGTTCCCATGTGACCGGCGGACCAGGACAGTCTGGAGGACTGATCATGTCATATACCGGTTCGGACGGCTCAAGGGGCGGTTGGCGCGGTGAGGGCTGGCGCAATGAGGGCGGGCCGAACGTGCCGCCGCATGCCTTCGATCCCTACCTGCAGCCGGAATTGTTTCGCGGCTTGCTGACGCGGCGGGTGATCGCCTTCCTCATTGACCTGATCGTGCTGTCGATCCCGATCGTGCTTGCGGTGCTGTTCATTGCGGTGTTCGGTCTTGTCACGCTCGGCCTCGGCTGGATGTTGTTCTGGCTGGTTTCGCCGTTCTCTGTGATCTGGGCCTTGGTCTATTACGGCGCCTCGCTCGGCGGCCCTCATTCGGCCACGATCGGCATGCGCGTTATGGATCTGGAAATGCGCACCTGGTACGGTGCACCGAGCTATTTCCTGCTCGGCGCCATGCATGCGGTGCTGTTCTGGGTCTCGGTTTCGGTCCTGTCGCCTTTCATTCTGCTCGTTGGTCTGTTCAATGCCCGGCGCCGGCTGTTGCACGACATGGTGTTGGGAACTGTCGTTGTTAACAATTCCGTACGTTCCCCGGTCGGGCAACCGGCGCGAACTTATTGACTATCCGATTGACCGTTTGCCTCCGCGGCGCGATGCTGTCGCCCCACTTCGCGCCGGAGCTCGAAGAAGTCCTTGACCCAGCATTCGCGTGATACCCCGCAGTTCTACCTGACGGCGCCCTCGCCCTGCCCCTATCTGCCGGGCCGGCATGAGCGCAAGGTCTTCACGCATCTGGTGGGCGACAAGGCCGGCGACCTCAACGACCTGCTGACCCATGGCGGCTTCCGGCGCAGCCAGTCGATCGCCTATCGGCCGGCCTGCGATCAGTGCCGCGCCTGCGTCTCGGTGCGCGTGGTCGCCAACGAGTTTCGGCCGTCGCGCAATTTCCGCAAGGTTCTCGCCGGCAATGCCGACATCATCGGCGAGCAGCGCAGCGCGGTGCCGACCTCGGAACAATATTCGATCTTCCGCGCCTATCTCGACGCGCGGCATCGCCATGGCGGCATGGCCGACATGACGGTGCTCGATTACGCGATGATGGTGGAGGACAGCCATGTGGAGACCCGCATCATCGAGTACCGCAGACGCGGCGTCGATAGCGGCATCAGCGGCCGGGGCGAGGAGCTGCTCGCTGTCGCGCTCACCGATGTGCTCAGCGACGGGCTGTCGATGGTCTATTCCTTCTTCGACCCGTCACAGGTCAGCCGCTCGCTCGGCACCTTCATGATCCTCGATCATATCGCGCGCGCAAGACGGCAAGGCTTGCCTTACGTCTATCTGGGCTACTGGATCGAGGGCTCCAAGAAGATGGATTACAAGGGCCGCTTCCTGCCGCAGCAGCGGCTGGCCCCCTCCGGATGGCTGCGCATCGAGGCGTCTGGCGACGTCGTCTCCGAGCCGCAGGATTGAAGAGCTGATAGCGAATAATCCAGATCCGCTATTCGCCCATCACCCGCTCACATAATCCCACACCAGTTTCACGTTCAGCGTGATGATCAGCGCGGCTGTCAGCGCGGCGAGCGCGGTGAGCCAGCGTGGAGCGACGAACGGTCCCATCTTGGCGCGGCTTGCCGTGAACATCACCAGCGGCACCACCGCAAACGGCAATTGCAGACTGAGCACGACCTGGCTCAGGATCAAAAGCTGCCCGGTCGCCCTCTCGCCGGCCCAGATCGTGACGACCACCGCAGGCAGGATCGCGATCATCCGCGTCACCATCCGCCGCAGCCAAGGCGCAATCCGCCAGTTAAGAAAACCCTCCATCACAATCTGACCGGAGAGCGTCGCGGTGATGGTCGAGTTCAGACCACAGCAGAGCAGCGCGATCGCGAACAGCGTCGGCGCAAGCGTCGAGCCGAGCAGCGGCGCGAGAAACGAATGCGCCTGATCGAGTTCGGCGACGTCGGTTTTGCCTGCATGGTGGAACGTCGCAGCCGCGAGGATCAGGATCGACGCGTTGATGACGAAAGCAAGGCACAGCGCGATCGACGAATCGATCGTCGCAAGCGCGATCGCCTCGCGCTTTTCCACCGGCGTATCGCCATAGCCGCGGGTCTGCACCAGGCCCGAGTGGAGATAGAGATTGTGCGGCATGACGGTCGCGCCGAGAATGCCGAGCGCCAGATAAAGCATGTCGCGATTGGCCAGGAGGTCGCGGCTCGGCACGAAGCCGCGCAGTACCGCGCCCCAGTCGGGATCGGCGAGCGCGATCTGCACCGCAAAACAGGCGGCGATCACCCCGAGCATGGCCACCACGAAAGCCTCGATCCAGCGGAACCCGAACGCCTGCAGCGCCAGGATCAGAAATACGTCCAGCGCCGTGATGATGACGCCGATCGCAAGCGGGATCTGGAACAGCAAATTGAGCCCGATCGCGGTGCCGATCACCTCCGCAAGGTCGGTCGCGGTGATCGCGACTTCGGCGGACAGCCACAGCGGCAACGCGGCCCAGCGCGGATAAGAATCGCGGCAGGCCTGCGCGAGGTCGCGCCCCGCCCCGACGCCAAGCCGCGTGCAGAGCGACTGCAGCACGATCGCCATCAGGTTCGACAGCAGCGCGACCGTGAGCAGCGCGTAGCCGAACTTGGAGCCGCCGGCGAGCGACGTCGCCCAGTTGCCAGGGTCCATGTAGCCGACGGCCACGAGATAGCCGGGGCCCAGGAATGCCAGCAGCTTGCGCCATAAGGAGCCTCCCCTCGCCGTCCGGACCGAGGCGAACATGTCGGCCAGCGAGGGTTCCCCGCGTTCGTTCCGCCAGCCCGGCGCAGCCAGGGCGGTTGCCGATGGCACGGCGGGCTCAGGGGTGAGAGCGGATGAGCGAACGTCCATTCCGAAAGAATGACCTATTTTGATTTTTATTGCAACTCATTTGCAACTGCATCTAGCGCGACCGCGCCAAGAGTGCCGATCGCACGTCGTGCCCTCCCCCGATGCGATCGTCTTCAAGCGCCCGGTCAGGAAGCGGGTGGGTTCTGCTCTCACGCGATCGGACAATGGCGTCGGCTGATTATTCCGGAGTCCCGCCATGTCCGCTGCCGAGACCCCTCGCCTGCCAGCGACGTTCAACCGCCTCGCCTGGTCCAACCTTGCCGCGCAATCCGCCGAGCAGATCGCGCTGGCGGCGGCTCCCCTTGTCGCGGTGCTGCTGCTCGGGGTCGGCGAAGGACAGACCGGACTGTTGCAGACCGCGCTGACCCTGCCGTTCATCCTGTTCGCCATTCCGGCGGGACTGCTGACCGACCGCATCTCGCGCCGCCGCCTGATGGCGGGCGCGGAAGCCTTCCGAGCGGCGGCGCTGCTCGCGATCCTCGCCCTGATCTGGCTCGGCTGGCTGACGCTGCCCCTGCTCTCTCTGCTTGGCTTCGTCGCGGTGTGCGGCACGGTGGCCTATAGCGTTGCGGCGCCCGCGCTGGTTCCTTCCCTGGTCACGGCGGATCGATTGCCGGCGGCGAATGCGCGGATCGAGCTTGCGCGCACCATCGCGTTCGCCTCGGGCCCCGCTCTTGGCGGCGTGCTGGTCGGCTGGATGGGCGCTGCGCCGGCGTTCGGATGTGCGGCGGCGCTGTCGGTCATTGCGGTGGTGCTGCTTGCCGGATTGTACGAGCCCGCGCGCGAGGCCGCGCCGCGCCGCCATCCGCTGCACGAGATCAGGGAAGGCGCCGCCTTCGTTTTCAATCACCCGCTGCTGCGGCCGGTCTTCATCACCCAGTTCATCTTCAACACCGCGTCCTTCCTGCTGCTTGCCGTGTTCGTGCCGTATGCGGTACGCCGTCTCGGCCTGTCCGCAACCGGCGTCGGGACGACGCTTGCGATGTACGGCGTCGGCATGGTGATCGGCGCGTTGCTTGCGACGCGCGTTATGCGGCGGCTCGCCTTCGGCACCGTGATTGGGCTTGGGCCGGTCACCGGCTTCGTGGCGGCCGTGGTGATGGCACTGACGACCCTTGCGCCTGTCGCGCCGCTGGCCGGCTTGAGCTTCTTCCTGCTCGGCGCCGGACCGATCCTCTGGGTGATCTCGACCACGACATTGCGGCAATCGGTGACGCCGCCGCGGCTGCTCGGCCGGGTATCCGCGATCAACATCTTGAGCTATGGCGCGCGTCCGCTCGGTTCCGCGCTCGGCGCCGTCGTGGGCGGAATCTATGGCGCCGAAAGCTGCCTCTATCTTGCGGTCGCAATCTTTGGCGCCCAGGCGCTGGTCATCTTGATGTCGCCCGCGGTCTCACTTTCGCGCCAGCCGGAAATGATCGGCAAATGTTCGGCCGCGGGTGCATGACATGGAGCATCATTGCGCATTCCTCAAAGCGGCGCCTCAGCTCTTGAGATACCGCTCGTAGCCCCCCGCGATGGCCTCGTCCGCGGCGATCTCGGGATCGAGCGTGTAGAGATCCTGCGCGCGTCCGACGCCACGCAGCGCATAGCGACCGGTGGAGACCAGATAACGCCGGCCCGTCGCGTCCAATCCGGCGCGGAACTCCGATGATGCAAGGAATTCGCGATCGATCGAGTTGCACATCGACGCAATGCGGCTGACCTCATTGACCGACGGACCAACCACGGTGAAATCGAGCCGGTCCTCGCTGCCTATATTGCCGTACAGGACTTCGCCGACATGCAGGCCCACATAGGCCGAGGTGACCGGGCGGCCCTCCGCCGAGCGGCGCGCGTTGAGCTTATGCATGTTGAGGCGGAAGAGGTGCTCGGCACGCAGCGCGGCGCGCCGGACGTCGGCCATGTCGTCACCGGTGAACATCGCCAGCACGCCGTCGCCGATCAATTTCAGCACGTCGCCGCCGGCCTCGTGGATGGCGTCGATCGAGGCTTGCGCATAGTCGTTGAGGAACGGGATGATTTCCTCGGGCCCGATGCTTTCCGAGATCTTGGTCGAGCCGCGGAGATCGGAGAACCACAAGACCGCGCTGATGCGCTCGGTCACGCCGCGCGAGATGCGCCCACGCAGCACCTGTTCCGACGCGTCACGCCCGAGATAGACCCGCCCGAGCGTGCGGGCGATGTCCACCTGCTGCGCCGATTTGATGGCAAGGCCAAGCAAGGGCACGAGATCGCGCAGCGCCGCCAGTTCCCCTTCACTGAAACCGTCGGCGCGCCGGGTCAGCCAATAGGAATACAAGCAATCCATTTGGCCGAGCGTGCCGGCTTCGCCGAAGCGATGCACGAAGGCCAGAAAATGCTTGTGCCCCTTCTCGGCAAGTTCGCCGATCATCGAAAAATCGAGCGAGGCGGAGTCGGCAAGATCGATCGCCAGCTCGTCATGGCCGTTTTCGAGCATGTGGTGAAATGCCGAACGGCGCCAGTTCTTGGCGGCATCGCCCTCGCTGCTCGACACATATTCGAAGGTGTCGCTCTCATTGGTCTCCCGATCGTTCCAGCGAAAGCCGCGCCCCTCGTAGATCGGGTGCAGCGTGTCGATGAAGACGAGGCCGCGCGACAGCGGCAGGCCGCCGTCCCGGCAACGCTCGCAGAAGCCGCGAATCAGATCAGGTTCAGGGAGCCCGGTAAGACCCTGGCCGACCAGCCAGTTCATCAGATCCAGGCGGGCAGAAAGTTCCATACGCTATTATGCCGCGCAATCATCTTGGGTGAAAGCATTACGGGGCCGGCTTGACGCTTGCGACCGCGCGGATGCAAATGCCGACGAGATGAGCATCCGGCACGGAAAAACAATGGCACCCGGGACATGAACGGGCGCCAGATCCCGGTCATTCTGGCACTTGGCACCACCCAGACGCTGGCCTGGGCCTCCAGCTATTATCTACCGGCGATACTGGCCGATCCGATCGCGCGTGACCTCGGCATTTCCGCGAACTGGATCTTTGCCGCCTTCTCGGCATCGCTGGTGATTTCTGCCGCGCTCGGTCCGAGCATTGGCCGTCAGATCGATCTGGTCGGCGGCCGGCCGGTGCTGTCGATCTCCAATCTCACTCTTGCGGCTGGTCTGGGGCTGCTCGGTCTTGCGCAGTCGATCCCGATCCTGATCATCGCCTGGCTGCTGCTTGGCATCGGCATGGGATACGGGCTTTACGATGCCGCGTTCGGCGCGCTCGGCCGTATCTATGGTGAGGCGGCGCGCGGCCCGATCACGGGCATCACCCTGATCGCCGGTTTCGCCTCCACCGTCGGATGGCCGCTGACGGCGTGGGGGCTCGCCACCATCGGCTGGCGCGACACCTGCTTTGCCTGGGCGGCGGCACATCTGCTGATCGGCCTGCCCTTGAACCTTCTGATGTTGCCTCCGGTGCCGCAGACCAAGGCCAAGGCGGACCCTCATGCGAAGCCACACATTCCCATCGACCGGACCATGGTGCTGCTCGCCTTTGCCTTCGCCTCCGCCTGGACCGTCACCGGCGCGATGGCCGCGCATCTGCCGCGCATCCTGGAGGCGGCGGGCGCAACAAGCGTCCAGGCGGTGGCCGCGGGCGCACTGATCGGTCCGGCGCAAGTGGGCGCCCGCATCTTCGAGGCCGGCCTGCTCAGCCGCTATCACCCGCTGCTCTCGACCCGCATCGCCTGCGTCATGCATCCGATCGGCGCCATCATCCTCGCAATTCTGGGCGGCGCGGGGTCGAGCGTCTTTGCGATCTTCCATGGCGCCGGCAATGGCGTTTTGACCATTGCGCGCGGCACGCTCCCGCTCGCGATCTTCGGCCCGCAGAACTATGCCTACCGGCTCGGCCTGATCGGCGCTCCTGCGCGGATGGCGCAGGCCGCCGCCCCGCTGCTGTTCGGCCTTTTGATCGAGATGATGGGAAGCCGCATCCTGATCGTGTCGTCGGCGCTGAGCCTGGCCGCGCTCGTCGCGCTGCTCCTGCTCCCGGCAAAACGGCGTGGGTCCTGAAGCGCTCACCGCTCACATATTGCGCTTTTGCGCTTTCCTTCCCGCGCCATTTCACGCAAAAACGAAAGCATGGAAAACGAAACGGGTCCGCAACAGCCGCCGAAGAGCTTCTTGCGCTGGGCAACCACGCGGCCGCAATCCTATGTGGTCTATCTGGTCTGCCTGATCCTGGTCTGGATGCTGTCGTTCTACGCCGGCACACTGCGGCCGAAAAAGGCCGAGGGCCTGGGCCCGCCGCCGGTCGCGGCGCCACGCAACTGAGCTAGCTGCTCAGTCATAGAACTCCGGCGCCATCTTCAGCGTGTCGCGCTGCGCCTTGTCGTGATTGATCCAGAGCTGCGCTTTTTCCTTGCTCAGCGTGTCCGCGATCTTCTGCATGGATGCGCGCGTCTGGTCCTTGTTGAAATTCATCGCGGGAACGCCGCGGTTGTCCCAATTGCTCTTGAAATGCACGGCGTCGCCGGAGAGCAGGATCTCGCCGGTCTTGGGCAGCTTGACCAAGAGCGACTGATGGCCCGGCGTATGTCCGGGCGTGGAGAGGATCGTGACGCTGCCATCGCCAAAGACGTCACGGTCGCCTTCCAGAAGCGTCACCGGATGCTCCTTCTTGAATCGCGGCTGATTGTCGGCGCCGGGCCAATCATACTCCGCCTTCTGGACATAGAGCGTGGTGGTCGGAAACATCTCGACATTGCCGATATGATCCGGATGCGTGTGCGAGACCGCCATCGCCTTGATATCCGACGGCTTGACGCCGATCTGCTCGAGCTGAGAGGCAAGCGTCTTCGGCCGATGCCAGGTGACCGCCTTCGGATCGGTCGGCGCAAGACCGTTCGCCATCGCCGCCACCGCATCTGGAATGCCGGTGTCCCACAGGAACCAGCCCTGCGCGTGTTTGATCAGATAGCAATTGTCGACGAAGTCCATCGACTTGCCTTCGTTGACGCCTGGCGACCAGCGCGAAATGTCGCCGGCGACGCCTTCGCCGCAATTCAGGATATAGAGTTTCTCGACGCCGGACTGCGCGTGTCCGGCAGAGATCGACAGCACGCCCGACAGCAGCAATGCCGCAAAACCTGTCGCTTGTTTCACTTATGATCCTCCAGCCCCGCACCTGCGGACTGTCCCGACACTACACCATCATGGTGGCCGCGGATCGAGGATGACGGCTTTTTGATATCGGACTTTTTGATATCGGACGTGGCGATCCATATTCCCGCAAAGACCGCGATCAGTCCGAACACGAGGTTGGGCGTGATCGGCTCGCCGACGAGCAATGCCGCGAGCAGGGCCGCCGCGATCGGGTTGACGGTCATGGTGTTGGCAACGCGGGTCGGTGTCGCCCGTTCGAGGGCCAGCACCCACAGAATGAATGCGAGCGCGCCACCGCCGACCCCAAGATAGATGCCCGCAATCCATTGCGGCGTACCAAACCGCTCCAGCGCAGCAAAGCTGCCGGTGAATGCCCCTGTCAGCATCAGCGCTGCTGCGCCGCTTCCCATGCCGACCGTGAGAAAGCCGAGCGCGCTGGATCGCCGGATGAACGGACGGGACAGCACGTTATAGAACGCCATGCAGAACACCGCCCCGGTCATGATGAGTTCGCCGCGCCATGCGCCTGATGGCGCCGCCGAGAGTCCTACGGCAAGCGCGGCGACAACGCCGAAAACAGCGATGCACACGCCCGCGGTCTTGCGGATCGTCAGCGGCTCGACGCCAAGCAGGGCTGCGACCACCATGGTGTGAAGCGGCAGCGTCGCCAGCGCAAGGCTCGCCCGCGCCGCGGTCGTGAAGCTGATCGCGATGTTATAGAGGACGAAAAACAACCCGAAAAAGCAAAGGCCCAATGCGACGACAGCCGGCCAATCCCGCCGCTCCGGCCACCGCACTTTCAAGAGCAGCGCCGCCGGCAGCAAGCAGAGAAATCCGATGCCCCACCCAGCGCAAAATCGCCAGAGCGATCGGGTCTGCGCCGCCGACAAGATAACGGGTGATCGCCGCAGCGGTGCCGCCGAGCGAGCTTGACAGCAATGCGATCGACACGCCGATCCATTCGCCCAACGCCTTGCTCCTGACTTTGCTCTCGACTTTGCTCTTGACCTGGCAGCGCCCGAACGTCGCGCATCAAGGTAGGGCGTAGTCTGCCGCTCGCAAGGTGCAAACGGCTTGCGGGATGATGTGCTCCACATCATCCCGCGCAATTGGCAGCACGTGTCAGCAAGAGTCAGTATGTGGCAGCTGCCAAAGCTGCTGCCACACGCTTAGTGCGGGCAGCGCTCCACTTCGACCGTGACGTGGCTCAAGCCTTTCAAGTCGCGCAGCCGCTCCTTGTAGGCCGCGGACGGCAACGGCTCGTGGGACACGAGGGAGATCACCGCCGCGCAATGGCCGGGACCGACCTGCCACAGATGCAAGTCGGTGACGCGGTCGTCGCCGGCCTGCAGCCGCGCGCGGATCGTGGCCTGAAGCTTCCTGTCGAAGCTGACATCGAGCAGCACCGCGCCCGCGGCGCGGATCAGCCCGAAGGCCCAGCTTGCGATGACGAGACTGCCGACAATGCCGACCGCCGGATCAGCCCACACCCAGCCCGACGCCATGGCGACCACGAGCGCAGCGATCGCAAGCACCGACGTTGCGGCATCGGCCAGCACGTGCACATAGGCGGCGCGCAGGTTGTTGTCATGACCACGATGATGGTGATGATGATCGTCGTGATGATCATGCTCATGGCCGTGGTCATGCGCATGACCATGATGATGGTCGTGACTGTCGCGCAGCAGCCAGGCGCTGGTGAGATTGACGACGAGGCCGAGCGACGCCACCGCGATCGCCTCACCATAGAAAATCGCGACCGGATGCATCAGCCGGAGCACGCTTTCATATGCGATCTGAACCGCGATCATCCCCAGGATGATCGCGCTGGAAAACGCGGCGAGATCGCCGAATTTGCCGGTTCCGAATGCAAAGCGCGAATTGCGCACCTGCTTGCGCGCAAACAGATAGGCGGCTCCGGAAATGCCGAGCGCCGCAGCATGCGTCGCCATGTGCCAGCCATCGGCCAACAGCGCCATCGAGCCGAACAGGGACCCGGCGATGATCTCACCAACCATCATGACGAAGGTCAGCGCGACGACAAACCAGGTGCGCCGCTCGTTGTGCTCATGCGCTTCGCCCAGAAAGACGTGCTCGTGGGTCCACTGATCGAGGGAATGTGTATGCATCGGCTGATCTCCGCGGGAGCAGCCGAGCTTAGGCCCGGCTGAAGGCGAATACTATCACGACGGGGCGACCCGGTTCCGACTGGTCGTCGAACCCGAACGCATTGACAGCGCGCCCTGCTTTCGATGTAATGCGGGCATGGGGGTTCTGCGATCCCCCCACGAGGCGACATGCCCAAGTATCGCGTCCCGTTGATCTTGCGAGGACGCAATCATGTCTTCTTACACCACAATCTCTCCTGAAAAATTGGCGCGGCTGATCGGTACGGCGAATGCCCCTGCCGTCATTGACGTGCGTACCAACGAGGATTTCGCCGCCGATCCGCGGCTCGTTCCAGGCGCCGTCCGGCGCAAGGCCGAGGACGCTGCGCATTGGGGCGAGGACTATGCCGGGCGGCCAGCCGTCATCATCTGCCTGCGCGGCCAGAAGCTTGCGCAGGGCACGGCGGCTTGGCTGCGCCATCTCGATGTTGCGGCCGAGACGCTCGAAGGCGGCTTCGAGGGTTGGAAGGCTTCCGGCCTTCCGCTGGTGCCGACGGCAAAATTGCCGGCGCGCGATCCACAAGGCCGAACCATCTGGGTGACCCGGGCGCGGCCGAAGATCGACCGCATCGCCTGCCCCTGGCTGATCCGCCGCTTCGTCGACACGCAGGCAGTCTTCCTGTTTGTGGCGCCGGCTGAAGTGCCGGCCGTAGGCGAACACTTCAAGGCAGCGCCGTTCGATATCGAAAACACCTTCTGGAGCCATCGCGGCGAGCGCTGCACTTTCGACGTGATGGTCGAGGAGTTCGGCCTCGCCACGCCGCCTTTGCTGCGGCTTGCGACCATGGTGCGTGCGGCCGACACCGCGCGGCTCGATCTCTGTCCCGAAGCGCCGGGGCTGCTTGCGGCGTCGCTCGGCCTGTCACGCATGTATGATGACGACCTCCAGCAGCTTGAGGCCGGCATCGCGCTTTATGACGCCTTCTATCGCTGGTGCCGCGATGCCACCAGCGAGACCCACAACTGGCCGACCAACAAAGTGAAGCCGTGAAATGGACGCAAGTGCCGTCAAGCAAGCGGAAGCCGACGCCGCTCACGGTGTCGGCTTCGGCGAGGCTTTCCGGGTCTGGCTGCGGGTCGCCGCTCTGAGCTTCGGCGGCCCGGCCGGGCAGATCGCGGTGATGCACCGCATCCTGGTCGATGAGAAGCACTGGGTTTCGGAGGGCCGCTTCCTGCATGCGCTGAACTACTGCATGCTGTTGCCAGGCCCGGAAGCGCAGCAGCTCGCGACCTATATCGGCTGGCTGATGCACCGCACCGCCGGCGGCATCATGGCCGGCGGCCTGTTCGTGCTGCCCGGCATCATCGCCATCATGGGCCTGAGCTACGTCTACGCAGCCTATGGCCATGTCTGGTACATCGAGGCGCTGTTCTTCGGCCTGAAGGCGGCCGTGCTCGCAATCGTGCTGCAGGCCTTGGTGCGCGTCGGCAGGCGTGCGCTGCGCAACCGCGTCATGCTGGCCTTCGCGGCCATCGCCTTCGTCGCGATCTTCTTTTTCGCCGTCCCCTTTCCGATCATCATCGTCGCGGCCGGCGTGATCGGTTTTGTCGGCGCAAGAAGCGGCCGGCCGGAGTTCGCCGGTGTCGAGCACGGAGGCGCAGGCAAATCGGCGGGAGTCGCGAGCGCGCTTGGCGAAGACGTGCCGGAGCATGCCCGTCCCGACATTGGCCGCGCGCTACGCGCCGGCCTGTTGTGGCTGTCGCTGTGGCTTGTTCCGGTCGCGGCGCTGCTGATCGCGCTGGGTCCCGCGAACACGTTCAGCCAGATCGCGCTGTTCTTCAGCAAGATGGCGATGGTGACCTTTGGCGGCGCCTATGCGGTCCTGGCCTATGTCGCACAGCAGGCGGTCGAGCATTATCACTGGCTGAAGCCGCAGGAGATGCTGGACGGTCTCGGCATGGCAGAGACCACGCCGGGTCCGCTGATCATGGTGCTGCAGTTCGTCGGCTTCATGGCGGCCTATCGTGACCCCGGAACGCTGCCGCCGATGCTCGCGGCCATCCTGGGCGGGCTGCTCGCGACCTGGGTCACCTTCACGCCCTGCTTCCTCTGGATCTTCGTCGGCGCGCCCTACATCGAGACCCTGCGCGGCAACAAGGGACTGGCCGGCGCATTGACTGCGATCACCGCCGCCGTCGTCGGCGTGATCCTCAACCTCTCGATCTGGTTTGCGCTGCACACGCTGTTCAGGGAAACGAGCCCTGTGCGCTCGTTCGGCCTGTCGTTCGATATGCCGATTTTCTCCAGCATTGACCTCGCGGCCCTGGCGCTGTCGATCGCGGCCGCAACCGCGATCTTCCGCTTCAATCTGGGCATGCTCACCGTGCTCGGCGGCTCCTGCGTCGCCGGCGTCGCGCTGCGATTGATCGGCGTGATCTGAGCGACCGACTAGAGCCTTTTCCGTTCCGATTGAATCGGAACGGAGCCTCTAGTCTCGTCTGTTGTTTTGACGCGTTTTCTACACGCGAACGGGCACCCACCCCGCATCCAGTGCGGCGCAGGCTTTCGCTCGAAAACGCTCTATTACACCATCTCAGCCGGTGCGAGCTTGCAGGTCTCGCCACTGACCTCGACCTGCAACGTCGCATGATGGATGCCGAAGCGCAGCGACAAGCCTGCACAGACGTGATGCAAGAATGCATCGTCGTGGCCGCCAGGGCGCACGAGATGCGCGGTAAGCGCGGTCTCATTGGTGCTCATCGCCCAGATGTGCAGATCGTGCACCTCCAGGACGCCGTCGAGGCCCGCGAGAAAATCTTTCACCTCGGGCAGATCGATGCCTTTCGGCACGGCGTCCATTGCGAGATTGAGGCTGTCGCGGGCCAGCTCCCATCCGCTCACGAGCACGACGGCCGCGATGCACAGGCTGATGGCGGGATCGAGCCAGAGCCATCCCGTCACCATGATCAGCAAGGCCGCGACGACCACGCCGAGCGAAACGCCGGCATCGGCCGCCATATGCAGATAGGCGCCGCGCACATTGAGGTCGCCGTGCCGGCCGCGCGCGAACAATAGCGCGGTGCCGCCATTCACCAGAATGCCGAGTGCCGCGACCCATACGACGGTCCAGCCCGCCACCTCCGCCGGCTCGCGCAGGCGATTGACGGCTTCGACTGTGATGCCACCCACCGCGATCAATAGCAGGCCGGCATTGAACAGCGCGGCAAGGATCGATGCGCGCCGATAGCCATAGGTGTGCGTTTCCGTCGGACGCTTGCCCGCGAGCCACGCCCCGCCCCATGCAAGCAGCAGCGCAATCACATCGGAAAGATTGTGGACGGCGTCGGAGATCA
>Ga0210406_10001389_pt1 | contig 29488 bp, 26 predicted proteins | sample IncBWC30MmetaG_FD_155454 | JGI IMG/M metagenome (GOLD analysis project Ga0210406, IMG submission 155454) | Forest soil microbial communities from Barre Woods Harvard Forest LTER site, Petersham, Massachusetts, United States - Inc-BW-C-30-M | ecosystem: Environmental > Terrestrial > Soil >... | reverse complement strand
TGAACTCCAATACGGTGGCGCGAAACTCCGGAGGCTCCGGATTGAGTTGTTCAAGCGACTCCGCGAGCCCATGGGTGATCTGCACATCCTTCCCGCGGAGTTTGCGCATCAGCTTGATATCGTGATTGCCGGGGACGCACAAAGCCGTCCCAGCTTCGACCATTCCCATCACTAAACGGAGTACCTCCGGGATCTTAGGGCCCCGGTCTACAAGGTCACCGAGAAAGATGGCCTTTCGTCCCTCAGGTGTTTTCACGGAATAGCGTGATGGCGTGGCGCCGTTTGCTGGCGCTTCGATGGAATACCCTAGCTTTGCCAGCAAATCGACCAGTTCGTCGAAGCATCCGTGGACGTCGCCGATGATGTCGAACGGACCGTGCTCGTGCTTCAGGTTATTCCACAACGGCTCCCGCACGATTTCCGCCGCATCGACCTCTTCGGGCGAGCGCAAGACGTGAACTCGACGAAAACCTTCACGTTCCAGGCCTCGCAATGAACGGCGCAACTGCTGCGACTGTTGGCGGATCACATGCGGCCCAAAATCCCTATCGGGGCGAGTGCGATTCCGCTCTTGGCATAGTTTTTCGGGAAGGTCGAACACAACCGCGACCGGGAGACAGTGATACTCACGCCCGAGCGCTATGATCGGTTTTCGGGCTTCCGACTGAACATTCGTGGCGTCAATCACAACAAGCTTGCCGGCTGCCAGGCGTTTCGAAGCGATGAAATGAAGCACCTCAAACGCATCGTTCGTCGCAGCCTGGCTGTTTTCATCGTCCGAGACGAGGCCGCGGCAGAAGTCGGAAGACAGAATCTCGGTCCCCCGGAAGTGTTTTCGCGCAAAACTCGACTTGCCCGACCCGGAAGGGCCGACGAGTGCGATAATCGCGAGTTCGGGAATTGTCAGCTTCATTTCAGTCGGAAACCTTCTGTCCGAAGCGACCATTCAGCCTCACGCGGACAAGTAGATCGTTGAGTGCCTCTTTGCTTGAAGGGCGCTCCGGCAGATGGGAGTTTTGACTTGCCTGCTCCAGCTCACGTTGCAGTCGCGTGTATTCCTTTTCATGAAATGCCATGTCCGCTTCTTCGAGGTGGCTCTTTTCGGCTCCCTCAGATTTGCGGGCAATCAGTTCGTCCAGGTACGACATTTTGAATGACGAGTTGAGATACCGCAAATTCGCCTCGACTTCACCGGTGCGCATCATGTGAATGCCGGTCAGTAAAACGCGGTAGACGTACAACAAGGGCTTGATTCTCTTCGGATTCTCCTTATTCAGGAGCTTCCACTGTGTCTCCGCAAACCCAAGATAGTGGTGACTGTGATACCGCGTGATGCATCCCTTGGTGCTCTTTTTTAGCTCTTCGTGCTCGGGCGTCGTGTGAACCACTCCTAACGCAGTCCCGATTGTTTTTGCGAGCTCTTTACGCACTTGAAAGTCTGTGCGCCTAAGGCAAGTCTCGGCGCCATCGGGAAACCGGACGCGATATTGTCTGTGAGTGTCCGACGGCATTTGCAGGATCACCGCGACCGCGCCCGCCATCTGCAGCAAGCCTCCTTCGGGCCTCTCCGTATCGATACGCGTCACAATCTGCGTTCCAAGAGGCACGATTCTCACTCGCCGTTGCCTGCTGCGGTCAGCCACGTGTGAAAATCCCCATCTGTGTAGGACTGCCGACCGCTTGGTCTTCAGGCCCGACCGGCAAGAAGCGGACTGAATAGCCAAATCGCGAGGCCATACTTGTTGCCCAAAATTGAAACTCAGCGCGTGACCACTCGAAGCGATGGTCTTTGTGGCGCATTTTGCCCGCGGGCAGAGTTTCAAATTTGACGTTGTACTCAACGTTGGGTGTTGTCACCACAACCGTTTGCGGGCGCGCGAATTCGAACAGAACTCTCTCGAAAGCGGCAAGCCGCGGCGCGTCTTGATGCTCAATAACTTCTACAACAGTTGCGGCGTCGTAGCCGGCGAGGCGCGCATCCCGATAGGTCAAGGAACCGTGAAGCAGACGAATTCGCTCTTTTTGCATTGTCGGCAAGTTGTCAAGATGCAGTCGCTGAGCCGCTATCTCCAGCGCGCGGTGTGAAACATCCAAGCCCACAATTTCTGCGAACGTTCTGTCCTTTAGAAGCTCGCGCAGAAGTCTTCCCTCTCCACAGCCAAGATCGAGGATCCGCTTCGCGCCAGCGCTGCGAAGGACTGCCATAACGGCTCCCATGCGTTGCTCGGCAAGACTGAAGGGTTTTTCGATGGCTTCTTCTTCACGCGTGTGAGTCTCAGCGAGCTCTTCCGCTTCAGGCTCTTCTTCGCCAATGAGGCGAGTCAATGCTTCGCGAGCCAGCCGTTTCTGATGTTTCAAATAGCGATTGGTAATCAGCTCACGTTCGGGGTGGTCACGAAGCCATCCCTCGCCGTGACGAAGTAACTTTTCGACTTCCGCATCGCCAACCCAATAGTGCTTATCGTCATCTAGGACGGGAATCAGCACGTAGAGATGCGACAATAGATCGCTCAGTTGAACGGTGGCTTTCAGGGTGACAGTAAAGTATGGGCTTTCGCCCCATTCCGGAAACTTGCTGTCGAGGGGATGCCTGGCCGCCGCGACTTCGTAGGCCAGTGGCTCGAAGAGCCGGCGGAGCAAATCCTCCCCGCCGCGACAAGGCAGAACGGCGATGCGCGCCTCCAGAGGTAGCGGCGTCTCTGCGAGTTCCTGGCGCTCTTTGCTTCTTCCGGTGATCGCTGTTCCAAATGTCCGGGCGATGGCCACGCTTAGGAACGACGATGCCGCGTAAGGCCGGTCGTTCACGTACTGTTCGAGCATATGCCCTTCGCCACTGGGCCCTCGCCGGTTACGCACAAAACCGATGGGGTCGACCTCCAACAGCAGCGCAGCCGTGCAGCGTTCGGGTGACGTTTCGGGATAGAAGACGTGAGCTTTGCCAAAGACCTGTTCAAAGGAATGAACGCGGGATGGACTCTTGTGCAGCAGGTAGCCCAAGTCCGTCGCCGGATTTCCGGTATAGGTGATGGTTAGGAGCATTGTTGTCTACTTTATCGCAAAGCGATGTTTGACTCATATTGAGGTGAGGGCATCGTTGTTGTCATGCACTCGCAATCTGGGCCCAATCGATCCCAAAGCGGCCGAGGTATTTCCTCAGACGATCGGCGTCATTGGTGCTGGTTTTCTTAGCGCGGGAGGCGCCGAACAATCTACGTCCTGCCTCTGACAGGGTGCGCGATTCCTGACAAATCTGAATGACGTGAGCTAATTGTGCTCGATCAAACAAATCAATCTCCGCGACTTGTTCCCGATTCAACAGCCGGGAAAGTATTTCCCCGGACGCTTCCGCTTCCAGCGACTCCCAGGAAGCGTTCAAGCGTTCGATCTCCTCTTCCACGATCGCTGTAGAAATTCGGCCGCCTGGCGCGAGTGTCGCCATACGAACGACCGCTGCGTTCAGGTCGCGAAAGTTCCTAGCCCAGGAAGAGGCCGGGGCGAGCGCGAACTTTAAGAACTTTTCACGGGCCTCTTTGCTGAAGGTCACATGGTGGCTGGTCCGAGTCTCGAATTGCTCTAACTCGAACTGTAGGTTCGGCTCTAAGTCTTCTGGGCGAGAGCGCAACCCTGGCAAAGAGAATGTCCAGAGATTGATCCGGGCCAGCAAGTCTTCCCGGAATCGGCTTTCTCGGACCGCGGCGAAGAGGTCCTGGTTGGTTCCAGCGATGAGTTGGAAATCGCTATGAGCCTCGCGATCCGAACCAAGCGGCAAGAAAGTTTTTTCCTCGAGCGCCCGCAGTAGCATAGCCTGTTCGTCGATGCCAAGTTCACCGATCTCATCCAGAAAGAGCACGCCCTTATCGGCAACTCGCAATACACCCGCCCGCTCCTTTAACGCTCCGGTAAAGGCACCCTTCACATGGCCAAACAGTGTGGACATCGCGGCGTCGCCCCGAAGGGTGGCGCAGTTGACGTCAACAAAGTCTCCGGTCACCGTGTGGCGAAGCTTCTTCAACTCGAAAATACGGCGTGCGAGTTTTGATTTGCCGGCTCCCGTGGGCCCCATCAAGAGGAGCGGGTCGCGCGTGGCGATGGCCACTTGTTCAATCCGGTCGATCAGTTGGTTGAATGCCGGATTACGCGTATCGATACCGCCCTTCAGGTACGAGACGGCATAACTCTGTTCCTGACGAAAGCGAGACGCGATTCGGTCGTACTTGGAAAGATCGAGATCAATGACCTTAATCTGTCCGGGTGCCCCGCGGTCGCGCTCGGGAGAAGCTTGGAGCAATCTGCCTGGCAAGTATCTTGATTCCGTCAGCAGGAACAGACATATCTGGGCGACGTGCGTTCCTGTGGTGATGTGGATCAGATACTCTTCCGCATCCGTATCGAACGGATAGGAGCGAGCAAATTTGAACAGAGTCTCGTAAACTCGCTCAAAATCCCAAGGGTCACCAAACTCGATTTCGTTGAGGCGCACCGTAGTTTCCGGCGAGACGGCAGCAATATCTTTGACAAGAAGTTGGGCGAGTGCTTTATCGCGTAGCCCGTGAAGAAGTTCCAGGCGCTTCACCACAAAATCAGGTTGTCGACAGATGGCGACCGTGGGTCTCCAACTCTGCCAGCGGTCCTGATTTCGTCCCGCATCCAGGGTGGTCCCCAAAAGCCCGACGACGACATTGGCCTTTTCGGTCATATCTGTAAGTATATATTCTTATCCTATAAGATTGTAAATGCCTCCATGTAAATCGTCCGCATCGGCATAAGTATTGTGTTTATAATTGCTTGGCAGAAGTAGCCGGAAGGCACTCGTGTTGCTCTATGTCATCGCAGAACGATCGGGAGAGAGAGAGAGAGGTTCCGCGAGCGAATTGGGAGTCGCGGACCAGTTGAGGCGTCAGCGCGGGTCACCCTGACTGACGCCTCTCCGAATGGCACAACCACTGAGCCCAGTTCCAAGGAGGATGAAATGGCGGAGCCGACCTACAACGTAATCGTTCCGGAGAAGGGCGCGCCCATCAAGGCGTGGACAAAAGGTGTTCAGCTTGAAGATCAGGCGCGCCAGCAGCTCTTGAACGTCGCGCAGCTTCCTTTCATCTTCAAATGGGTTGCAGCCATGCCAGATGTGCACTGGGGCGTCGGCGCAACCGTAGGCAGCGTCATCCCCACGAAGGGTGCCATTATTCCGGCCGCTGTCGGAGTAGACATCGGCTGCGGCATGATGGCCGTGCAGACCGACCTCAATGCACGCGACTTACCGGATAACCTTCACGCGATTCGTACCGCCATCGAGATAGCCGTTCCGCACGGCCGAACCAATCATGGTGGTACCGGTGACGTAGGCGCTTGGGACCAGATCCCGAGTCACAACGAGGAAGTCTGGCAGACGTTGAAACCGCGTTACGACGCGATTCTCGAGAAGCATCCTAAACTGGACCGTGGAAATCATTCCAATCACTTGGGCACCTTGGGCACGGGCAACCACTTCATCGAAGTATGCCTGGATGAAGCGGAAAACGTTTGGTTCATGCTGCACAGCGGTTCGCGCGGCGTCGGCAACCGCATGGGCAGCTACTTCATCGAGGTCGCGCGCAAGGACATGCAGAAGTTTTTCATCAACTTACCTGACAAGGACCTGGCTTATTTCTCAGAAGGGACCGAGCATTTCGACGACTACGTTGAAGCGGTCGAATGGGCGCAGGATTTTGCCCGTTGGAATCGCCACTTGATGATGGAGCAGATCGTCGGCGCAGTTCGTGAGTCGGGTGAAGTCCGTCCTTTTATTGCTGAACTGAAAGCAATCAACTGCCACCACAACTATGTGGCTCGCGAAAAGCACTATGGCCAGAACATTCTGGTTACCCGCAAAGGCGCAGTGCGCGCCCGCGAAGGCGATATGGGGATCATTCCTGGAAGCATGGGAGCTCGTTCCTATATCGTTCGCGGCAAGGGCAACATGGAAAGTTTCATGAGCTGCAGCCACGGCGCGGGCCGGGCCATGTCTCGTGGAGAAGCCAAGCGCCGTTTCACGATTGAAGACCATGTGCGCATGACCGCTGGCGTGGAGTGCCGGAAGGACGCGGACGTAATCGACGAAACACCGGCCGCGTACAAGTCGATCGAATCCGTCATGGCTGCCCAGGCGGACTTGGTGGAAATCGTTCACACGTTACGCCAGGTTGTGTGTGTGAAAGGATAGGCGGGATCTAGTAGGAAACCCGCATCAACGGAGCGGATGCATGATTCGCATAGACGGATCGACGGGCGAGGGCGGCGGACAGATGTTAAGGTCCGCCCTTAGCCTTTCGATGGTGACAGGAAAAGCGTTCCGCATGGAGAACATCCGCGCCAAGCGAGAGAAGTCTGGGCTTCTTCGCCAGCATCTCACCGCGGTTCTTGCCGCGTGTGAAATCGCGAGCGCGCAGGCCGAGGGCGCGACTCTGGGTTCAAAGACACTCACCTTCACTCCGGGCACTGTGCGGTCCGGAAGCTATCACTTTGCGGTTGGAACGGCCGGCAGCGGCACCTTGGTTCTCCAGACCATACTCCCGGCGCTGATGACGGCGTCCGGTCGGAGCGAGGTCATAATCGAGGGCGGCACGCATAACATGCAGGCGCCGCCACTGGACTTTCTGCAGAAAGTATTTTTGCCGGTGGTCAATCTGCTCGGTCCAAAAATCGAGATTCGTCTTGAAAAGTACGGGTTCTATCCGGCTGGCGGTGGCCGTTTCATCACAGCGATTGAACCGTGCGAACGTCTTTCCTCGATTCAACTACTGGAGAGGGGCGAGATCGAACGTCGTAGCGCCGTGGCTATTGTCGCGAATCTGCCGCGCAGCATTGCGCAGCGCGAGACAGATACAATCGTTAACCTGCTGAACTGGGATGCGCAGTCCACACAGATTGTCGAAACGAGGAACTCAGTAGGCCCAGGAAACATCGTGCTGATCGAACTTACAAGCGGCAATGTGACGGAGGTGTTCTGCGGTTTTGGCCGGATTGGCGTGAGTGCCGAGAGCGTAGCGTCTGAAGCTGTCGACGCGGCGCGCTCCTATCTCGTGTCAAGGGCGGTGGCGGGAGAGCATCTTACAGATCAGCTCCTTCTCCCGTTTGCTTTGGCTGGCGGTGGCGCCTTCACAGCTGAGAAACTAAATCTCCATTCCCGAACCAACATGGAGATTATCCGCTGCTTTCTGCCTGTGAATTTTGTAGCCATTCAAGGAGAGGGTCTCACGAGGGTTGTAGTCAGAACTGGCGAAGCTACCAGCTAACCGGCCTCACCGCCACCGAGTCACGAGAATGGCAAAAACGAGGTCTCAGATGGGTGGATCGGCCTCAACAGCCGTTGCTTTCTTTCTCGTTTTGCAGGCAGCGGCCAGGGACGCTGGGTTGCTCCGAAATAAAGGATGGGCTAGGTCACTCCATTCGACAAAAGTTTGCAGGCAGGAATTCGTACGAATGATTCTCGATCGGCGACTGCCATGTATGGACTTATTGGCGCGAGTTGTGTGCAGCTCCGTCAGTACGGTCCCCTTCACTCAAGGGACAGGGGCTCGGTCATTATGGCTCAGGAAAAATAATTGCCGGTTCTAAGTGATTCTTACGCGGGGGTCGGAATGAAGAACACTCTTTTTGCGAACCTTAATCTTTGTCCAGCGGTCATATCCGTATCTTTTATGGAAAGTATTGCGAACGTGCCGCACCGTTCCCGCATCTTTCCCCTTGACAGCTTAGGAGAGCAGGTTTATCCTCCCTAAACTACTTAGGAGGACCCATGGCTCCCCAAGCCGACCTTCTCCCCGGCATCAGCTCATTGATTGCTTCTCTGGCCACGGCGTCAGGTAGCGGCGAGTTTGCCTGCGCTGCGAGTTGCGCGCCCCACTCCTGAAGTTCAGTGAGCGAATACTTACCGTCACGAATTTCCAACATGTTAAGCCCCTTCCTCGGGTTCGCGGACGACCAGATGAAAAGATTGCGACCGCTAAAGGGAATGAGGAATTTGAAAGTCGAACAGCAGCAGGGTCATGTCATCTTGTTGAACCGGAGTTGATGACGGTCCCATCCAGCCGGTGATCTCATTGAGAATCGCGCCGGCTATTTGCTGTGTATTCAGGAGGTGCTTTTCTTCGACAAAACGCATCAAGCGGTCGGTCCCATACAACTCGGCGGTGGGATTAGCAGCTTCAACAATACCGTCGGTGTAAAGCACGTAGCGATCGCCTGACTCGAGAGGAAGTTCGAGCGCTTCGTAGGTGGCTTCCTCCACCATCCCTAAAACAATCCCATTCTCCGCTACCGCGCAGGCCTTGGAATTCGAAGCTACGTATCGCACCACGGGCGGGTGGCCGGCACCAGCGTAGCGGATCCGGTTTTTGTCCATATCCACGTAAATGTACACGGCGGTTACAAAATTCTCGGTGAACTTGCCGCAAAGAGCCTTGTTCAATCCCGAGAGAACCTTGCCCGGCTCGAAGGCGTGATCGACCTGAGCAGTGAGGGCCACTTGAAGCATCGATGCGATGAGAGCGGAAGGAAGACCGTGTCCTGAAACATCGGCGAGGAGCATGCCAAGATGCTTGTCGTCGATGTTAATGAAGTCATAGAAGTCTCCGCCGACCGACGCCATGGGATGGAAGCGGACCGCGATATCGAGCCCGGCAAGCTTCGGCAGTTCGTGCGGAAGAATGGAGAGCTGAATCTTGCGTGCCATCTCAAGTTCCGTGTTGAGAGCCAGGAGCTGTTCGGCAAGTTGAGCTCGCGCTTCGCGAAGAAGGATGTGGCTGCGCACACGAGCCCTAACAACGGCGGGAGAAAATGGCTTGTGGACGTAGTCCACCGCGCCGACCTCGAAGCCATGGGTCTCATCGTCGGCACTCGTTTGGCTCGTCAGGAAAATGATCGGTATTTCACGCGTTGTCGGATCGGCCTTCAGACGAGAACACACTTCATAGCCATCCATTTCGGGCATCATGACGTCGAGAAGGATCAGATCGGGCTTGTCCTCGGCAGCAGCGAGAGCCAGAGCTTTCTGGCCGTTGGTGGCGATTTTGGTCTTGTACGAATCCTTGAGCGCGCCCGAAATGACGCCGATGTTTGTGGGAGTATCGTCAACGATGAGGATCAACTTTTGGGCTGCGGAAGAAACGGACATAAGTCACTCCAGAGTGAGAGACAAACGTGCGGCGATACTTGAAACGGACCGAAGGGCCTCGGCGTACGCATAATTGCCGACCTGCACGACGAGGCCGTCAAGTTCGGCTGGGGTCAAGACTTTTGAGAGCTGAGGCCTGGCGTCTAGAACGAAGTCGGACGCGTCTCCGTTGTCTGACTCTAGGAGCCTCTTCAAGCGCGCAAGCGGCTCAACCACCGCGCTGGGATCGCCATCGACAGAAGTGGGCGTTCGGCTTTCCGTCGCCAGAGCGGAGCGGATGGCTGCTGTGGTGGCGTCTAGAGATTTGGAAAGTGCTTCCAGGACGTCGGAGACGGACTGGTTCGACTGGATAGCCCCTTCGGCTTTGGCTGCGAATTCGGCCAACGTGGTGGCGCCGAGATTCGCGGATGCACCCTTCAGAGAGTGGGCCAAGCGCGCGGCGGTGGCTGTGTCATTCGATGAGAGTGCGGCGCGTATCGCGCTGGCGCTGTTGGCCTGCGAGTCTGCGAAGAGCGAGAGCAGCGATTCGTAGCGCTGGCGATTGCCTCCTGCGCGTCTGAGGCCATCGGCAGTGGCAATTCCAGGGATCGAGAGACGATCTGACGGCGCGGCCGCTTGGGAGACAGGCGGAGCGCTCAGGCTGGCGGCCGCAGCAAGGGCGGTACGGGGACGAATCCAGCGCAGCAGCGCGTCGAAGAGTTGGTCCGGATCAATCGGCTTGGGGATATGGTCGTTCATGCCGGCTTGAAGACATTTTTCGCGGTCGCCGGCCATGACGTTTGCGGTCATGGCGAGGATGGGGAGCGAAGCGAAGCGCGGGTTGGCACGAATGGCCAGAGTGGCAGCCACGCCGTCCAGTACCGGCATCTGCATGTCCATCAACACGAGATCATAATCGCTGCGTTCGATCATTTGGACGGCAAGCTGTCCGTTCTCGGCTTGATCGATGCGCAAGCCGGCATCCCCGACCAGGCCTACAACCACCTCGCGGTTGATTTCGTTATCTTCGACCAGCAAGATGCGCGCTCCGGAAAGAGGCGCTAGGTCTCTAGCGGCGGATACTCTGGAATCGCGCGCGCGATCCGTTGCCTGACCGCGGCCCAGAGATTCGCTGATTGAATCGAACAACATCGAAGGCGTGACAGGTTTGATGAGTACGTTCTCGAAGCCGCTCTCTTCGGCTCGTTTTAAGACTTCTTCCCGGCCGTAAGCGGTCACCATGATGAGACGGGGTTGCGAACGCAGGTTTTCTAATGCACGAATGCGTTCGCCTGTCTCGATACCATCGAGGCCGGGCATCTGCCAATCAACAAGCACCGCATCGTATGGTTTGCCTCGCTCGTCAGCTTGGCGGACCATCTCGATTCCCTGCTGGCCGGAGGGAGCTTCATCGGCCGAGAAGGTCATCGTCGTGAGCATGCTCGCGAGAACTTCGCGAGCTTGGGCGTTGTCATCGATGATCAAAAAGCGAGAGCCACGCAGTTCGGGCCGCGCAAGAAGGGGAATACTTGTATCCCCCTTGCCCAGGCGAGCCGTAAACCAAAATGTGCTGCCCTTTCCGGGCTGGCTGGCTACGCCGACCTCGCCGTCCATCAATTGCGCCAACCGCTTGGAAATTGCCAGGCCCAGTCCAGTGCCGCCGTGGCGTCGGGTGGTGGAGGTATCGGCCTGCTCAAACGCCTGGAAGAGGCGTCCCATTTGTTCCTGGGTGAGACCGATACCGGTGTCGATAACGGAAAACCGCACCAATTGCCCGTGCTCATCCTCCTCTTGCAACTCAGTCTTCACGACGATCGCTCCCTGGTCGGTGAACTTCACCGCGTTGTTACAGAAATTGATCAGGATTTGTCCTAAGCGCAGAGGATCACCCTTGGGATGCTGGAAAACCCTGGCATCAAGGTCGAGGATCAGCTCGAGCCCCTTGGCCGTCGCTTTCTCGGAAATCAAGTCGCTGACGTTCTCTAAGACTTTATCGAGATGGAAATCGACGGCTTCGATCGTCAGCTTGCCCGCTTCGACCTTCGAAAAATCCAGAATGTCATTGATGACACCCAAGAGGTGTTGGCTGGATTGCTGAATCTTCTTTAGATAACCCATCTGGCGAGGGTTGAGATCGGTTTTCAAAGCGAGATGTGACATCCCGATGATGGCATTCATCGGAGTGCGTATCTCGTGACTCATATTCGCGAGGAATTCGGATTTGATTCTGGTGGCTTCCTCCGCGATTTCTTTGGCCTGCCGAAGTTCCTTTTGCGAGGTTTCCAAGGCCAGGTTGCTCGTTTCGAGTGCTTCCTTGCGAGCGAGAATCTGGCGTTCCGAAACAGCCAGTGACTCGGCCTGAGCGCGGGTTTGCTCCAAGAGGCGACGGGTTTCCAAACTACGGGAAAGCAATTGTGCGTTCATTGCGACAGAAGGAAGCAAGCTATCCAGGAAAGCTTGCTGGCGCTCGGAAAGCGGAGAGGTCGCGGCGAGTTCGACAACGCCAATCAAGACTTCATTGTTGACCACGGGCACGAACAGAACCCTGGCAGGAGTGACGATTCCAATGCCGGTGGAAACTGCAAGGTTTTGACCGGCGGTGGGACAGACTTCGATCGGGCGCTTCTCGAGAGCAGCTTGACCGACCAGGCTTTCACCAAGACGGCAAGAAGCTGACTCCGGGTGGCCTTCGATCGCAAAGGTGCCGACTCGGGCGAGACGCGTGCGGGAGTCATCAGCAAGATAGAATGCGCCGTAGAGGAGGTTTATGGATTCAGAGATACTCGAGAGAAGACTCGAAGCAAAGGAAGGAAAATCTTCGGCGGATTGAAGACGGACACCGGTCGCGGCAACTTGCGCTTTAACCCACGAATAGGTTTCGCGATCCCTTGCGCCGCCTTGCAGACTACGGAGAGATCGGCCGATTTCTCCAATTTCATTGGGCCGGTCGGCAAATGAAATGGGAGAATCCAGATTGCCAGCCGCTAGAGATTGGATCGTGTCGCGGACTGACCAGAGCTCATGGACCACGTCAACATTGAGCAAATACGAGGCAAAGATGAAAGACGCCAGCATACCGAGAGCGACCACTAACCAAGTGACGACGATAGCGTGATGAGTTTTGGCCGTGAGTTGGTCTGAGCGCTCGAGGACGGCCTTTTGCATTTCATCGGAGACCTCGATGGCTCGATCGCGCGACCGCTCCAGTTCATTCACGAGGCCCGCTTGCATGAGCTCGGAGGCTTTTTCCTTATCGTTGGCGAGCGCGGCAGAGCGAACCGGGCGTGAATCAAGGACGGCCTGGTCAAACAGAGCCATTGCACCACGGATCTGTTTTTCGTAGGTGGGATATAAGCGAGTAGCCTCAGTGAGGCGAGCATCGTATTCGACGTAGCAATCTTCGAGTTCGGCATCCACCCTACGGGCGCGATCGGAGCTGGGTTCGTTGATGAGCCGGAAGAGGTAAAACCCGTAGCGTGTGTTAAGAGCGCGAGCGACGTCCGCGTCATGGACGGCTTTGATCTCCTGGTCAATAAGCTGGCTGTACAAAGAATCGATTCTTCTACTTTCGTGAGAACCATACAGGACGGCGGCGGAGACCATGAGGACGAGAGGGGCAAGCGCGATTAGCAGTTTCTTGCGAAGCTTGAAGTTGGCGAGCAATCCCATCGACGACTAACCCGGTTCTAGGGACACAAATGATTCTCCACTTCTAGAGGGCGCTTTCACGTTAGCGGCCTAAGACGGGATGAAGTAACTGGCAAAACTGCCAGCTCATCGCTGACGGCGAAATTCCTGCCTCGCAAAATACTTCACTGCCTTTCTTGATGGCGAGACCATCACCGGTGACACATACTTTCAACGCTGTGACCTCAGCAACCAACCCTCCCACGCTATAATTTCCCCGTGAACCGCTCTGGGAATCCCGACTCCTCCCACGACGTAACGCCTGCACTTCACCTATCGCTCACCGCGAAATCAACCAGTCAGCAAGCAGCCGCTTACTGCAAGTTTTACTACGGTGGGGCCCATTTGACTGTTCTGCAGGGTCCGAAACAGTAGCGATTGAATCGGTGTTAGTGCATTGACGTTTGGCGGATAAAGTCCGCGCCGACAGCATGAATCGCTATCTAGCACTGCTGCGGCGGACCATGCATAGGCGCTTTCAAGGCCTTGACAAACTTCGACTTATGACATACAGTGTACGTACATTACAGACGCGAGGTAACGATGGCCGTGTCGCATTCTAGAACAATCAGAACTAGGCGCATTAATCTCCGCGCCACAGACCGTCAAGAAAAACTCATTCGTACTGGGGCCGAAACGACTGGCCTTAGTGTGACGAACTTCATCCTGGATAGCGCATGTTTGCAGGCGGAACGCGTGCTTGCCGACAAACGCGAGTTCATCGCTTCGGCTAGACAGTGGAAGGCGTTTGTCGAGGCCCTCGACAGACCGGCTCAGATAAAACCAGAGTTAGCTCGCCTTTTTTCCGAAACTGGCATTCTAGAGCGCGAGTCTCGGAAGTGACGAGCAGTTCGCCGACCGAAAATAAAGAACCTCTTTCCGCCATTGAAAAGCTGACGAAGGATCATGACTCTTCATCGTTTGAATGCGGAAAATCGTCCCTCAATGATTGGCTCCGTCGATTCGCCCTAACAAACCAACAGAATGATTCAGCTCGCACCTATGTCCTTCATCGCGCTGGCAAGGTCGTCGCCTATTACTCTCTCTCTGCAGGCTCAGTCCGCAGCGAAGAGTCACCTGCACGCGTCGCAAAAGGACTCGCAAAGCATCCGATTGGCGTCATTTTGCTTGCACGTCTCGCGGTTGACCGCACCGAACACGGAGCAGGGCGTGGCAGGATTATGCTGGTTGACGCCTTGTCGCGCGCTATGACCGCAGCCGATGCGATCGGCGCCAGGGCGATGTTGGTTCACGCCATCGATGAAGAAACTGTGGGCTTCTACAGAAAATTCGGATTTGAAGCCTCACCGCTTGATCCCAAACAACTCATGCTGCTTATGAAGGACCTCCGCGCGACCCTGCAGTCAGTTGGTTTGGGCTAAGATCGTTCAATGAGGAGCGTGGTTTGAAGCGGAATTAATCCTCGGGGGGCGGCCTGTCTGGTGTTCCCCAACTACTTTCTGGTTTTTCCATATCTACCGACTTTTCCTCACAGGGACGTTTTTATGCGAGACTCAAACACGAATTAGTAACACTTTATTTGGGGCTGGACACGGACCCCGCCAAATCGAAAGTGCAAAAAAGTAATCTAACTACATGAGTCACAAACCCGGACCTTCTTTTGTCCCAACCTCGGACAAAGTTTTTCGGGGCCAAGCAAGAGACGGCATACTACGGTTCGTCGTCTTGGTATTCTATCGAGTGAAGTTCGGGCAGCATGCGCTGATGCAGGATTCGAGAAACTAGAATGCCATCGCGCTCCTGACGGTAAAACACGACGTGCTTGCCATGCTCCAGACGACGCAAACCAGGGCGAACCTCATCACAGAGTCGGCCTAACGGCGGATTGTCGGACAGCGTCTTGCAACAAAGCTCAAGTTCGCCGAGGTAACGGGCGGCTTGGGCTTTGCCCCTTGTGCGAATAGTGTAATCGCCGATGCTCAGCAAGTCGGCCTCAGCGCGACGCGAAAAACGAAACGCAGCCACGGCTAGCGCGGCGACACAGGAAGCTTAAGGTCCTTACGGACACGCCCAAATACGTTGCCCTCGGCGATGCCGCTGGCGTCGCCGGCGTCAATAGCCGCTCTCAGCGCGGCAATCTTCGCTTCGTACTGCTGTTCCTCGCGCTCCAAAGTCCGCAACCCGGCGCGCACGACCTCACTGGCGTTTTCGTAACGACCGGTCTTAACTTTCTTAGCGACGAAACGATCAAGCTCGTCGGTCAAATTGACGTTTCGTGTAGGCATGACCGAGGTCCTCCCCATCGATGTAGACTTGGAGTTCACTGTAACACGACTGGCAAAGATTGCCAATGCCAGCCATTGATCGGCCTATTGGGGTCGTCACGGTGTTGGCTGACTTTCCTGTGCTCACAGCTTCGCTTTTCTTCCGTCTTGACTGTAACAGTCGTTACATGTAACAGTCGTTTCATGGCTCGGGTTAAATCGCAGCGCCGGGAGGATCTCCTCAACGCTTCCATCGAATACATTTTGGAGAGAGGCGTGGCGGACCTTTCGCTGCGTCCCCTCGCGGCCAAGGTCGGCAGCAAAGCACGCCTGCTGATCTATCACTTCGGCTCCAAGGATTCGCTAGTTGCAGAAGCGATGATCGTCGTGAGGGATCGCGTCCAGAAGGCCTTCGCGGGAGTAGTGGAAAGCGGCGGGGGACGCGCGCCCTCGCAAATCATGCGGGCTTTTTGGCTGTGGGCCACATCCAGACAACATGAACGATATCTGCGGCTTTTTTTCGAAGTCCACGGACTTGCGTTGCAGAAGCCAGGATCGTATGGCCGCTACCTAGAGGGCGCTGTCACAAGTTGGGTGGAAATGATGGCCTCGGTTTTGCCGGCGAAGATGTCGAGGCAGAGACGCCAAGCCTTGGCCACTCTGGCAGTCAGTACGGTGGTCGGTCTCTTGCTGGACTACCTTTCCAGCAGGAACAAGAAACGAACATCCGAAGCGCTCGATTCATTTGCGAGAAATTTTGACGCGTTGTTGCTGAAGGAGACGTGATCCAGGCAAGAGTTTCGAACCCAGGAGGCGGGTGCAATGAATATCCCCGAGTTTCTGAAAGGTATCCTCGTTCCCGTGATCGTGCTGGCGGCGGCCCTGGCGATGATGGTGGTCGAAGCTCTGCAATCCGGCAGGAGGTGGCCGAAGGTGCCTGGATGGTGGTTCCGGGCCTTGTTGCTGAATGGTGTCCAGGTCGGAGCGGTGTGGATTGCCGGTGTAGTATGGAACGGATGGATGTTGAGGCACCGGCCGTGGAACGCCGACGTCCTTGGCGCAAACGGCGGAGCGATCATCGGATATGTGACGATTACGTTTTTCTACTATTGGTGGCACCGCTGGCGTCATCAGAGTGATTTTCTTTGGCGCTGGATTCACCAGATGCATCACAGTCCGCAACGGATTGAAGTCATAACCAGTTTCTACAAACATCCTTTTGAAATTCTTACAAACAGCGCATTGTCGAGCGCCATCCTTTATCTAGTTGTTGGAGTGGGGCCGAAGGCGGCGGCCGGAGCAGTGCTCTTGAGCGGCTTGGCAGAGCTTGTCTACCACTGGAACGTGCGCACGCCGTACTGGCTGGGCTTCTTGTTTCAGCGGCCGGAAAGTCACTGCGTCCACCATGAGAAAGGCGTCCACTCCTTCAATTATTCCGACCTGCCTGTGTGGGACATACTGTTTGGCACGTTCCGGAATCCGCGAGAGTGGAATGCTGAGTGTGGCTTCGAGTCGGCGCAGGAAAGCCGCTTCGGGGAAATGCTGCTTGGCCGCGATGTGAATGCCTTGAAAACGGAAACGCCGCGGTCATGAGGAAATCTGTCACCGCGCTGCTCGCCCTCGGGTTGCTACAGATGGCTGGAGATCTACTGCATTTTCCGGCGCTCAAAGGCCTTGCCGCTGCGAGCGCAGCTTCTCCGGCGCCGAAAGTCTTTTCTTCGGTCCGTGGGCTCGAGACTTACTCGACACGCTTCTTTATCGAGTGGACCGATACAACTGGCGAGTTTCACTCGACCGAAATCACTCCCGAACGGGCCAGGGGATTGCGCGGTCCCTACAATCGGCGCAACGTGTACGGAGCCGTGCTTGCGTATGGACCGGTCATGCAATCCGATATCGGCCTGCAGCCGATGTTCGAGTCCGTCTCGCGCTACGCTCTTTGCGGAGAGGCCCCACTACTGCATGAGTTGGGAATCGACACCAAGAGTATGCGCGCCATGCCGCGTCTTCGCTTGGAGGCGCGTCCCGGCTCTCAGACCGGCGACTTGCCGCTATCATTTGACCCACCATGCAAATGAAAAACGGTTGGACCAGCGGCCAGTACAGCGTTTATCGGGTCACCCTCGGAATGTACCTGCTTCAGCACTTCCTCGGGCTGCTGCCATGGGGAGCAGAGTTATTTTCCTCAGCAGGCGTTCTGCCGGTAGGCTCGCTGAGTCCGCTGATGCGGCTTTTTCCAAATATTTTTCTGCTCTCTGACTACCCGAGGTTCGTTAACCTGTGCCTAAGCGCAGGAGCGATTTTCAGCATATTGTTCATCATTGGCAAGTTCGACCGGACTATGGCTGTGCTGATCTGGTACTTGTGGGCATGTCTTTACGGCAGAAATCCTATGATCGGCAATCCGTCGTTACCGTTCGTCGGATGGCTGCTTCTGGCCTATGCACTGATTCCGTCGCATTCTTCCGGCACGCGGTTGGCGGAAAACGGCGGGAAAGCCGGCAGTTGGCAACTCCCCGCAGATATCTACCTGGCTGCGTGGATATTAATGTCACTGACTTACATGTACAGCGGATACACCAAGCTAGTGAGCCCTTCCTGGATTGATGGCAGCGCACTCAGTCGGGTGCTGGCCAACCCGCTGGCGCGCGATACCATCCTTCGTACGTTCCTGCTTAGCCTGCCTCCATGGTTCTTGAAGACGGCCACGTGGTCCGTGCTCACAATGGAGCTGAGCTTTGCGCCATTGGCGCTATTCCGGCGCGTTCGCCCACTGATCTGGCTGGCCATGGTGGGTCTGCACCTTGCCTTGGTGTTCCTCGTCAACTTCGCTGATCTCACAGTGGGCATGCTGATCGTGCATTTTTTTACCTTCGATCCGGAATGGATCCGATCGCCCAGGCCCGCGGGTGAGCATATCTTCTTTGATGGCCACTGCGGCCTGTGCCACGGGTTTGTGCGTTTCGTACTGACCGAAGACCAATCCGCAAAGCCCCTCTCCTTTGCTCCGCTTCAAGGGGACTTTGTGCGGAGCAAAGTGCCTGAACACATTCGCGTCCAGCTGCCCGACAGCGTTGTCGTGATGGACGAGAAAAACAATATTTTGGTGCGATCGGCGGCCGTCATTTATGTGATGAAGCGCCTGGGAGGGATGTGGTTCCTGGCCGCGAGTTTATTGAGTCTTGTTCCACGGGCCCTGCGGGATCTCGGTTATGTTACGTGCGCATTCCTGCGCAAAGCGATCCTTGGCACTACGCAGGAAGTATGCCCGTTGGTTCCGACGCAATGGCGCGCACGTTTTCGAAATTGACCCTCTGAAACGTGCCTTGTATCCGCTGTAACGCGGTGTTTTTTGCCCGCAGGTCTCAGCATGAATTTCTTTGGGAGACCAGCGCTTGCCACTCTTGGTACGTCCCAGTCGGTCACGCACGACCGCTCACCAATAATAGAGGGGATCTTTGCAATTATTACCCTCGTGAAATTCACTCTGGACTCGTTCCTGTCCCCCAATCTTACGGCCTGCTCTTTTGGGGTGTACTCGAACGTTCTCATTCCGCTCAGCCTATTAACGGTCGAGTTCAATTCTTCAACTTTTAACTTTCGAGCTGTCGTTTTCTCTTGACTTCTCCCCGCGTATCTCTTAAAAAGTCTTCCGCCGCCCTTTGTCAAGTTAATACGTAACTCTGGCTGTCTTAAACAATCGGTTTAGATGTAGCAGCGGGTTTATTCCGCTGCCAACGTCTGATGCTGCGCAGTCCATCTCGCAGCCACGCCGCGGCGTCGTGCGCCAAAACCGCCACAGGGTTTCGCGCGCTCCCAGCAGCTCGTCAAACCAAATGCTAGATCCCTGCCCACGCGCGGCGGCTCAGCCCCAGCGCCCCCGTGGTAAATGACTGCGGAGGCCCCATGCCATTTATTTGACCGTAATGTTAGACTTGCAGTACTCAATAATACGAATTCACAATAAGTAACTTAAAGAATACGTCATTGAAGTGTGCTTACTGAGTAGCTGTCGTGAGTGATTGGCGTTTTGCTTGACTGTGGTGTCGATTGAGTGAACGAGACCTTGTTTCTGAGGAGGAATGAATCGTCATGAAATTGAAATTCGCAGCTTTCGTTATCTTGTGTATGGCTCTTGGGAAGGTGTCGCTCGCTGATACCACCGTTATCGCTCGTCCAACAGCTACGTTGAACGGATGGGGGCCGAACGGTCACGTTGGAGCGTATGAAGAGGGCGTGAATCAAGGGTACAACTGGGGACTTGATGGTAGCACAACTGCCCCCTATACAAATCCAGCCAACGCCACAGACACGAGCTCTACTACGTACGCTTATTCAGCCCAGCAGCACACGCACAAATATTCCGGCTGCATCTACACTTTCCCAGCCGTCGCGCCTTCAGGGATAGCCAGAACCTTGAATATTGATAGTGAAGTACCCGCAAGCGGCACTGATGGTTTCATCGTCACTAGCCGTTCGGCCGGAGTGTGGTACTCGATAAACGGTGGGTCTACATGGACACAGGTCTACAACTTACAACATCGAAGCAGGCAGACTGATTCGATCACCCTGGCAGCGTCACAAGACCTTTCTAAGGTACAGGTAATGGTTTTCTCTGACGCCCACGATGATATGTACCACAAAGTATACGATATTAATATCGCTGAACCCGTCCACACCACTGGTTTCATAAATCCAAAATATGTTGTGGTTGGAGTGACCTACGCGCCGCCCGGCTCCAACAGTTCCGTCACCTACGCCAATACAACTATGGTCGGCACCACCACGAACATCTCTACTTCATTCCAAAACGCTACAGGATTTAGCGTCGAGGTCACAAAGGGAATTGGAATTCCCGATGGTAAGATTCTCAATGGCGGTGTAAGTCTGACCTTCAGCCAGTCGCAAGAGTATACGCAGGGGTCAAGCACTTCCATGACGAACACGATTAGCAAGGCCACTACCATTTCATATACAACGCCCGGCACGCCAACTTTCTCTCCCGTGAATAGCGATTATGACTTTATCTGGCTTTGGCTGAATCCAGAGCTCGTCATGACTTACGTTCCTGTAAACGGAGCTACGCCAGCCAGTCTCAACTTGACCGGATATGCTTTTGATGGGACCGATCCGGTATCTGGGCAACCTCAGCCGGGTGTGCCGTACGTTGGCGGACCCGACATCGTCCAGGTTCAGGTCGGATGTCTCAACGGCCATTTCTCTTGTCCGAGTACTTTGGTAATTACAAACGGAGTCGTTACATCGGGGGTCCTCGCTCGTAGTTGGGCTGCCGGTGAATATGTATGGCCAACCGGAGACGGGCCAGCGCTGACGACGCAAGACATCGCCAATATACTTACTTTCGACCCTCTAATACCGAGCAACAACTATACGTTGCTCAGTTCTTTGCCATCCACGACTTCCGATGGACGATTCACAAAAGAGCCTTTTCTTCCGAACCCTATCCAGTACCCAGTGGGCGGAGCAGCAGAGGCTTTCAGCATGGTACAAATGAATAGCCAGAGCGTGGCCTCAGGCACTTCAAATACGATTAAACAGACGTTTGGAGTTTCAGTGCAGTTTAGCAATGGCTTCTTGGGGATTATTAACAGCACTACCACAATTAAAGAGATGAACACTCTGACTTGGAACTACTCACGGCTCGATACGCTCAACACAAGCACAACCCTAACCAATCAATTGTCCGTCAAAGGGCCACCCGACCCACCGCCCACATACACCGGTCCGACCCAATTCATCGCTTACCAGGACAACATATTTGGGACGTTCGCCTTTGTTCCGGCGCCTTGATCGTCTTGGGAGAACCATAACGGGCACTGGTGCAGTTTCAAGTTTCCATTGCGGATTGAAACTGTACCAGAGCCCAATAACGCCCCATTCTCGCATTCGTGATGGGACTTTGATGCGCAGCAAACTATGAACAAGGGGAACAAGGCAGGACAGACCGAGTATCTGTAGTCGACCGTTGAACCTCGACGCACTGGTGGGAAAAGTGATTCAACCCGCCATCGAAGCGGAGAAGATTCCGTGGTACGGCTGGCACGCGTTTCGGCGATGTAGCGGCTAAGAGTAGAGACATCCAAGCCCAGTTGCTTGGCAGCGTCACGGGTGGAGAAGGTAGCCATCGCCAACAGTGTTGTTGATAGTTCATAGAATGCCAATCTGAGGCCGTTCCCTTCGCTTGCGCCGCCGTCAAGGGCAGGCCCGCTGGCGCGGTTCTCGATGGATCACCGGTTTTCAATAATTGCCGGCCTCCGACTAGCGGAGAAAGCGAACCGTGCCATTTCCACTGATGGTCCGCCCGACATTTTGCATTAAAGACAAAGCGCAGGTTTGCTATCCTCGAACCCTGGAAAACCGTTCTTTTTGCGACGTGGGTGGACACCGGGCGGCATCGGTCATTTCCTGATCGGTTTCGTGATGGCTTGCGTGGAAGGATAGCATCGCCCAATACCGGCCGCTCACGGCTTCCCGATCGCCGGCTCCGTGCTGTTTTCCGTTTTGATTGCCACGGCTTTCGACTCATTCGACACCGTATTGCCGTTCTTCCTGGTCAAATAGACCAGGAACGGCGCCACTTCGAACGGCATCTTTTCATACTCTGCCACCGCTTCTTCTGGTTGCGCTTTCAACATCACCAGACGGTCGTCCCATGGCTCAACTCTGATCCGCGCGCCCAGCGGCAACGCCACAATCGCGTTCGCGCCCTTTGCCGATTGTTGCGAATTCGTTTCCGCGGCACTCGCCCAATGCTTCGGGACGCGATCTCCCAGGTGCGGGCTGATCAAGTTCGGGACTTCCTTTCCCCTCTTCTGCAGCGCCTCGAAAAATGCTTGCGCCGTTCCAGATTTATCCTGGTACGGGGACTTCTTGAGAAGCTCTAGGCCTTTCTGGTTTGCCGCCGCCTCCTCTTCGGCGCTGCGCGCAAACCCGAAATGGTGAAAAGTATCTTTCTCGTCGAATCGCACACGATTGAAAAACGCAAACTCCGTGTCCATGCGATGCCCAAGCATCACGTGACCGAGTTCGTGCGCGAGCACTGCCGCCAGGCTCGTCTCGTCCGGCAACACATCGATCAGTCCCCGGCTCAACACAATGGTATGTCCCATCGTGAATGACTCTAGCGTCGACGTCATCAGCACCCGGCAGCGAATTTCCGGCTGGATGTTCAGATCGTTTGTCACTTCCAGATTGTTCACCACCGTTTCCAGCACTTTGTCCACGTCGCCGTACGGTGCCATCATTCCCATGCGCTGCATCTTCGCCGCAACGTTGTCTTCCGCCAGTCGTCCCCACGCACGCTTCGCCTGCAGTGGCGAATATCCGTTCCCAGCTTCGGTCTGATCTTTTACTTTCGGCCCTTCCACCTGCACGCTGCTCAACGATTGTTCCTCCTGCTCGCGATTCAAATCGTAGCCCCACAACCTCGTCTGCGATTTGAACGGCCGGAACGCCGAGTGGCTCGCCACGCCATATTCCACGTTGCCTTCCTCACTGTAGATATACGCCGGCAGCCATTCATTCTTTACGGAGTTTTCCCGCCAGCTGTCGAAATTAAAATAAAAACTGCTCCTCGACGATCCTCCATACGACCCGTTGAACCGCACTATGTGATAGTCCTGATCTTCTACCCAGATTCGTCCGGAAAAACGCCCTTTTCCCGTATTCGGCAGGGGATCGAGGTCGAAAATCAGGCAACGCACTTCACCCAGGAATTCTCGTCCCGCGTAGGAAAATTTATAGTGCTGCTGATCGAATCCCGCTTCATCCAAATAAATCATCTGCAAAAAGCCGCGCGGCATAAACTCCCCGGAAAACATATTTCCTATGCTCGCCAATAATTTCGACTTGACGTTGCCCTCGTTGCTCCCGTTTCGTCCTCTGCCATTAACCAGCGGCTGCAGTTCTACACCCCTGTCTAGTGCGGCGCGGCCCAGAAAGTATTTGTCTCCGTCCGGAACTGAGCCCAGTTCTTTGTCCGGCCGCACTGTCTGGATGTAGGTCTCCACCAAAGGCGAGTACCCGCGGATGACGTTCATCTCCGCGTGTTCCTGCTCAACGATCTTATCCACCACTTGTGAGAGGGTCGCTGGCTCGTGGGTCACGATGCCGGGGTCCTGCGCCGCAACGGCAAACGGCATCGTCCCCATCGCCATAATCGCTGGCAAAATCTTGTGAATACGCATGGATTCTCCAAACACTACCTGAGAATTAGGATGTTTTGACGCTTGCAGGCTACTCCGCGGGGATGACCTTGCAAGCTGTCCCGCCGAGCAGTTTAAGGACAGCCGTTCTTATATCCTTACGATTCGGACGTAGAGCAAGTAAGAGCCTCCTAGGCACAAGCACAAATTTTCTTTTTGATGGTGGTAGCGCCGTTCAGGAAGTGACCGGCGGAACGAATACGGCTAATTCATTGACGGGCGGAGTCGACGAAGTTTTCCAGCGTTCGGATTCCGCTGGTTCGCGGAGCTTTTTGACGGAACCGTTCGGGAGCACGCTGGCCCTGACAGACTCATCGGGCACAGTGCAGACCAGCTACATATTTGATCCTTTCGGCGGCACGACGACCAGCGGTACGAGTAGCACTAACACGTTTGCCTACACTGGCAGTGAACCTGACGCTGGCAATCTCAACCTCTATTTCTACCGGGCCAGATATTACAACGCCACATTGCAGCGGTTCATTTCCGAAGATCCAATAGGTGAATTGGCTGGTCCGAATTTGTATCGTTACGCCGGTCAAAGTCCCACGAATGTCTTTGATCCTACAGGATTGAAGCTGGTGGCGGTTGGCGATACGGGTTCGGTAGCTCTAGCGCTCGATTACCCTTCACTGTTGCGAAGTGATCTCCGGCCACCTCAGTTGCAGTTTCGACGGTTTGCTAATCTAACCAACCCTGTCCTTGCTCATCGCTGTTCACGTGTTTTGTTAGAGTTACGAGCTCTCAGTTGCAGTGGAATGGTCCCATTTGCGACCCTTTGGCCAGTAACAGATAACTAATCTAACTTGTCCTGGACCGCGGCCCAGAACGAGAACTGACGTGCCGCCCCCGAGAACCGGGCACATGTCGCTGAGGCCGCAGCAGGAAAAAATCGAATCTCAGTTTTCGGCAAGGTGTCTCCTTGTCCTTTCGCCGCGGATACGGTTTCGTTGAACGCGCTCTCGCGGTATATCGGATTGTGTTTTCTTAGTGAACGTCGAACCGCACTTCCGCCCTTGTCTGTTCTGCGGTCCGCACATACCGCCTTCAGGCCGTGACCGCCTTGTGGATTCCTAGATGGTCAGCGAGAAACGCATGCGTCAGCGCCCATGATTCCGCCGCGGCCTGTGGGTTGTAGCTGGGACGCGCGTCGCAGAAAAATCCATGATCTGCGTCCGAGAATTCCACGTGCACGTATGTCTTTTTCGCATTCTTGAGCGCGTCGGCAACTGCGAGCGTTTCTGCCTTTGGTATGTGCTGGTCCAGGCCGCCCCAACAGAGGAGCATCGCTCCATGCATTTCGGGCACGTGCGAAAGTAGCCCCGGCCCGCGTTGGCCGGGTGCGATTCCTCCACCATAGTAAGAAATCGCTGCCTTCACGGGGACGAGTGCGTTCGCAAGGAATGAGACGCGTCCACCCAAGCAGTAGCCCACGCATGCAGTCGCTTTCTTGTTTACCTGCGAGGCGCTCGTCAGCCACTCATACGTGGCGCGAACGTCCGTGCTCAAAGTCTCCTCTTTTATCGCCTGCATATGAGGCATCACGCTGGGGAAATCTGTATAGGTCCCCTCCCACCCGCGAGCGGCCGTACGGTGATACAACTCCGGCGCGATCGCCACATATCCCTTCGACGCAAATCGCTCACTCACGTCGCGCATGTGCGCGTTCACTCCGAAAGCTTCCTGAAACACCATGATCCCCGGAAACTTGCCTTCACCTTTGGGACGGGCAACATAGGCTTGCATCCGGGTTCCATCACTGATCGTGAGCTTCAGATATTCGGTCGTGACAATCGATGAAGTCATTGCATCTCCTGGCAGAAAACGTACCTTCGCCAATGATTAGATGCTTGGTCCCTGGTCGCCGGCAAAGGAAACAGATCAAGCATCGGCAGCGCGTGAAGCCAGAACCGCGAAATCTCTGGATGCCCCCGGAAAATTCCAAACCGACATGCAACTGCCGGACACAAGGGCGTTTGGAGTGGTCCAACTTGGATGAGTGGCGTCACGGATGAACTTCGTCGGCTAACAAGACCATCTCTCCATCTTTACTGTGATAGCGCTTTGGGACTGAGTGGGGACAAGTCGACACCGTCCATCGCATAACGGGCATACAGGAAGTCGTGGATCGAGACCACGCGATCGCCATCGAAATCCAGGGCAACAAAATAGGCAGGCGTCCCGAGTGAAATTTCGCGATCGTACACGAGCATCGCGGCCCGGCCATCGACAACGCCCGCCGCGTAAGCCCATCGTTTGGCGGTTGCATAGGCAGCGTAGTATTCCCCGACCTCGCTCTTTCCTTGCTTGCGCAGCTTCGCGACGAGGTCGAGTTTGACGTCGTCAGCCAGCATCGCGCGGACGGTGTCGAAGTCTCCGATCTTGAACCCCTCTACATACGTGGTCAGTCGGGCGCGCATTCCATCAGACAGGGTTGGCAGTGAGACGTCGGCGGGTTCTTTGGCAAACTCGCGCAAACGGACACGCCCCCGCTGGAGCGCGGATTTCGCGGCGACCTCGCTCGCACCGGTAATCGACGCAACCTCCTCCAGTGAATGGCCAAGCACATCCTTCAGGATGACCGCGCTCCGCTGGAGCGCCGGAAGCCGCATGAAAGTGCGCAGACTCATCGTGGCGGCCTCGTGGTCCTGATCGGGGGAATCCGGAGCGGCAATCATGTCGAGGGCCTCGTCATGCTGCATCATCGGACCGCGCGAGCGGCGACGGAGAAAATCAAGCGCGGTGTTGTGGGCGATACGGAACAGCCAGCCTTCAGGGTTGTCGATGACACCGACACTGGGCAGGGCGGCAAGGGCTTTAATCAGTGCGTCCTGGACAATATCCTCGCCATCGACAGCAGAGCCGGTCATGCGGGCGCAGTATCGATGGAGCTTTGGACGAAGCTCACCCATCAACTGCTCAAACTGATCACGCACATCAGCAGTCATTGACTATGGCGTCCTGGGAATAGCAGTGCTCTTTGGATCATACGTTACGTCGAGCGGCAGGATGCCACTTTCGTTGCGAAAGCCGTAGGCGACGCCGTACATATAACGCGGATCTCCGAGCAGCGCGGCGACTTGTTCTCCAACCTGCGCTGGGCGCAGGATCGAGCCGTAACGTTGCATGACATGCTCCTCGATGCTGACACCCTCGAGCTCCGCGCAGGCGGCCGCAACCTGATGGCCGAGCGTGGTACCGGGAATCAGCTGCATTGGCACGAGCACCTGAAAATGGATCCCGAGGTCACGTTCGCGCGAGACCGCGTTTGCACTGTGAGCCATGAACCACAGCATCCGTTTGGCGCCTATGTAGCCTCCAGAGAGGCTCAAGTTTTCGGGCGCGATGAATGGCACCGCAAGCACCATTGCTGCTCCGCTCGACATGACCAGAACACGGCCACCTCGCTTCACCGGAGTGTGGAGTGCCGCCTGAATGCCGACCAGTCCTGCCTTCACATCGGTGTTCCAGACGGTCGAAAACTCGTCCCAGTTCTGCTGGTCGATCGGCTTTATCGTCAGTCGCGCGCCGGCGTTGAGGATCAGCACGTCGGGCACCTCCTCGCGGACGACCTTGTTCATAAGGGTGGCGTCGGTTGCGTCACCGGCAATCACCGCAGCACCGGCATGCTCGGCCGAAGAGAGGTTCGCTCGATCGCGGCCAATTGCGATTACGGTCGCGCCGCAGGCAACGAGCGCCTCCACCATCGCGAGCCCCAGCCCCTGGCTGCCGCCGGTGATGACCACACGTTTTCCGTTCAGGTTCTGCATGTTCATTCTCCTTTCTCCGGGCATCGAGCGTGGTGGTTGTAGACGACTTCGCCGGCTAGGCTGTCGAACGCGGCGAGCGCGGCGATCCTCGGGAAGTAAGCGACCATATCGGGGTTGGTCTGCATCGCCTCTACCGATGCAAGGTCGCGCCACTGCGAGTAGATGAGTACATGACGCTGATCCGTGGCGGCGATGAAGCTGGTCGAGATCCAACCATCGAGACTGCTGACGACACTTTCAGTATTGTCACGCAGGAGCCTGATGAGCTTTTGCTGGTTCTCAGGCTCGACGGTCAGGATGTTGATAAGGGTGGTGACCTTTTTCGTCACCTCTATGGTCGTGTTCATGATGTTCTCCTCTAAAAGCGTTGTTCTCTGTCCTTACACCATGAAGACGATTTTGTGAGTCACAACGGACCGGTCGGGCAAAAAAAGATGTCCATTCTTTAGAGTCGGCAAGCACAACGATGTCTGAACCTTACGTCCCAACACGGTCTAATATGCCTTGAGCGGATGGACTTTGCCTCTCGCTAGAGAAAAAATCCATTCCGAGTTAGTCGGAATGCTTCAGAATTCGACGCGAAATCGACGATTCGCTCGCCGAGAGCCGGTAGGATCAATGCTCACCGTTGTGAAGTGCGTTTGTCGTTACCAATCCAGTAAAACAGGACGCTTCGCTTACTTGGTGCAGAAGCTGGAAGGCGTTGATACTTAAATATCTAAATACCAGACGGCCAACTAGGTGACTGTCTAGACGCTTACCTATGCTATGGATTCATGCCAAGGCCGAAGAGCGAGGAGAAGAGAAGCGCGATTCTGGAGGCGGCAACGCGCATCATCGTTACGCAAGGCCTGAGCGCGCCGACGGCCCGCATCGCGAAAGAGGCTGGCGTTGCCAATGGATCGCTTTTCACCTACTTCGAAACAAAAACGGACCTCTTCAATCAGCTCTATCGTGAACTGAAAACAGAGATGGCGTCCGCAGCGATGAAGGACCTTCCCACGGATGCAGAATCTCGTGAGCAACTCCTGCATCTCTGGCAACACTGGATGAACTGGGCCGCCTCCTACCCAGAGAAGCGGCAAGCGCTGGCACAGCTCGGCGTATCCGACAAGATCACACCGGAGACCCGTGCGGCGGGCCACAAGACGATGGCGGGCGTCGCGGGACTGCTTGAACACATTCGCGCCAGCGGCCCTATGCGTAAGGCCCTGATGGGTTTCGTTGTCGCGATCATGAACTCTGTCGCGGAGGCGACGATAGATTTCATGACTCAAGATCCAAGCCATGCAAGGAAGCACTGCAAATAGGGCTTCGAGGCCCTGAGGCGGGCGGTGGCTTGATTTTTTTGTCTCGATAATGACTGACTAGACAGATACTACAACGAGGTGCAAAAAGCTATCGAGCAAAAAGGTGGGCACGCGGCAGCGGAGATCGTCGCGCTCCATCTCCCGATTGTCGGGCTGCTCAACAATGCGGGCATCTTCCCGGTGCGCGCTGCGAAGAACGCGCTGGGCTGGGACAAGGCGTTCGTGACGAACCACATTGGACCGTTCGTGCTGACCGAAGAGCTCATCCCGCATCTCCCCGACGGCGCGAACGTCGTCTTCGTCGCTTCGGGGTGGAAGATCCCGAGCGCAAACCAGCGAAGATGGCTGGCTTCCGTGGCGGCCGGTACATCTCCGCGGAGGCGAGCGCACGCGGTGAGTGGGAACCCGGGGGATCGAAGATGCCGGGCGCGGACGCCTATGCCACGTCGAAGCAATGCACCGTTGCCACGGCGTTGGCGTTTGCTAGCGAGATTCCGCGGTTGCGCTTCAATGCGGTAGAACCGGGATTCAGTCCAGCCACCGGCCTCGGGCGCGATGCCAACGTTTTCCTGCGCTTCCTGGGGAAATACGTCTTCTCGATGCTCGCTCCTCACATCTCGCCCGGTTCGCGAAAAGACGAGAGCGCGCCGATGACAGTCATCGCGCTTTCACCACCTGTGCCGTTTCAACTTGGGAAAGTGAAGAGCCGGACGAGCGCCCTCACGCGCTCTTTCTGGCGGCTGCGCGGAAATCGTTTGGTTCTTGTTAGCTCGGCGATGCCGTGAAGGCTCGCCCAAAACAATTCCGATAGAACCTCCGACTTCGAACCCGGCCCCTGAAACAACTCCAGCAGTTGGGAAAACGCGAATCGCAGCTCCGGAGGAGTAGCCGCTTGACCGAATGGTACGCTCAGGCTGAGCAAAAACATCACTTCATACAGTGCTGGTGAAGACGCGGCGAACTCCAGATATGCGGCCGCGACCGATTCGACCGCATTTCCACGCTTCACCCGTTTCCGTGCCGTCTCCAAAGCCAGGCCCAACTCCTGGAATCCCTCGATAGCAACCGCGGCGAGAATCCCTTCGCGGCTTCCAAAATGAGCGTACAAGACGGGTTGGCTGTATGAAATTTCGTCGGATAG
>Ga0210406_10001388_pt1 | contig 29490 bp, 24 predicted proteins | sample IncBWC30MmetaG_FD_155454 | JGI IMG/M metagenome (GOLD analysis project Ga0210406, IMG submission 155454) | Forest soil microbial communities from Barre Woods Harvard Forest LTER site, Petersham, Massachusetts, United States - Inc-BW-C-30-M | ecosystem: Environmental > Terrestrial > Soil >... | reverse complement strand
AGACGATCAACGTTCTTGGGACGGATGCGCAGGAGGTCCTAGTAGAACGCGCGAAGTCTCTCCGCAACAACCCAGGTCCAAACGAAGGGGTGCTGGTCACGCAGTTCAATGATTCGATGTTACAGCCACAGCCCGGAACGGAGACTGCTGTTTGACTTTGGACTGAAACGCGGAATGGTTACGCAAACGATCAACGGAGGTGCTGCTATGAGTTCACCAGTTGTTAGGAGTAAAAACGTGCTCATCGCAATTGCGGGAAAGAGGAATTTACTATTCCCAGAGATGAATTAACCCTATTGGTTAGAGTCACGTCCCTTAGGGGAATCCCTAGTTACGTGCGAGCCATGCGCTGTCGTAAATTGCCGGTATCCGGGAGGTGCGACATGAATTGCAGGAAGCGAACTGCATTTTGGTGTATGACAATGTTAGCCGTGGTCAGCCTTTCCACCGTGGCACAAGCTCAAACAAATCCGTTTACAAAGGCGCAGGTTGGCGACCGCATCCGCAAAGTGGAAGACGGCGTGGACCAATTCAGCAACTATCTCGACAATCGAGGACAAGACGCCAAGAACCGCGCCGACTCGGCTAAGAGCAGCGGAGCGACAACACGACGTCAGGGTTCGGATTCAGCAAACACAGGCGCTCGGACAAACCAAGCCAAGCAAACAAAAGACGACCTTGAAAGTGCCATGGACGATTTGAATCGCACGACAAACCGCCTTCGGCGCAAGTTCGACCCAACGTCGAATTATCTTGAAACAAAGGCACAAATGGAGCAGGTCATGGACAGTGCGCGCCGCGTCAATCAGGTGATGACGAAGGGGAATTACGGTAGTCAGGCAGAAAAATACTGGGCCGCTTTGCGCGCGAATATCAATGACCTTGCGCGATGCTATAACTTGACTCCCATGGGCGGGTAGGTCTCACCGAAAGTCCTGATTAACGTTAGCGTTTTACCGGATGAGCGTTCTCGCCGAGGAGTAAATGGGTGCGGAGAGTTCTGCGCGCGTCCGGTAAAGCGGTTTGGACGTGGCCGCCCGTGATTGCGGTGGACGCGGTGGGTAGTTGGGGTTGTTGATCACTGATTGCCAATCCGGGTCGCGTCGGGGTAGCGCTGCTGTGGCGAACGTAAACCAAAACCGACTAAGGAAATGTTGCCCGCTATTGCGCCAGCGACGACAGCAATTAGACCTTCAGGCACATTCCAAGCGATAGCGAAGTATTCGAGCCTTCGCCCCGCGCCGCGCTATTACTGTGCTTTCAAAACCTCAAATTCCGCCATGACGTTTCTAACAGAAGTGACAGCTAGTGAGCTTTCCAAAGCTGGTGTGGAAGCAAATAGGTGACACCGATGAAGGCTTCCCAGCTTGTTGATGTGTCCGTTAGCCCAAAATTGACGCCGCTGTCAAAAACCAAATTCTTTCGAGCCGAATAGCTAACTGACCAAAGATTACCAACAGCATTGCTTTGTAAAAATGGCTGAGTGAAATGCCAGATTTCTCCAGACAGCGTGAATCGACGCAGGAAGGGATGTGAAATCGTCAATGATTGACCGAACTGTCCGCGTCGGACGGGCCCTTGGTTCAACTCTGTGAAAAAGATGTTTGCGTCATAATGAAACCCTTTCACGTCCGCGCTCGCCAAAACCAGCAATGAGTTGGTGGGGCTTCCGTAGTCAAATTCAGGAGCACCCCCGTCATAAAGTTTATGGGAATAACTCACTGCTAGAGTAGGTTTGACGCCCTCACCGTGGTAGAGGATACCCTGAACACCTAAGAATATGTCCCCGACGCGATTACCCGTGCTCCCGCTGGTTGTGAAATGTACGATTGGGTCAGACGCCACAATCAACTGCAAACGCGGCACGACGGCAAGCTTAATTACTTCATTCAGGCTGTAGCGGGACGAAAATTCAGGCGAATCGAATGCGGGGGTAAAACCCGTTTCAAACTGAAGATACCCCACCGGCGTGAGTGTTGCCGGAGTGGATACTGTGGGCCGACCGGGATTTGCTTCCGGTTCCTGCAGAGCCCCCGATTGCGCCAATAGGGGCCGAAGAGTGAACGCCAGGAAGAACAACAATCCAATCAAAATGAGCTTCAAATGTTCCTCGGTATCGAACAACCAGTCAGGGAATATTCTTACACCGACGAATTGTTTCCACAACGACAGAACGAAACATGCTCATGAGAGGGATTTATCTCGCCGAGTGGTCTAACTGATTAACTCCGATCTCGTCAGTACTTGATTTCCTGACGAGATGCCGAGTTCCCATTACTAACCGCAGTAAGCGGGGGGCAGATCACTTCCGTGTGGCGACAATCCATCCGGAATCCAGGTCATCATTTCCCAGAACCTCTGATCCTCTTTCGATTCTGGGTTTTGGGAAGTGGGCTGACTTTGACGCAGACCCACGCGATCTTGTGGCGGCATGGTGAGATGCACCAGCTGGGGACGCTGGGTGGACCGGATAGCTGGGCGATGTGTGTGAATGACCATGGTCAAGTCGCAAGAACGTCTTATACAAGGTGACGCGGTTGACGCAAACACGGGGACGCCACAGATTAACGACTTCCTTTGGGAGAACGGCTAGATGAAGGACCTGGGCAACCTCGGCGGCACAACTGGTTCTATAGGGGCATATAGTCTCGTCAATGCCCTCAACAATCGAGGGCAAGTCGTCGGCGACATGGCTCTGCCCGGCGAGGTGCCCATTCATCCTTTCCTCTGGGATGGAGAAAAGCTCTCCGATCTCGGGAGTTTTGGAGCCGCTATTCTCAGGCTTCAGGAATTAACGACGCAGGAGAGGTTGTAGGGTATTCCTATTTCTCATGCTTTTTGTCTGTAGAACCGCCTGTTGTGTGCATAGAACGCGCGTCTGCTGAAAATTCGCCGGCTTTTTCTCCGTTGCTTGCGTCCCAGAGCTGAACGAGTTTGCTCGGCCCGCCAGAAGCGACCCAGCGCCCATTGGGGCTGAAAGCCGCACCTCCTTTTGTCTTTCCTAGAAATCTATGTCTGGTCTTGGCGAGGGACAAATCCCATAGAAAAAGCTGGCCGTCTCGCGCCCATGAGACGATCTTTTCCCCGTCTGGACTGAAAGCTATGGCATCGACATAAGCTTGGTGACCACGCAGAATGGCAATTTCTTCTCCAGTTTCAGCATTCCACAGCCTGATACTGGTGTCCTGGCTGCCGGTCGCGATGGTTTTTCCGTCGGGGCGAAACGCCACTGTTAGGAAGACATAGTTGTCGCGGGGCCGAGCCCACAGTCGGCCTCCGCTTTCCACGTCAACCATTCTCAAGATGTGTCCTGCAGAGGCTATCCTCCTGCCGTCCGGACTGAAAGCCGTTGCGCCATAAACTCCGGCATCCGCCCGGCCCAAGTCTCGTGGTTTGTCCGAGATCCCCAATGTCCAAACCAGTAGCCTCTCCTCCGAAGACATCGAAGAAATGTGAGAGCCATCGGGACTGACCGCAGCTCCGCCGAAGGCGCAATCCGGTGCCCAAATCATCGGTGGATCCTTGGCCGAGCCAGTGTTGATAAGTGAGAGTTTTGCTCCAGTGCTAAGGACGAACTCTCCTTTCGGTGCTAAAGCCAAGGCATTGAATGAAGATGGAACATCTTCATTGGACGATTTCAACTTATAGCCTGATCCAGGCATCTCGGTGCCCAGATTCCAAAGATACGCTTCTCCTCCTCGTGTGCCGCCGAGGAGTTTCTTGCCGTCAGCGCTGAATTCGACGGTGATAATGTCGGTTTCTCCGGAGACGCTTTTCTGGTATGGCCAGAACACCAAAACGAGACAGACAGCTATGCCAACAGCTCCGCCAAAAATCACTCCGTTGGAGCGGGCCGAGTTTTCCTGACTGTTTGGCATTACTTTAGAAACGAAACTCTCTGATCCGGAAATTTCATGTGGATCTCAAAACGGTAGAATTTTAAGCCCAGTTCGTGCTTTCGGGACACAGTAAGAAAATCATCAAGGGGAGTGCCCGAAATTAGCATGCTTTCTCTACTGGCAATAGCCAGGACCTGTCTCCATGGTAAAACAAAAACCTGCCAGATCGCGATTAACGTTAGCGCTTTACCGGATGCGCGTTCTCGCTGAGGAGTGAACGGGTGCGGAGAGTTTTGCGCGCGTCCGTCCGCCTACACCAAAGCCGGTATCCAGTGGCTCGACCGCGCCACAATTGCAGAACACGTGGGTCGAGCGAGCGCCTACGCGCTGGCACGCGATCAGCCTCGCCCAGCCGACCCGGCGCGTGGCAGCCGTGAAGATCGGGGCGAATGTACCCGGTCTGATGGCGGAGGTTCGTCTGATGGCCGATCAATTCGACACAGGCATTCCCAAAGAAGGCGTGATCGTTTATCGGTTCAAACGCCTGACCCGCTAGGACATCGCAGCAACTATGGCTTTGACAGTCGCCTGCACGCCGCCACCCGATAGTTTCACACCGCGCAGTCACACGGTACTTGCGGGTAGACCACCAGTACCATTTTTCCATTCGGCCTATCCGGCGACGCTTAAGCGTGCGCCAAAGCGCTCCAAGGCTCCATGACCAGACTCCGGTAGCTGTGGGTCGGAGGCTTTGTGAAAACGCCTGACGGCAGGCGGAAGGAGCTACCTTGGTTAACCGACAATTCGATTCCAGCCGCCAATCCCGCTGACCTTAAGACCCTTTGGAAACTGCAAAAAGACCTCGAAGTGCGGTACGGTCGCGAGGGCGTGATTATGGGGATTGGATTAGACCAGCAAGGCGTTTTGAGTCCGGGGGCTAACTTCGGGGACGTTTTTTACCGGCTGTCGTGGCTACGACACTTGCAAATTTTGAGTGAAGCCGGTCAGTTGACCTTTCCTTGGATACACGATGGCGAACCGGAGGACGCTGTCTTCAAGGCTTTGGGAATCGTGCCGATGACCGGGAGGCAACCCGGGGTGACGTATGATAGGCCGCCATTCGATGTCGAGGAATTGATAAGCCTGATTAAGACGGAGTCCGAAGCTCAGTGACGCAGTTGGTGGCCTGACCTTTAGCTTGACCGCTGCAGGCCGCGCTGGCAGGAGTGACCCAGTCCATCACTCTAAAAGGACCACAATGGCCGACTTCGGCAAGCTGCTGTGGCCCTTTTCTTGAGGAAAATATCTGCGCATCAATCCTCTGGATGGGATACGCGACAAGATTCTCGGTTCGATTCGTCATAACCACGTCATCTATCCCCATGAAGATGTAAGGCTCTTCCCAAGGTTGGATAGCTGGAGCTTTGAGGTGTTGACCGCAGCGGTTGAGCTACTCGCTTGAAACTGAGCAACACCAAGAAATCCTTGCATATCATTGGCAGCCCTGAAACCACTCCAAAAATTAATATTCCCCTCACTTACACTCCTAGCAAATGGCTAGGCTTGGAGAGTTCTGCCGGTTGTTGATCGAAGAATTTGGTGTGCAGCCGGAGCGCGAAGACGCAATGGCGGTGCTTGAGGAAAATCTGAAGGTGTTTAAGACGCATAAGACTTGGTAGCCCAGCGGAAGGCAAAGTTGGTGCTCGAAGGTGAAGATCTATATTGGCTGTTAGTACTCAAGCCATACGGATATCTGGTTTATTTTGGCTGCACCCGCTAATTCCACGCTGTGATATGAAGGCCGACGGATTCCGCCGAGACATACACGCGAACGTCATGTTTGCCCCCGGGCTCAACCGCATGCCAAGCCGTCATATTCGCGCCAGTCAAATCATCCATCTCCGGTTCCTGGTGAGTAGACCAATTCGAGGGAATTAAGACCTGGAGGCGGGAGACCAGATCGCGGAATCTGTTCTCCGCAGCAGCGCCGGAAGTTTCTCGCCAGTAGCACACGAACTGCGTTCCAATCTGGTTGGGACGGGACTGAGCAGCTTCGTTGACAATGCACTCCTTCGCCCCTCCGAGTTTTACGGTTGCGCCTGCCGTCCCGCCATCCGATTTGACAGTGCGAATGTCTTCAAAAGCATTCACGCGGGCCTCAAGCGCCTTCTTGAGGCCCTGGCAGAGATCATCGCAACCCTCAACTCTTGTTGGAACAGTCTTCGCAGCAGGCGCCGGAGCATGCTTCAACAGATAAGGCGATGATAGCGAGTTCATCCACAGATATACCTTCGCCGTTCCGTCGCCTTGCTTCTCCACCTGTAGGTGGAGCGGACATTGGCCTACATACGGTCCTTCAGTGGGCGTAATCTCACAATCTACTGGGCCTGCATCCACATAGTGGTCTTCGCCCGGGGACTTGATCTGGAAGTGCCAAGCGGCGTTCAAGCTCTGTAGTGTCTGCAGTGTTCGGGCAAACCATTTCTGGGAGTCTGGAAATTGAACTTGAGCGTAGCAGATATACATTGGCACATTGTTCGCCCAAGCCGACGGTTGACATGGGACTTTCGTTCCCTCGACCGAGACGTCAGGACCCACCTCCTTGTTCAACCGATATCCTCTAAAGTCCGTGACAGCCGCATCGAGTATGGTTTGGAGATTCTTGCACTGTGGATCACTGCACTGCGCCAGGGAAGGAATTGGGAGAAGACCGAAGTACAAGGCAGAAATAACTTGGACTATTTTTCTGTTCATGGCACGCCCTGTTGAAGAGTCAGAAAGAACCAAGCGATATTTGGGGGCAGACGAGGAATTGCCACAACGATTGAAGTGTGCTCTCCCACCGTCAATGCTGTCAATCCGCCTTTTCCCTTTCCCCCGAAACGCTCGGGGCTGCTTCTCCGATTAGCGCGTTGACGAGGACTCAGCGCATTTATCGCGAAGAACAGGAGAGGTGCTAGTCGATATGTCTTGGAGATTGGTTTCCACGCGTTGTTTCAGATTGTGCCAACTCCTATAGCCGTATTCCCGTGCGATTATGTATTGGGCATCAGCCAGCCTTGCTTGGAACCTTCCGGCTTCGCAGTCCAGCGAAGCATGACGTCGGAGTGCGGTGGCGTCCCATCGTCGCAACTCGTGCAGCAGCTCTCTGGCTTCCTTTTTAATATCTTCAAAATTTCGTTGGGAGGGTAAACAGCGAGACATCTTGGCACCCCATTCGTCGTTCCCGCTCCACCATGAACCAGAGGGAGGGATCGACTGATTGACTGGGAAGCCAATGATGAAATTCCGTGCGAGCGAATGCTACTGGTCAAAAGGTCAGTTTCGGAACGGGGAATCAAGGTCCAGGCTCCTTTCTCCTGAACCTTTGATGGTCATACAAGCGAGGTCTACTCGGGTCGAGGGGCCGACATACTTATGAAACCGAGTGGTTTGCGCCGATTGCACATCGACGAATATCTGGTTTATCAGGAAGTCAATCAGCCAATTCAGAAAATCTCATTGTGCCCTTGAAATCGTATATTATTTGCGCAAGATGCTAACTTTTCGCCTTCGCTCTCTGGTGGTCGCTGCCTACATCCTTTATGGTGTCACTCTTTCGCCTATCGGTTTCGCGCAGCAAAGTCCCCAGAAAAAGAAGCCAGCAGTGGCAGCACCTTCGACGCAAGCGCAACATTGGACGGGCGATTTGGATGGCATGCTCAAGCGGCGGACCATTCGGGTCGTCGTGCCCTATTCCAAAACTCAGTACTACGTATTGAAGGGCGTGCAATACGGCATCTCGTAGGCGGTCGGGCGTTTGAGAAGTACATTAACCAGAAATATACGCGCGAGACAAAAAATCTCCGCCTGCATGTGGTCTTTCGCCCCGTGCAGCGAGATGAGCTGTTCTCGCATTTGACAGACGGAACTGCCGACATTGCTATCGCTGGGCTGACAATCACCTCTGAGCGCCGGAACGTCGTCGATTTCTCCGACCCGATGATGTCGGGAATCAACGAAATCGTCGTTACAGGCCCCGAATCGCCTGTGCTGACTTCCCTGGACGATCTATCCGGGAAGGACACCGTCCTGCGCAAATCTTCTAGCTATTGGGCACACATCGAGCGCCTGAACGAGCGCTTCAAAACGAAAAACCTGACTCCCGTCAAACTTCATGCGGCGCCCGAAGATCTCGAAGATGAAGATCTTTTGGAAATGGTGAACGCCGGCCTGATTTCTACAATCGTTGTTGATGACAACTTAGCCAAGCTATGGAGCAAGTTGCTTACCAAGCTGCAACTCCATGAAGAAATCATCGTGAACGCCAATGGCGAATTTGGTTGGGCTGTGAGACAAAATACGCCGAAACTTCTGGCAGCCATAAACGGCTTTGGCAAGACTCATCGGCAAGGTACGACTTTCGGCAATACCGTCATCCGAAGATATACCGTGTCGACGGAAAGGTTGAAGCAAGCGACGTCGTCGGTCGCCATGCAAAGATTTCAGCAGACCGCGGAGATCTTTCGTAAATATGGGGATCAATACGGCATGGACTACTTGCTTATGATGGCCCAAGGATTCCAGGAATCGGGCCTGAATCAGGATGCGAAGAGCCATGTGGGCGCTATCGGTATCATGCAGGTCATGCCTGCAACCGGCGCGAAAATGAAGGTCGGAGACATTCGTCAACTTGAACCAAATATCAATGCGGGCGTGAAATACATTCGGTTCATGGTGGATGAATATTTCGCAGACGAACCTATGGACGATCTGAACAAGATTCTGTTTGCGTTTGCCGCGTACAACGCTGGTCCCGGGCGCGTGGGGCAGCTTCGTAAGCGAGCCGCCGCACAAGGTCTGAATCCCAATGTCTGGACAGAAAATGTGGAAATGGTGGCAGCGGCGCGAATCGGCCCGGAGACGGTCACCTACGTCTCGAACATCTACAAGTACTACGTAGCTTACAAACTTCTTGCTGAACTGGAAGCGGAGCGCCAAAAGGCCCGCGAATCCATCAAACAATAATTGCACTCGTTTTCGTGGAATTCAGGGAGAATCCGACCGAGGCCCGCACGCACTGACCCGCAGCGCGACCGTGATCGCAATATAAAGAACACCGGTCATTCCCTCGCGCGTTGCCAAGATGCTCACTTCGCCATATAGAAGACAACATCGCCATAACCGATCGTTGAGAGGGTAGCGTTGCGATCTTGGCTGCTTGAAAAATCGTGGGAGGCAGCGAGGCAACGGCGAGACGTAACTCCGATCATGTGCGTTTCATGAGAGAAACCCTGCACAAACTGACACAACTCGTCTCTGACCTGTTGCCCCGCAAGGGATCTCTGTGCCTCTTTGGTTGTTTTGCAATGCATAGTCCCGGATCTTGTTATTACTGCTTGCCTGCTGACAGGTTCTCGGGGGATTTGGCGCCAGTGTCGCGAGCATTTCCTTCGCAGAGTCGGGCGCCTGTACTTTCCCCGCCCAGATCTTTTCCCCGCTCACCTTTTTCCCGTACAGGTCTTCGTTCGCACCACTGTCGGGTCCAAGCGAGGTTCCCGACAAAAACACTCCGGCGAATACACAAGATGTACGCGAACTATTACAGGAGTTGGGGCTCATCAGGCAGTTATTCTTAGCGACCGAATCGTGTATTCACGCTGCCTTGGATCGCGGGTCACTCACAGCTCGTCATCGCCGTAGGTGTCTCTTATCGTTCGACATTGTTGCTGCCCCCGAGTCGGGTGCATTGATGACCCCGCACTTGAATAATCCCGAGTCTAAGCGGACGCACCCCTAGCGGACCGAGGACTACGGTCAGCAAGACTTCTCTACCCAGTCAGCATTTTTCGGACATCTGCACCAGCCCCAGCCAAATGCAGCGACAACAGCCGGCCGGGAACATTTGAACCCTCGTTCAACTCTCCACCGTCCCTACCTTCCACCCTCATTCGTTGCGGCCAACCTTCCTCTCCCCTCCATCGCCGCCACCAAATCCTTCGATCCCGATCCCCAGCGCGAGATCGTTTTGATCGCCTGCGTGAACGGCACATTCAGCGGATGCACCCGCTCGGCACTCAAGATGTACACCGCTCCCGCCAGGGGCGTCGGAATCGACGGCACGAATACCGTGAACCGCCCATCTCCCAGCTCTTCAATAATGAACGCCGGCACCAGCGCGTCCTCCACCTCCGCAAGCGCCGGCTTCCACGCCGCCTCCCGATCCTCTCCAGCTAGCCGCTGCGTAAGGCTGCGAATCAGCGCATACCCCGGCATCCGGTCAAAGAACGATTTCTCCACCCGATTCCACAACCGGTAGCCGATCCGGGTACGCAATGCCACCCCAATCAGAAAGCAACCCACCAGCACCACGAGCAACGACAGCAGCTGATCCGCCGGAAGCCACTTCGGCAGCAATTGCGCGAACGGCTTCATGATCCCCGCCAACGACTTGATGCCCTTCAGCACCAGCAACACAGCCAGATAAGTCGGCGCCACCACCAGTACCCCCGCCACCAGCCGCCCTAAGACAAATTCGCTGAGTTTTTTCATCGAGCGACCCTCCTTAGACTGGTGACTCGCAACACACTGCCTTTGCCCGCTGGGCATTTTCACCCAGGTATCGGTCCAGCGCCCACGACTATCCATCGCGCCCAACGAACGGCTAGAGGAATCAGGACGAAAGGGCCGCGCATTCTACAGAATCTCGGAAAGATCCTCTACTCTGCCGTCAGGATTGGAGCGCTTAGTTGTACGCTTCAACTGTGCTGCGGGCCGGTTTGGGAATTTGCCAAAGAATTTGGGAATCCGGCGCTTGATTGGGATAAAACGGCACCGACTCGGCGTTGGCAGGCATGAGAACGATGTCAACGCGGCGATTGTAAGCCAGCCAGGTCGTCCGGGAATCGCGCACCCACTTTTCAGGAGGCGGGTTAGGATTGCGCGTCTGCAGGTCGCTAATCATAGCTTTGTCCAGCGGTTTCTGCTTGCCGTACGCTGAGGTTTCGATCTTTTCGGCCGCGATTCCCTGCGAAACCAGGAACTCCTTGACGCGTTGGACCCTGAGTTCGGATAAGGAATCGTTGTACTTATCCGCGCCGCGCTCGTCCGTGTTTCCGCCAAGGGACAACTTCGCGTCAGGGTCGTATTCGAGATACTGTTTGAATCCGGTGGCGAGGGTGGTCAATACTTCCTGCTGACTGCGAACGAGTCCCAGGGTCGGGTCCTCCTTAGTAGGATAGGCGGTCGGGAAAAAAACGCTCTGGAGAAGCACGGTCGGAATGGGGTTGACGGAGCCTTTCAGGTGTACCGCTACCGTCTTGGTGTCCGTGCCACCACACACATTCGTCGACTTCAGAGTGTATTTGAACTCTTCGTCCACCGGGCCGGTGCCGCTTTGCGTTGGGCTGAGGGTAATGGATTTCGTGCCGCTGGGTTCAACGGAGCCACCTGGGTCCAGCGAGACCGCATCGGAGTTGGACGAGGACCAATTCAGCGTAGTGCTCCCTTGTTCCATGATCTTGTCGCCGATGCGGCGGTAGTTAATTTCCATCGGCGAAGCGCTCAGCGACGATTGCACCACCGGGTTGACCTCCACCGTCGTGCTCGGCGTTATCACGCCACCTGGTCCAGAAGCTGTAAGCTGATACACGGTTGTTTGCCGAGGCGAAATTGTTTTCTCGCCCGACGTCGGAACGGGGCTCATGCCGCTCATGTCGGCTTCGACAGTTTCTTTGGAATTCCAGGCTAGCTGCGTATTTTGGTTGCAATCGATTTTCGGCGGATTGGCAGAGACCGAACCGCTGACAGGCGCCACAACGACGGTGGCGCTTGCAATACCGGCCTTAAAGCGTGGCGCCAGTTTAGGCATGTCGCATTGGGGGCGATATGTTGGGCACGACGAGCCACGTGCCCAAGGCTTGGTCTTTTCTTTTCCATTCGAGATATACACAATCACGCGCTGGTCCGCCGCGACCGTGATCGGGCCGGCCCACAGTTCCTTGCCATCCTTTGTGACCGTGACTTGGTGCGTCCCTGGTGGCACGACCAACTCCTGTTTCCAATTAAAGTCGTTATCGAACTCGTCCACGTGTCCTACGAAGTACAGGGGCTTCTTGCCGTTCAGCAGAACGGCGGCGGCTGTTGCCCCGTGGTGCCACCCTGCTTCAATCTGGATGCGACCACGCGGGCCTGGCACGGGTTCGCCAACGGGTTCCAGCTTTATGTCCACGGGTACCGTCTTGTCCGAATCCAGCGAGACATCTTGCTCGACAAACTTGTACCCGTAGTTGGCTACCACCACATGGTGGGTGCCGACATCGAGCTTGATGACCCGATTGCCGGGACCGATAGCCTTGCCATCAACAAACGTGTAGGCCTGCTTGGGGCTTACCGACATCTTCAGTTTTCCTGGCTTCGCGTCTTGCGCAAACGTAACCGAACCGAGCAAAACTGTGGCACCTACCGCTAGCCACAGGGTTTTAATTCTTTGAGTGCTCATAGAAATATCTCCTGCACACCTCTTCGCACGTCATCCGGCAAGTTGCGCTGACTGTGGGACAGCTTGGATGTCCAGTGGCGGCCGCGCAATTGGCAATTCTGACAGTGACCGCAAACCCGAACTCCGCGCACTCACCGTGGTTCTGAAAAACAGACTTCAAACACCCATCGATGACCGCGCAGTGCTGAGTACTCACGAGGGCAACGATAAGATCACCGCCATCGTTAACTGATTATGTAAGTTCTTGTGATTGCGATGTCAAGGACAGAGGGAACACTGATATACATGGTTCTAGTAGTTCTAGGACTATCTATATGCTCCGAGCGCGCTTTCGCCATACTATCGCCGGGCTTTTGGCCTTTGCCTTTGCCACGTCGCTATCCGCCACTGGACAGTTTTGGGACTTCTTGGGCTACACGCAGGTCGATAGCAGTCAGGATCATGGCCGGATTCAGATCACCCGGCGTGATGTTCACTTTCGCACCATTCAGTTGCGGGTTAGCGGCGAGGCTATTTTCTTTGACCGCCTCGTCATTCACTTCGATGATGGCACCTCCCAGAAACTGATCGTCAGCGACCGAATCTCCCCCGGGGGAAGGAACTACGTGATCGACCTCCTCGGGGAACGCTCCCTTGAAACCGTCGAGCTCTGGTATTACAAAGAGGCTTGGGGGCACAATCCGAGAGTGAGTCTGTATGGTGTCCGTTCGCCAGGAGACGACGGCTCCAATATTGCGCAAGAACATTAAAGCTCCTGGTCCAGCGCTATTGAACCCGCCAGTCTTGAAAAATAAAATCGCCTGTAGTCCCTTGAACGCCCAGAATCGCGGCCCGATTATGGATCACTATCTCGGCTTGGACACGCGGGACTACAGTAGCGAACTGCGGGGATTCATGAACGAAAAATCGAGAGAGCGCACAGGAAGAAGCGCGCCGGCTGTGCGCTGGGGAAAGCAGCCTAAGTGATGTAGTTTTTGTCGGACAGAAAATCTCCTAGCAGGCCACGCGTACGAACCGGGGTTACTTGCAAGGTGTGGAGGATCGCTGCTTCATTTCGACGAGGAGAGCGGCGAAGCGGGGATCGGAGCGAAGGGATTGGAGGTCGCGATCAGACTGAGTATTTTCGGAGTCGAGATAGCCAGTCTCGATGGCGCGGCGAAGAAGCTCGAAGGCCTCGTCGCGATGCCCAGCGAGAGCAGCGCCACAGGCGAAGTCATAGTACGCACCACCGAGGCCGGGCTGGCCAGATTGCTTGCGAATGGCCTCAATGCGATCGGCATAGATTTTGCGAGCTTCGGTGTCTTTGCCTTCGATGAAAAGAGTGGCGGCGAGGCTGGCCAGGGTCTTGAGCGTTTCGGGATGATCGGGGCCAAGGACCCGGCGCTTGGCTTCTAAGATGGAGCGCTGAAGTTTTTCGGCTTCGGCAAGTTTCCCATCCCGCTGAAGGGTGCTGCCGAGATTGCCGGCGGTGACGAGGGTATCGGGATTATCGGCGCCGAGAACGCGCGTCTGGCTGTCGATGACTTCGTGATAGATGGTTTCGGCTTCAGCAAAACGGGAGGTCGAATCGAGAGTATTGGCGAGATTGGCTTTGACGGCGAGCGTATCTGGATGATCGGGGCCAAGCACATGGGCGCGAGCAGCGAGAGTTTCGCGCTGAAGTTTCTCAGCCTCATCGAGACGGCCAAGTTCCTGGAGGGCGCCGGCGAGGTTTGATGCAGAAGTGAGGGTCTCCGGGGCATCGGGACCGAGGGTATGTATTTGAATTTCGAGAGTCTGACGATAGAGTCTCTCCGCTTCGGGGAGGCGTTTTTCATCGTCGAGGATATTGGCCATGACGTTCATGGCGCGAAGGGTCTCTGCGTTTTCGGTGCCAAGGGCGCGGCGATCGTCGGCAAGAACTTTGGTCATAACGGAATCGGCTTCGGTATATTTGCCTTCGAACTCCAGAACAGAGGCGAGATAGCGACGAGTGTTCAAGGTGATTGCGTCGTTGGCACCAAAGACGCGCTCCTGGCCGGGGATCGCTTCTTTGAAGAGCTTTTCCGCGTCAGCGTAGCGACCTTGGCGTAATAAAAGAAACGAAAGGTAAGACATGGCGCGGAGAGCGTCAGGGTCGTAGGGACCACCGATGCGACGGCCGGTCTGGACGGCGCGCTCAAGCATGGCTTGACCTTGCGGGAAGAGACCCATGCTGGCATAAACCTGTCCCATGGTGCCCATCAGCTGAGCTTGGAGCTGCGGGTCTTTCGCGAGGCCAGTCTCAATTTCTTTGGAAGATTTATCAAGAATTTCACGAGCGGTGATGGAGTTGCCACGGGCTTCATTGGGATCGGCCACTTTGAACATGCTGGTCATGAATTCGGTGATGCGGTTGGCGCGGTCGCGTTCGCGAGTGATGCGACGCAACTGCACACCCTGCATGACGGCGAAAGCGACGAGAAGGACAAGACCGCCGGAAGCCACGGCGACGGCAACGCCATGGCGGCGAACGTATTTGCGGAGACGATAGGAAGCACTGGCAGGACGCGCGAAGACTGGCCGGTTCTGGAGATAGCGTTCGATCTCAGCGGCAAGTTCCGAAGGAGAGCCGTAGCGACGGTCGCGGTCTCTCTCGAGAGCTTTCATGGTAACCCAATCGAGATCGCCGCGGAGAAGCGTGACGAGCTGAGCCGGTTGGAGACCGCGAAGATCGGCGCTCTCGATGGTCTTGTCGCTATCGGCGTCGACTTTGGTGCTAGGACTGGGAGGGTCCTGTTCGCGAATAAGGCGGAGGAGTTTATCGAGTGGTTGTTTTTTAAGCTGCTGAGTGTTGAAGGGAAGCGAGCCGGTGAGCAATTCATAGAGAATGACGCCAAGTGAGTAGACATCGGTGCGCGTATCGACGTCTCGAACGGTGGGATCGATTTGCTCCGGGCTCATGTAACCGGGAGTGCCGAGCAAAACGCCGGCCTGGGTGAAGAGAGTAGCGTCAGGCTCGGAAGGCACGGCGGCCTTGGCGATGCCGAAGTCGATGATGCGAGGACGTGGCTTACCATCGATTTCAACGACGAGGATGTTGGCCGGTTTGAGGTCGCGGTGAATGATTGCCTTCCGGTGAGCGTGCTGGACGGCTTCACAGACCTGAATGAAGAGCCGCAGACGATCGGGAAGCGGCAATTTCTTCTGGTCGCAATACTGGGTGATAGGAACGCCCTCGACATATTCCATGACGAAGTAGGGTTGTCCACCGGGAGCGGCACCGGCATCGAAAACCTTGGCAATGCAGGGATGGTCCATGATGGCAAGCGACTGGCGTTCCGCCTGGAAGCGTTGAAGAGCGACGGAGTGGAGCATGCCGGAGCGAATGAGCTTCAAGGCGACTTGGCGACGAACGGGAGACGTCTGTTCGGCAAGCCAAACCTGACCCATACCACCTTCACCAAGAATTTTGAGCAAGCGGTAAGGGCCAATGGACTGGAGGGCTGCGGCTGAGATAAGTAGCGGGCTGGCCAAGGGCGACTGAGAGAGGTCATCCTCGGGTTGATCGTAGGCGGAGATGAGCGACTCGATTTCAGTGCGCAGAGTGGGGTTCTGGGCACAGGCTTCATCAAGATAGGAAGCTCGGTGCGCAGGATCGCGTTCGAGAGCGGTACCGACAATTTCTTTGATCTTCTCCCAGCGACTAGGACGTTCCACGGCTACCCTCGCTTCATCTGTCTGGACAGCCAGGCTTTGGCGACGCTCCAATCGCGTTTGACCGTAGCTGGGGAGATACCGAGCAATTGATTTCTTCGATGATAAGGCCGCCAAAAAAGCGAAGTTCGACGATACGGCTTTGCTGTTCATCGATGCGGGCGAGATCCGTGAGGGCATCGTCAAGAGCGATGACATCGGCGCTTCTGGATTTGGGGAGGACGAGCGCTTCTTCGCGAACAAGGGTGCAGTTGGCGCCGCGCTTGTCAGCGCGATGACGGTGGGAATAGTCAAAAAGAATCTGGCGCATGAGGCGAGCCGCGATGGCGACAAAGCGAACGTGGTTCTGGGTGTCAATGGGCCCGTGATAAACGAGACGGAGGTAGCCTTCACGGACACGGGCAGTGCTGCGGAGTGTGTGATCGGAGCGTTCTCGCTGGAGGAAGCGGTGAGCGAGGTCGTGGAGTTCGTCGAGACCAAGGGAACGAGAGCCCGGAGGGCTTCTCTGTCGCCAGCGGACGAGGCGTTCCGTAACGGGTTGGGCTGCCATGCAAACCGGCCTAGGAAGCTTGTGAGAACTGGATGGAGTAAATTACCCCGCCGATTGGCGGTAAGTCAATGTAACGAAAGAGCTGGTGCTGAGATACGGGTTGTGTTACGAGCGTGCTCCATGGCTCTTAAATAAAACATGAGCCCGTTTGCGGAAATTCGCATACATGATTAGGACGGAATGCAGAAGCGGAACGGCCCTTCGAGGTCTGGAAAGTGAAGACCGCCGAAGCCTCCTTAGCCAGGTGTTCGAAGAAGTGGAAGGCAAACCGCAGAATGCCTGAAAGATCTAATGAAGGACGACGGATCCATGTTTGTACGAAGACTGTATCTGCTGGAAGTATCGATGTGGCAGAAGACGCTTCCCGCTTTGGAGACAATTCTGGTGCGGTTGCATGCGCCTATAATTATCACGTCGAACGTCGACCCGGTGCCAGAGTGAAGGGCCTCATTACGCGCGCCGCTGCTCATCGCGGGAGTAGCTGTGGCCCTGTTTCTTCTTACACACAGGGGGCGCTGGTGCAGACCTGGACGCAGCACTTGGGCGCAGCCGGAGCCGCGATCGCCGCAGTGTTCAAACCCATTAATGTTATTCGCCGTGGAGGCACGGCTGGAGCCGAAGCCTCGTAACGCGAAAGGAGCAGCAGACCGGGGTGATCTAAACCCGTGTCTAATTCGTTTTCTCTGGCGCAGTTTTTTCGACTACGACCGTGCCACCCTTCATGACCCAGCGAACATTGTTGATAATCACGTTGACATCGGCCAACGGGTCTCCTTCCACGGCCACAATGTCGGCGAAATAGCCGGGCGCAATGGCGCCGAGCTCCTTATCCTTGCCGAGGAGCGCAGCGGCGTTGGTGGTGGCGGTTGAGAGCGCTTGTTCGGGCGTCATGCCCAGCTTCACAAACCAGCCCAGTTCACGCGTGTTCTCGCCGCACATGGTGAAGAGTGCATCTGAGCCCATGGCAAAACGTACTCCAGCTTTGTGCGCGCGACGAGCGGTTTCAAAATTGCGCCGGATGTAGTCATTCAGTCCGTCAGCGATCTTCTTTTCGTTGTCCCAACCGAAAATGGTGATGTGCTCAACGTACCAGCGATTGTGATCGATAGTCGGAACGTAAAAGGTGCCGCGACGGGCCATGTCGGTGATGGTATCGTCGTCCATATCCGTGGCGTGCTCGATGGAATCGGCGCCGGCGCGGATGGCGTCGCGCGCACCGTCGGGGCCGTAGCTATGTACGGCGAGGCGCTTGCCATACTTGTGCGCCAGGTCAGCCGCCGCTTTGATTTCATCGTAAGTGTAGGTCTGGAATCCGGTGACGTCTTTGTCGGTGCCTGTGGAAGCATACATCTTAATCACGTCTACTCCGGCAGCCATTTCTTCGCGAATCACGCGCATCACCTCCGGAAGACTGTCCGCTCGTCCGCCCGGAGGAGTTATGTAACCTGGCCGTGGCGGCGCATCGGCCACGTAGATTCCATAGCCGGCCACGAGCATCCGCGGCCCGATCATGGCGCCGCGATTGATCAGGTCGCGCATGGCGATATCGTCCCAGTCACTCGACCCAAGGTCGCGAACGGCTGTAACCCCGGCTTCGAGAGTGCGGCGTGCGTTTTCCTGCGCAAGGAAAACAGCCACGGCGGGAAGGCGAGTACTGCCAAGTTGGTCGAAGGGATGAACCTTAGAAGTCTGGTCCCAATAGAAAGTGATGTGGGTGTGGACATCGATGAGGCCTGGTATGGCGGTGTAGCGGCGAAGATCAATCATTTGTGTGCCGGCAGGAATCTTCGCGGGGTCGGTGATGATATCGAGAACGCGGTCACCGCGGACGAGAACAATGGCGTCGTTCCAGACTTTTCCTTTGCCGTCGACCAGCTTGCCAAAGCGGAGAGCCTTGGCGGCGCCCGTGGTTTCATCCGCATGTACGAATTGGGCGCCGGAGAGCAACAGAAATGCGCAGCACAGCCTGATAATCCATGGCCGCATATTCACCTCGCAGGAAGTTTTTCAGAATCTACCACCAACGAAGCAGCCTTCACACCTTCTAATTTGTGGAAGGCAAATAAGACCTCGAGACTTAAGTCCGAGCAGGACAACGTAGCAAGTCTGGGATGTTCTATTTTCTAGCGGGTGGACTTGTTTGACACAAGCTCACGGGGCGATTTGGACTCCCTGAGAAACGGAGGTGCCAGCAGCGGTTTCGCGAGTCTGTCAACGATCCCATCTGTCTCGAGACGGATGCGCCGTGATGATCGACGTTGCGCAAATGGTAGCCGCTGGCCAACATGCCACGAGTAATCCTCACCTCGTTTTTTGGAGCGCTTCCCCGGTCATCAACGACAGTTCCTGCTACTTGCAAGTTCGATAATCGCAGTCGCCCGTACAGACCAAATTCAGTGATTCGCGGGCGTAAACTAGTCCATGGTCAGGAGGGCACAGCGCGGGTTGCGCGCATGAAATTGCTTAATGCATTGTGCGGCGTTCTAGGTTGGAGAAAGGAGGCTGTCATGCCTGTTGAATCATGCATCCCGATCATTCCGAGCGCAAACCTGGAGAAGAGTCTGCGTTTGTGGGTTGATGGTCTCGGGTTCTCGATGAGTTCAGAAATGCGCAAAGACGACAAGCTGATCTTCTGCATGCTTCGGAAAGAAAACTTATGTTTTATGCTGAACCGACGCGCGGGGACTCCGGTCAAGCCGGAAGACTACGAGGGCATTCGACTGTACTGGGCGCCGAAGGATATACACAAAACCAGAGAGCGATTGAAGAGCCTTGGATACAGTGTTTCAGACCTCGAACATCGAGACTACGGGCAGACCGAGTTTTTCCTTATCGACGACGATGGCTATGCGCACTGCTTCGGCGTCCCTACACCGAGATAGGTATCTCCATCTCCAGGCCACAGAGTCGAACTGCGAATCAAAAAAGCTCAGCACGGATCCGTTTCGGCGGTAACTCCTTCCAGCAGTCGAGTGCCAGCCGTTTGCTAATGAATACTGGCTCAGCGGCAAATGACTCAGGAACCGTGCCGTGTGTTGTGAGCAATGGGACGAGAACAAGAAAGAGTTCTGAAAGGTGCGGTAGGGACGGGGACTTAAAGACGCTTCCCATCTGATTAAGTGCGCGCTTGTGCTGTGCAGTTTCGAATATTGTTTGGATTGCGGCGGCTTGGTGATTAATTCGCTGTAGCTACATGTAACTCTTAGTATCACGCAGCGAGGCGAGTACCCGATTGAATCAAGTAAACAAAAGTGGAAGATCGCTCAACGCGCGCGACTTTGCGGAGTTTATCTCATAAATATCGAAGGACTTAAGGCTGGCTCGGTGCTGATTCGCGCAACTTTTGTGGCTCGACTGGGTTCATTCCAACTAGCCAGCGGAAAATGGAGTTAGACCGTAGGGCCGCTCGAGAACTCATCTGAGAAGAATATTTCAGGGGGATTCAACCATGACGCGAACCGTCAAAATTGCTGCGATGTTTTTGGTGCTAGTCACGGCAGTTGTGTTGCCTTCGACATCGCAAGCGCAGATCGCAGTGGGTGTTTCCGTTCACATAGGGCCTCCGGCGCTTCCTGTTTACGTGCAGCCTCCCTGTCCCGCAACGGGGTATATCTGGACGCCCGGATATTGGGCATATGGGGCGGAAGGATATTACTGGGTGCCTGGCACATGGGTGATGGCGCCAGCGGTGGGTCTGTTGTGGACGCCGGGCTATTGGGGTTGGAACGGAGGAGCTTATTTCTGGCACGCCGGCTATTGGGGACCGCACGTGGGATTCTACGGCGGAATTAACTATGGATTTGGATACACAGGCGTAGGATTCGCGGGCGGATATTGGCGCGGCGGCGTGTACAACTACAATCGCTCGGTCACCAATATCAACACGACCGTAATCCACAACACTTACAACACGACGGTAATCAACAACAACACGACCGTGAATCGCACCAGCTTCAACGGCGGGACTGGCGGCACAACCGCTCGGCCGAACGCGCAGGAACTTTCAGCCGAGAGGGAGCACCATACACCGATGACCACGGCGCAGACCCAGCACGTACAAGAAGCGGGCAAGAACCGTGCACTGCTCGCCTCTGCCAATGGCGGGCACCCTGCTATCGCGGCAACACAGAGGCCTGGCGCGTTCCATGGGCCAGGAGTAGTTGCGGCGCATTCCGCCAATGTCAGCGCGCACGCAGATCGTCCGCCAAGCGCCAGAACCAACACGAATGCAAACCCGCACGGGAACGCGGTCTCGGCAAACGAGAGGCCAAGTCCGGTTCACGCGAACCAGACGGAAAAGGTACAGAGTGCATCTCACACGAGCGAGCCGCATGGAAACGCACCTCATCCGAACGCGGCTAAGCCGCCACAATCGCACCCAAGCCATCCCCCGGAACCACAGAGTCATCCGGGTGGAGGACATCCGGGCGGAAAACTCGGCCGCTAACAATGGAGCGAAACAGTGAAGCAAGGCCGGAGCGAGTGCTCCGGCCTTTTCTTTTTTTTGCGCAGACGAAAGATTTGCGCTTTGCGTGAATCTGTGGGAAATAATGACCGTGGGAAAACGGAGGGACGCGGATGCTCTCACCCTGGTTCGGGGAATTCATGGGAACGGCGGTGCTGGTGTTGTTGGGTGACGGAGTCGTTGCAGGTGTGTTGCTGAAGAAGTCCAAAGCGGAGAATTCAGGTTGGATGGTAATTACGGCGGGGTGGGCTTTCGCCGTGATGTGTGGCGTATTTACCGCAATCGCGTGCGGAAGTCCCGGAGCACATCTGAATCCAGCCGTAACGTTGGGCGTGGCCATGCGCACGGGTGATTTCTCATCCGTGCTTCCATTCGTTGCCGCACAGATTTTAGGCGCCATCGTTGGCGCTACGCTCGTCTGGCTGCACTATTTACCGCACTGGCCGGAGTCCCCCGATGCCGCCACAAAGTTGGGAGTATTCTGCACAGCACCAGCCATCCGGAAGTATCCCGCAAATTTTGTGAGTGAAGTCATCGGAACATTGGTGCTGGTGTTTGTTGTCGCAGCGATCTTTTCGAAAAATGTGGCTGCTACGGGACCGGCAGCGGCCTTGGGTCCTTTTCTGGTAGCGAGCTTGGTGTGGGGCATCGGTCTTTCACTGGGTGGCACGACCGGCTATGCGATCAATCCCGCACGCGATTTGGGCCCGCGGATCGCTCACGCCCTTCTGCCAATTGCCGGAAAGGGCGGCTCCGACTGGGGCTACGCAGCTGTGCCAGTTTTTGGGCCGCTGGTGGGCGGGGCGATTGCCGGCTTGCTTGCCAAATTTCTTTCTCTCTAAGGAACACACATGGCCGCCTATCTCGGAGCGCTCGATCAAGGCACGACAAGCACGCGCTTTATGGTATTCGATCACGCAGGACGCATCGTTTCGCAAGCCCAGGAAGAGCACGAACAGATTTATCCTGCTGCCGGGTGCGTGGAACACGATCCCGAAGAAATCTGGCGCCGCACGCAAGACGTAATTTCGCGAGCGATGAAGCAGAAGGTTCTTCAGCCAAGGGATCTAGCGGCCATCGGGATCACCAACCAACGCGAGACGACCATTCTGTGGAACCGGCTCAGTGGCGAGGCGGTTTGCAACGCCATCGTTTGGCAAGACACGCGCGTCGAAGGAATGGTGTCGGAATTCTCCAGGCAAGGTGGGATCGACCGGTTTCGTGCAGAGACCGGCTTGCCGCTCTCCACATACTTCAGCGCGCTGAAAATCCGTTGGATTCTGGAGAACATTCGCGACGCGCGCAAACAAGCCGAGGCCGGCGAACTCCTGTTCGGCACCGTGGACACTTATTTGCTGTGGCGCTTGACCGGCGGGGTGAACGGCGGGCTGCACACCACGGATGTAACCAACGCGAGCCGCACGCAATTGATGAACCTGGCCACACTCGATTGGGATGCGGAAATCCTGGCAGCCTTCGAAATTCCCCGGAACATTCTTCCGCGCATTGCGTCGAGCAGCGAAATCTTCGGTGAGGCGAAGGTCGATGGTATTTCCGGCGTGAAGATTGCCGGCATGCTCGGCGATCAGCAAGCGGCTCTGTTCGGCCAGACATGCTTCCATCCGGGAGACGTGAAAAACACCTATGGCACCGGCTGCTTCATGCTGATGAACACCGGGGAGCGGGCGGTGGCCTCAAACTGCGGACTAATCACGACCGTGGGCTATAAACTCGGAGCATCCCCGGCGAACTACGCCCTCGAGGGAAGCGTGGCCATCACCGGCGCGTTGGTGCAGTGGATGCGCGACAATCTTGGGCTGATCCACAAGAGCGGCGACATAGAATCTCTCGCTCGAACCGTAAAGGATAATGGCGGCGTTTATTTTGTTCCGGCATTTTCCGGCCTGTATGCTCCCTATTGGCGCAGCGACGCCCGCGGCGTGATTGCGGGGTTAACGCGATTTGCCAATAAGGGCCATTTGGCGCGCGCTGTATTGGAGTCGACAGCGTTTCAGACCCGCGAAGTGCTGGAGGCCATGGAAAGAGATTCTGGAATCCGGCTATTCTCGTTGCGCACGGACGGGGGAATGGTTGAAAACGAGTTGCTGATGCAATTCCAGTCCGATATTTTGAACATTCCGGTTTTGCGTCCGGTCATCAAGGAAACCACCGCGCTAGGTGCGTCGTATGCGGCCGGACTGGCCGTGGGCTTTTACAGCAACCTGGAAGATTTGCGCCAGAACTGGGCGGTGGAAACGACGTGGGAGGCCCGCATGGACGCAGAGCAGCGTGAGCACCTTTACCGGGGATGGAAAAAGGCTGTGACCCGTTCGTTTGATTGGGTCGAATGAGACCGTTCATCCTGGTCAATAGTCAACGTGTTGCAAGAGGTTGGTGCCCCGCTGGTATTCCGGCGATAATCAGGCGAGGAACATCATGAGCCGCAAAGTAAAGTGGGGGATTCTCAGCACCGCAAGTATCGCCACCCGGCGTGTTATCCCAGCCATGCAGAAATGCGAATTTGCCGAAATCGCAGCGATTTCTTCACGCTCGCTGCCCACAGCAAAAAGCGTCGCGGCAAACTTAGCGATTCCGAAGGCGTATGGTTCGTACGAAGAACTCCTTGCCGACCCGGAAATCGAAGCCATTTACAACCCGCTGCCGAATCATCTACATGCGGAATGGACATTGAAAGCGGCGCGAAGCGGCAAACACGTTTTATGCGAGAAGCCCATTACGCTGAATGCCGCAGAAACACGGAGACTGCTGGAAGCGCGCGATGAATCGGGAGTGAAAATTGGGGAAGCATTCATGGTGCGCACGCATCCCCAGTGGTTGCGCACGCACGAACTGGTGCGCTCCGGGCGCATCGGGAAACTGCACTCCGCGGCCGGTTTGTTCAGCTATTTCAATATCAATCCCCAGGATGTTCGCAACATCGCGGAAATCGGCGGTGGCGCGCTGCTCGATATCGGTTGCTACACAATCAAGACCACACGCTTCATCTTTGGTGAAGAGCCCGTTCGCGTAATCGGTTGCGTCGAACGGGACCCCAGCTTCCAGACCGACCGGCTGACTTCTGCAATTCTGGAATACCCGTCGGGCCAGTGTGTGTTCAGCGTGTCGACACAACTGGCGTACTACCAGAAAATGCAGTTCTTCGGCACGGAGGGACGCATCGATGTGGAAATCCCGTTCAACGCTCCTACCGACAAACCCACGCGCATTTTCATCGACAATGGCAAAGACCTGTACGGCAACGCCAGCGCCGTGATCGAGACCGCCCCCATTTGCAACCAGTTCACGATTCAGGGAGATCTGTTCTCCAAGGCGGTGCTGGAAAATACCGAAGTGCCGAACCCACTCGAAGACGCCTTCTGCAATATGGCCGTAATCGACGCGGTGTTTCGCTCGGCGGAAACTGGCAAATGGGAAGTTCCCGAACGTTTATAGGCAACAATGCCAAGCCCGTCGCGCTAGTCGTAATACTCCTGGCCAAGATGCGTGATCAGGTCTTCGCCCACCATCCAACGCAGGGTATTTTTCAGCTTCATCAGCTGAATAAAGAGGTCGTGCTCCGGGTAAAGCTCCGGCGCAGTCATCGGCGACTTGAAGTAGAAGCTGAGCCACTCCTGAATGCCGCGCAAGCCAGCGCGCTGGGCAAGATCGAGGAAAAGAACCAAGTCCAGAACGATGGGAGCTGCCAAGATGGAGTCGCGGCAGAGGAAGTCCACCTTGATCTGCATGGGATAGCCCAGCCATCCGAAGATGTCGATGTTGTCCCAGCCTTCTTTGTTGTCGCCGCGAGGCGGGTAATAGTTGATACGGACCTTGTGGTGAATCTTCTTATAGAGCTCAGGATAGAGATGCGGCTGGAGAATGAATTCAAGGGCGCCGAGCTTGGACTCTTCCTTGGTCTTAAACGAACCGGGATCCTCAAGTACTTCACCGTCGCGATTGCCCAAAATATTTGTGGAGAACCAGCCGTTCAGGCCGAGCATGCGCGCTTTGAACGCTGGGGCCAAAACCGTTTTGATTAGCGTTTGACCGGTCTTGAAGTCTTTGCCGGCGATGGCGACCTTGTGCTTCTGTGCAAGCGCTTCGAGCGCGGGAACGTCGACGGTGAGGTTGGGAGCGCCATTACCGAAAGGAATGCCGCTGGTGATTGCGGCCCAAGCGTAGAGCATCGATGGCGCGATCGCGGGGTGATTGTTCTTCATGGCTTCTTCAAACTGTTCCGGGGTAGCGTGGACATCATCGACCTTCATAAATACTTCGGTCGAGCCGCACCACAGCATCACCAGACGAGTGCACCCGTGCTTCTTTTTGAAGTTGGCGATGTCCGCTTTCAGTTGCAGCGCAATTTCGTACTTGTTCTTCCCTTTCTTGACGTTTTTGCCGTCAAGCATCTTGACGTACTCGCGATCGAACGCCGCCGGCATCGGCTTGATCTTGGACAAGAACGACTTGACCTCCGCGAGGTGGTGCGGATCGAGCACGCCTGCCTTCGCCGCCGCGTCGTAGGAACTCTCCGGAAAGATGTCCCAGCCGCCGAACACCAGATCTTCCAGGCGCGCGAGTTTCACCAGATCCTTGATTTTTGGCGAGCGGCCTTCGGTGCGCTTGCCCAAGCGGATGGTGGCCATCTGCGTAAGCGAGCCCACGGGTTGCGCTTTCTTTGTGCGTACGAGTTCAACCCCGGCCATGAATGTGGTGGCCACCGCGCCCATTCCCGGAAGCAGGACACCGAGTTTTCCCCTGGGCGCAGCAATTTTCGTTGGCTTTTCCATGAATTCCCTCAGTTTTCAGTTGGTAGACCTGCGTTGGACACAGCGGCGAAGAGCGAAGGCTGTGACCCAAACTATCCATGATGGGGGATGCGAGAGAGATATGCAAACGAAAACGGATGCAAGGCCAAACCGTGAGTTTGGGAAAGTGACAATCTATCAGTAAAATTTGACGGGAGTTAGGGACGAGCAGGCTTCAACGAGCCCGCGAGTTCGAGCTCAATTTCGACGTTTGGCTTCACCTTCAGGAGAAAATTGCTGGGATCCTTCAAGCCCCATTGGATATAGGGCACCTGAAATCTCGTGGATCCCTTCCACTGGCCACCTGCGATCTCCACGCGGACCGGGACGATAAGATCGTGATTGCCGCCATGTAAGGAAAGCACGCCGTGCAGCTGTACATCGGAGGGACCGGAGAGTGCGAGCTTTCCATCGAGCGTAGTGGGGCGGAAAACGATTTCAGAGTATTTTGAGGATTCCAAAACCACTTTGTGCATTTTTTCGTCGCGAGAACTGTTGTTCGAGTCGCCGCTGGTGGCGTAGACGATGATTTCCCCGGAGGCCTTTCCTGTGGTGGGGTCCATCCGCAAGATACCGCTTTTGAGATTAAAGGTGCCATGAACGGGGTGCAGCGTGCTATCCACCATGTAGTGAACTTTGCTCTGGGATTGATCGAGAGAGAACACTAGTTCCTGAGTAGACGTTTGCAGTGCTTGCCGACGTGGTGGCGCGGCACTGGCAGAGAGAAACACAGCGATCCCTGCGATCGCGCCTGCGGTAACGCCCCACGCTCTCCAAGCTGTGATGCGCATTGATTTCTACTCCGGTCTACGTAGCCAGGAATTGCCAACCAAGCAACAAGCCTGCCGAAATGACCTCTGCGGTCGTAGAGTGCCCCACGTGCATGGCCAGCAGCTTGTCAAATATTTCGGGTTTGGCAGCCATGCTTCGAATGGCGCGTTCGCGCAGCATGTCGTTCCCAGCAAGCATCAACATCAGCTTGCCCATAAAAGCAGGCCGCCGCATGAGCTTTTTGTGGGCGCGCTCATAGACGCGCAAATCGCCGGCTTCCATCGCGTCGGCGAGCGCAAGGGCCTGGCGGAAACAGAGCCGAAGGCCTTCGCCGGTGATTGCGTCCACACCGCCGGAAGAATCACCGAGCAGCGCGACATTGCCATTAACAACGTGGCGCAGGCGATGCATGAAAGTGACCGCGCCTCGTTCACGGCTACTCAACTCAGCTCCAGCAAGCCGCTCCTGGATTTGGGGCCAATTCTGCAAGGCCACGCCAAAATCGGCTTCCTGTGCCTTGGCAGCCGTCAGCACGATGCAAACTTCCTGGCTGGAAAGAGGAGTAACGTACGCCTGGCAACGTTCGCCCCAATAGATCTCCACGAATTCGGTCCAGGGCGTCACCAGATAGTGGCGCCGCGTTGCGTGTCGAAGGCTGCGAGCGTGGTTTGCGTCTAAACCGGACCATCGTCGCACGCGTGAGCTACTGCCATCCGCGCCGACGATCCACTTTGCGTTGATCAAGCCGCGAGAAGTCTGCACGCCACCCGGCAAAATTCCGGACACCGGGGTGTTCCACAGAAACTGGACGCCGCAATCCCCCGCTCGTTTCACTAACATCTCATGGAGAATCGTGCGCCGAATTCCGATTCCCCTCCCTTTCGGGAAGGCTGCAGCTACCTGATCGTGAGCATGCACGAAACGAATTCCGCGAACAGGATAGCCGCCTAAATCGTCTGCCGAGATACCCAAATCTCCCAAGGCCGCTTGCGTTCCCGCCATCAGCCCTTCACCGCATGGCTTATCGACTGGCGGCGCGGAGCCATCCGCCACAATGGCGCGGAGGCCTTTCTGCCCGGCAGCAATGGCCGCCGCCAGTCCGGCCGGACCGCCTCCAATCACGAATACATCGGTAGCATCAACCGCTGCCACAACTCTTGCCGCCTTCCTAGAAAGCCGATGGAAACTGCATCAAACCCGCAGGCGACACGCCATAGCTAGAATCTTCAGCAGCTTGACCGAGAGCGGATTGACATATTCCCCGTAAGAAGAAGTTGGTATGGAGGGTGTTATAGCCGCTGCCGACCGACTCGCCCTATTCAATGGATGCCTCCCCGAGCGCGGAAGATGCTTATCCTCCCGATTTCGCTTACCGACAGGCCGGACGCGAGCCAATCGGGAGACGATGGAGACCGAGTGGCGAGTTGTAGCATAATCAGAACTTATTTTACTTAACACTTCTATTAATTTGACTAATTAGGCCGTTGGCTTCAAGCTAGCAATCTCTTCGGCGAGAATTGTGTTTCCAATCGCCATGCTGGATTTGCGTACCGTCCGGCCGATGCATTCGCCGGACTTCGCGTATGGTGTAGCTGAACAGGCATGCGCGATATCATGAGGTGGAACGTAGGATGATGGCCTGGCGTTACGCCCATACGGAATAGTTCCCGGAGGATCGCTGCTGTGACTGATAGCAAGCTGAAACCTCGCAGTACGGCACTTACGGACGGCGCACACCGCGCGCCTGCGCGAGCCATGCTTCGTGCCGCCGGCTTAAAAGACGAAGACTTTTCAAAACCCCTGATTGGCATCGCCAATACCTGGATTGAGATTGGTCCCTGCAACTATCACCTGCGGGAGTTGGCTGAACATGTTCGGGCTGGAATCCGGGCCGCGGGTGGCACGCCGCTGGAATTCAACACGATTTCGATTTCCGATGGCATCACGATGGGAAGCGAGGGAATGCGGGCATCGCTGATCAGTCGCGAGGTGATCGCAGATTCCATCGAACTTGTGACCAGGGGAAATCTGTTTGATGGGCTTGTCGTTCTGGTAGGTTGCGACAAGACGATACCTGCCGGGGCCATGGCGTTGGCGCGTCTGAATATTCCGGGGCTGGTTCTTTACGGTGGCTCGATCGCTCCGGGCCAGTACGAAGGTCATTCCGTAACGATTCAGGATGTATTTGAGGCCGTTGGCGCGCATGCACGCGGCAAAATGACTGATGCGCAACTGAAGGAATTGGAATGCGCAGCGTGCCCAGGAGCGGGTGCGTGCGGCGGCCAGTTCACTGCGAACACCATGGCGCTTGTGTGCGAGTTTCTGGGACTGGCTCCGATGGGGCTTTCGAGTGTACCCGCCACGAACGAAGGCAAAGCCTTGGCCGGCGAATTGGCCGGTAAGCTAACCGTGGAATTGCTCAAAAAGAATTTAACGCCAGCGCAAATCATCACGAAATCCTCAATCGAAAACGCGATCGCAGGCGTAGCCGCAACGGGAGGCTCCACGAACGCGGTGCTGCACCTGCTAGCAATCGCGCAGGAAGCTGGGATTCCCCTTTCCATCGACGATTTTGACCGCATCAGTTCGCGCACGCCCATTCTCGCTGACTTGAAGCCCGGAGGACGATTTGTCGCCACAGACCTTTATGCAGCAGGCGGTACTGCGCTCATCGCCAAACGGATGCTCGAAGCTGGTCTCCTCCGTGGCGATTGCCTCACCGTCACCGGGCGCACCCTCGCCGAAGAGGCAGCGCAAGCCAAAGAAAAAGCGGGCCAAGAAGTCGTCCGCAACAAAAACAACGCGCTGAAATCAACAGGCGGGCTGGTAATCCTGAAAGGCAATGTGGCTCCCGAAGGCTGCGTGGTCAAGGTGGCCGGCCACAACGCACAAACCTTTCGCGG